>Ga0136612_10000644_pt1 | contig 13103 bp, 12 predicted proteins | sample AntDryUQ224A2306_2_FD_106644 | JGI IMG/M metagenome (GOLD analysis project Ga0136612, IMG submission 106644) | Polar desert sand microbial communities from Dry Valleys, Antarctica - metaG UQ224A (23.06) | ecosystem: Environmental > Terrestrial > Soil > Desert | place: Antarctica: Dry Valley...
GCGGCGCTAGGTTGGGCGATTCTCGAGGATCTCACCGTGCGTCGCACGACGACGCTCGCGTCGACGCACCTTGGACAACTGAAGGAGCTCGCGACGCAGGTGCCCGGTGTCGTGAATGCCTCGCTGCAGTTCGATGCCGTCCTGCTCGCGCCGACGTACCGACTCATCAAGGGGATTCCCGGTCGCTCGTACGGCATCAGCATCGCCCGCCGCCTGAACCTGCCGGCCGCTGTCGTCGCGCGCGCGGAAGAACGCCTGCCGCAGGGTGAGCGCGACATGGCGGCGCTGATCGAACGCCTCGAGCGAAAGGAAGAGGAACTGGCGGTGCGTGAACGCGACGCCGAGATGATTCTCGATGACGCGCGCACGCGCGCGGCAGCGGTGGCGAAGCGCGAGACCAACGTTCGGCAGCGCGAGCGCGAGCTGGAGAAGTCGAGCCGTCAGGAAGCGAGGAAGTATGTGCTCGACGCTCGATCCGAAATCGAGCGCACGATCAAGGAGCTCAAGCAACGAGGAGCCAGCCTCGCCGATTCCGCGATCGATGAGCTGGGACGTGACGCGCGCCGGCGTGCCGAGGATCTCGCGGCGAAGCAGGCAAACGTGCTCGATCGCCTCGATCACGAGGAGCGCGCGCAGAGTCGCAAGCACACGCGCCCTGCGCCAGGCGCTCGCGTCGCCATCGCGGTGAACGACGCAGTGGAGGTGGGAACGCTCGGCGGAAAGGTGGGCCGCGTGGTGGATCTCCGCGGCCGCGAGGCGATCGTTGCCGTGGGGTCCATGAAGGTGACCGTGCCGCTCGCCGCGCTCACGCGCACCGAGAACCAGCTGCCCGAGACCGCGGTCAGTTACATCGGCGATGCGCCCGAGGTGCACGTGAGCCCCGAGATCAGCTTGCTGGGCCTGCGCGTGGATGAAGCCGAGGGTGCGGTACTGCAGGCGCTCGACAGCGCCATCCGTGCCGACCTGAAAAGCCTGCGCATCATCCATGGGAAGGGTACAGGCGCGCTGCGGCAGGTGGTGGACGAGATGCTGCGCAAGGACACTCGCGTGCGCGAGTTTCGCACGGGTGCGTGGAACGAAGGCGGTTCGGGCGTCACGGTCGCCGTGTTCGCATGATCGCCGACGAGTCGGTCGAGCGCGTCCGCGAGTCGGCCGACATCGTCGGCGTGATCGGCGAGTACGTCGAGCTCAAGCGGCAGGGCGCCGACTACCGCGGGCCGTGTCCCTTTCACCAGGGGACGCACCGGAATTTCTCGGTATCACCGAAGAAGCAGATGTACTACTGCTTCGTGTGCCACGCCGGCGGCGACGTCTTCAACTTTCTCACCAAGCGGCTCGGTGTCGACTGGCCGACCGCGGTGCGCATGGTCGCCCAGAAGTCGGGCATCGAGCTCGTCGAGACGCAGTCGCGACACAACGCGGACGAGCGGGACGATAGGGAACCGTTCTGGGAAGTGAATGGCGCGGCCGCCGAATACTTTCAAACCACCTTGTGGGCCGACGACCTCGGCGCCGACGCGCGCGCGTACGTCGAGCAGCGCGGCATCTCGCGCGAGCTGGCCGACAAGGTGGGACTCGGTTTCGCGCCTCGCGAGATCGGGCTGATGCGCGCCTACCTGAACACGCTCGGCTTCGACGACGAGCGGCTCGCGCAGGTCGGGTTGCTCGTCACGCCCGATGGCGCATCGGAACCGCGTCCGCGATTCCGCGGTCGACTGATTTTCCCCATCTACGACGTCTCCAGCCGGGTCGTCGGCTTTGGCGGTCGCCTGCTCGGTCCGGGTGAGCCGAAATACCTCAACTCGCCCGAGTCGCCCGTCTTCAGCAAGGGCAAGCTCCTGTACGGCCTGAACTGGGCGAAGCAGGCGGCGCGCCGTGACGAGCGCATGCTCGTTGTCGAGGGGTTCTTCGACGCGGTGCGCCTCATCGGCGCCGGCGTCGAGAGCGTCGTGGCGCCGATGGGCACCGCGCTCACCGAAGAGCAGGCGCAACTCATTCGGCGATACACCAGCCGTGTGTTCCTGCTGTATGACTCCGACAAGGCGGGACTCAAGGCCACGTTCCGATCGGGCGACGAGCTGCTGCGGCAGGGCGCGTCGGTGCAGGTGGTCACGCTCCCCGAGGGCGAGGACCCCGACAGCTTCGTGCAGGCCAATGGTGCGCGTGGGCTGGAGGCACAGCTGGCCACGTCGATCGACGTCTTCGAGCGGAAGATCCAGCTCCTCGATCGCGGCGGATGGTTCGCGGACCTGCGGAAGAAGCGGCAGGCGCTCGACCGGCTGCTGCCCACGCTGCGCGCAACGAGCGATCCACTCACTCGCGATCTCTACCTCGGCCACGCGAGCTCGGCGGCCGGCGTCACACGCGACCTGCTCGAGCGGGAACTCACGACGCCTTCGCGCGGGAGACCAAATGGGATGAGCGGATCAGCGGCACTCATGCCACGTGACGCGGAGCCGCGAGAAGATCGCGGCCGTCCTACACCCCCGCCGGACGTTGCGCGGGCGAGACGGGGGCAGGGTCGGCGGACCGGCGGTGAGCGCACGCTGGCCGCCGAGCGCGAGCTCGCTCGCGTGCTGCTGCACCGACCTGCGTACTTCGAGCAGGTGATCGAACGCGTCGGTGTCGAAAGCTTTCGCGATGCGGAGCTACGTCAGATCATCGCCGCGATGGTCGCGGAGGGACCCGAGGCGGGGTTCGACGTCCTGGCGCGCGTGATGACCGGTGACGCCGTGGTGGTGATGCAGGACCTGCTCGAGGAAACGGGCGGCCTGGAGCACGCCGACGAGGCCGTGGCTGGTAGCCTCGCCGCCATTCACAAGGGAACGCTCGCACGCAGGATGGAGGAGATCGACACCCTCATGCCGCTTGCCGCGAGCGGCGAGAAGGACGCGTTGACGCAGGAGAAGATGCAGCTCGTGGAGGAGCTGCGATCCCTGGGCGGCGGACCGTGGAAGCAGTTTCGGTAAAAGCGCGCGAACGGGGTTATGATCCGGTGAGTGATTCCCGCCTTCGTTTCACCGCTTCTTCCCAATCAGTCATGCACCCTGACGTCAATTCGCTGCTCGCCGTCCAGCACGACGACCTCGGGATCTATGCGCTGGAAGCGCGACTCGCATCGCTCGCACCGCGGCTCGCGACGTTGGAGAAGGAGCGCGGCAAGGCATCGCTTGCCCTCGATCGAGCCCGGAAGGCCGCCGACGCGGAAGAGGCACGCCATCGCGAGGCGCGGGGCCGCACCGAAACGCATCGCCAGCTGGTGGAGCGCAGCCAGCGTCAATACGAGAGTGTCACGAGTCCGCGTGAAGCCACGGCGGCGCTGACGCAGCTCGAGCAGACGAAGCGCATGGTAGACGAGAGCGAGAGCGATGCGTCGCACGTGCAGGGGCGCGTGAACGAGATTCGCCACCAGATCGCCGATCTCGAGCAGCAGCTCGCGGATGTCGAGAGCCGGCAGATCGAGGCCCGCTCGTCGCTCGATGCGGATCGCGTCGCGATCGAGCGCGAGATGTCGGAGGCACGCACGAAGCGCCAGCGGACCGCCGACGCCGTGCCGCGTCCCATGCTCACCACGTACGATCGGGTGCGAACGCGCCGCCGCAGCGAGACGGTCTTCCCGCTCCGCGCCCAGTCGTGCAGCGCCTGTGACACGGCGATCCCGACGCAGCGTCGCGCGGCGATGGCGGCAACCGGCGCGCTCGAGATGTGCGAGGGTTGCGGAGTGCTCCTGTACGCAGCGGAGTGACGACTCGGATCCGCGCGATGCGCGGTAAATTGGGGGCATGACGGCCTCCGTGCTTCCCGCTCGTCCTCGTACCAGGTGGCTGCTGCCTGAACGGCCCGATCCCGCCGTGGTGCAGTCGCTTCAGGACGAGTTGCTGCTACCGGAGCCGATCTGCCGCCTGCTGGCCGCTCGCGGGCATTCGCCGGCCGAGTCGGCAAAACGGTATCTGCGCCCGCGGCTTGATCAGTTGCATCCGCCCGGCCAGCTTCGCGACCTCGACCGGGCCGTCGTGCGGCTCGTCGCGGCGATCGAGGGCGGCGAGACCATCATGATTCACGGCGATTACGACGTGGACGGCATGAGCTCCACGGCGCTTCTCACGCGCGCCTTCCGAACCCTCCGCGGCACGGTCGTCCCCTTCATTCCCCATCGGCGCGACGGCTACGACCTCGGTGATGCGGGCGTCCGCGCCGCGCGCGAGGCCGGCGCGACGCTCGTCGTCACGTGCGATTGCGGGACGAGCGCTGTCGATCCCGTGCTGGCACTCAACGCCATGGGGGTCGACGTCATCATCTCCGATCATCATTTGCCGGGCGGCGATCTGCCCGCGGCGTTCGCGGTGCTCAATCCCAGGCGTCCCGGCTGCGAGTCGGATGACAAGGATCTCGCCGCTGTGGGCGTCGCCTTCAAGCTCGCCCTCGCCGTCACGCGGGCGATGGACGGCAACGAGAACATCGTCTTCGGAATGCTGGACCTCGTGGCGTTGGCGACCATCGCCGACATCGCGCCGCTGCGTGGAGAGAATCGCGTCCTTGCCCGTTACGGGCTCAAGCTGCTGGCGGAAACGACCAACCTCGGACTGCGCGCGTTGAAGCGGTCCGCTGGACTCGACGGCAGAGTGCTCACAGCGGGACGCGTGGGCTTCATCCTCGCCCCGCGTCTCAACGCGGTTGGCCGCCTTGGTGACCCGATGCGCGGCGTCGCGCTGCTACTGGCGACCACGGAACACGAAGCCAACTCCATCGCGCGCGAGCTCGAGGAAAAGAACGGTCAGCGACAGGAGATGGACAAACGCGTGCTCGACGAGGCGCGCAGCGACGTGCGTAAGCTGGACCTGAACGACACCTTCGGAATCGTACTCGCCAGGGAAGGGTGGCATCCCGGCGTGATCGGGATCGTCGCGTCGCGCCTCGTGGAGGAGTTCGGCCGACCCGTCGTGCTGATCGGCCTGGAGGGCGACGAGGGCAAGGGATCGGGACGTTCGATCTCGCGGTTCGATCTGCACGCCGGAATCGGACGATGCCGGCATCTGCTGAAGCGATTCGGCGGACATCGAAGTGCCGCCGGTGTCAGTCTCGGGCGTGATCGAGTCGAGGAGTTTGCGCAGTGCTTCAACGCGTCAGCGCGTGCTGTGCTGTCGCCGGACGATCTCGTACCGGAGCTCAGGGTCGATCTCGAGGTTGCACTGCACGAGCTCACACCGGAGTTCGAGGCGCTTCTGCGCCACCTCGAGCCGTGTGGTATGGGGAACCCCGCACCGGTGCTCGTCAGCCGCGGTGTCCGTCTCTCCGGCCCGCCCCGTCGTGTCGGCGATGGTGGGCTCAAGCTGCGCCTCGCGATGGACTCCGGCGAATCGCTCGATGCCATCGGCTGGTCGCTCGGCGCGCGGATCGGAGAGATCGATGTGACTCGGCCATTGGACATCGCGTATCGGCTGGAGCGCGAAGAATATCAGGGCGTCTCGCGACTACAAGCCAAGCTCGCCGACTTTCAGGTCTAGGGCATCGCATGCGCATCGTGGCTGGACGATGGAAGGGCCGCCGGTTGGTGGCACCCGACGGTCGCGCTGTGCGGCCGACGGCGGATCGCGTGCGCGAAGCGTGGATGAGCATCGTCACTCCCTCGCTTGCCGACGCCCGCGTGCTGGATCTGTTCGCCGGATCGGGGGCGCTCGGCATCGAAGCCGTGTCGCGGGGCGCGGTCCACGCCGATCTCATCGAGAACGCCGAGCCGAGCCTTCGCGCCATTGCCTTGAACATCGCGACGATCGATGGGCGCGATCTCATCCGTGCGCATCGCATCGACGCGCTTCGATTCATCCAGGGGCTCGACGAGTACGCGTACGACGTCGCCTTCGCCGATCCCCCGTACGACATGGGCTTCGCCGCGAAAGTCGCCGAACGCTGGCTCGAGACGCCGTTCGCCAGCCTGCTCGGCATCGAGCATCGCGCGTTCGAGAAGCTGCCCGCCGGCGGCGACACGCGCCGCTACGGCGATACCGCCATCACGTTCTTCCGCGCGCCGGATTTGTCCGACTGACAACTGGCCGCTTCGACCTGCCGACCTACGCACCTACCGACCTCCCCAGTTCCCACTACATTCCCCCCGTGCCGAACTCGAGAGTCGCCATCTACGCCGGAAGCTTCGACCCCATCACCAAGGGGCACGAAGACCTGATGCATCGCAGTCTGGAGTTCGTGGACCGGTTGGTGGTCGCCGTCGCGATCAACTCGTCCAAGGCTCCCCTCTTCACGATCGACGAACGCGTGCAGCTCATCCGAGCCGCGATCGGGGACGAATCGCGGATCGAGGTCCGTTCGTTCGGCGGGCTGCTCGTCGACTTCGCGACGAATGTGGGCGCCTCGCTGCTCATTCGCGGATTGCGCGCCGTGAGCGACTTCGAGTACGAGTACCAGATGGCGCTGATGAACCGCCACCTGTCTCCGCGGTTGGAAACGGTGTTCATGGTGCCGTCGCTCGACACCACCTACATCAGCGCGAGCCTCGTGCGCGAAGTCGCGCGATACGGCGGCAACGTGGAGGATCTGGTGCACGAGACCGTCGCCAGGGCGCTCAAGGCCAAGATCGTCGCCACGTGAATTTTCTCGAGACCGTGCATGCGCGCGCCGCGGCGCAGCCACGGCGTATCGTCTTCCCCGAGCATGACGACCCGCGAGTGATGGAGGCCGTCGGCGCGCTGGCGAAATCGGGCGTGGTGCACCCCATCCTCGTTGGGCGACCGCGCAGGACGGCGGACCGGTGCGAGGCGATCGATCCGGAGGCGAACGGTCTGGCGGACGAGGTCGCGGAGGAATTGCTTCGTGGCATGCGCGGTCGCCCGCTCACGCCCGAGGACGCGGCACGGCACGCGCGAAATCCGTTGCTGGTGGCCGACGCGCTGGTAAAGTGGGGGCGAGCCGATGGGTGCGTAGCGGGTGCCGTCTACACTACGGCCGAAGTGCTACGCGCCGCCATCTCGCTGGTGGGCGCCGCGGACGGCGTGCGGACGATCTCGAGCGCTTTCTACATGGTGGTGCCCCCGTTCCGCGGCGGCGATGAGGAAGTGCTCACCTTCACCGACTGCGCCGTGCTCCGGTATCCCATCGCGACCCAGCTGGCGGACATCGCGCTGGCCGCCGCGCGGGACCGCGTTCGGATCGTGGGCGACATTCCACGCGTCGCCTTCTTATCTTTCAGCACGCACGGCAGCGCGTCGGGGTCCAGCGTCGATCTCGTGCGCGCCGCCGTCGCAGATTTGCGGGCGAGGGCACCGGACCTCACCGTGGACGGAGAATTGCAAGGAGACGCTGCGCTCGTGGAAGGGGTAGCGGCACGGAAAGCGCCTGAGAGCCCGGTCGGCGGCAAGGCGAACGTGCTGGTGTTTCCCTCGCTCGACGCAGGCAACATCGCATACAAACTGGTACAACGGCTGGCCTCGGCGCAGGCGGTTGGTCCGATCCTCCAGGGGGTTCGCCAGCCGTGCAACGATCTGTCGCGCGGAGCCACGGCCGAGGACATCTTCAACGTGGCTGCCATCACCGCATTGCAGGCGGCAGGGGCTGCCGCCACCGCACAACTCGAGCACCGCCAGGAGACAGGCACATGAGCTTCTCGATCAAAAAAGATGGCGAGATCGTCGTGGTCGATGTAGAAGGGCAGCTGATCGTCGGGAACCGCCAGGAGCTCAAGCAGAAAGTCCTGGACGAACTCGAGCGGGGTGAGAAGAAGTTTCTCATCGACTTCGCGCAGACGGGGTACATCGACAGCTCCGGCCTCGGCGTGCTGGTCTCGCTGTCCAAGAAGATTCGCGAGCAGGGCGGGGAGCTTCGGCTCGCCAACCTGAACGACGATCTGAAGACGCTTTTCGAGCTCACCAAGCTCGACACACTGTTCCAGATCTCCGACACGCGCGACCGCGCACTCTCCAGCTTCTGATGTACGGCACGGCCCGCCCCCGAGTGGGGCGGGCCGTCGCCGTTTTACCCGGGAAGTACCCCGGCCGCGCGTTCCCTTCGCGCCCCACGCCGCTCACGACCCCACCATGGCCGCGTCCTCCCAGTCCGACGCTGGGCTTCGTGTCTCCCTGGAAGTCGAGATTCCCAGTGACGTCGCCTTCATCGAGCGCGTCGTCGATCTGGTGCGACATTCCTGCTCGGAACTCTCCTTCAACTCCCATCAGCTCGCGCTCAACGTGCCCGTCGCGCTGAGCGAGGCGCTGTCGAACGCGATTTTGCGCGGCAACCTGGAGGACCCGGAAAAACGCGTCGTCGTGCGTGCTCGGGTCGATGACAGTCGACTCGTGCTCGAGATCGCCGACGAAGGTGTCCGGTTCGACATCGACGCGAAGACACGCGATGCCACCGATCCGGCAAATCTCGAGCGGGAGGACGGCCGCGGCCTGTTTCTCATGCGGGCGCTCATGGATCGGGTGGAGCGCTTCGACGCGGGCCCCGTGGGCACGCTCGGCAACGTCGTCCGGCTGACGCTCGCCCGCGGATGAGCGAACTGGGCGAAGTCCTCACCGCCTATTACGAGGCCACGGGCTGCGATGCAGCCGTGTGGCGTCGCGATGGCGCGGACGAGACGCCCCTTCGCTGGATCGCCGGGACGCGCCGAGAAGATCCGCCTCCGGAGTCACTGCTGCCCCCATTGGGGGTGATCCGGGACGAGCCCACCGAACGAGGGCGGCTCGTCGTCGTGCCCATCGCCGGCCCGCGGCCGGCGTGGCTCGTGCTCGGGCCCTGTCCGATCGAGCGCCGCGAGATCGATCGCTATCTCAAGTTCCTGCGTCCGGTGGTCGCGCAATATCTCCAGAACACCCTGGAGGTGGAGCACGCCGCGAACGAGCTGGCCGAACGGTACGAGGAGATCAACCTCCTCTACTCCATCAGCGAAATTCTCGGTCGCACGGTGTCGCTGGAAGAGGGCGCCAAGACCATCCTGCGCGAGGTGAGCGAGACGGTCGGCGCCAGGCGCGCGTCGATCCTCGTTCACGACCGCGCCACGCAATCGCTGGTCGTCGTCGCCCGACTGGGAGGGGAAGGGATGGCCTCGCCACCCATCTCGCTCGACGACGAATGCAGCGTCAGCGCCCAGGTGTTCCGCACGCTCCATTCCATGATTGCCGAGGAAGGACAGATGGCGTGCGCGGCGGAGACCGCGTTCCGGCGCGGGGCCATGCTGACGGTGCCGATCCTCTGGACGACGCAGGATGGCAGCGAGCCGCTCGGTGTCGTCAATCTCTCCGACCGGCGCTCCGGGCAGGCATTCACCGCCGGCGACCAGAAGCTCGTGACGGCGATCGCATCGCAGATCGGCGCGGCCATCCAGAACGCGCGCCTCGTCACGCAGTCGCTCGATCAGCAGCGCATGCAGCAGGAGATGATGCTGGCGCACGATCTCCAGATGAAGCTGCTGCCCGACGCGGCGCACGTGGCACCGGAGGCGACCGTCGCGGCTCGCGTGGTGCCCGCGGAAGACGTAGGCGGAGACTTCTACAACCTGTACCGGCTGTCGGGCGGACGCATCGGCGTGATGATCGGCGACGTGAGTGGGCACGGCTACCAGGCCGCGCTCATCATGGCGCTCACGATGAGCGCGTCGGCCATCCACGCGCAGGGCACCGACGATCCGGCCGAGATGCTGCGCCGACTCTACGTATCCGTGAAGGAGGAACTCACGACGACGGAGATGTTCGTCTCGGCGCTCTACGCGGTGGTGGACCGCGAGCAGGGGATCCTGCGCTACGGCAACACCGGGCATCCCCATGCGTTCATCGTAAGCCGCGACGGCCACGTGGAGCGTCTCCTGGCTGGCGGTCCGCCGCTCGGCATGGCGGATGACGCGCCGACGTCCGTGATGCGCCGCTGGGATGTGGGCGGCGACATTTTGGTGCTGCTCACCGACGGCATTCCCGATGCGCGCAACCGCGAGGGCACGCGACTCGACGAAGGACCGGTGCTGGAGACGATCGTCCGCCATCGCCACGAGTCGCCGGAGCAGATCGCCGGCCGGGTGTTCGCGCTCCTCGATCATTACACGGGAGACACGCCGCGACTCGACGACCTCACGCTCGTGATTCTCAAGAGCTGATGGACGCTGATGACGCCGGCGGCGCAGCGCGCGGCCGTGGCGCATTTCCACCCACGAGAAAGAGCCTCGGGCAGCACTTCCTCACCGATCGCCGGATACTCGGTCGAATCGCCGACGCGCTGCAGATGAAGGGTGGTGAGACGGTCGTGGAGATCGGGCCCGGCCGAGGCGCACTGACGGAGATTCTCGCTGAGCGCGCGGGTCGCCTGATTGCGATCGAATACGATCGTGCGCTCGCCGACCTGTTGCGACAGCGCTACGCGCGGCGAGGCAACGTGCTGATCGCGGAGGCGGACGTGCTCGAGACGGCGCTCGGTGCGCTGGCGGCCGGTCCGTATGTGCTGGTGGGTAACGTGCCCTATTACATCACGACGCCCATCCTGTTTCACGCGCTCGTACCGCCGCGCGCGGACAAGGCCGTGTACCTCGTCCAGAAGGAAGTCGCGGACCGATTGGTCGCCGCACCCGGCACGAAGGAGTACGGCGCACTCACCGTGAACGTCGCCGCGGTGGCCCGCGCCGAACGGCTGTTCATCGTGCCGGCTGGCGCATTTTCTCCGCCACCCAAGGTGCAGAGCGCCGTCGTTCGCATCACACCGCTGGCGACGCCGCTCGTCACGGCGGACGAGGAGAGGCCGCTGCGCACGTTCGTGCAGAATGCGTTCGGCATGCGTCGCAAGCAGATGCGTCGCGTGGTGCGGTCGCTGCTCAGTCTCGATGTGGAACGAGCGGACCGGTTGCTGGCGATGTCGGACGTGGATCCGGAGGTACGACCGGAAACGTTGTCGCCCACGCAGTTCGTCGCCCTGCTCCGCGCGTCGGGAACCTTATCGTCGTCTTGAGCGCAGCGACGGACCCACGCGCGCGGGTCCTTCGCTGACGCTCAGGACGACACATTCAGTCGCGATTTGTCAACGCGAAGGTCAGGCCTTCGAGCTCCATGGCCATGTTGACCGTCTTCACCGTGACGTCGGCGGGGGCATTCAACTGGATGGGAGCGAAGTTGAGCACGGCGCGGATGCCGGCACGCACGACGCGGTCGAGGGCTGCCTGCGCGCCCTCGCTGGGGATGGCCAGTACGGCGATGTCCGGTCGCTCGCGCGCCACATCGGCTTCGAGCCGATTCATGTTGCGGACCTGGATCCCTTCGAGTTCGCGCCCGATCTTGTCCGCGTTGGTGTCGTACGCGGCGACGATATGGAAGCCACGCTGGCGAAATCCGCGGTACTGGGCGAGCGCCGCACCGATCTTGCCGGCGCCGATGATGACGACCCGCCATTCCTTGCCAAGACCGAGAATCTCGCGGAGTGCGGTTGCGAGTTCGGGCACGGAATAGCCCAGCCCGCGTTTGCCGAACGAGCCGAAGAACGACAGGTCCTTGCGCACCTGCGCCGACGTCGTGCCGCCGCGACGAGCCAGGGCGTCGCTCGAGACGGTCGCCAGTCCCCGCTCCTCGAATTCCTCGAGAAAGCGCAGGTAGATCGACAATCGGCGGACAGTGGAATCGGCGATTCGTTTCACGTCGTCGTCAGGGCTTGTGAATTGATTCACAAACTAGCAATCGCCACCACGCCGCACCAGCCGCGCCCGTTATCCGGACGGCAACCGTATGCGACGCATGGGCATGCGTCGTCGCTGGCGCTGCGGCGCCGGGACGTGCGCACGCGCCCGACCGATATATTGCGCGACATGAGTGGTGAACAATTGCCCCTTGGCGGCGTCGATCCGGTAAGCGGTACACGCGTCGAGCCGTTCGCGACGCCGGGTGTGACGACGCGGCCGGCATCCACGCTGCTCGCCGAGCGCGCCGCCGACTACCTGAAGGCGGGGCCGGCCGACTCCGCGTCCCTCATCGCGAGCGTCTGCCAACTCTCCGCCGTGCCGGTGCTGGTGGCCGAGCATCTCGCGGTGACGCTCCTGCGCGACGAGCCTCGCTTCGCGCGGACCGCGGACGGGGCGTGGCGGTTGAGCGAACCGTCAGCGCCGCGCTGGCGAGTGTCGGTGGAGACGGTGGAGTCGGAGGAGCGCGCGGAGGCGATGGAGCCGACGGAGCCCTTGCTCGCGTCGCTGTCCTTCGCGGTCGTCGACGTCGAGACTACCGGCGGGCGCCCGCACGCAGGCGACCGGATCACGGAGATCGCCGTGGTGACGGTGAAGGACGGCGCTGTGGCGAGTGTGTTCGAGACGCTGGTCAACCCCGAGCGTTCCATTCCGCCCTTCATCACCCGGCTCACGAACATCTCATGGGAAATGGTGCGCGACAAGGCGCCATTTCGCGACGTATGCACCGACATCGTCAATGCGCTCGAGGGTCATGTGTTCGTGGCGCACAACGCGAACTTCGACTGGCGCTTCGTCAGCGCGGAAGTAGGACGGAGCAGCGGCCGCGAGCTCACGGGTCGTCGCCTGTGCACCGTGCGCCTGTCCCGTCGGCTGCTGCCCCAGCTTCGCTCGCGATCGCTGGACTGGGTCGCGCGCCACTACGGCGTGGAGATTCCGCATGGCATGCGGCACCGCGCGGCCGGCGATGCGCTGGCGACGGCGCACTGTCTGCTGGCCCTCCTCGGCGACGCCAAGTCGCACGGGTGTACCCGGTGGTCGGACCTTGAGCGCTTTCTCGCCAGCGGGAGCGCGACGCGGAAGCCGAGACGCAGCAGGAGGCCGAGCGCGATGCCACAACCGGTGGACCGGGATACTACGGCGTGAACCGTGAACCGTGAACCGTGAACCGTGAACCGTGAACCGTGAACCGTGAACCGTGAACGGTGAACGGTGAACGGTGACTGTGCACGATCAGGAGGAGAGCGCAGTCGCTCGGGGCGTGGGGCGGTGCGCCATGGGCGATGAGTGGCTCGCTTCTCATCGCCCATGGCTCACCGCCCCACGCCCCGAGCTCCCGCGCTCTCCTCCTGATCGTGCACAGTCACCGTTCCCGTTCCCGTTCCCGTTCCCGTTCCCGTTCCCGTCCACCGTCCACCGTTCACCGTTCACCGTTCACGCCGTAGTA
>Ga0136612_10000645_pt1 | contig 13091 bp, 13 predicted proteins | sample AntDryUQ224A2306_2_FD_106644 | JGI IMG/M metagenome (GOLD analysis project Ga0136612, IMG submission 106644) | Polar desert sand microbial communities from Dry Valleys, Antarctica - metaG UQ224A (23.06) | ecosystem: Environmental > Terrestrial > Soil > Desert | place: Antarctica: Dry Valley...
CCGTGTAGGCGAGCGCGTCCAGCCGCTGATCGTCCCAGCCCGCGGCCTCCTCGGCGCGCTGGAAGAGGTCGAAGTCGTAGAACTCCGGCCGCCGCTGCACGGACTCGCCGCGCGGGGTCGCCGGCGCCGGTCGCGCCGCGGGCACCGCCGCGGCGAGCGGCAGCAGCAGGCGGACCCACGCACCGCCGGCCTCGGCGTCGGGCTCGCACCACAGCTCGCCGCCGTGCTCCTCGACCACGTCGCGGAGCGTCAGCGCGATCGGGCCGCCGTCGCGCTGCAGCGGTTCCGACGTCCACGCGCGCAGCGTCTCCTCGCGCAGCGGCCGCCCATCCCAGCCCAGGCCGAGCCGCGCGTAACGGCCCACCGCCCGCAGGTCCAGACGCAGGTGCTCGACACCCGCGTCGGCGCGCAGGCGGCCGGCGATATGGCCGGCCGCCTGGACGACCGCGTAGCTGTCGACCTCCAGCCACAGGTCATCGGGTGGCTCCGCCACCGCCACGCTGAGCTCGCTCTCGAGGCTGCGCGCCAACGTGGCGAGCAGGTCGCGCCCGAGCACCTCCTCGAGCGACCACTGAGCCCGCAGGTCGCCGGCGTGCTCGCGCACCGCCGTCTCGACGAGCTCGCCCAGCCCGACCGCCTCGTGGCGGATGACCTCCTCGAAGCGCTCACGCTCGGCCCCGACCAGCTCAGGGTAGTCGAGCATGCTCTCGACGGCCGCCCGGATCGTCGCCACCGACGCGCGGGTGCCCTCGGTCAGCGACGCCAGCAGCGCGTCGCGATGGCCGCCGAGCTCCGCAGCCCGGGTGACGTCCTCGAGGCTCAGCACGAAGCCGGTCAGCTCTTCGCCGGCGCCGCGCACCGGCGCAACGCCGACGCGCAGGAGCTGGCCGGCGGCGGCGGTCGCGGTCAGGCGCACGGCCGGCGTCGCAGCGTCAGCATGGCTCAGACGCTCGAGCGCGTGGGCCAACAGCGCGCGATCGAGGATCCCGAACACCGAGCGCCCCAGCCCGACCAGCCCCGACGTGGTCTCGTCGTGGTCCAGAAGCTGACTGGCAGCGTCGTTGTAGAGCAGGATCCGCCCGTCGAGGTTGCAGACCAGCACGGCCAGCCTCAGCTCCGACATCAGCGCCGCCAGCCGGTTGCGCTCCTGTGCGAGATCGGCGTGCGCAGCGTCGATCTGCGCCGCGACGTCCTCCTCGGCGCCCTGCCGGCGCTCGGCGAGCTCGTTGATCGCGTCGGCCAGCCGGCGCAGCTCTGCCGGGCGGCGCGCGGTCACCCGATGGCGCGGGTTCGCGCTGGCGATCAGCCGCGCTTCCTCCGCCAGCCGCCGGGGCGGGATCACGTACAGCTTGAACGCCAGGGCGACGAGCACGCCGAGGCCGATCCCGAACAGCACGGCGCCGCTCGCCGTGAGGGCCGCCTCCTCGCGCAGGATGCGGTCGAAGAGCGAACGGTCGTCTGCGCCCAGGCCCGAGCGCACGCCGATGACGAGCACCGCCAGCGCGGCGACGATGTAGGCCAGCAGCGCCGCGAGCGCGAGCGCGAACCTCAGCCGCACGCTCACGAGCCGTCCCCGAGCAGGGCCGCGACGCGCGCCACCAGCTCACGGGTCGAGAACGGCTTGGTCACGTAGGCATCGGCACCGAGGGCCAGCCCCTTCTCAATCTCGATGTCGCGGCCCTTGGCGGTGAGCATGACGATCTTCAGGTCGGTCCAGCCGTCCGCGCGGAGCTTCTGGCAGACCTCGAAGCCGTCCCGGCGGGGCATGTTCACGTCAAGCAGGACGAGGTCGGGTCGGAAGCTCTCGACCGCGGCGAGCGCCTCCTCGCCGTCGCGCGCCACGTGCGTCTCGTACCCCTTCTGGCGCATCAGGAACTCGATCGAGACGACGATGTTCGGCTCGTCGTCGGCGATCAGGACCCGGCCGGCCATCAGTCGCTTCCCGGGACGACGCCCGTGGAGACGCCGCGCGCCAGCGGCAGCGTGAACGAGAACGTCGCGCCACTCCCGAGGACGCTCGAGACCCAAAGCTCGCCGCCCAGGTGCGTGACGATCTGGCGGCTGATCGGCAGGCCCAGCCCCGTGCCCTGGGGACGTTCGGTCATGGCGTCGCCGCCCTGGCGGAACTTCTCGAAGATGACCCGCTGGTCGTCGGCGGTGAGGCCTGGCCCGTTGTCGCGCACGTCCACGCGCGCCGCGCCGTCGCACACGCTCAGCTCGACCGCCACCTCGCCGCGCTCGGCGGCGCAGAACTTGGCCGCGTTGGAGAGCAGGTTGAGCATGACCTGCTTGACGCGGTCGCGGTCCGCGGCGACGGGCCCGACGCCGTCCGGCGCGTGCACCCTCAGCTCGGCGTCGCGCTCGGCGAAGAGCTGCGCGGTCGCCGCGGCCGAGTCCTCGATGACCTCCTTGAGGTCGATCTCGGCGATGTTCCACACGGCCCCCCCGGACTCGATCTTGGACAGGTCGAGCACCTGGTTGATCAGCCGCGTCAGGCGCTCGGTCTCGTCGATCACGATGCGCAGGAAGCGCTCGCGCTCGTCCACCGGCAGCTCCGGGTTGTCGAGCAGGATCTCGGCGAAGGCGCGCATCGACGTCAGCGGCGTGCGCAGCTCGTGCGTGACGGTCGAGACGAAGTCGTCCTTGAGCCGATCGAGCTCGTGCAGCCGGGCGTTGGCCGCCCGCAGCTGTGCCGTCGCCGCCTCGAGCTCCCGCGACTTTCGCTCGAGCTCGCGGCTGTAGGCGATCACCTGCGACGTCTCGTCGAGGATGCCCATCACCTCCTCGATGCCCAGCGGCTCCTCATCCACGACCGAGGCGACCATCACGCGTGCCGACGCCGCGCCGATCGAGCCCGCCAGCAGGCGCTCGACGTGTTGGACGAGCTCGGCGTCGGCGCGGTCGCCGTTCGCGCCCTCCGAACCGTGCTCGCTCGCGTACGCGGCGAGTGCGTCGCCGGCGCGGCGCGCACCGGTGAAGCGCGCGAGCAGCGCCTCGAGGTCGGCCACCGAGGCGCTGCCGCGCCACAGCCGCGCGCCGGCGCGCGGCTCGCGAAAGGCGTCCACGAACAACGCCGCCTGGCTGTGCTCGGCCGCACTCTGGCGCGAGCACAGCGATACGCCGACGTAGAGGCCGACGTTGACCAGCATGCTCCAGAACATCGCGTGCGAGATCCCGTCCATACCTTCCAGCCCGAAGAGGTGCTCGGGGGCCAGCAGCTCGATCCCCAGAGGTCCCTGCTCGAGAAAGCTATCCGGCAGCCATCCGGAGCGGGAGAAGGACGGGAGCAGCAGCGTGTAGGCCCAGACGGCGAAGCCCGCGCCCAGTCCGGCCAGCGCGCCGTTGCGGGTGCCGCCCTTCCAGAAGATGCCCCCGAGGATCGCCGGGGCGAACTGGGCGACCGCGGCGAACGACACCAGCCCGATCGAGACCAGCGCCGGCGCCTCGCCGGCGACCCGGAAATAGGCGTAGCCGAGCAGCAGGATGGCGACGATCGTGCCGCGGCGGATCCCCAGGACGAGCCCGCGCAGGTTGCGGCCCTCGGTCACGCGCGCCACACGCGCGCGCAGCAGCGCCGGCATGACGAGGTCGTTGGAGACCATCGTCGAGAGCGCGATCGCCTCGACGATCACCATCCCGGTCGCCGCCGACAGTCCGCCCAGGAAGACGAGCAGGGCCAGCGCGTCCTGACCCTCGGCGATCGGCAGCGCGAGCACGAAGAAGTCGGCGTCGACGCCGGCGCCCTCGAAGCGAACCAGGCCGCCGAGCGCGATCGGCAGCACGAACACGTTTATCGCCAGCAGGTAGAGGGGGAACAGCCAGATCGCCTTGTTGAGGTGACGCTCATCCACGTTCTCGACGACCGCGACCTGGAACTGCCGCGGCAGCAGGACGATGGCCAGCATCGACAGCAACGTCAGCCACAGCCAGCCACCGTATCCGGCGTCGGCGCCACCGAGCGTGAACAGCCGTTGGGCGTCCGGCAGTGCGGCTGCGCGGTCGAACACGTCGCCGAAGCCGCCGAACAGGCCGAACGTCACGAAGCAGCCGACGGCGACGAAGGTCACGAGCTTGACGATCGACTCGAACGCGATCGCCGCCACCAGCCCCTCGTGGCGCTCGGTCGCGTCGAGGTTGCGCGTCCCGAACAGGATCGTGAACGCCGCCAGCACGAGCGCGACGTACAGCGCCTTGTCGGTGAGCAACGACGTCGGCTCGCTGACCGGCGAGGCGACGTCGGGGTGCTGTAGCAGCAGGTTGAAGGTGTTGGAGATCGCCTTGAGCTGCAGCGAGATGTAGGGGACGATCCCGACCACGGCGATGACCGCGACGAGCCCGCCCAGCAGGGTGCTCTTGCCGTAGCGAGAGGCGACGAAGTCGGCGATCGAGGTGATCCGGTTGGCCTTTGAGATGCGGATGATCTTGCGCAGCACGACCCACCACAGCGCGGCCATCAGCGTCGGGCCCAGGTAGATCGGCAGGAAGCCGACGCCGGTGCTCGCTGCGCGCCCGACGCTGCCGTAGAACGTCCACGAGGTGGCGTAGACGGCGAGCGACAGCGCGTAGATCGAGGGCCGGGCGATGATGCTGCGCCCGGCCGCCGCGCGCCGGTCGCCCCAGTGGGCGATCGCGAACAGCAGGCCCAGATAGGCGAACGAGGCGGCGAGGACGAACGCGGGCTCGAGCATCGGCCGTCAGGACCGCCGCACGACCAGCGCCATCAGCGCGATCAGCGTCGCCCAGGCGGCGAACAGGTAGGCGTAGAGCACCGGCACGCCGAGCACGCGGCCGTCACCGCTGAACAGCGACAGCAGCGGATAGTTGAAGAGCACCAGCCCCAGGAACGCCAGGGCGAAGAGGCGTTCGCCCTTCCGAGGGTTGCTCATGCGCGTCCTCTCACCCGACCTCGGTCGTCCGGAAGCGTAACCGGGTCGCCTCCTGCTGGTGACCGACGGCGCGCAGCGCCTCCTTGAGGCGACGCCGCTCGAACGCGGACAGCGCGTCGGGGTCGACGCGGTTGCCCAGCGGCGCCCCGGCAGCCAGGCTGCGGAGCTGCTCGCGCAGGCGCAGGCGCGTGAGAAAGCGAAACGTGTCGGCGAGCTCCTCCGCGCCGGCACGGCTGAGCGTCCCGGCCTGCGCCGCGGCGTCGAGGCGCTCGAGCGTCGGTCGTGGCGTCGCGCGCGCGGCGAGCGCATGCAGACGCGCGAGCATCACGATCGCCGCGATCCCGCCGGCCTTCAGGTCGATCGTTCCCTGGTCTCGGCGCAGGCGCCCGAAGGCTCGAAGCGGCGGGCGGAACGTCAGCGCGGCGCGCGCGAGCTGGTGCAGGAACAGATCCCGTCCGCCGGCCGACGCCAGGATCGCGTCGAGCGGCACGAGGTCCAGCTCGCCGTGCACCGCGCGGAAGTCCATGAACACCTCGGCCTGCAGCAGCGCCTGCGGCTCCGGCACGTCCACCCAGCGGCGGAAGAGCACCCTCCACTCCGCCAGCGAGCGACACCAGTTGGTGGCCATGTAACCGCCGGGGCAGGGCGGGAAGCCGGCGGCGATCAGGCCGTCGACGACATGGCCGGCCAGCGCCGCGAAGTAGGCGCGGGTGTCCTCGTCGCCCTCCAGATAGGCGAGTGCGTTGTCCTGGTCGGTCAGGAGCACCTGCTCCATGCGCCCGCCGGAGCCGAGCACCAGCCACGTGTACGGGCAGGGGGCGGGCCCAGCGTGTTCTCAGCCCGCCGCAGCAGCCGCGCGGTGAGCGTGTCGTTGAGCGTCGCGATGACGCGAGCGATCTGGAGCACGTCCAGGCCGCCGATGAGCAGCGCCTCGGCCACCGAGGCCACTTCGCGCGCGTACCCGGCGAGGGCGTCGGAGCCGCTGTCGAGCGCTTCGATGCGCCGCAACAGCGCAAGTGGATTGGTGGCCTGATGGCGAAGCAGATCGGTGTCGGTCACCACTCCGGCGATCCGCCCGCCGCGCGTCAGCGGCAGGTGGTGGAAGCCCTGCTCGAGCCGCCAAAGCAGCGCGCCGAGCACCGTGGTGTCGGCCGGCAGCGAGCGCAGCGGGCGGCTCATGACGGCGCGCACCGGAGTATGTGGGTCCAGGTCGGCGGCCAGGACGCGGCTGCGCAGATCGCGGTCGGTGACGATGCCGGGTGGCTCGTCGGCGACCAGCACCCAGCTCGTGCCGGCGTCGCGCATCGTCCTGGCCGTCTCGGCCACGGTCGCGTCGGGCTCGACGAACAGCAGCGGACGGCTGATGAGGGCCTCGACCGGCGTCGCGAGGTCGCCGCCGACGTGTGTGGTGTCGAGGCCGGCCACGTCGTCGAGCGACGCCTCGGTCTCCCCGGTCTGCCCGATCGATGCCATGGCGCCCGACATCGTCGCACGCCGCACCGGCCGTTCCCGTGGCCGCTCGTCGAGGTCGTGGCCAGCCTGGGCGCCGGCTCCGCGGAGAGCCGGCGCCGGTTGTCGGTCGTCTCGTGACTAGTGCTTGGCCGCGGCCTTCTCGGCACCCAGGCCGGTTTCGGACCGGACGTACAGCTCGTGGAAGCTGCGCTCCGCACCGCGCTCCTTCGACAGCAGCGTCCCCAGGACGCAGCCGAGGAAGCCCATCGGGATCGAGATCAGGCCCGGGTTGTTGAGGTCGTACCAGGCGAACGCCCCGGTGTCGGGCGCCCCGGGTGGCCCGCCCCACACGATCGGGCTGATGCTGATCAGAACGAGCGCGGAGCCGATACCGAACAGCACGCCGGTGACCGCCCCGGCCGTGTTGAACCGCGGCCAGCTCAGGGCCAGCAGCAGCGCCGGGAAGTTGGCGCTCGCCGCGATGGCGAAGGCCAGCCCGACCATGAAGGAGACGTTCAGCCCCGAGCCGCCGACGATGGCGGCGAGCATCGCGATCGCGCCGATGGTCAGGGCCGCGATCTTGGCGGCGATGACCTCCTCGCGGTCGGAGTTCTGGCCCTTGCGGATGATGCTCGACCACACGTCGTGCGCCACCGCGCTCGACGCGGACAGCACGAGCCCGGCCACCACGGCGAGGATCGTCGCGAAGGCGACGCCGGCGATGACGGCCAGGAACAGGTCGCCGCCCGTCGTGCCCTCGCCGCCGCCGAGCTCCTGCGCCAGCAGCGGCGCGGCCAGGTTGCCGCCCTTGCCAGCCGCCTCCACGCCGCCCTCGCCCAGCACGGCGCGCGCGCCGAAGCCGATGAAGGTGGTGAGGATGTAGAAGCCGCCGATGATGAACATGGCGTAGACCACCGACGAGCGCGCGGCCTTGGCGTCCGGCACGGTGAAGAACCGCATCAGGATGTGCGGCAGTCCCGCCGTGCCGAGCACGAGGGCGAGGCCGAGCGACACCGTGTCGATCGGGTTCTTCAGGAAGGTGCCTGGGCCGAGCGAGAAGGTGCTCTCCTTGCCCTGGCCCTGCGCCTCGGCCTGGTTGAACAGCTCGATCGGGTTGAAGCCGACGCGCTCGAGCACGAAGACCGACATCACGAAGATGCCCGTCATCAGCAGCACCGCCTTGGTGATCTGCACCCACGTCGTGGCGAGCATGCCGCCGAAGACGACGTAGCAGAGCATGAAGGTGCCGGTGAGGAGCACCGAGAGCGTGAAGTTGATGCCGACCAGCTTCTCGATCAGCACCCCGGCGCCGACCATCTGCGCGATCAGGTAGAAGGCCGCCACCGTGAGCGTACCCAGCGCGGCGGCCACGCGGGCCGGCCGCTCGCGCAGCCGGAAGGACAGCACGTCGGCGATCGTGAACTTGCCGGCGTTGCGCATGCGCTCGGCCAGCAGGAACATGACCGTCAGGAAGGCCACGAGAAATCCGATGGAGTAGATGAACCCGTCGAAGCCGAACAGGAAGATCAGCCCGGCGATGCCCAGGAACGACGCGGCCGACAGGTAGTCGCCGGAGATCGCGAGCCCGTTCTGGAAGCCGGTGATCCCGCGCCCGGCGGCGTAGAACTCCGACGTGCTGCGCGCTCGCTTGGACGCCCAGTAGGTGATGACGAGCGTGATGGCGAGGATGACCGAGAAGACCGCGATCGCCAGGGTGTTGACTGCGGCCAATACCGTCATCGGGGGGTCTCCTCGGTGGTCGTTGTCGGCTTGGCGGCGTCGTCATCGACGAAGCGTGCGATCGCGCGTCGGGCCAGCGGGTCATAGACCTTGTCGGCCCGACGCAGGTACATGATCCCCAGCACGAGGACCATCAGGAACTGCGTCAGCGCCAGCACGTACCCGACGGTCAATCCCTGGTAGACGCGCTCCGACATGAAGTCCACGGCGTAGGCCGTGAGCAGGATGAAGGCCATGTACCACCCGAGGAAGAAGATCGTCCCCGGCAGGACGAAGGAACGTCTGCGGCGGATCAGCTCCTGGAACTCGGGCGAGCGCTCGATCGCCTGCCAGTCGATCTCGCCGGCGGGGCGATCCTCGGTGTGCGCCGCCTGGGCCTCACCGCGTGGCGCGAGTGGTTCCTCCTCCTCCATCACTCCTCCTTTGACCAGGACGTCAAACGACAGTCTCGAGTCTCGTCGTCGGGCAGCTGCTCGACGCGCTCCCAGTGGACGGCGCGCCGATCCGAGACAGCCTATTCCTTACCCGACGACCCGAGCGGTGAACCGCCCCTCTCAGGAGCGGCGCTTGCGACGGCGTCGGGCCGTGGCGCCGTTGGAGGACTCGGCCCGCGGGGTCGGGCGACGGGGCGACGGCGCTCCGGGCGCGGGCAGGCGGCGGGGCCCGTCCTCCTCCTCCTCGTCGGCGCCGTCGGCGCCGCGCTCGCGACGCGCGGCCTCACGCACCTGCTGCTGGGTCGGCCACGGCTCGGCCTGGCCGCTGGCCCACGCGCGCGGCATACCGCCCGGCCAGCGCCCGAGGATCAGGAAGCTCAGCGCGATCAGCCAGAAGATCCGGATGATCCCCTGCTGGTCGATCGGCAGGATGAACGTGCCCCCGACGATCACGCCGAGGATGCCCATGAAGCGGCTCAGCAGCCCGACGCGCATCGCGTTGAGGCAGATCAGGACGAAGGCCAGCGCGAGGGCCAGCGCCCCGAGCTGCCATACGACCTGCGCCGGCACGCTGATCGCGGGGGACAGCGCGTCGCGCGCGGCGGCGTTCGTCGTCGCCGCTCCGTCGCCGCCGAAGCCGGCCGCCCCGGCGTATTGAGCGGCCTGGGCCACCGTGCGCCCCAGGCCGAGGCCGACCGCGCCCACCGCCGCGACGATCAGGGCGATCTGCCCAAGCCCGGGCCTCCGCGCCCGGGTGGCGCGAAACAGGTAGGCGAGGGGGAGGAAGAGCAGCAGCGCGCCGATCCCGGTCAGGACGGTGCCGAGAATGGCCGGCAGCGCGTCATCGCCGACCGCCTGGGCGTAAGCGGACAGGCGACCGTCGGGCACGGCCTGCCCGTCGGCCGTGCGTCTCAGGGCCTCGACGACGGTGACGATGCGGTCGTCGTAGTCGACCGGGTTGGGCAGCACCAGGCCGGTGATGATCCCGCCGAGCAGCGTCAGCGACGCGGAGGTCATCGCGGCGATGGCGACGCGCGGACGCTGCTGAGCCTCTCGGGCCAGCGCCTGCTCGGGCATCGGCGGCGTCGCGTCGGAGCCGGCCATCAGCGAGCCGGCCCGGCGGCGGGAATGCGCTGCATGCGGGAGGACGATGCCACGGCAGCGGATCTTACGGTTAGAGTCCGGGCGACGATGGAGATCCGCGAGATCATGACCGAGTCGCTCGTCACCGCCACCCCCCAGACGCCGGTGCGCGAGGTCGCGGAGATCATGCGTGAGCGCAACGTCGGCTCGGTCGTGCTCGTCGACGAGCACGGCGACGCGGTCGGGTTCATCACCGACCGCGACCTCGCCGTCAGCGTGCTCGCCGACGGCCACGACGCCGACGTTCCGGCCGGCGACCATGCGTCGAGCCCGGTCGTCACCGGCGCGCCCGGGATGCATGTCAACGAGGCCACCGAGCTGATGGTCAGCCACGGCGTACGGCGCCTGCCGATCGTCGAGGACGGACACCTGACCGGGATCGTCACGCTCGACGACCTCGCCGTGCGCATCGGCGACCTCGAGATCGCCGCCAGCATCACCGCCCAGGTCACGCGCGCGGCGCTGCCGGGCTTCTACTTCCACAACCGCGGCGGCTGAGCGCGGACCTCTCAGCGCGTCAGCAGCGAGGTCACCGCCGCGACGACATCGCCGTCGGTGACGTGCCGGGCGTTGGGCAGCAGAGCGTTGAGCGCATCGGCCGCCGCGCCGACCTCGGACGGCGTGGCCGAGCCGGTGACGATCACCACCGTCGCGCCCATGGCCCGCAGCTCGCGACGGGTCACCGGCCAGCCCGCGAGGCCGGCGTAGTCGGCGAAGAAGGCGCGATGGGCCGCGCGCGCCCGCTCCAGCGCCGGCCCCTCCGCTCGCCCCTGGAGCCATGCCTCGACGCCGGCCGGCGGTCCGTGCGCCCACACCGCCTCCTGGATGCGCTCGCGTTGGGCGCCCAGCGCCTCGGTCGCCGCGGGCACGAGCGCCAGCAGCGGGGGGTCGACCAGCACCGCGCCGGCCACGAGCGCGGGGTGGCGCTTCATCAGGTCAAGGGCGATCAGGGCGCCGAAGCCCTCGCCCGCAACGATCGCCGGCGACGCGGCCAGGAGACCCAGCACGGCCACCGCGTCCTGAGCCTGTTCCTCGACCGTCGTGCCTTCGTAGGGCTCGGGCGCTCCGCTGGAGCCATACCCGCGGCGGTCGTAGGTGATGACCCGCGCCCCCGCGCCGGCCAGCGCCTCGGCCGTCGGCGCCAGCGTCTGGGCGTCGGCCGCCAGGCCGTGGATGAGCAGCACGGCACGACCACTTCCACGCTGCACGCAGGCCAGCTCGACGCCGGCGCCCTCGACCATCGTCGTCATCGACGTGACGCTACGGGGTACGATTTCGCCATGGAAGGCTTTGGCGGACTCTTCGGCGACCCGGACGACCTACAGAAGCGGATGGCCGAGTTCGCCGACCAGATGCAGGGTCAGCAGCGCCTGGCCTGGGCCGACAACGCGATCAAGCTCGCGGTCGAGCTGACCGTCGCCGCCATCAACCGCGTCGACATCCAGGGCACGACGGCCGAGCAGGCCGAGCAGATCCGCGCGGTCATGGCCACCGTCTTTCCCGAGGCGGTCACGCTCGTGCGCGAGGCGCGCTCGGGCCTGCAGTAGCGGCGCGCTCGGCCTCGCGCTCGGCCCGCCCGGCGGCGACGACGTCGCGAAACGAGCGGAAGCGGAAGATCGTCAGCAGCGCCACGAACCCGAGCGCGAGACTGAACGAGGCGATCGCGATCTGCTGGCCGACCGAGTAGGCGGCGACCGTGCTCGCCGCCGCCGTGCCCGCGAACACCTTGACCAGGAACGCCTGCTGCACCCCCGCCCCACCCGGCGTGAACGGCACCACCGCGGCGACAGCGTTGACCCCGAGCACGAGCAGCACATTGTGAACCGAGCCGCCGATGTTGAACGCCTCCAGCAGGAACCACAAGGCGGCGAAGCGCAGCGCCCAGCCGGCGGCCTGGACGGCGAAGACCTCACGCAGGTAGCGCCGGCGGTCGCGCAGGATGGTCAGGCCCTGGCGCACCCGGCTCCAGAACGCGCGCACGCGGTGTGACAGCAAGGCGAAGGCGACCAGACCCCCGACGGCCAGGACGGTGAGCAGGAACAGGGCGATGCGCGGATTGGCGGCCAGGAACGACAGGTCGAAGGCGTTGAGGCTGGCGAAGTCCGGGGGCTTGGGGAACGCGCCCTGGCTGAAGGCAAAGGCGAGGACAAAGACGCCGATGGCCGCGTCGAACACGCCTTCCACGAACAGCGAGGCACCCAACGCCGAATAGCTGGAGCCTGGCACCGAGGTGCGCGTCAGGTACAGCTTGATGACGTCGCCCCCGCGCGCGGGGATGACGTTGTTGAAGCCGTAGGCGGCGACGTACGCGCCCCAGATGCGCCGAAAGGCGATGGGCTGGTCCGGGTAGGCGGCGCGCAGGACGTGGAAGTAGGCGCGCGAGCGCAGGGTCAGGTAGCCGCCGAACAGCGCCAGGCCCAGCAACAGCGATCCGAGCTGGATCTCGGCCAGGCGCGAGAAGAAGTCGCCGACCGCTTCGAAGAACGAGCCGATGTCGTCGCCGATCGCCGCGCGGGGCACCGGTCTAGTGGTCCTTCTCGGAAGGTGTGCCCGGAACGGGCGTGCGGCGGCGCCGTCGGCCAAGGACGCAGGATCGGAGCAATGCCGGCGGCATTGCCCGATCCGAGGACGCAGGCTGGCGGTGATCGACGCGCGTCATTTCCGGTCAGACTTTTTGAGAAGGGCCACTAGGGTACGGGGACGAGCCCGACGGCCTGCCATACGGCGGCGTCCTGCAGTGAGCCGGCGACGAGGCTGGCGTCAGGCAGCGTCACGCCCGGGAAGGACGGCACGCCGATCACGAACATGCCGGCCGCCAGCCCGGCGGCGACGCCGGTGCGCGAGTCCTCCAGGGCCACGCACGCCCGCGGATCGGCCTCCAGCGCGGCGGCCGCGGCGAGGTAGACGTCGGGCGCCGGCTTGGGCGCGGCGACGTCGTCGGCGCACACGACCGCGTCGAACGCGGCGGCGATGCCGCTGGCCGCCAGGGCCCGGTCGAGCATCACGCGCGGCGAGTTGGAGGCCAGCGCGACCGGCGTGCCCGCGCCCCGCAAAGCGGCCAGCAGCGCGGTCGCACCCGGCATCGGCGGCGCGCCCTGGGACACCTCCTCGAGCGCCAGCTCGACCATCGCCGCGTGCAGCGAGGCGCCGGCGCCCGCCTGGCCCAGCATCCGCTCGAGCTTGGCGGCAGCGACCCGCGCCGAGGTACCCAGCAGCTCGCGCTTGTGGTCCATCGTGAAGGCGACGTCGTAGCGCGCGAAGAGCCGTTCCTCGGCCCGCGTCCAGGCCTGCTCGGTGTCGAGCGTCAGACCATCGTTGTCGAAGATGACCGCCGCGGGCATGCGGCGGCGCATGATGTCGGATCGGCCCGCCGCACGTCTGCGCGGCCGCGGAGACCTGTGAACGACGATCACCCCGGGGGCAGGATCCGATCGTC
>Ga0136612_10000646_pt1 | contig 13090 bp, 10 predicted proteins | sample AntDryUQ224A2306_2_FD_106644 | JGI IMG/M metagenome (GOLD analysis project Ga0136612, IMG submission 106644) | Polar desert sand microbial communities from Dry Valleys, Antarctica - metaG UQ224A (23.06) | ecosystem: Environmental > Terrestrial > Soil > Desert | place: Antarctica: Dry Valley...
GGAGATCGCGGCGCCCACTGCGCCGTAGCGCGGCAGCAGCAGGAAGTTGAGGCCGACGCTCATCAGGGCGGCCACCAGGTTGCGGATCAGCGCCTCGCGGTAGAGCTTCTCCCAGTTGGTGACGTAGAGCAGGATCCCGCCGAGGCAGACGAACGGGGTGGTCAGGGCCAGGATGATGATCACCGTGCTGATGCCGTCATAGTCCGGCGGAAGCAACAGTGGGGCGATGGGTGCAACCACGAAGATCAGCCCGAGCGTCAGTCCGTAGCCGAGCAGCGTGATCAGTCGACTGACGTCGGCCAGCTTGGCCCAATACACCTCCGGATCTCGGTTCTTCAGCGCCAGCATTCGCGGCGCGAGCGAACCCAGCAGAGCCACCAGGGGAAACCTCGGCGTCTCAGCCAGGCTGGCGCCGAGGCCGAAAACCCCGGTCTCGGAAAGACTCGACAGCCACGCCAACATGACCTGGTCCAGCTTCATGAACACCAGTGCGCTGGAGGAGGCAACGAACAGTGGAGTGAATTCCAGCAGCAGGGTGCGCACCCGTGCCCAGTTGAACTCCCACCGGAAGTCCTTGTGCACGCGCCGGAACGCGACCCACATCCCGATCGAGGCCAGCATCGCCTCGACGACGTAGGTCCAGGCGATCACCGTGACGCCGTAGCCGATCAGCAACAGCCCGACCCGAGCGGCACCGATGATCACGCCGACAGCGATCCGGACCTTGACCGTACGCCGACTCTCCAGACGCTTGAGGAAGAACACGTCCACGGTGTTAAGCGGTCGCAGCAGCGAGGAGCCGACGATCACCATCGTGACGATGCCCGTGTCGCTGCCCAGCCCCACGGTGAGGATGACGCCGACTGCCACCATCAGCACGATCACCGATGTGACTAGTCCGGCGACTACCACCCCGGCGGTGTAGAGCCGCATGGCCGAACCCGGCTCGGCGGCCATGTCTCGCAGCATGCATTGCCCGATGATGTTGGAGATTGGCAGCAGCAACGACAGCAGGGCCATACCCACCGCGATGCGGCCGTAGTCCTCCGATCCCAGCTGTGCGGCGACGATGAAACTGACCACGAAGGCCACGGCCAGGTGGATGACCCGCTCCAGAATCATCCAGAACGCGTTCTTTCCGGTCCGCTTCATCCCGCCGACGCTCGGCGTGTCAGTCTCTGTCATCTCGGTTGTGCCTCATTCGATCTCGGAGCCGGCCGTAGATCACCAGAGGGCAGGGAGAGCGGTTTCCCTATGGATCCCCCGAAGGACGAGGCGGGCAGCGGGTGCTGGACGCAGGCGAGCATAGCCTCGGCCCAGAGTGCGACACTGAACATCTCGATCACAGTCATCAGCAGGAGGCAAGCTCTGTGGGAGAGTGCGTCGCCGGAACCTCTACTTATCCCCGATCGGCCATGGTGAATCTGCTCGTGGCGCTCATGGTCGCAGTGATCCTGGCTGGCAATGCCGTGTGGGCGTGGTCGGCATCGGCCGCAGGAGTGCAGACCGAGGATCTCCGGGTCACATCAGGATCGGGAGTCGATGCCGTCGACGTGGATGTCACCCTCTACATCCCCAGCGCCGCCACCTCGTCGTCACCGGCCCCGGCGATCATCGTCGCGCACGGATTCGGCGGCAGCAAGAACTCCGTCCGCGGGGTGGCCACGCGCCTGGCCGAGACCGGCTATGTCGCGCTTGCCTACACCGCACGCGGATTCGGGGACAGCACCGGCACGATCTCAGTCAACGCACCGGAGTTCGAGATCGCTGACGCGCGCGCCATGATTGACCTGTTGGCCGAGCGCTCCGAGGTTGTCCAGGACTCCAGCGGTGACCCGAGGGTCGGCATGTTCGGTCGCTCCTACGGCGGAGCGGTGACCCTGCTCACCGCTGGGTACGACGAGCGCGTGGACGCAATCGCCCCGGGTTCGACGTGGAGCAGCCTGGTCAGTTCGTTCTTTCCGAATGACGTCGGCGCGCCCCCGGCACAGACGCCGGCTGCCGACCCGGCGCCCGGCGAGGACGGGGTGTTCAAACGGCTCTGGGCTGCGAAGTTCTTCGAATCAGGCGGCGGACGGTTGCCCGATCCGGGGCAGGATGCGTCGTCTGGGGAGTGCGGTGACTACCGCGAGGACTTCTGCGAGGCATTTTCCGAGTCGGCCGCATCGGGCCGGCTCACGCCGGAGTTGAGGACGCTGCTGGAGGCATCCAGCCCAGCCTCGGTCCTCGACCGGATCACGGCACCGACCTTGCTCGTCCAGGGCGAGGGCGACACGTTGTTCCCCCTGTCCGAGGCTGATGCCTCTGCCCGGGGAATCGCCGCGAACGGCACCCCGGTCAAGATGATCTGGTACAGCGGTGGCCACGGCGCCCGGACGACACGTGAGGAGACCAGACTCCAACTCGAGCAGGTAGCGGCCTGGTTCGACTATTACCTCCGCGACACCGGCTCGGTGCCGGATACCGAGTTCATCTATTCCGAACTCGCCGGGGCAGCGACGGGCAACGAAGAGGCGCAGTTGACCATCCGGCAGGCCAAGCAGTATCCCGGACTCGATGGCGGCGAAACCGCACGAGTCGACATCCCACTTTCCGGCGACGCCCAGCAGGTTCGCAATCCAGAAGGCGGTACGCCCGCGGCGCTGTCCGCGCTGCCACCGGGTCTGGAAGTGGACGAAGGGCGGGAACGCAATTCCGAGCAGCCGAACGACATCCCCGAGCAGACCGCAATGTTCGTAAGCGCCGATCTGGAATCCGACATGTCGATCGTCGGCGCACCCACGGTCTCGGTACGGGTGGCCAGCCCCACCGGTGAGGCAGTTCTGTTCGGCAAGCTCTACGACGTCGGTCCGGACGGTCAGCCGACACTGCTGCTCGGGCTGGTGGCCCCGCTGCGGCTCACTGGGTTGGCCTCCTCGATCGATCAGGCCGAGCCGGTGACGGTCACCCTGCCGGCAGTCGCGCTGACCGTTCCGGCCGGCCACCGATTGCAGGTCGGCCTGGCCAGCACGGATCAGGTGTTCAGCACTCCCAACGAGGAGCAGGTCTACGAAGTCGCGCTGGCCGAGGCCTCGTTGAGTATTCCGCAGGTGGCCGGGGCCGCCTCCGACACAACTAGCCGCGCAGCGACCGTGCGGCTCATCGTTATCGTCGGCGCAGCCGTCCTCGTCGTCGCGGGGATCATCGCCTTCTTCTTGATGCGCCGGCCGAGTCGAAGCCGGCTACGCCGGGGCTGAGCGCTCCCCGATGGCTGGGTCGTCCGTCCAGGACGGAAATTCCATTCCGCTGCCCTTGGTGTTGGCCGAGTGCATCTGCGTGCGGTGTAAGAACTTCCAGTCCCTGATGTCGACAGAGAGCGGCTTCGCCGGCACGCCGCCGTACATCGTGAAGGGCTTGGTGGCTCCGGGCATCAGCAGACCACCCATCGCCAGGATGGACCCTTCAGGCAGCGTGGAGCCCATCGCGAGAAGCGTCTTCGATGCCACCATGGAGCTGCGCCCGATTCGCGTCGGTGCCACCAATCTGGTGTCGCGCTGTGGATCGTAGGAATGCGAGTAGATGAAGACGTCGCGCCCCGCCAGCCCGCTCCAGTCACCGATGATCACGCCGCCCGAGCAGTCGATGACGTGCTTCTTGCTGATGAAGACGACGTCCCCGATCTTCAGGACGCCAACGAGGTCCGGATCGGCGGCGTCTTCAGCGCGCGCGCGATTGGCCCGGAAATCGTTGCGCGGTCCTACCTCGGTTTCTTCGCCGAACTCGGCCAGCCGCAGGCCGCGCAGCACATTGCCGTACCCCAACGTCGTGTTGGCTCCGACCCGAAGCCTACGCACCCGCAGCAGCACGATCGGGGCGATGTGTGCCTTCGGGTGGATCTGGTGGCCGAGCCGGTTCAGCAACCCGTTCTTGCGACGTGAGGCCGGCAGCAGTCCCACCACCAAGACGACCAGCGCCTTGAGCTTTCTCACCGAGAGTTCTCCCTTGACCGACGGCTCGACGCACCGTGAGCGCCGGGATCCCTCCCGCAGCATAACGGCGGGCGTATAACGTCTGCACCTTCTCGACAGGTGGAGGCCAACCCGGTGCGCGTCCTGCAACTGCACAATCACCATCAGAGCAAGGGTGGTGCGATGGAGGTACTCGCGCACGAGGCCCAGCTGCTGTCCGCGGGCGGACACCAGGTGGATCAGTACACCCTGCCGGCCGTGGAGACGATGGGACTGTCCGCACTGCGAGCTGGTGCCAAGGCGATCTGGAACCTGGAAGCCAGCCATGAGGTGTCCCGGCGGATCACGGCATTCGAACCGGACATCGTGCACGTGCACACCCCGTTCCCGTTGATGTCCCCAGCGGTGTTCCGCGCCGCCGCCAAGGCTGGGGTGCCAACCGTCACGACCCTGCACAGCTACCGCTGGTCGTGCATCGCCGCAACGTGCTTCCGGGACAATGCGATCTGTGAGGACTGCGTGGGAAAGCGGCTGAAACTCGCAGGGGTACGTCATCGGTGCTATCACGACAGCCTCGGTGCCAGCGCCGCCCTGACCGTCAGTCTGACTCTGCATCGACAACTAGGGACACTGGATGAGATCGATCGATTCATCACCCTGACCGGCTTCGCCAAGCGGCTGCTCATCCGGGACGGCGTACCGGAGTCCCAAATAGTCGTCAAGGCCAACTCGGTGCCCGACCCCGGTCATGCGGCGCAACCCAGACCAACCGCGCCGCCCTACGTGGCCTTCATCGGCAGGTTCATCGACGTCAAGGGAATCCAAACGTTGCTCGATGCCTGGCCCCGCGTCCAACCGGGGTTGACTCTCAAGATCGCCGGCGATGGCGAACTGCGAGCCCTCGTCGAAGCCCGGGCTGCGGCCGACAGTTCGATCGAGTACCTCGGCTGGCGCAGCGAGGAGGAGATCGGCGCGCTCATGGGTGGCGCGCAGTGCGTGATCGTCCCGTCCGAGTGGTACGAGGGCCTGCCGCTGGTCATCCTGCGCAGCTTGTCGGTCGGCACGCCGATCCTGGTCTCCAACCTGGAGAACATCTGCGACGAGGTAGTGACCGACGGCGCGGGGATCACCTTCGAGGTCGGCTCGCCGGCATCCTTGGCGCAGGCCCTGAACAGTGTCCTCACCGAAGGACCCCAGTGGCAGAAAAGGCGCGCTCGGGCCCGGGAGTCCTTCGTGAACCGGTACTCACCCAGCGGCGACCTCGGCCGGCTCACGGCAATCTACGACGAGGTGATCGCAGAACGGCCGTCCTCTCCGGCTCGGCGATGATAGGGCGGTAGCTTCAGGGGGCGGTCGGCACCTTCACCTGCTGACGACAGACGGATCGATTCCACGAAACCGGACGGGACTTGCCTAGAACTTCATAGCCTCGGGGGCACTGGCGGGCATTCCGTTGCAGTGGTTTGCCCTGGGGGCGAGCCCGATCGGCGAATTGCGCCTGCATCAGTTGGCGATGTTCGGGTTCACCGCCTGCATCATCGCGTATTACGGGCTCAAGAGAATCGGTTGTCAACGGCACTCGGTGAGGCGACTCGCCGTCTGCAGTTCTTTGTCCTGGCAAATCTCTACATGCTGATCATCTCGGTGGCCATGGACGTCTACAACAAGGGCATTCCGGTCAGCCGGTGCAGACGCTTCTCTACGTGATTTCTTTCACGGCTTTCGCCGCTTACTTCTCTAAAGCGGCCAGCGAGGACGACTTCAACATCATCGATGCGCTGCGCTGGAGCGGCCTGGTCACCTCGACACTTCTTATCCTCGCCTTCGCGCTATCGCTTCTGAAGAATAATCAATCCGCTCTCGGTCGTGCAGCAGACAATCGCCACCGGCGACCCCAGCATCCTGACCCAGCAGCTCTTCGGGTAGGCATTCGTGGGGTTCGGGTTCGACCTGGACACCACCCAGGTCCAGATCCGGCACGAGGTCTTCGGTGGGCTCCTGCTGTCGATGTACATCGCTAGTTGGGCAAAAGGCCGTCGGCCTTTCAGCGAACCGCGCCAGCTCATGTGGTACCGAGCGGCCATGGTGGTCGGCACGCTGATGGTGCTGGTCTCCCTGAGCCGGGCGCTCACCCTCGCCGCAGTGCTGTGGCCACTCATCCTGCTTGCCCGAGCGCTGCTGTCGGGCCGGATCAGCGGTGGTCAGCTGACAGCGGTGATCGTGACGTGCTTGGATTCGTCGGACTCAGCATCACCGGTTTCGCCAGCGTCATATATGACCGCTTCGCCGAAGACACCCCGCGGATATGAGGCCCGCTCGGAGAACATCACCCTTGCTCTTGACCGGATCTTCGACAACTTCTGGACCGGCGGCGTCGTCACCGAGGGAACGAGTTCGCACAACTTCATCCTGGACAATTTCCAGCGCGGCGGAGTCCTGGTCGGGATCCCGACGCTCATCGTCTTCTTCTACATACTCGGCGTCTGGCTGTCTCTGCTGGTCAAGCTGCGCACACTGCCGACCGAGATGGTCCCGGTAGCTGCCGCGCTGGCGCTGCCGATCTTCCGGATGATGACTCAGGGCGGTGGCCAGATCTCGGTCAATGGCTGGATGACCATGGCCTTCGTCACGGGAGTCGTGCATGCCTGGAAACGAAGGGAGCGGGCAGCCGAGGAAGCGCAGAGGGCCGCCCAGTTACACGGCACGGTCGGGCGACATCCGGGTTCGGCCGGCATCCCGGAGCCTGCTCGCGGGCTAGGGCCCCGACTAGTTCAGCCCGCGGTCGCCGGCGCTCGTCCAGTGTTGTGACCAGCTCAGCCCGCTTGCCGCATCCTGCTCGGCCAGCCACGCACCGACGAAGTCCTCGACCTCCGCGCGAAACCTTGACAGCTCGTCTCGCTGCTCGACCGAGCAGCTGGACAGGGCTTCGGCCAGGGTGGGCAGCTGGGCCGATTTGATCATCCGCGACCGGATCCGGCGTACCCGGTTGGCGCCGACCGCGGCGCGTACCCGGGGGTAGACGCGGCTACGCCGCAAGAGCTTGGCCGCGTTGTGGGCGATCGATCCGCGGAACTCGACGACGTTGTTGCGATGTGCGGTCACTGTCTCGATATTCAACGGGGGCGGCTCGAGATCCAGTCGCCGGCAGATCACCGAGGCGACGTCATGGCTGGACGCGGTCACAGCGCTGAACGGGACGACGAGCAGCCTGTCCCGGGCGCACGCGGCTTCCAGCCGCGGCACCCACAGCCGGTAGTCGCTGACGTCGGTGTAATAGGAACCGGCCGACAGGGCAGCACCGAAGGTGGGTGCTCCCTCCAACTGCAAGGTGTGCCGACGCAGCAGGTAGTGCGATACGGCCCGGGCGATCGGCTCGCGCACCACGTAGACGACGTGGGCCTCAGGTGCCGCCTCGGCCAATCGGTTCAGTGCCGCGGGGTGCTGCGGATAGGTGTAGGACGTGCTCGCATCCATCCGCAACAAGCCATCGGTGCGCGGGGAGTAGAGACCGTCATACCACCCCCACCCCCGATCGAACTCCCGGCTGAAGAAGTTCGGCTCCTTGGTCGCGCCGGGATCGATCGCCGGGTGCTCGCGGAGCGCGGCCGCAAGCGTGGATGTCCCGCTGCGGGCGGCGCCGGCAATCACCAGGTCTGGGCCATGAGCAGTCACCCCGCGACATTAGCGGCGCCGATGACGTCGGTGATCGGCCGGTATTGTCGCCACGGACGAACAGGAGATCGATGACCGGCATCAAGCCCAACTTCATCCACATCGGACCCGGAAAGACCGGTTCGACGTGGCTGCACGAAGTGCTGATCAAGCACCCGCAGATCTTCATGACCGAGGCGAAGGATCTGTACTTCTTCGACCGGTACTACGACCGCGGAATGGACTGGTATCTCGGACAGTTCAAAGCGGCCAGGCCCGAGCACAAGATCGTCGGCGAGGTCTGTCAGCACTACCTCTTCAGCTCCGAGGCCCCGCAGCGCATTGCTGAATGCCTGCCGCAGACCCGGCTGATGGTCACGCTGCGCGAACCAGCGGCGCGGGCTTTTTCCAGCTACCTCTACCAGTCCAAGCACGGCGCGGTCACCGGGTCCTTCCGCGAGGCGCTGGACACGCGCCCTGGGATCCTGAACTCATCCCGGTACGCCTCCCACCTGAAGAGGTATCTGCACTACTTCGACCGGTCTGCCATCTACGTCGGGCTCTTCGACGATCTGAGCAGCGATCCTCAGGGCTTCATCGACCCGCTGCTGACCTGGCTGGACGTCCCTCCGATGGCCCTCGACGAGGAACTCATCAAGGCCAGGCTGCCTGCCAGCAGTGCGCGCTCGACGCGGTTGGCACGAACCGTGCGCGATACCGCCGACTGGGCGCGCCGTCGCAACGCGGCGACGGTGGTCGGACGGATCAAGCGCTCGCCGCTGGTGCACAAGGCCCTGTACAAGCCCCTGGTGGGCGGATCGAACGGGCCGAAGCCGACGATGTCCGGCGAAGACGCGAACTTCGTACGCGAGCAGCTTGATTCCGAGATTGCCGAGCTCGAGGACCTGCTCGGGATGGATCTTCGCAAGCGCTGGGACTGGGCGGATCGATGACCCTGCCAAATGTCTACCTCGTCGGCGCGCCCAAGTGCGGTACCACCTCGCTGGCGCGCTGGCTGGACGAGCATCCTGCGGTCTACCTCTCAGTGCCGAAGGAGCCCTACCACTGGGCAGCTGACTACCCGAGGATGCGTGCGCACTACGGCTTCGACACTCGGCGCGCGTACGAAGACCTGTACGCAAGTCAGGCGGCGCGTTCAGCCACGTTGCGGGTCGACGGATCGACCAATTACCTCTACTCGCAGTGCGCGGTTGCCGATATCAGTGCCGCAGTTCCCGACGCCCGCTTGGTGGTGACCGTACGCAATCCCGTCGATCTGCTGGTCTCCTACCACCGCACCCAACTCGTAGCTCTGAACGAGACCGAGACCGATTTTGCCACCGCATGGCGGCGCAGTCTGGCTGGAGACCTCCCGGCCACCGATCCGCTCGATTCCAAGCTGCTGGACTACCCGACGGTCGGGCGTCTCGGCGCGGCGGTCGAGCGCCTGCTGGCCATCGTTCCGCGGGAGCGAGTGCATTTCGTCCTGTTCGATGACCTGGCCGCCGATCCCGGCCGGACCTGGCGGGAGTTGACTGCCTTCCTGGGTATCCAGCCGGAGCCGGAGCCACAGTTCGAGGTCCACAACGCGAGCAACAAGGCGTACCGTTCGGCGATGCTGCGCCGGCTCACCCACCGGCCGCCGGCCGCGTTGGAGGCGCCGATACGGCGATTGCGGCAGTGGTCGCGGACCACCGGTAACCCGCTCGTGGCCGCTGGCAAGGCCCGGATGTGGCGCTCGGCACAGACGCCGCGGGTGTCCGACGAGATCCGCCACGAGGTGGCTGAGTATCTTGGTCCTGACGTCGACAAGCTAGCAGTTCTGCTCCAGCGGAGCTTGCCTCAGTGGGCGGCAGCCGGGCGATAGGGTCGGCAGCCGAGCTGAAGATTGGTGCTGAACTGCCTGGGAAGGGACTACTCCGGCGATGCTGATATTGCACGTGCAGGAAACCCCTCCCGGTGGCGTTGTCAACTATCTCAAAGAGCTCACCGGAGAGCAGGTCAAACGCGACCATCGGGTGCATCTGCTCTCACCAGCCCCGCAACTGGATTGGCCCGGGGTCACCCACCACTGTTGGGCGCTGGACCGTAAGCGCCCGATCGGCTATCCCCGGGGTCTTGCCCAGTTCGTCCGCCTGGCCCGCCAGCTTCGACCTGATGTGATCCACCTGCACTCGTTCTGGGCCGGACAGTTCGGGCGCGCACCATTGTTGTCCCGCCTGGTCACGGCCCCGATCGTCTATCAACCGCACGCTTGGACGGTCGGCCGGTTCCCGGATCCCAGGTTCCAGCGGCTGGTGTGGGCTGCTGAGCGCCGGGCAAGCCGGTCTACCAGGCTCGTGGTGGCCAACTGCTGGGATGAGATCGCCGAGGGCAGAAAGGCCGGCATCGATACTCCGGGTCATGAGTTAGGTGTTCCGCTGGACACCGAGCGGTTCAACACCGCCGCGGCCGACGCGCGGGCGACCCACCGTGCTGAACTGAAGCTCAACGGCCCCCGGGTGATCCTCTGCCTCGGCCGCATCACCCGGCAGAAGGGCCAGGACCAGCTGATCGCCGCGTGGGAGGCCCAGCCCCTCCCGGACACCGAGCTGGTCTTCGTCGGGACCGGTGATGTCACTGAGCTGCAGAGGTTGGCTCCCACCCAGTGGGGCAAGACGGTGCGGACGTTTCCGGCGCAGGCCGACGTCCGTCCGTGGATCTGGGCCTGCGATGTCCTGGTCCAGCCGTCCCGCTATGAGACCGTCGGGTTGTCGATAGCCGAAGCCATGTCGTGCGGACGACCGGTGGTTGCCACCCGCGCAAACGGAGTCGCAGACGCGGTAGGAGAGGTTTCGGGCGAGGCAGGCGGCGCGGTGGTCGGACTCGGCGCGATGGATCAGCTGCTGAAGGAATGTTCCCGTCGTCTCGACGATCCGCTGCTGTGGGAGACAGAGTCCAAGCAGGGTCGCCGTCGCGCAGTGCAGCGCTTCACCCCGTCCGCGGTAGTCGATAAACTTGATCTTGCCTACGGTCAGGCTCGACAGGCCGCCGATGATCTCGCGCGGACCCAGTGCCTACCGCGCGGTCGCGGCCGCTAGATGGCAACGCCGACAATGCGGCCGACCTTTCTGGTCGCCGGGGCTGCCCGGTCGGGCACCACCGCGCTGGTCGAGGGATTGCGCAATCACCCCCAGGTGTTCCTCACCATGCCCAAGGAGCCGCACTACTTTGCCTTTCACGGACAAAAGGTGAACTTCCAGGGCCCCGGTGACGCGGCAACGATCAATCGCGTCGCGGTCACCCAACATGACGACTACCTGCGGCTCTATCCGGATGAGCATGACTACCTTGCCCTCGGCGATGGCTCCGTCTCGACGCTCTACTACGCCGAGAACGCGGTGCCCGAGATCCTGCGGGTGAATCCGGAGATGCGGCTGGCGGTGATCCTGCGCGATCCCGCCGATCGCGCGTTCTCCGCCTTTCAGTACCTGAGGGCGCGTGGCTTCGAGCCGCACGAGGATTTCATGCACGCCCTGGATGAGGAGCCGGACCGGATACGCGACAACTGGCATCACCTCTGGCACTACACCGCGATGAGCCGGTACGCCGATGGCTTGGAGGCGTTGCGTACAGGTCTGGGGTCCGAGCGCGTGCAGGTCTGGTTCTACGACGAACTGGTCACTGATTCAGCCAGCACGATCAGCAGCGTGTTGCGCTTCCTCGGGGTGCCCGAGCATACCCAGGAGACTGCGGCGATCTCGCGGGTCAACGTGTCGGGGACACCGCGGCTGGCACCGGTGACCCGGGCAATCCAATGGGCGACAACCATCGAGCCGCTGCGCCAGCTCGTGAAGCGATCGACGAGCTTCGGACTTCGGGAATTCGTACGGCGGCACACGCTGCGGCCCAGCGACGTTCCCTCGGCGGCGCGAGCAAGGCTCGAGCCGTTGTTCGCCGATGACCTGCGGCGGGTGGCCGGCCTGCTCGGTGCCCGCCCCGACGCTCCGGCCTGGCTGCGCCGGGACCGAGCATGAGTAGGGGGGCGGGAGCTGGCCTGACCATTCCGGACGTGTACCTGATCGGTGCGCCGAAGGCGGGCACGACCTCGCTCTCACGATGGATGGCAAGTCATCCGGACCTGTACTTCTCCCAACCCAAGGAGCCTGCGTACTGGGCCACCGATTACCCGCGCGTACGTGAGATCCGAGGTTTCGATACCAGGGCTGCCTACGAGCAGCTCTACGCCGGCCCCGAGGCGCGGAGCTCCACTCACCTCGCCGACGGTTCCACGGTCTACCTGTACTCACGGGAGGCGGTTCCCGGCATCGTTGCCGAAGTGGGCGACGCGGCCCGCTTCGTCGTGGCCCTGCGCAACCCGGCGGACCTGGTCGTCTCCTTTCATCGAACCCAGCAGCTGCTCCTGAACGAAGACGAACCCGACTTCGAGACCGCCTGGCACCGAAGTCTGGCTGGTGGACTGCCGGGCACCGACCTGCTCGATCCCAAGCTCGTCGACTACTCCATGGTCGGCAGCCTCGGCCAGGCAGTCTCCCGGGTGCTGGATGTCGTCGACCGCAGTCGGGTGCACTTCATCCGCTTCGAGAACCTGCGCGACCGGCCGGAACAGGTCTGGCGGGATCTGACGAGCTTCCTGTCCCTCTCCCAGCAGCTCCTCCCGAGCTTCGAGGTGCACAATCCCAGCAACCGGACGTTCCGATCCCCGACCTTGCACCGATTGCGCAACCGGCCGCCGGCCTTCCTTGCCGGCTCGGTCCGACGCCTGCGGCACCTCTCGCTGCGCAGTCGCCGTTTCAAGCAACTGCGGAACTCGTTGTGGTGGCGTGAGCAGCCCAAACCACAGGTTTCAGCCGAGATGAGGGCAGTCCTGACCGCACATTTCGCTAGCGACGTCGCCCTACTCGGAGAAATGATCGACGAGGACCTTTCCGACTGGACCGGCGCGCAGGGCGCGCAGGCGCGATGAGTTCTTGCTGCGGGCCGGATGGAGGTCGTCCGGAGTTGGATCGGGCCCCCGGTGGTGTCGCGGTGAACCGTCGGGCGCGCCCGAACTTGGGGGGAATGGTCCACATCGGCTCGGGCAAGTTCTGGATGGGCGGCGCCGATCCGGACGCGGTGGCCGGTGACGGGGAGGGCCCGGTCCGTTCTGTGGAGGTGTCGGACTTCTTCATCGATGCCAAGGCGACGACCAACGCCGCCTTCTCCGCGTTCGTGAAGGCGACCGGGTACGTCACCGATGCCGAGCGCTATGGGTGGTCCTACGTTTTCGCAACCTTTGTCACGGCGGAGGGGCAGTCGGCGGTGGAAGGGATCCAGCCGCAGGCGCCCTGGTGGGTCGGCGTACGAGGAGCGACGTGGCGCTCGCCGGACGGACCTGGCTCGGATGTGTCACGGCGGACCAACCATCCTGTGGTTCACGTGTCCTGGCACGACGCTGCCGCCTACGCGGACTGGGCCGGTAAGCGTCTCCCGACCGAGGCCGAGTGGGAGAA
>Ga0136612_10000647_pt1 | contig 13079 bp, 9 predicted proteins | sample AntDryUQ224A2306_2_FD_106644 | JGI IMG/M metagenome (GOLD analysis project Ga0136612, IMG submission 106644) | Polar desert sand microbial communities from Dry Valleys, Antarctica - metaG UQ224A (23.06) | ecosystem: Environmental > Terrestrial > Soil > Desert | place: Antarctica: Dry Valley...
CACGAGAACGCCGGCCGTCCCCACCACCCGTTCGGGGGGATCGACCGGTGGCGCCGGCCGGATGAACACCCAGCGTGGGCATCCGGGAACAGAACGGATCGATCTGGTTCATCCACGTGCGATCTGGTCGTTTTGCGGTCTACCGGCGGAGCAGCCGATGCGCGAGGGTGCTGATCGGTGACCAGGACGACCGCCGCCGGCCGAGACCGCCGGCGTGGCGTCGGGTTCCCGCATGCGTCGAGGCGGCGCTCGAGCGCCACGGAGAAGGAGGGCCCTGCCATGGCCACCCCCGCCCTGTCCACCGAGGATCGTCCCGTCGCGGCGGTGATGGAGCCGTTGGTCCGGCGCCTGCTCGGCGGCTCCCTGCCACTCGCACTGCGTTGCTGGGACGGCAGCACGATCGGCCCCAGCGACGCACCGGCCACCATCGTCCTCCGCTCCCCGGACGCGCTTCGGCGGCTGCTGTACGCGCCGAACGAGATCGGTCTGGTTCGGGCCTACGTGGCCGGCGAGCTCGATCTGGAGGGCGATGTCTTCGCCCTCCTCCAGGTACGCGACCTGCTCGGCCGCCATGACGAACACGTGGACCTCGACTTCGGGCTGCGATCGACGCTCGAGCTGTTTCGGGCCGCACGCCGCTTGGACGTGCTCGGCCCTCCGCTGGCGCCACCGCCTGAAGAGGTCCGCCTCGGCGGCCGCCGCCATTCCCGCGCACGCGACGCTCGGGCGGTCTCACACCACTACGACGTCGGCAACGCGTTCTACCGGCTCTTCCTGGGCAAGTCGCTCACCTACTCGTGCGCCTACTGGGACTCCCCCGACGCCAACCTCGACGATGCGCAGCGGGCGAAGTACGAGCTGATCTGTCGCAAGCTCGGTCTCCGGCCGGGCATGCGCCTTCTCGATGTGGGATGTGGTTGGGGAGGCATGGTGATCCACGCCGCCGAGCACCACGGCGTCAGCGCCGTGGGCGTCACCGTGTCACGCGAACAGCAGCGGCTCGCCACCGACCGGGTCGAGGCCGCCGGCCTGTCCCACCGGGTGGAGATCCGCGACCAGGACTACCGCCAGGTCGCGGACGGTCCCTACGACGCCATAAGCAGCATCGGCATGTTCGAGCATGTCGGCATGGAGCAGGCGCGCGAGTACTTCGGCGACCTGCGTTCCCTGTTGCGGCCGGAGGGTCGCCTGCTCAACCATGCCATCACGCGCACAGAACCGGCCTCGAAGCCGTCCATCGACCGAAAGTCGTTCGTGGGCCGCTACGTCTTTCCCGACAGTGCGCTCATCGAGGTCGGCTCTGCCATCTCGGCCATGCAGGAAACGGGCTTCGAGGTGCGTGACGTCGAATCCCTCCGCGAGCACTACGCCCGCACGTTGCGGGCATGGGTCGACAACCTGGAGGCGCACTGGGATGAGGCGCAGCGCCTGGTCGGCTCGCCTCGAGCGCGCATCTGGCGCCTCTACCTGGCCGGCTCCGCCGTGGGCTTCGAACAGAATCGGATCTCCGTCCACCAGGTGCTCGCGGTCCGACCCACGACGACCGGTGAGAGCGCCATGCCCGCAACGCGAACCTGGCTCGCGTCCGGGGCCGCAGCTCGGCCGGCCACGCCGCTCGTGATCCGCACGCCCGTTCACGCCGAGCGCTGACGGCGGAGCGGCTCCAGCGCAGTGACGTAGTCGACCAGCCGGAGTGCGATGGCCACACCGAGGTCTTGATCGGACAGGTCCGGGTCGGGCCAGGTCTCCGACACCCGACGCCAGTCCTCACGCCGGCCCAGGAACGGGCCGGCCACCGCTTCGTCGCCCAGCTCGGTCCGCCACGACCGCTCGGCCCGGAGCAGGTGGTCGATCAACCGCTCGTTGTCGAGCAGGCGCGGGTGCTCGGCGTGGAACCCGACCTCCACCGCCAGCACCGTCGCATCATCGACATCCTCCGGTCCGATGACCTGGGCCTCGTAGTGCTCGCGAGGCGGACGGACCGGCCCGAACCACACCTTGATGCCGTAGGGCCGGGCGCGGCGGCGGCACGGACCCAGCTCGACCGGAACCACACCGAGGAGAGCGTCGGCCACCTCGTCGAACAGCCCGAGCTCCATGCCGAAGAGCTTGCTCGGCTCCGGGCATGTGGACCACTCCTCGCGAACCGGCGCACGGGCATATCGAGACGGTTGCGTTTCGATTCGGACCCGGATAGGAATGCAGGCATGCGAGACGCCCTGCGTGACCCTGACGTCGCCCACCGCCGACGGTGGCTCACCTTGCTGGTGCTCTGCATCAGCCTCATCGTCATCACCCTCGACAACACGATCCTGAACGTGGCCCTGCCGACGCTTGCGAACCGGGTCGACGACGGAGGCCTGGGGGCGACCGCCAGCCAGCTGCAGTGGATCGTCGACGCCTACGTCATCGTGTTCGCCGGCCTGCTGCTGACCGCCGGCAGCCTCGGTGACCGCTTCGGCCGCTACCGCGCCCTGGCCCTCGGTCTGGCCATCTTCGGCATCGGGTCAGGTCTGTCGGCCTTTGCCGGCTCGGCCACCATGCTCATCGCCGCCCGTTCCCTGATGGGCATCGGTGGCGCGTTCATCATGCCGTCGACCCTCTCGATCATCACCAACGTCTTCACCGAACCGGCCGAGCGGGCCAAGGCCATCGGTGTCTGGGCCGGAGTGTCCGCGCTCGGCATCGGTCTCGGGCCAATCACGGGCGGGTTCCTGCTCAGTCACTTCTGGTGGGGCTCGGTCTTCATCGTGAACGTCCCGATCGTCATCATCGGCCTCGTCCTCGGCTACCTGCTCGTTCCCGAGTCGCAGGACCCATCCAAGCCTCGGCTCGATCCGGTCGGTGCCCTGCTCTCGATCGCCGGCCTGGCCACCGTGCTCTGGTCGGTCATCGAAGCGCCGTCGCACGGATGGACCTCCGGCGAGATCCTCGTCGGCTTCGTCCTGGGCTTCGCCATCCTGGCCGTGTTCATGGTGTGGGAGCTGCGGAGCTCCCACCCCATGCTCGACATGCACTTCTTCGAGAACCCACGGTTCAGTGCGGCCAGCGGTGCGATCACCCTGACCTTCCTCGCGTTGTTCGGCACGCTGTTCCTCCTGACGCAGTACCTGCAGTCCGTCCTCGGGTACTCGACGATCAAGGCCGGCGCGGTGCTCCTTCCGCAAGCGATCGTGCTGATGATCGGTGCCCTGCTCTCGAACACGTGGGTACGACGATGGGGGAACAAGGTCGTCGTCACCGCCGGTCTGCTGCTCGTGACCACCGCCCTGCTGCTGTTCAACACCCTCGACGCATCCAGCACGACGCTGCACGTCATCGCCGTCAGCGTCGTGTTGGGGCTCGGTATGGCCAACATCATGGCCCCGGCCACCGACTCGATCATGGGCTCACTCCCCCGTGCCAAAGCCGGCGTCGGCTCGGCGGTCAACGACACGACCCGTCAGGTCGGAGGGGCGGTCGGGGTGGCCGTGCTCGGCTCCCTCCTCGCCAGCGAGTTCACGAACGCCATGACCGACAAGCTGGCCGGTGCCGTCCCCCCGGCGCTGCTCGCCCAGGTGAGCGACAACGTCGGCCAGGCGGTGGGAGTGGCGCGCGAGGCCGCTCCCGCCAGACCGTTCGCAACCGAGATCATCCAGGCCGCCAACGAGAGCTTCGTCGGCGGCATGCACCTGGCGTTCACCGTCGCCGCCGGCATCACCCTGCTGGCCGCCATCGGGGTCGCCCGGTTCCTCCCGGCCCGGCCACGCAACGAGGAGCCGGGCCCCGCACCGGAAGAACGGGTTCCGGTCGCAGCCGGTGCCGACGCCCGTTGATGCCTGTGCGTGAGCAAGGTGTGCGCCCGGGACGCCGGCGCGATCCCGCCTGTGACGTGGCGATCCTCGCCGCCACCCTCGACGCGTTCGTCGAGGACGGGTACGCCGGAACGAGCATCGAGAACATCGCCACCCGCGCCGGCGTGGGCAAGGCCACGATCTACCGCCGCTATTCCAGCAAGGCCGAGCTGGTCGTCGAAGCGGTTCGTGCCGCCGCGTGCATCACCGATCACCTGCCCGACACCGGTGATCTGCAGGCCGACCTCCACAGCATGCTGCAGCCGCTGACGGAGCGTCTACGAGGCGACACCGGCAAGGTCTTGATCACCTTGATGGGTGAGCGACTCCGCCATGGCGATCTCGCCGCCGAGTTCGAGCGCTCGGTCATCGGCGCCAAGCGCGAACACGCCCGCAAACTGGTTCGCGACGCCGTCGACCGGGGAGACCTTCCTGCTGGCTGCGACGTCGAACTGATCGCCGAGGCCGGTCCGGCGATGATCTGGCACCACGCCCTCCACGGGCTTCCACTCGACGACGATCTCGCCGACCGCATCCTCGCGTTGGTCCTGCCCCACGAGCCCTGGACACCGTCGCGCTCCTGATCGTGGGCCGTGCGTCGTCACCACGGGTCGATGCACGGTCGCTTCTTCGTCGTCCGTGCCGGCGGGGGCGGCGAAGCGGCCAGGGCGGTCGCGATCCAGCGACGGGAGTCGGCCGGGTCGATGACATCGTCGATCTCGAAGTACGACGCAACGTTGACCGCCTTGCCCTGCGCGTAGAGCCGGTCGACCATCTCCTCGAACAACGTCTGGCGAGCCTCGTCATCATCGACGGCCTCCAATTCGTTGCGGAAGCCGAGCCGGACGGCACCCTCGAGGCCCATGCCTCCGAACTCACCGGTCGGCCACGACACGGTGAAGATGGGGGCCTTGAAGCTGCCGCCGGCCATGGACTGGGCACCCAGGCCGTACCCCTTGCGCAGGACGATGGTGAAGAAGGGCACGGTGAGGCTGGCGCCGGTCACGAACATGCGGCTCACGTGGCGGACGAGCGCGGTCTGCTCCGCATCGGGACCGACCATGAAGCCGGGGGTGTCGCAGAGGAACAGGATGGGGAGGTCGAACGCATCGCAGAGCTGCATGAACCGGGCCGCCTTGTCGGCGGCATCGGCGTCGATGGCGCCTCCGAGGTGCGTCGGATCGTTGGCGATCACGCCGAGGGCCCGTCCCTCGATCCTGATGAGAGCGGTCACCATGCCGGCGCCGAACGATCGACGGAGCTCGAGGACGGAGCCGTCATCGGCCATCGTGTCGATCACGCTGCGGACGGCATAGACCCGGAGCCGGTTCGACGGGATGATCTCGCGGAGCAGCTGCTGGTCGGCGTGGCTCCAGGTGGCCACCGAGCCCTGGAAGTAGGACAGGTACTGCCTTGCCACCCGGACCGCCTCGGCTTCGTCGGCGACGGCGACGTCGACGACACCGTTCGGGACCTGCACCCTCATCGGGCCGATCTCCTCGGGCGAGAAGCGGCCGAGGCCGCCGCCTTCGATCATGGCCGGACCGCCCATGCCGATGTTGGCGTCAGCGGTGGCGATGATGACGTCGCAGCACCCGAGGATGGCGGCGTTGCCGGCGAAGCACCGACCGGACGCGATGCCGACCAGCGGAACAAGACCGCTCAAGGCGCCGAAGAGGGCAAAGGCCATGCAGTCGAGACCGGACACTCCACTGGCATCGGTGTCGCCCGGGCGACCACCACCCCCCTCGGTGAAGAACACGACCGGCAGCTGCAAGCGTTCGGCCAGTTCGAACAGGCGGTCCTTCTTGCGGTGGTTCTGGAGGCCCTGGGTTCCGGCCAGCACGCTGTAGTCGTAGGACATCACGATGGTCGGGTGCCCGCTGACCGTCCCCACACCGGCGACCAGGCCGTCGGCGGGTGTGCGTCGGATCAGGTCGTCCAATGCCCGCCGCCGGCGCTGGGCCGCGATGACCAACGGGCCGTACTCGATCAGGCTGCCGGGATCGACGAGGTCGTCGACGTTCTCGCGAGTGGTCCGTTGGCCGGTGCGCCGTCGTCGCTCGACCGCATCCGGCCGGGCGGCGTCGAGGCCAACCCGATGACGATCCTGCACCTCGGCCAGGTCATCCCGCATCGTCGGGGGATCGGAGGTCTCGCCCATCGGGACGGCATCGGCTCGAACGGCGACGACCCGATCCTCGGTGACCAGCAAGGGGTCACCCGCCCGGACCACGGCTCCGACGGTGACGGCGAGGCTCACCACCTCGCCGTCGCGTTCGGCCGAGACGACGTGTTCCATCTTCATGGACTCGATCACCACCAGCTGCTGACCGCGGCGCACGAGCTCGCCGGGCCCGACGTCGACCCTGGCGATCGTCCCCTCCAGCGGAGACTCGACCGCCCGGCGGCGTCCGGGATCACCCATGGGCTCGGATGGCTGTCCGTTCAGGTCGGCGCCGGCTGGCGACCGCGCACGAGCCGCCCCGGCAGCTCGCCGGTCGCCTCGCCGTCGCGGTACACCTCGGTCCCGGCGACGATGGTGTGCCGGTAGCCGTCGGCCCGTTGCAGCAGGCGTCTGCCACCGGCGGGGAGGTCGTACGCCACCTCGGGTCGACGGACCTGCAGTCGTTCGAAGTCGATGACGTTGATGTCGGCCCGGTAACCCGGGGCCAGCACGCCGCGATCGTGGAGCCCGACGGTCCGGGCCGTGTCCCGGCAGTGGCGTTGCACGAGCAGTTCCAGGTCGAGGCGGCCGTGGTCGCGGTCACGGCCCCACATCGTGAGCAGGGTGGTCGGGAAGCTGCCGTCGCAGATCGTGCCGACATGAGCACCGCCGTCGGAGAGCCCAGGCACGGTGTACGGGTGGGCGAGCATGTCGCCGACGGCGTCGAGGGTGCCGCCGGCGTAGTTGAGCGTCGGCATGTACAGGAGCGTTCGTCCCTCGTCGGACACCAGCAGGTCGTAGGCCAGCTCCTCGGGCCGTCGACCCTCTCTCGCCGCTCGGGCGGCGATGGAGTCGGACAGGTCCGGTTCGTAGTCGGGCGGGTCGGCCAGCTCGAACATGTAGGCGAACCGACCGATCAGCATCCCGCCGATCTTGTCGCGCACCCGGCTGTCATCAGTGGCGGCGAGGAGGCGGGCCCGGAAGTCGTCGTCGGCCATGATGCGAGCCTGCTCGGCGACCGGCAGCTGGGCGATCTCTCGGTGCACGGGGTTGGTCACGAACGGGTGCAGGCTGCACTGCAGACCGAAGAGGAGCCCCACCGCTCGGGTGGCGACCTGGCCGGTGATGGCCAGCCCGTCGGCGCGGGCATCCGTAATCCGCTCGAGCACCTGGCGGTAGGCGCCTGGGTCGACCGGGCTCTGCACCAGTGAGAACGACAGGGGCCGGCCCGAGGCGGACACCATCCGCCGGAACATGTCGAACTCCTCGTCGGTGTTCATGTGGTCGGACACGACCTGCAGGACACCGAGGCCGGCGGCGCCGAGGCCCTCGGCGATCCCGATGAGCTCGTCGGCCGACGCGGTCAGGGTCGGCGTCGGCTCGCCGCGACTGGTGCGGTGGTTGATCGTGCGCGACGTGGTGAAGCCGAGGCCGCCGGCCTCGACGCCGGCGCGGGCCAGGTCGGCCATGCGGACGATGTCGTCGGAGGTGGCTCGCTCCCGGTTCGCTCCCCGCTCCCCCATCACGTGGAGCCGGAGCGCGCCATGGGGAACCTGGGCGGCCACGTCGATGTCGTGGGGGATGCGGTCGACGGCGTCGAGGTACTCGGCGAAGGAGCGCCATTCCCAGGACAGCCCTTCGTGCAGCGCAGCGCCGGGGATGTCCTCGACACCCTCCATCAGCTCGATGAGCCGCTGGTGGTCCTCGGCATGGACCGGGGCGAACCCCACACCGCAGTTGCCCATGACGACGGTGGTGACGCCGTGCCAGGAAGAGGGGGCCAGGTTGTTGTCCCAGGTCGCCTGTCCGTCGTAGTGGGCGTGGATGTCGACGAAGCCGGGGGTCACCAGCGCGCCATCAGCATCGATCTCGCGCCGGCCGCGACCCGACACGCTCCCGACCTCCACCACCCGCCCACCGGACACGGCCACATCGGCCGGACGAGGCGGGGCGCCGGTCCCGTCGACGACGGTGCCGCTGCGGACCACCAACGTGTGCTCGGCCATCGCCGTCGTTCCCTTTCAGGCCTGCTGCAGCGCAGCGAGGTCGATGCCGTAGAGGTCGGCCACGTTCTCGCACAGGATCGCGCGCTGCTGCTCGGCGGTGAGGTCACCGGCATGCTTGTCCAGCAGTTGCTGCGACCACGGCCAGGTCGAGTCGCTGTGCGGGAAGTCGTTGGCCCACATGAGCCGGTGCCAGTTCATCTGGTCAGCGCTCCGGAAGGCGGTCCAGTCGTCCTGGAACGTCACGTAGATGTGCTCGGCGAAGTACTCGCTCGGGAGCCGTTGCAGGTCGGCGCCGGGCTTCAGCCAGTAGCGGTGCCGGTTGAAGGCATGGTCCATCCGGTACATGAAGTGCGGGACCCAGCCGGCATCGGCTTCGACGCAGACGACCTTCAGGTCCGGGTGGCGTTCGAACACACCACCGAACACGAGCATGGCCATGACGTCCTGGCATCCGCGCACGATCGACAGGAACCCGGTTATCGCCGGTCCCCTCGTCCGCTCCGATCGGGTCGTGAGGATGTGGAACGACAGAGGAAGCCCGAGCTCGACCGCCGCCTCCCAGAACGGGTCGTACAGCACCGAGTCGTAGTCCTCCAAGGCCGGGAGCCCGGGCATCATCACGCCGCGCAACCCCAGCGCCTTGATTCGGCGGAGATCCTCGATGCCTTCGGAGGGCGAGCGCATGGCGGTCTGACCGCACCCCAGCAGCCGTGAGGGGGACGTCTCGCAATAGGCGGCGATCCACCGGTTGTAGGCCTCGAAGCAGGCGTGCTTGTAGTCGAAGTCGGCGTGGTTGCACAGCACCATCCCCACCGTGGGATAGATGACTTCGGCGGCGATGCCGTCGATGTCCTGCTCGCCCAGTCTGGCTCCGGGATCCCAGCCCCCACGGTGCAGTTCGGAGAAGCGCACCCCGTTGATCGTGATCTGCTCCGGCGGCTTCCCCGCGGCTGCGACCAGACCCATCGGCACCGGTCGGCGCATGCCATCCACCGCGAACACGTCGCCGACCGCCTCGCCGCCGTCGATCATCCTCGGCGCACGGTCCCGCCAGGCGGGATCGATGAAGTCGATGTAGGTGTTCGGTGGCTCGGTGATGTGCGAGTCGGCCGAGATCACCGGGAAGTTCCGCGCCATTCGCTACCCCCTCGGGCCGCCCACCGTACGGTAGAAATCTCCCGGTGAGCGACATCACGCCCGACCAGGCGGTCGAACGGCTGCTTCCGACCGACACGCTCGGGATCCCGCTCGGCCCGGGCCAGCCGCCTGCGTTCCTGGAAGCGCTCGGGCGTCGGGGGGACTGGGAGGACCTTCGCATCTACGGGGCGTTGCTCACGGTGATGAGCGAGGTCTTCTCCCACTCGAACGTGCACTACCTGAGCGGCTTCTTCGGTCCGCTCGAACGGTTGTTGCGGGACGGCCAGGCCAACATCGGCTTCGCACCCGCCGACTTCCGACGCTTCATCCCCCTCCTCGAGGAGCAGAGGCCGCGGGTGATGTGCACCGCGGCGACACCGCCGGATGCGCAGGGATGGTGCAGCCTGTCGTTGCACGCCGGAGCGCACGTCGCCGAACTGCACCGGGCCGGTGCCGACGACGATCGCCTCCTCGTCGTCGAGGTGAGCGACCGCTACCCGCGCACGACCGGTCTGCCCCCGGCCCACCCCCATGCCGTCCACGTCGATGAGATCGACGTGCTGTTGGAGAGCGATCGAGAGCCGATCACCATCGACGACCCGACGCCGAGCGATGCCGACCGGGCCATGGCCGCGCACGTGCAGACGTTCGTGCCCGATGGGGCGACGCTCCAGACCGGCATCGGCGCAGTGCCTTCGATGGTGGCCACCCTCCTCGCCGAAGGCACAGGCGGCGGGTACGGGATCCACTCGGAGATGTTCACCACCGGCCTCATGCGCTTGCACCTGGCGGGCAAGGTGACGAACGAGAAGGGTCAGTTCGACGGGGTCTCGGTGGCGACCTTTGCCACCGGCAACCGGGAGCTCTACGACTGGCTCGACGGTGGCACCGACGTCGCGTTCCTGCCGGTCGACGTCGTGAACTCACCTGAGGTGATCGGACGAAACCGGACCGCCGTGACCATCAACGCCGCACTGGCGGTCGACATCCACGGCCAGGTCGTCGCCGACACGATCGCCGGCTTCCAGTACTCGGGGATCGGGGGCCACGAGGACTTCGTCTCGGGTCCGGCCCTGTCCCTCGAGGCACGCGCCCTGCTGTGCCTCCCGTCCACGTTCATGGTGGGCGACGAGCTCCGCTCGCGCATCGTGCCGTGGTTCGAGGCCGGCACGGTGATCACGACTCCACGCCACCAGGTCGACGTGGTCGTGACCGAGCACGGCGCGGCCGAACTGCAGGGCAAGACGGTCCGCCAGCGGGGCCTGGCCCTCGCCGCCATCGCCCACCCCGCCTTCCGGGAGGTCTTGCGGGCGGCCGCCGATCGGGCGAGCGGGGGCCGCTCGCCCCTCCCGTAGCTCAGGCATGCGAGGATCCGACGATGGTGTCGCTCCGCGACGTCGAGGCACCGATCCTCCCGCTCTCCAGGTTCCGTCCGCTCATCGGCGAGGAGCGGCACGGGGCGCTACTCGCCGCCGGCGACCGGATGCGCACGCTCCTCGAGGGCAACGTCGTCTGGAACGTGAACTCGACCGCCTCCGGGGGCGGAGTGGCCGAGATGCTCCAGGTGCTGGTGGGTTACATCCGTGGAACAGGTATCGACGCTCGTTGGGTCGTGCTCGAGGGCGACTCGGCCTTCTTCGCCACGACCAAGCGGATCCACAACCGCATCCACGGGATGCCCGGAGACGGAGGAGCCCTCGGCCCGGAGGAGGTCGCCCACTACACCGAGGTCACCGCAGCCAACGGGATCGCCCTCCGTAGGCGACTCCGGGCCGGGGACGTCGTGTTGCTCCACGACCCCCAGACCGCGGGTATGGCTCCTGCGTTGGCCGAGGCCGGCGTCACGGTCCTCTGGCGTTGTCACATCGGGCTCGACCAGCCCAACCCCTGGACCGACGAGGCATGGGAGTTCCTCCGACCGCACCTGGTCGGAATCGACAGGTTCGTGTTCTCCCGGCGGTCGTACGCCCCGGCGTGGGTGCCCGAGGAGCGGCTCACCGTGATCGCGCCGTCGATCGATCCGTTCTCACCCAAGAACCAGGACATCCCCAGCTCGCAGGTGGCCCACTTCCTCACCCGGATGGGGGTTGCCGCCGGCTCCGACGGCGAGGGGGTCTCCTTCACCCGCCGCGATGGCAGCCGGTGCGAGTTGGTCCAGCAGGCCACCGTCATCTCCGAGGGCGGCCCCCTCTCTCCCCGAGCCGATCTCGTGGTGCAGGTGTCCCGGTGGGACCGGCTGAAGGACATGCAGGGCGTGATGGCCGGCTTCGCGGCACGGGTCGTCGGGCGGGTCGACGCGCACCTCGCACTTGTCGGGCCATCGGTGGAGGGTGTGGCCGACGACCCGGAGGGGGCGACGGTGCTCGACGATTGCGTTGCCGCCTGGGAAGCGCTCCCCATCGACGCCCGTCGCCGCGTCCGCCTGATCACCCTTCCGATGGACGACGTCGACCAGAACGCGGTGATGGTGAACGCGCTTCAGCGCGCCGCCACAGTCATCGTGCAGAAGAGCTTGGCCGAGGGGTTCGGCCTCACCGTTGCCGAAGGCATGTGGAAGGCCAAACCGATCGTCGCCTCCCGGGTGGGCGGCATCACCGACCAGGTCACCGAAGGTACCGGCATCCTGCTCGACGTGCCCGACGACCTCGACGCGTTCGGTGACGCGCTCGCCGGTCTGCTCGAGCGGCCCGATGAGGTCGCCCGGCTCGGGGATCGCGCCCGCCGCCACATCCTGGAGCAGTTCATGGGCGATCGTCACCTCCTGCAGTACGCCGACCTCATCGAGCGCCTCCTGACCTGACCCGACGCCGTGCCGCTACCGGCGGCCGAGGGCGGAGGATCGACGGCGCGGCCTCACATCGGTGGGAGGTGTTGCTGCAGACCGAGAAGCGGGGCGAGGGGGTCGCCGGCATCGCCCAACCGTCGGCCGACCGTCGTGATCGTCCACCGGTCGGGGCGCAGGTCGGGATCGTCGAGCTCGTCCCACCGGATCGGCACCGAGACCGGCGCACCGGGAAGGGGTCGGGCGCTGAACGGCGCCACGAGGGTCTTGTTGATCGCGTTCTGCGTGTAGTCGAGCCGGGTGCGGCCGCCCCGCTTCGACTTCTCCCACTCCCAGCTCACGAGCTCCGGGACGGTCGCACCGACGGCACGCGACACCGCCTCCACCCAGGTGCGGGTGTCGTCGAAGGTGGAGCCGTCGGCGACCGGGACCCAGATCTGGATCCCCCGCTTCCCGGTCACCTTCGGCCCGGCCTGCACGCCGAGGTGATCCAGCGCCGTGCGGTAGAGGCGGGCCAGCACGAGCGCATCGTCGAAGGTGCTCTTCGTGCCGGGGTCGATGTCGATCATCGCCCAGGTGGGCCGGCGCGGATCGCGCACCGAGGAGGTCCAGGGGTGCAGCTCGATGGCGCCGTAGTTGGCCAGCCAGGCGAGCGCGGCGGGCGAGTCGGGAACGACGTACACCTCGGTCCTGCCCGGCTCGGCGTCGTCGTTGCGCCAGCGGGTCAGCCAGTCGGGAGCGTGCTTCGGGACCGACTTGTGCCAGAAGCCCGGAGCGTCGATCCCGTTCGGGAACCGATGGAGGTTCACGGGCCGGTCGGCCAGGTACGGGAGTGCGACCGGCGCGGTCACCGCGGCGTGACGGACGAGGTCGCGCTTGGTGAATGCCGCCGAGTCGGCCGTCGCCGGGAACAGCACCTTGTCGAGGTTGGTCAAGGCCACGATGTGCGCTCCGAGTTGCCACGCTCCGGCCCTGCCCAACCCCTCGAGCCCCTCGAGCTCCTCGGGGGTCGGCGCCGCCCACGACGCCTCGCTCGACCAGGACGCGGCCGGCGCCGCCTTCACCTCGTCGTTGGTACGGCCGCTCTTCACCGATCGGGGGTGGTCCTCGGGATCCCAGCCGACCACGGCGTGTTCGTCGTGCTTGTGGAGGAG
>Ga0136612_10000648_pt1 | contig 13078 bp, 14 predicted proteins | sample AntDryUQ224A2306_2_FD_106644 | JGI IMG/M metagenome (GOLD analysis project Ga0136612, IMG submission 106644) | Polar desert sand microbial communities from Dry Valleys, Antarctica - metaG UQ224A (23.06) | ecosystem: Environmental > Terrestrial > Soil > Desert | place: Antarctica: Dry Valley...
CGAGCTCGTATCGGAGCCCGTCCTCGATGAGGCTGGTGAGCGTGCGACCCTCCTCGGCGGCGAGGCGCTTGGCGTCCGCGAGCAGCGAGTCGTCGAGTCGTACGGTCGTCCTCACACGGAGCAATCTACCTGCCTGACATACGTATGTCTACGCCGCGCTCGTCACCCCGTTGCGCTCGGCGACGAGCTCGACGATGTCGGCCATTATGCGCGAGAGCTCGAAGTCCTTCGGGGTGTAGACCGCCGCCACGCCGGCCTCGCGCAGGGGGGCGACGTCGACGTCGGGGATGATCCCGCCGACCACGAGCGGGATGTCGTCGCCGCCGGCCTCCAGCAGGGCGGCGATCACGTCGGGGATGAGCTCGCGGTGCGAGCCCGACAGGATCGAGAGGCCGATGACGTGGACGCCCTCGTCGACGGCCGAGCGGGCGATCTGCGCCGGGGTGAGCCGGATCCCCTCGTAGACCACCTCCATCCCGACGTCGCGCGCCCGGACCGCGATCTGCTCCGCGCCGTTGGAGTGCCCGTCGAGGCCGGGCTTGCCGACCAGGATCTTTAGCCCGCGGCCGAGCGCCTCAGACACGCGCGCCACCTCGTCGCGCAGCTCGGCGGTCTCGGCGGTCGGAGGGGGAGCCGCCGCCTCGCCGACGCCGGTGGGCGCGCGGTAGGAGCCGAACGCGTCGCGCAGCGCCTGCGACCACTCGCCCGTGGTGACGCCCGCCCGGGCGGCGGCGATCGTGGCCGGCATCACGTTCTCGCTCGCGTCGGCCGCCACCCTGGTGAGCTCCGCCAGGGCGGAGCGCACCGCGCTGTCGTCGCGGCCCGCCCGCCACCCGGTGAGTGCCGCCACGGCCTGCGCCTCGACGGCCGGATCGACCACCATGATCGAGCCGGCGGCCTCCGCCGAGCCGGTCAGCGGCGACGGCTCGGTCTGGGCGAAGCGGTTCTGGCCGACCACGGTCTGCTCACCGGACTCGATGCGCCCGATCCGGGCGCGGTGGGACTCGACGAGCGATCCCTTCATGTAGGGGACCGCCTCCACCGCGCCGCCGTGCTCGGCCACCCGGTCCATCTCCGCCCGCGCGCCGTCGAGGAGCTCGGCGACGAGCCCCTCCATGACCACCGAGCCCTCGAAGATGTCGGGGTACTCGAGCAGGTCGGTCTCGTAGGCGAGGACCTGCTGGATGCGCAGCGACCACTGCTGGTCCCACGGGCGGGGGAGGCCGAGCGCCTCGTTCCAGGCCGGGAGCTGGAGCGCGCGGGCGCGGGCGTCGCGCCCCAGGGTCACCGCGAGCGCCTCGAGCACGATGCGCTGCACGTTGTTCTCCGGCTGCGCCTCGGTGAGCCCCAGCGAGTTGACCTGGACGCCGTAGCGGAAGCGCAGGTGCTTCGGGTCGGTCACCCCGTAGCGCTCGCGGCCGAGCTCCTCCCACAGCACGGACATGGCCCGGAGCTTGGCGTGCTCCTCGACGAAGCGCACCCCGGCGTTGACGAAGAAGGAGATCCGGCCGAAGACCCGGCCCATCGAGGCCTGCTCGACCCGCTCGCGCACCTCGTCGAGCACAGCGATCGCGGTGGCCATCGCGTAGGCGATCTCCTGTACGGGCGTCGCCCCGGCCTCCTGGAGGTGGTAGGAGCAGACGTTGACCGGGTTCCACTTCGGGACCTCCTCCACCGTGTAGGCGACCATGTCGGCGATCAGCCGCATGGACGGCGCGGGCGGGAAGGCGTAGGTCCCCCGCGAGAGGTACTCCTTGATGATGTCGTTCTGCGTGGTGCCCGAGAGCGTCTCTGGCCCCGCCCCCTGCTCCTCGGCGGCGACGATGTAGAGGGCCAGCAGCCACGCCGCGGTCGCGTTGATCGTCATCGACGTGTTCATCCGGTCCAGCGGGATGCCGTCGAGGAGGGTGGCCATGTCGCCCCGGTGCGCCACGGGCACGCCGACCTTGCCGACCTCGCCACGCGCGAGCTCGTGGTCGGCGTCGTAGCCCGTCTGGGTCGGCAGGTCGAACGCGATCGAGAGCCCCGTCTGCCCCTTGGCCAGGTTCGCGCGGTAGAGCTCGTTGGACTTCCGCGCGGTCGAGTGGCCCGCGTACGTCCGCATCATCCACGGACGGTCGGGCTCGGGCAGCCGAGGGGAGCTCATGGCCGTATTCTCGCATCGCATGCGCCACATCGACCTGATGCACCTCGGCATGGAGCGGGTGATCGCCACCTGGGAGGTGGACGGGGTCCTGATCGACCCCGGCCCGGAGTCCTGTACCGAGCGGCTCGTCTCAGAGCTCGGTGACGGTTACGAGCCGAAGGCAATCCTCCTCACCCACATCCACTTCGACCACGCGGGCGCGACGGGGGCGATCCTGCGCCGCTGGCCCGAGCTTCCGGTGTACGTGCACGAGCGCGGCGCGCCCCACCTCGCCGACCCGGCCAAGCTCGTCACCAGCGCGACGCGCCTCTACGGCGAAGAGGGCATGGCCCGGCTGTGGGGCGAGGTCATCCCCGTGCCGGAGGCGAACCTCCATGTGCTGAGCGGCGGAGAGACGGTCCTCGACGCCTACCGCGTCGCCTACACGCCCGGGCATGCCTCCCATCACGTGTCCTACCTTCACGTGGACTCCGGTCGGGCCTTCGTCGGCGACGTCGCCGGGGTCCGGATCCCGCCGACCGGCTTCGTGATCGCGCCGACTCCGCCGCCCGACGTCGACGTCGATGCGTGGGAGCGGTCGCTCAAGACGGTGGCCGACTGGGCCCCCGAGGGGCTCGCGCTCACCCACTTCGGCCCGGTGGAGGACGTCGAGGCGCAGCTCGAGGCGGTCCGCGAGGCGCTGCGCGCCGAGGTGGCGCTCGCCGCCGAGCACGACCTCGACGGCTTCGTGGCGGCGATGCGCGAACGGCTCGCCGCCGAGGCGCCCGACGGCGTGGAGACCTACGCCCAGGCGGCGCCGCTCGAGCACCTCTGGCTCGGCCTGGACCGCTGGCGGGCAAAGGCGGCGGGCTAGCCTGCACTCCATGAGTCAGACCATCGAGCGCCCGCGGTTGGGCGGGCCGGGATCGGGGCTCGGCGGCGGGTGGAAGGTGATCGTCCGCAACGACGACCACAACACCTTCGACGGCGTGGCGTCCGCGCTCGCGCGCTACGTCCCGGGCGTCTCGATCGACCAGGGCTACGCGCTGGCCGACCGGATCCACACCACGGGCCTGGCCATCGTGTGGACGGGCCAGAAGGAGCAGGCCGAGCTGTACTGGGAGCAGCTCTCCGACGCGGGGCTGACCATGGCTCCGCTCGAGAAGGGCTAGCCGCCGACCGCTGCGCCGAGCCCTGGGCGCGCCGGCGCTCAAGCCGGGCCTCGGTCTCGTCGTCTGGCTCGCGGTCGTCGGGCTGGTGGCGCAAGCGGTGTACGACGTCCAACGCAACAGTAGCCGGGAGCTCGAGCGGCGCTTCGAGGTCCGCGCTGACATCGGCGCACGATTCATCCAGACCTACGCGCAGGAGGTGATCCGCGAGGAACGGGTGGAGGCGCTCGCCCAGCTCTCCGGACCACGCGTCGCGCGCCGCGACTTCGATGCCGTCGTCGCCAGCGGTGGTTACAGGGCGGGGGTGCTCCTGGACGGCCGTGGGCGGCTGCTCCGGGTCTTCCGATCGCCGAGCTCGGCTGCGGTTCGCGCTGGACGACTTCGGCGCCGGCTTCGGGTCCTTCTACTACCTCAAGCACCTGCCGTTCGACGTGCTCAAGATCACGGCGAGTTCGTGCGCAACCTCGCAGATTCGGTCAAGGACCAGGCGGTGGTCAAGTCGCTCGCACGAATCGCGACCGAGCTCGGCAAGAAGACCGTCGCGGAGTTCGTCGAGGACGACGCGACCCGGGGTCTCCTGCGCTCCTACGGGGTGGACTTCGCCCAGGGCTACGGGATCGGCCGTCCGCAGCCCGTCGCGGAATGGCTTGCCGAGAGCGGGACGCCGCCTGCGCCGGCGATGACCGTCACCTAGCTGCGCTCGCCTTGGTCAGGCGACCGTCGATTCCTGCTCGCCGCGCCCGAGGGACTGCCCGCCGTCGAGCGAGCCGTGGCCGAAGCGGTCCCAGAACCCGTAGACCACCGGCACCTGGTACCAGCTCGAGTAGTCGCCCCGCCAGGCGATGAACTCCTCCGAGAGCCAGTAGCGCTCAAAGGACAGCTTGTCCGGGAAGTCCGCGGACTGCAGGAACTTGTAGGTGTCGTCCCGGGCGCGCTGCACCTCCCACGACGTGGCGCCGTAGCGCAGCGCCACCGGGGCGATCTCGAGCAGCGCGAGCTCGAACTTGTCGCCCCGGAACAGCGTCACGTACCAGGGGATGACGGCGACTCCGCCGGCGGCGCCCGCCATCAGGCGCCGACCTCCGCCCGGATCGCGCCCGGGCCGGCCTCGGTGCGACCCTGGCCCTCCTCGGTGGCGCCGACCAGGATCGCGATCTTGCCGAGGTGTTTGTTGTCGCGCAGGAGCTGGTGGGCCTCGGCGACCCCGTCGAAGCCCATCGTCTGCCACAGGACCGGGCGGATCTTCCCCTCCTCGATCAGGCGGTTGGCGAGGTTCGCCTCCCAGGCGTTGGCGAAGTGCGAGCCGATGATCTGCTTCTGGCGCATCCACAGGTAGCGGACGTCGAAGTCCAGCGAGTAGCCGGACGTCGCGCCGCAGATGACCACCTTGCCGAACGGCTTGACGCAGAGCACGGAGGTCGGGAAGGTCGCCTGGCCGACGTGCTCGAAGACGATGTCGGGCGGGCCGCCGAGCAGCGACTCGAGGTGCTTGGAGAAGCGCCGCGACTCCTTGAAGCGCGCCTTCTCCTCCTCGGGCGACTCGCCGCCGCGGCGCATCATCCCGACGTGGTCGTTGCGGTCGATGTAGCCCTTCGCGCCGAGTTGAGTGACGAGCTGACCCTTGTCGGGCGAGGAGACCACGCCCACGCAGTCGGCGCCCGTGAGCGCGCAAAGCTGGGTGGCGAAGACGCCGAGGCCGCCCGCGGCGCCCCAGATGAGGACCTTGTGACCCGCCTGGAGTCCGGCGCGGTCCATCAGCATCCGGTAGGCGGTGAAGTAGGTCAGCCCGTAGGAGGCCGCCTCCTCCCAGGTGAGGTTGGGCGGCTTGGGCAGCAGCTGCTGGGCCTGCACCTTGCAGAACTGGGCGAAGGAGCCCCACGTCGTCTCGTACCCCCAGATCTTCTGCGACGGCGCGGCGAGCGGGTCGAGGCCGTGGACCTCGGGATCCTCGTAGGAGGCCTGATTGCAGTGGATGACCACCTCGTCGCCCGGCGCCCAGCGGGTGACTCCCTCGCCGACCTGCCAGACCACGCCGGAGGCGTCCGAGCCGCCGATGTGGTGGCCGAACTCGGGGTGGTCGCCGTAGCGCATCACCGAGACGGGCTCGCCGAGCGCCGCCCAGACGTTGTTGAAGTTCACCCCGGCGGCCATCACCCGCACGGTGACCTCGAACGCGCCGGGCGCGGGGACGTCCACCTCCTCGAGCTGGATCGCGTCGATCGGCTCGCCGAAGCGCTCCTCGCGGATGACCCAGGCGGCCATGCTCGCCGGCAGCACGCCGGGCTCCACGTCCAGATCGGCGACGTTCGAGATGTCAACGGCCACGGGAGACGGGCCTCTCATGCGAGATCATGTCGTGCCACCTTACATCCAGTCGTCGCGTCGCAGGGGCGAGCGGACGGCGGAGCCGGGCGCCTGGAGGACCGCTGCCAGACTGCGCAGGATGGAGGTCCCGGCCCCCCGGTGAGCCTGCCGTTCGTGACCGCTGCGGAGGTGCAGGCGCGGCTGACGGCGGCCCAGGCCGCCGACGCGCTCGCGGCCGCCCTCGCCGGCGGGCTCGATCCCGAGGCCGACCGGCCCCGCGACGTGCTCGAGCTCGGGACCGGGCGGGCAGCGGGCACGGGGCAGCTCCTGGTGATGCCCTCCGTCCTCGCCGGGCCCCCGGTGGTCAAGCTCCTGACCCTGGGGGGCGAGCCGCGCGTCCAGGGGCTCTGCGTCGTGTTCGACCCCGAGACGCTCGCGCCGGTCGCCCTCGTCGACGGGATCGGGGTCACTAACCTGCGCACCGCGGCGGTCTCGGCGCTGGCCGTCCGCGGGCTCGCCGCGCCGGACGCCCGCCGGCTCGTGGTCTTCGGCCGTGGGCCGCAGGCGAACGCCCACGTCGCGGCGCTCAAGGCCGAGCGGCCGATCGAGCGGGTCGCCGTGGTCGGTCGCGACACCGACCCCGCCGAGGTCGCCGCGCTCGTCGCCGCGGCCGACCTCGTGTGCTGCTGTACGACGGCCCGCGAGCCCCTGTTCGACGGCGGGCTGATCGCCGACCACGCCTGTGTCGTCGCGATCGGCGCCCACGAGCCGGACGCCCGGGAGACCGACGACGCCCTGGCCGCACGGGCCACCGTGGTCGTCGAGTCGCGCACCTCGGCGCTTCGTGAGGCCGGTGACGTCATCGCAGCCATCGCCGCCGGCGCGACCACCGCCGACGCCCTGGTCACCCTGGCCGACCTCGTCCGAGGTGACGCGCAGCCTGCCGGCGGGCGGCCGCGCCTGTTCAAGAGCACCGGCATGGCGTGGGAGGACGCGGTCGTCGCGGCCGCGCTCGTCGCGCCGGCTCACATCCAGTCGTCGCGCCGCCGGAAGAAGTAGACGCACAGGGCCAGCAGGGGCAGGAGCAGCCCGCCGACCCCGAGGATGAGGAAATCGCGACGCGAGGCGATCGAGTCCACCAGCCAGCCGAAGTTCTGCCCGAAGAAGCCGGTGATCAGCGTCGCGGTGACGAAGAAGGTGGCCAGCACGCTGAGCCGGGCGGCCGACTGGTTGAGCTTGTTGGCGTTGGCGTTGAAGAAGGTGTTGGTCAACGACTGCAGGTCGTCGCGCTGGCGGCCCAGTTCGCCGGAGACGCGCTTGAGGTGGTCGGCGACGTCGTCCAGGTAGGCCTTCGTGCCCCGTGAGAGGCCCGGCAGGGCGAGGATCGCCTCCACCGCCGCGGGGAAGTAGCCCGCCTGCGCCTCCACGCGCCGCTCGTGACGCAAGAGGTCCTGGCGCAGGCGGTAGATCTGCTCGAGCTGCTCTGAGCGCGTGCGGTGGAAGATCGCGTCCTCGAGAGCGTCCACGCGGACCTCGAGCGCGTTGACGAGCGGGAAGTAGGCGTCGGTGAGCGCGATCAGGATCCGGTGCACGAGGTACTCCTCGCCCTGCCGGAGATCGAGGTCGGCGAGCTCGGAGCGCAGGGAGTCCAGCCGGCTGCAGCTTCCGCGGCGCACCGTGAGCACGAACCGGCCCGAGATGTAGAGGTGGACCTCGACGCCCAGGTCCTCGACCTCGTGGCTGCGGGCGGGGGTGTAGAAGACGAGGAAGACGTGCTGCGGGTAGGCGTCCACCTTCGGACGCTGGCCGAAGTCCTCCGTGTCCTCCATCGCGACCGGATGCAGCTCCAGCACGTCGCCCGCCGTCGTGACCTCCGCCGCGCTCGGATCGTGCAGGTCCAGCCAGAAGAACTCGTCGGCGTCGTGCAGCGCGGCGAGCTGGACGGTGTCGACCTCGGTGAGGATGCGCACGCGCTAGAGCATGGCGCGAACCGCGGCGAGGACGGCTTCGGGGGCCTCCTCGGGCAGGAAGTGCCCCGCGCCGGGCACGAACTCCACCTCCGGCGGCAGCTCGACGGCGCTGCGGATGGGATCGCCCTCGCCCATCAGGATCCGGTAGGGGACGAGCGGCGGTCCGGCCGCACCGCGCTGGTGCAGCTCGCGGGTCAGGAAGGTGCGGTAGAGCGCCGAGGTCGCCGCCGCCCGGTCCGGCTCCTGGAGCCGGCGCGAGTAGAGCTCGAGGTCCCGCGGGGTGAACGCGCTGCGCTGCCGGGCCCCGAGGCGGATCAGCTGTTCGACGAGCTCCGGGCGCGAGCGCAGGACCGCCGGGCCGAGCCCCGGGGTGGCGACCAGCAGCTGGTAGGTGGCGAAGACCAGCGTCTTCGGGCGCTTGCGTCCGCGGAACCACGGCGGCGGGATGGAGAGGGCGAGCAGGGCGCTGACCCGTTCAGGTGCCTGCCCGGCGAGCAGGAAGGCCGTCCAGCCGCCCCAGTCGTGCCCGACCACGGGCAGGGCGTCGCGCAGCTCGAGCGTGTCGAGCAGCGCCAGCAGGTCCGCGGCCAGCGTCGCCTTCGCGTAGTCGCCGCGCGGCGCGTCGCTCCAGCCGTGACCGCGGAGGTCCGGGCAGATCACCCGGTGTGTCTCGGACAGCGGGCCGATCAGGTGGCGCCACACCCACCAGTGCTGGGGCCAGCCGTGGACGAGGAGGAGCGGCGGCGCGGACGGGTCGCCGGCCTCGGCCACGTGGAGCTCGACCTCCCCAGCGCGGACGCGGCGGTGGGTGACCCCCGCGAGCTGGGGCAGCGCTCGCCCCATGGTCGTGTCCGAGCCGCGGCCTCCGGGCGACGTCACGGCTGCAGGAGGTCGTTCTGGGCGGAGTCGCGCGCGACCCCGACCTTCAGGGCGGCGGGGCGGACGTCGTCGGAGTCCACGCTGACCAGGTAGCTGCCCTTGGTGACCTCGACCTTGAGCTCGGCGGTGCCGCGCGGGTTGACCGGGCTCGTGCGCTGGCGGATGCCCGGCGTGCCCTCCGCCGGCGCGTCCGTCTCGAGAGTCACCTCGTGCGCGTCGGCGGACTGGTTGGCGATGATCAGCACGATCGGGCCGGCGCCGAACCGCCGCGGCGAGAGCCGGACGCGGTCCTCGGTGATCGCCGCGGTGACGTTGATCGGCGCGGGGGGTCGCGGGTCGTTGGCGTAGTCATCGCCCGAACCGCACGCGGTGATGGCAAGGGCGACCAAGGTCGCTGGAATGAAGGGGCGCGTCATCTCTCCGGACCCATCGGGTGTCCTGCGCCTGACGGAACGGCGCGGTTCACACGACACCCTCACCGAGCGTATCCGGAATTCCGGCCGGGTGTCCGTGACACGTCCCGTGCACGCCGTCCGGGGCAGGGCGTAGACCACGCGTCCCCATGCTCGCCGACGCACTGGCCACCACGGAGTTCCTCGCCGTCGACACGGAGACCAACGGCCGGGCGCACGAGGCCTGCGAGCTCACCGAGGTCGGAACCGTGCTGGTCGGCGGCGGGGAGCTGCACGACGGGTGGGAATCGCTCGTCGGCGTCTCGGAGCCGCTGTCGCGCGGCATCCAGCGCTTCACCGGCATCTCGCAGGCGATGGTCGACTCCGCGCCGCCCCCCGAGACGGTGCTGCCCGAGCTCGCGGTCCGGATGCGCGGCCGCGTGCTCGTCGCCCACTCGGCCCGCTTCGACGAGCGCGTGCTGCGCCAGGCCTTCGCGCGCGCCGCGCTCGACTGGCCCGCGCCGCCCGTCCTGTGCACCGTCGCGCTCGCGCGGCGTTTCGCCCCGCTGCAGCGCCGCCGGGGCCTCGCGCCGCTGGCCGACGCGCTCGGCATCGACGTCGAGGCCACCCATCGCGCGCTGCCCGACGCGCAGACCTGCGCCCGCGTCTTCTGCGCGCTGTTCGGCCGTCTCTGTGCCCACGCCCAGACGGTGGGGGAGGCCCTCGCCCTGCTCGGCCCGGCCCGGCGGAGCGGCCAGGGCGCTCGGGCGCGTCCCCGCGGCGCCTCCCGCCGGACGCCCGACCAGCGGCCCGACCTGGCCTCGCTGCCCTCCGACCCGGGCGTCTACGTGTTCCGCGACGCCGACGGCCACCCGCTCTACGTCGGCAAGTCCGTGTCGCTGCGTTCGCGCGCCCGCAGCCACTTCGCCGACGCGGCGGCGACCTGGACCGGGCACGCGGAGCACGTGGACCACCAGCCCACCGAGTCGGAGCTCGGCGCCCTGCTCCTCGAGGCGCGGCTCATCCGGGCGCTCAAGCCGCCGGCCAACGTCCAGGGCAAGGCGGAGCCCGACGGCTACGTCTACCTGCGCTGCCGCCTGGACATCCCGTTCCCGATCCTCGAGGTGGCGCGCGACCCGGCGCCCGCTCCGGCGGTCTGCGTCGGGCCGGTGCGAGGCCGGGCGGCGGCCTCGGAGTTGGTCGAGCAGCTCAACTCGATCTTCGGGCTGCGCCACTGCGGCCGGGGGCTCCCCGCCCGCGCGCACCCCTCCGCCTACGGGCAGATGGGCCGCTGCCTCTCGCCCTGCCTCGGCGACCTCGACCCGAACCTCTACCGCGAGCGGCTCGATCGCGCCCTGGCGCTGTTCACGGGCACGCGCGACGGCCGCGACGCGCTGCTGGCCGAGCTCGAGGGCCGGATGCGGGCGGCGGCCGCCGAGCAGGCCTTCGAGCGGGCCGCGTGGCTGCGGCGCCGCCACGCCCGGCTCGAGGCGCTGACCGGGCGCCTCGGCGGCGTGCTGCGCGCGACGAGCGCGGGCGCCCGGCTCGTCCTCGCCCCGCATCCGAGCGAGGCCGGGCGCTTCGACGCGTTCTGGATCGTCGCGGGCCGGGTGGTCGACTGGGGCCCCGTCCCCGAGGCGCCCGCCGAGCTCGGCGTCCGGACGCACCGGGCGCTCGACGACCTCGGCGCGCCGCTGCGCCCCGAGGAGGTCGGCGAGGTCCGGATGGTCGGCGCCTGGCTCGCGGCGCACCCGGTGCGGACGCTCGAGCTGGGCGCCGGTGTGGCGCCCGAGCGGGTCGCGCGGTTCGTGGCGGCGGCCCGGACGTCAACCCCGGCTGGGTAAGGCGGGTGAGCGGAGCCGCGCCGCCTCGCGGGCACCCCGCCGGCCGACCCCTCACTCCTTACCGAGCCGTCGCTGACGTTCAGAACGGCAACGTCACGACGACGCCCGTCACATCGGCGCCCACCACGACCGACGCGCCCGGCTCCGCCTCGCGCCGCACGAGCGCCAGGGCGATCGGCCCGTGCGTGGGCGAGTCGACCACGGTGGCCAGCCGCCCGACGACCTTCTCGCCCAGCCGCAGCTCCGTCCCGGGCTCCGCGGGCGCGCTGAGGCGCAGCCCGCGCAGGTGGCGGTTCGGCTTGCCGCGGTAGTGCAGGCGGGCGACCGTCTCCTGGCCGACGTAACACCCCTTGGTGAACGAGACGGCCCGCGGGTTGAGCCCCGCCTCCTGCGGGATGACCGAGTCGTCGAGCTCGGCGCCGTAGCGGGGGCGGCCGCGCTCGACGCGGACGACCTCCGCGGCCGGCTCGTCGACCGCGACGGCACCGCGGTGGAGGAGCGTCGCGCGCACCGCGTCGGCCGCCGGGCCGCTCTGGCACTCGACGTCCACGCCCCCGGCGTCGGTGGCGATCAGACGCACGGCCTCGCCGCCGAGCTCCGCGGCGAGGTGGTCGTGCTCCGTTTCGCCGAGCCCGGCGGCGTCCGCGACCCGCCGCGCCTCCGGCCCGATCAGCGAGAACAGCGATCGTTCGAGCGTGCGCTTGTGCAGCTCGGCTTCACGGCCGAGCTTCGTGCGGCGCAGCAGGTTGAAGAGCTCTTGGAGCGCCGACCGCTCGCAGTCCAGGAGCAGCTCGTCACCGGCGTCGAGGACGCGCAGGTCGCCCAGCATCTTGCCTTTGTGGGTGAGGAAGGCGGCATAACAGCCGTGGCCGGGCTCGAGCGCCTCGACGTCGTTGGTGACCTGACCCTGGAGGAACGCCTTGCGCTCGCCGCCGGTGAGCGCGAGCTTGCCGCGCTCGGAGCGGTCGAGCAGGCCCGCGCCGCGGGTGAGCGCCTCGTGCTCGGCGGGGAGGAGGGTGGAGGACATGGCCCCCTATGATGCCGCACGACCGTGGGCGAGCTCGCTGACACCTTCTCCGAGGTCCTCGAGTCGCTCCCGTCGGACTGGACGGATCTCGAGCTCGACCTCCGCATCGCCGAGGACCGCTACATCGACGCGGCGGCCATCCTCACCCAGGCCAACGCGCAGCCCTACTCGCATCACGACTGGCACTTCCGGCTCATCGTCGCCCACCAGTTCGGCCACGCCGCCGCCGCGCCCGTCGTGCGCAAGACGCTCGAGCTGCTCGACGAAGCGGGCATCGCCGGCGAGCTCGTGCTGCGCGAGCTGCGCACCGGGCGGGTCGAGGTCACCCAGATGTGGGGCCGCCCCGAGTCCGTGCGCCGCGACTTCCGGCGCCTCCGTCAGCAGTAGCCCGATGGCCCGCGTCGTCGCCCTCTTCGACGACCTGCTGCTGGGCTCGAACGTCCTGGGCTGGATGCAGGCCGCCGGCCACGAGGCGACGCTCTCGGCCACGCTGCCCGACGACCTGGGTGGCGTCGACGTGTTGGTGGTCGACCTGAACCTCGGCGTGGCGACCCCGTCCGACGGGCCTAAGCGGCTGGGGATCTACTCCCACGTCGACCCGGAGACGAAGCGGCGCGCCGAGGCCGAGGGCTTCGACCTGGTGGTGCCGCGCTCGCGCCTGGCCCGCGAGGGCGGCGCGCTGGTCGATCGCCTGGTCGAGCGCTGACCGAACGTCAACTCGGGGTGCCTGGGTTGGCGCGTTTCCGTGTCGTCAATCGACGACTCGGGTGACCCACGATCGCGAGCCGTCGCTAGACCCCCGGGGACGTGGTCAATAACGACTCGAGCGCCGAGGCACCGCGAGGCGTCGCGCAACCGGGTGCTGACGCGCCAAGCGCCCGCCACCGTACCCAGCGCCGTCGACATTCGCCGACCGAGCCCCTACAGGCCGAACGCGAACGCGCGCCCCACGTCGACCGGGCGCTCGAGGATCCCGAACTCGACGTCCCAGCGCGACCATGCCTCCAGGCGGGCCCGGTCGAGCGCTCCGTAGCGAGGGGCGCCGGCCGTGAAGGCGGCGCCGACCGCGTCGAGCTGCGCCGCCAGCGTCGCGCGCTCGAGGCCCCGCTCGCGTTCGAGCATCGCGCTGATCGCCGACTCGGGGTCGACCGCGGCCTCGCCGTAGCCGCGCTGGAGCGTCCGGACGACGGCGCGCACCTCGTCCGGCTCGGCGTCGAGCGTCTCCCGCGTCACGCACAAGACGAGCTCGGGATAGGCGGGGGCGCCGAAGTCCTCGACCCGGAACTCGCGGAAGCGCCGCCCGCCCGCCTGTTCGCGCAGGGCCACGCCCTCCACGTTCCAGAACGCCGTGGCCGCGTCGACGCGGCC
>Ga0136612_10000650_pt1 | contig 13066 bp, 14 predicted proteins | sample AntDryUQ224A2306_2_FD_106644 | JGI IMG/M metagenome (GOLD analysis project Ga0136612, IMG submission 106644) | Polar desert sand microbial communities from Dry Valleys, Antarctica - metaG UQ224A (23.06) | ecosystem: Environmental > Terrestrial > Soil > Desert | place: Antarctica: Dry Valley...
CCCATATTCACTGAATATGGGCGCTCCCTGCGTCCTTGCCTCGCACCACCGATCGCACCAGACCGGCGGGGCCGTCATTCTGAACCGAGTTCTTAGCCGGCCGGCATCGGCTACACTTTTTTGAACTCGCGGGCAGCTGCCCGCGTTTCCTGTGCCTATGAGCAGCTACGCGATCATCTCCGTCGGAGGAAAGCAGTACCGCGTCCGGGAGGGCGAGCGGCTGCTCGTCGACCGTCTCGGGCACGGCGCGGGGAAGACGTTCCAGCCCGCCGTGCTACTCGTGGGGGGGACCGGCGAGACGCAAATCTCACCTGCCAACGTGACGGTGACGGCCCGCGTCGTTGCCGACGTGAAGGGCCAGAAGATTCGCATCGGCAAATATCGGCCGAAGAACGGCTACAAGAAACACACCGGTTTCCGCGCGAGCCTCTCGCAGATCGAGATCGAGTCGATCGGCGGGACGGCGAGCGGGGCTGCCGCGCCGCCCAAGACGGCCGCGCCGAAGACGGCGTCGGCTGCGTCGACGAAGGCCACGCCTGCGGAAGACCGCGTCAAGGGTATGCCCTCGAACTACGAGGAGCTCACGGTCGCTGAGATCAAGGCGCAATCGACAGACTGGAACCGCCCTATGCTCGAGGCGGCGCTCGCCTACGAGCAGGCGCACGGTGAGCGCAAGGGCGCAATCGCCGCGATCGAATCAGCCCTGACCGCCAAGGAGGATGCCTGAGTGTCCGCCTGGGCGATGTCCTCCACGCCTCTGGCCCGCGATCAGGCCGCAACGCTTGGTGTTCGCGACCCAGACGCGCGTCAACATCACCCAGGAGGACACTAATGGCTCACAAGAAGGGTCTCGGTTCCTCGCGCAACGGTCGCGACTCGAACGCGCAGCGGCTCGGTGTGAAGATCTTCGCCGGCCAGTCGGTGAAGGCCGGCAACATCATCGTCCGCCAGCGCGGCACCAGGTTCCGCCCGGGTCCCGGCACAGGCATCGGACGCGACGATACGATCTTCGCGGTCCGCGAGGGCGTCGTCGAGTTTCGCCGCAGCGGGGAGAAGCGCATCATCGCTGTCGCCGACCAGACCACACAGTAGGACTCCGGTGCGGTTGGCGCGCCGTGATCGCGCCCTGAGTCATGTTCCACGACAAAGCCCGCATTCAGATTCTCGCGGGACGCGGGGGCGACGGCGGGCTCTCGTTCCGACGCGAGAAGCACGTCCCGAAGGGCGGTCCGGACGGCGGTGACGGCGGCCGCGGCGGCGATGTCGTCCTCGTCGCGAACCCGGACCTGCGAGACCTCTCGGCACTTCGTGCGAAGACGAGGTTCAGGGCCGGGCGAGGCGAGCCCGGGCGGGGGGCGCGCAAGCACGGGGCTGACGGAGCCACGATCGAGCTCGAGGTGCCGGTCGGAACGCAGGCGTGGCGTCTCGACGGCGACCTGATCGCAGACCTCGCGACTGCCGGGGCGCGCGTCGTCTTGGCGAAGGGCGGCCGGGGCGGACGCGGCAACTCGCGCTTCGCGACTCCGACGCGCCAGACGCCGAGGTTCGCAGAGGTGGGGGATCCGCCGGAGGAGGCCGAGGTCGAGCTGCGCCTGAAGCTGCTCGCCGATGCCGCCCTGGCGGGATTGCCCAACGCGGGCAAGTCGTCGCTCCTGCGCCGGCTCTCGAACGCCAAGCCGAAGGTCGCCGAGTATCCCTTCACGACGCTCGCGCCAGTGCTCGGGACGGTCGAGTCGCCGGACGGGTCGCAGCTGACCGTCGCCGACGTCCCAGGTCTGATCGAAGGCGCGAGCGAGGGGGTTGGTTTGGGGCACGAGTTCCTTGCGCATCTCGAGCGTGCGCGCCTGCTGCTCCACGTCATCGACGCGTCCGAGGAAGACGTGGAGGAGCGGTTTCGCACGATCGACAGGGAGCTCGATCTCTACGGCGCCGGTCTCGACGAGCGCCCCCAGGCGATCGTGCTGAACAAGATCGACCTGCTCGAGACGCGCCCGCGCCTGGAGCTGGACGATCCGCGGATCGTGGGTGTCCACGCAGTCTCGGCCGCGACCGGGGAGGGAATCGAGCACTTGAAGCGGTGGCTTTTTACCGCCGTCCCCCCGGAGCCGGAGGTTCCCGATGCGCCTGAGCTCGAGGAGTTCCGCCTCTATCGGCCGCAGCCACTCGCGCGGCGCAGCTACCGGATCTACCGGACCGACCGTGGCTTCCGGATCGTCGGCGAAGCGCCGGAGGGAGCTGAGTTGGAGGCCGCTCTGAGGACGGCTGGAGTGCGAAAAGGCCAGGACGTCGAGATCGGCGACGCGACCTTCGAATGGGACTGATCGGAATCCTGGGCGGGCGCTTCGATCCGCCCCACGTCGGTCATGCCGCGCTCGCCCGCGCCGCGATCAAGCGGTTCGGGATCGACCGCCTGCGCGTGACGGTGGTCGCAGACGCTGCGCACAAGGGCGCGGAAGCATCCGCGGAGCACCGGCTGGCGATGGCGCGGCTCGCCTTCTCCGAGCTCGATGCGATCGTCGTGCTCGAGGAGCATCGCTTCACAGTCGACGCCCTCGAGGCCGCCGGCTACGAGAACCCGATATTCCTTGTCGGAGCCGACCAGCTCGCCGCGTTCCCCACCTGGAAGGACCCCGACCGCGTCCTCGAGCTGGCACGAATGGGCGTGGCAACGAGACCCGGATTCTCTCCCGCAACGCGCTCGGCGCGGATCGAGCTCTTCGAGCTGGAGCCCCACGCCGTGTCCTCGACCGAGATCCGTTCGCGCGTTCGGCACGGCGAGCCGATCGACGGCCTGGTCGCTCCTGCGGTGGCCGCCTACATCGCTGACCAGGGGCTCTACCGGCAGGATTGACGTCCGCCGTTCACGGCTACACTGAAGGCTCTGAGTTCCCTCGAACAAGCACGCCGCATCGCCGCTCTCGCCGCCGAGAAGCTGGCCGAGAACGTCGTCATTCTCGACATGCGACCCGCGTGTGTCTACACGGACTTCTTCGTCATCGCGACCGGCCGCAACCAGCGGCAGACCAAGGCGATCTTCGACGAGGTCTACGCGCAGCTGAAGAGCGAGGCGGGGCTGACACCACGCTCGACGGACGGGATGCGGGAGGGAGAGTGGATCGTCGCCGACTATCTCGACGTCGTGCTCCACGTCTTCACGCCCGAGACGCGCGCGTTCTACCGGCTCGAGGATCTCTGGGGCGACCTGCCCGCGGTCGAGTTGGAAGCGGCCAGCGCGTAGTCCGCCGCACGAACTAGTGTTCGTGTGATGCTGACGACGGATCAGAAGGGCGCGATTGCCGAGACAGCGATAGCTGCTGCAGCGACCAAGCTCGGGATCGGGGTCTTGAAACCTCTTTCACCGGCACGGTACGACCTCGCGTTCGATCTCGCAGGGAAACTTCTGCGTGTGCAATGCAAATGGGCGGTGCGACGCCAGGACGGCGTGACGGTGTGGTGCCGACGGGCAAGACGAGGGCCTGAAGGCTTTATTCATCTGTCCTACAGTCGAGCTGAGGTCGACCTGATCGCCGCCTACTGCGCTGATCTCAATTGCACATATGTGCTTCCCCCTGATGTTTTCGATGAGCGTCACGCGATTCAGCTCCGTCTAACCCCGACCCGCAACAACCAGAAAAGTGGGATCAGATGGGCACGCGACTTCGAGATCGAACGGCTAGGCTTTCTGGCTCGTGGGGCCGTAGCTCAGCTGGGAGAGCGTCGCGCTGGCAGCGCGAAGGCCACGGGTTCGAGTCCCGTCGGCTCCACCTCTTTACGACACATGTGATGGCGCGTGTCGGATCGCGCGCATCAGGTCGCTGTAGCGCAGCTCCACCTCAGGGAGCACATCGTCCTCTCGCAGCGACTGTGCGTAGTCGCGCAGGACTTCCGGATCGATCGGCGGAATCCGAACGAAGCGCTCCGCAGCGCTCTGATCGCCGGCGATAACGACGAACGGGTTGGCCAGCTGGACCCCGCTCGAGGGCGTCGCCAGCAAGATCTCGACCTTCACGATCTCTCGCGTGAGGAATCTGTGCGATCCGACCTCACGCTCACGGGCGGGACGGATGTCCCATTCCGCGACGGTACCGGATGGCTGCAGTGTGCTCCTCGCTTCCCAGGCGCTCTCGAACCTAGCTTCTGAGACGGCCACGATCATGTCGACGTCGCTGGCCTCATCGGCCGTGCCCTTGGCGAACGAGCCGATCAGAATGAGGGCATCGAGATCCGGATCTGCATCGACACGGCCGGCGACATCGGCAATCACCGACCGCTGACGTAGCGGCGCCGCCTCACCTTTCCCGGCCTTGCGAATGTTCGACAATGCGGTTGCGATCATACGAGTCGTCTCATTCGTGAGACGCTTCTGCGGCGGATGACGAACCGCCAAATCACGCTCGCCGCCCGACCCGTCGGCTTCCCGCGGGAGTCGGATTTCGCGCTCGTCGAGTCGCCGGTCCCTAAGCCGGCGGCCGGCGAGGTGCTCGTACGCTCCCGCTGGCTCTCGCTCGACCCCTACATGCGTGGCCGCATGAGCGAGGCGCGCTCCTACGCGAAGCCGACCGAGCTCGGCGAGGTGATGACGGGTCAGGTCGTGGGCGAGGTGGTCGCCAGTGAGGACCCCCGCTTTGAGCCGGGCGACGAGGTGGTCGGTCAGCTCGGCTGGCAGGAATTTGCGGTCGCCCGCGGCGGCACGCTGCGGAAGATCGACACGCGGCTCGCGCCGCCCCAGGCCTATCTCCATGTGCTCGGCACGACGGGGCTGACGGCGTACTTCGGGCTCTTCGACGTCGCGAAGCCGAAGCCGGGCGACACCGTGGTCGTCTCGGGCGCGGCGGGAGCCGTCGGACAGGTGACGGGTCAGCTGGCGAAGATCGCCGGCTGCCGAACCGTCGGGATCGCGGGCGGTCCGGAGAAGGTGGCCGAGCTGACGGACCTCTACGGCTACGACGCGGGCATCGACTACAAGGGGGAAGACGTGAACGCAGCCTTGAAGGAAGCGTGCCCGCGAGGCGTCGACGTGTACTTCGACAACGTTGGCGGAACGATCTCCGAAACCGTCTTTCGCCGCCTCGCCGTCGGAGCGAGGGTCGCGATCTGCGGCCAGATCTCGCAGTACAACCTCGCGGAGCCGGAGCTCGCGCCCCGCAGCCTCGGTTTCTTGATCGTGTTCCGCGCCCGACTCGAGGGTTTCCTCGTGTCGGACTACGCCGGCCGCTTCGGCGAGGGCCTCGAGCGGTTGGGGCGCTGGCTCGCGGATGGGCGCCTCGTCTATCGCGAAGACATTACGGCGGGCCTCGAGAACGCCCCGCGTGCTTTCATCGGGATGCTGCAGGGTGCGAACCGCGGGAAGGCGCTCGTCAGGCTGTAGCCGGCTCGGCGACCGGAACGCCTGCTTCGCTGAGCAGCTTGCGCAGCATCAGCGCGTTCGCCGGTGCCTGGGCGACGTAGCCCTTGGCAGGGTTGCCGGCCACCTCGTCGAGCTCCACACCGTCCAGCGCATCCAGATCGGGTGGCGTCGGGGAGCGGCCGTTGTTGTTGAACATGGCGTAGACGTTCTCCGCGTCGAGAGCAAGCTCTCGTAGCGGCTCGACCCACTCCTCCAGCTCCTCCCGTGAGTAGAGGTGGTCGAAGCGCTCGGCGGCACTGCCCGTTCGCTTGTTCCAGGTCGAGGCGTTCCGGCCATGGAGGCGGACGTACGCCGTGGACGAGGTGCGCGCAACCACCGTCGGGACGAGATTCCTGGCAGCGGTCTTCGGGGCGTCGACGATCACGTACGTAAGCCCGCGGCTCTCGAGGAACGCCAGCGTCCGCGCACGGTTCTCCTCGTCGAGCCAGCTGCGGTGCCGGAACTCGACGAGCAGCTCGTCGCCGGGCAGCTGATCCTGCGCCCACTCGATGTACTCGAGTGAGACCGGCTTGTAGACGACGTACGGCGGGAACTGGAGCAGGGTCCCTCCGAGCTTCCCGCATGCACGCAGGGGCTCGAGCGCCCGCGCAAATCGGCGAAAGATCTCCGCCCGCAGCTCGCGCGGCGGGCGGTCGATCCGCCCTCGCTCGTCCACCGGCATCGCCTCGCGCAGGTCCTCGGGGATAACGTCGATCTTGACGGGATGACGTGTCATCAGCCCGAATGCCTTCACGTGCATCGTGAAACCGTCGGGCGTTCGCTCCGCCCAGTTGCCGACCAGCTCGGCGTCCGGCAGCCGGTAGTACGTCGAGTTTGCCTCGACCGTGTCGAAGCGCTCGGCGTAGTGGTGCAGGCGAGCCTCGCCGGAACGAATTCCCGGCGGATACCACACTTTCGTCAAGGTCTCGTCGGCCCAGGAGCACGTGCCGACGCGTACGACCGCGGGCATGCCGCGATCGTACGCCTCAGGGCAGCTAGATGGAGATGAGGGTAAGGATCCGACCGACCGGGTCGAGGTTGGCCGTATTTGCCTCGATCTTGACCGTGTACGTCGTATTCCGCGCCGGCCTGAAGCCGGCGAGGGTGAAGCGCGCGGCGGCGTCGCTATCGAGCACGGTCGCCGGCTGCCCGATGGCCACGAGCGTTCCCCGCAGGTACACGCGATACGTGATGCCGATGTCGGCTCCCACGCTCGTACTCGTCGCGTACTCGCGCAGGGGTAAGGTGATCGCTGGGCTCGAAGATCCTCCCCGGACGGTGAGGATGGCGTTCCGCGCGTCGACCGAGACCGCGGCGGCCCGCCACTTCGCGAGCGACGGCTTCGCCGAACCAGCCCTGGTCAGGAGGCCGCTCTGCCACACGCTCGTCGGGTGGTCGCGGAAGACGAACCAGATGAACATACCCACACGCGTATCCGCCTTGGCGAGCGCGAACGCCTGGGCGGCGTAGGACGCCTGCTGCGTCCGCGTCACGCCCTTCGGCTCGCCGTCCTGCTTCACTTCGTGGCCGTACTCCGTGATCCACATCTTGATGTTCTTGCGCCTGAACCAGCCATCGAGCGCCTGCTCGAAGCGAGGCATCGACGAAAGGGTCACGTTCGGCCAGCGCACCTTCTGCGTCGGCTTCAAGTTCTGGGGGGTCGGATACGGATGGTGCGCCCACGCGTCGAACTTCAGCCGCGGATTGGCGGCTGCGACGAGCTGGGCGAAGCGACCAGGCGAGTGGGTGTCCGAGACGCCCGGGACTTTTCGGTCGCGGCCGTGCGAGGAGGTCTCTCCGATGGCGACCTGGGCACGCCCGTTACCCGACTTGATCCCCGCATAGGCAGCGGCATACAGGCGCGCGTAGTTCCTCGGGCCGATCGAGCGTCCCTTTCCGTCGAACTGCGGCGCGAGGAAGAGCCGCAGATTGGACTCGTTCCAGACCGAGTAGAAACGCACAAAAGGGTATCCGCTGTGCTGGCCCGAGTAGCGGTTTGCCACCGCACGCGCAAAGGCGGTCAGGTCACCCAGGTCCGTCGGTAGATAGTTTGGAGTTCTGCCGCCGTTCGCCCACCGGGGAGTGCCCCAGATCGTGATGAGCACTTCCATGCCGCGCTGCTGGGTGTTTCGCACCAGCTCGTCGAGGTCGTCGAACCCGTACGCAGGGTCGAAGGGGTCGGCGGGATCGGTGGGGCGAGTCCGGGCGATGCTCGCCCACACCACAAGCGTCCGGACGATCGTCGCGTTTGCGTCCTGTGCCTGGTCGAGGACGGCCTGCCGGTTCTCCTCGTACCGAAAATTGGGATCGTCTTGAAAACCGACGTACATGCGTGGCGCAGCAGCGGCGAACGCCGGGATGAGCAGGCTTGCGACAGATGTCAAGAGCAGGAACCGAACAAATCGTCTCACCGAGCATGTCTCCTTTTTGGGCGATCACCAGGCGGCACCGTAACGCGGTGGTATGAGCAGCATGTAAAAGCCTCGGCAGGTGGCAGTCCGCCGTGCAGCGACAACGGCCCGGTTCGCCGCGACGCGCGGCGACCCTTCTTTTCCCGCCCTGTCAGGCGGCGTCGCGGAGGGCTTCGATCTCGCGTGAGACGGCGAGCCGCTCGAGTGCGCGCGACTCGATCTGCCGCACGCGCTCACGCGTCACGCCGAGACGCCGCCCGATCTCCTCGAGCGACGTCGGGTCCTCCCCCGCGAGGCCATAGCGCAGCCGAAGCACGTCCCGCTCTCGCTCGGGCAGGGTCTCGAGCGCCCGGCGGAGCGTCGACTCCGTGAGGCTCAACTCTATCTCTTCCGCGACACCGTCCTGGGCCGCGCCCACGAGATCTCCGATCGAAGCATCGTTGTCGTCCCCCAGCGGTTTGTCGAGGCTGGTGACCGCGCGGGCGGCCTGCCGAACCTCCTGCAGGTGCTTGAGCGAGATCTTCGCCGTCTGCGCGACCTCCTCGTCGGTCGGGAGCCGGCCGAGCCTGGCCACCAGCTCGCGCTCCGCCCGGCCGATCCGCTGCTCGCGCTCGGCGATGTGTACCGGGATCCGAATCGTCCTTGATTTGTTCGCCACTCCGCGCTGAACCGCCTGGCGGATCCACCAGGTCGCGTACGTGGAGAACTTGTAGCCACGGCGCCAGTCGAACTTCTCGACGGCGCGGATCAACCCGATCACTCCCTCCTGGATCAGGTCGAGCAGCGAAAGTCCGTGTCCCTGGTAGCGCTTCGCGATCGACACGACGAGGCGAAGGTTCGAGTTGATCATCTTGTCCTTCGCGGCTTGGTCTCCGCGCTCCACGCGCTTCGCCAACTCGACCTCCTCCGCCGCCGTGAGAAGCGCGTAGCGGCCGGCTTCGTTCAGGAAGAGCTGCAGCGAGTCCGTGGTGGCCGTTGCCAGATCGCCGTTCACGTAGGTGGTCTCCGAGGATGAGGTGCGGCCGCAGTCGTCGGTGAGGGTGATGTTCCGCTCCTCCAGCTCCGTGTACAACGCCTCGACCTCGTCGTCCTCGAGCTCGAGCTCGAGAAGCGCGGCGCTGAAGTCCGACAGATTGAGGCACCCGGCTTCTTCGCCGCTTTCGAGCAGTGGAACAAGCGCCTCTCGACTCATACAGCGTCCTTTCCCCGTCGCGGGGCCAACCTAACACTGTCGAAAACGGCCACTGGCGCGCGCCGTGCCGTTGTGACACTTTCGACACGAATGCGTTGCAGACTCGTCTCGAGCTCGTGTCTAGCGTGATCGTCGTCCCCGTAACGACACGGAAAGGTCGAGTCGATGATCAAGCGCATGTGCTCCGCGGCCACCCTGCTGGTTGCGTTGTCGCTGATCCTGGTGCCGGCCGGGAGTGCGGCGTCTGGCAGCCCGTCACCGGCACCGGACTGGTTCTACTGCCTGCCCGATGACCCCGGCTTCCTTCCCATGTGCGGCCCCACGCCGCCAACCGATCCGCCGCCGCCTCCGCCCAGCGATCCGCCGCCGCCTCCTCCGGCGGATGAGCCGCCTCCGCCAGCCGACCAGCTGCCTCCTCCTCCCGAGCAGCAACCTCCGCCGCCTGTGCCTAGTGCCGATACAGATCAGGACGGCGTCCCGGACGACGGCGACAACTGCGGTCGTCCCGGCACGCCGATCGTCCCCAACCCCGGCCAAGCGGATGGCGACTGGGACGGGATCGGAGACGCGTGTGACGACTTCGACGACGGTGGCGACCCCGTGCAGACGACGAGCGTCGTCAGCAGCGGTTACGTCTCTGACTTACAGGCCAGATTCCTCTGTCCCCTCGGCTCCCGAGCCAGGCGGTTCAACGTCGCCGTCGACGGAAAGGACCTCACTCGGCAGCGGCTCCTCTACTCGTTCGAGCTGAGCGGGATGTTCTGCTACGAGCCTGGCGGCAACATCACCGGCTTCCGCGACCTGTTCTCGACGTCGCGGCACACGGCGTGGCCGTGGGAGTGGCGCGGGAACCTGTTTGCTCCGCGCGGGTTCGGAGTCGGAACCCGATCCGGGCGTGTGGAGGCGCAAGGAAAGTTCTCGAGTTGCGTCTTCAGATGGGGGTGCATCAGGAGCATCACGCCGTGGCTCACCGTGTACGTCTACAACAGCGGTGCCGTCTCCGCCGAGTCGGGAGCATGATCATGCGCTATGTCAGAGACCATCCCGTGAGGGTCGCGATCTGGGTCCTGGGGGTGCTGTTCTTCCTCTGGTTGCTCATTCAGTTCGGGATCTTCGGCACGCCAACGGAATTACGCCGCGAATGATGCGCGCACGGATCGCGTAGACTCCGACCGTGGTTTGGGAGGTCGTCTTCATGCTCGTGATCCTGAAGATCCCAATCGTCTACATGTGCGCAATCGTCTGGTGGGCGGTCCGCGCCGAGCCACGGCCATGTGAGGGAGCGGCACGGCTGGAGCCGCTCGATCCACGTCCGTCCTGCGACTGGCGCGGGCGCGCCCTCCGCCCGCGGCTCCGGCCCGGTCTCGGCGGCGGAAAGGTGGTCGGCGCACGGCGCACGGCGCTCCTGCGGGCATCGGGCCGGCCGGTGACGCGATGAGCGCTGTCCCGTCGACGGCCGGGCATGCTCGTGAAGGGGTAGCCGGCTTCATCGCTGCCGCATCGCTCTTCGCCAGCCTCCTCGGGGTCGCCTATCGTCCAGCGCGGATCGTTCCCGTCGCCATCCTGCTCGCGCTCCTCGCAGCGCAGATGACGGAGCGGCACAGCAGGCTCGCAGGTCTGGCCGTCCTAGCCGGAGCCGCATGCTTCGTGCTCGGGATGGCGATCGCGGTGTTGACCAGAAACCCGCTGTATTAGACGACTGATGCCACAATCCCGCGCAGCCGAGTCGGGGCTCACGGCATCGATCATGGAGCGGCGCCTGGTACAACAACGTTTGTGAGCTCGCACGACGTCGACGGTCTGAACTCCGGCTACGCTCGGCTTCTGCTCGAGGACTACCTCGAGGATCCCGACGGCGTCGCGCACGAGTGGCGCCAACTCTTCGAGAGCGGCGAAAGCGAGCTCGTCGCCGCCCACCCTGGTCTGCAGCGCTTGCTCGCCGGCAACGGCCAGGGCGTCGCGACGGCCACCGAGGCCTCCGCGGACGCGACGGCCGCACCCTGGCAGAGCCCGAGCCCTCAGACCGCTCCCACCGGCCGGGACGTGGCGGAGCAGGACGAGACGCTGCTCGGCGGCGTGGCCGCTGCGATGGCCCTCGTCAAGGCGCATCGCATGCACGGCCATCTGGCGGCACGGCTTGATCCGCTGGGCTCCGAGCCTCTAGGCGATCCTGCGCTCGACGAGAGTCGTCTGATCCCGCCGCTCACGCCCGACCTCCAGGCTCGGATCCCTGCTCCTGTGCTGCGAGTTCACGTTCCGGGCGAGACGCTGCGCGAGGCGCTGCCTGCCCTACGCGAGGTCTACTGCGGCACGAGCGCCTACGAGATCGAGCACCTCTCGGACCACGCGGAGCGCGTCTGGCTGAGGCAGGCGATCGAGTCGGACCGTTACCGTGAGCCGCTGCCGCCCGAAGAGCGCAGTGCGCTGCTCGCGCGGCTTTCGCAGGTCGAAGGGTTCGAGCAGTACCTGCGCCGCAGCTTCCTCGGGCAGAAGCAGTTCTCGCTGGAAGGACTAGACGTGATGGTGCCGATGCTGGACGAGGCGATTGGGATCTCGGCCAGCGCCGGGGCGCACGAGATCGTGATTGGGATGGCGCATCGTGGCCGCTTGAACGTGCTCGCGCACACGATCGGGCGCCCGTACGAGTCGATCCTCCGGGAGTTCGAAGGCGAGCGGACTGTCGACGCGGTCGTCGCCGACCCCGAGGGGGGCACGGGCGACGTGAAGTACCACCTCGCCGCGGCCGGCACGCGCTCACTCCCGTCTGGCGAGGTGACAATCACGCTGTCGCCGAACCCGAGCCACCTCGAGGCCGTCGACCCCGTGATCGTCGGCTGGGCGCGCGCCGGGCAAACAGACCGCTCGACCGGCGCCGGACTGCACGATCCGTCGGTCGCGCTCCCGATCCTGATCCACGGCGACGCCTCGTTCGCAGGGCAAGGAGTCGTCGCGGAGACGCTCAACCTCTCAAGCCTCGAGGGCTACTCGACGGGGGGTACGCTGCACCTGATCGCGAACAACCAGGTCGGCTTTACGACCGATCCGAGGGAAGGCCGCTCGACCCGATATTCGAGCGACCTCGCGAAGGGCTTCGACATCCCGATCATCCATGTCAACGCGGACGATCCGGAGGCGGCGGTTGCGGCGGTCCGGCTGGCGATGGCCTACCGCCAGGAGTTCGGCCGCGACGTCGTCCTCGATCTCGTCGGCTACCGCCGCTTTGGGCACAACGAACAGGACGAGGCCGCGTACACGCAGCCGCTGATGGTCGCCCAGATCGCCGACCACCCGACGACACGCGAGCAGTACGCCGCGACGCTCGTCGACGAGGGCCTTTTGACCGAGGAGGCGGCCGCGGCTCTCTTCGAGCGCAGCCAGGCGGATTTACGCGCTGCGCACGAGCGGTTGAAGGCCTCATTCGCCGCGCCGCCCGCGCCCAAGGAAAATCGGATTCCGGCCGACACGGGTGGAGTCGTCGTCACGGCGGTGCCCGCGGACCTGCTCGAGGCTCTGAATGAGCAACTGCTGGCCGTGCCGGCCGGTTTCGAAGTGAACCCCAAGCTCGCACGCCAGCTCGAGCGGCGTCGCGAGACGATCCGCGAAGGAGGCATCGATTGGGGCCAAGCGGAAGCGTTGGCGTACGCGAGCCTACTGACCGAAGGGATTCCCATTCGGCTCTCCGGGCAGGACACCGAGCGCGGAACGTTCTCGCACCGCCACGCGATGCTGCACGACCTGAAGACGGGCGAGACCTACGCGCCACTCCAGCATCTGCCGGATTCCCAGGCGTCGTTCGAGATCTACAACTCGCCCCTGTCCGAGTTCGCCGCGCTCGCTTTCGAGTACGGCTACTCGGTCGCTGCGCCCGACTCGCTCGTGCTGTGGGAGGCGCAGTTCGGGGACTTCGTCAACGGCGCCCAAGTCGTCGTCGATCAGTTCATCGTCGCCGGCCTCTCGAAGTGGGGGCAGACCTCTCGCCTCACGCTGCTTCTACCGCACGGGTACGAGGGGAACGGTCCCGAGCACTCGAGCGCCCGTCTCGAGCGCCTGCCGCCGGAGCAGGTGGAAGTACTGAGC
>Ga0136612_10000651_pt1 | contig 13064 bp, 10 predicted proteins | sample AntDryUQ224A2306_2_FD_106644 | JGI IMG/M metagenome (GOLD analysis project Ga0136612, IMG submission 106644) | Polar desert sand microbial communities from Dry Valleys, Antarctica - metaG UQ224A (23.06) | ecosystem: Environmental > Terrestrial > Soil > Desert | place: Antarctica: Dry Valley...
CCTGCAGGTTCTCCTCGTCCTCGGAGAAGATCGCCCCGAACAGCGCAAGGAAGATCAACGGCAGCAGGAAGTTGAAGAACGCTGCGCTCGGATTGCGCCAGAACATCTTGCGCTCGAGCCGGTACTGGCGCCAGGCGGCGCGGCGCCAGGGAACCGACGCGGGCTGCGGCCGCGCCCGGCGCAGCGGCTCGTCGAGCGCGTGGTCGCTCATTCGGCCCTCTCGGCCGTGAGCTGGAGGTAGACGTCCTCCAGGCTGGGCTGCGCGACGCTGAGCTCGTGCAAGCGGTCGCCGCGCGCCAGCGCCGCGCCGGTCAGCTCGTGCAGCAGCGCCGTCGGATCCTCTGTGGCGCGCTCGTGCATGGCCCCGGTCCCGTCGCGCCAGGCGACGCGATAGTTCGGCGTCGCGGCACCCAGCTCGCCTGGAGCGCCCTCGGCGAGGATCGCCCCGTCCTTGATGATCGCCACGCGATCGGCGAGCGCCTGCGCCTCGTCGAGGTAGTGCGTCGTCAGCAGCACGGTCTTGCCGAGCTGCTTCAACGAGCGCACCGTCTCCCACGCCTGGCGCCGCGCCGCCGGGTCAAAGCCGGTCGTCGGCTCGTCGAGGAAGACCAGCTCTGGATCGCCGACCAGCGCCAGTGCGAGATCGAGCCGCCGCTGCTGGCCGCCCGAGAGCGTGATCGTGCGCTGCCCGCCGGCCGCCTCGAGCCCGCTCAGCGCGATCGTCTCCTCGACGTCGCGCGGGCTGAGGTAGAGACCGGCCCAGTGGCTCACGGCCTCGTGCACCGTGAGGTGGCGGTACAGGCCGCTGGACTGCAGCACGATCCCGATCCGCTCGCGCAGCGCGACGGGCCGTGAGCCTGGGTCCATGCCGAGCACCGCCACGCGCCCGGCAGACCGCTCGCGGTAGCCCTCGAGTATCTCCACCGTCGTCGTCTTGCCGGCGCCGTTGGGACCCAGCAGTCCGTAGATCTCACCGCGGCGGACGCTGAACGAGATCCCGCGTACGGCGCGGAAATCGCCGTAGTCCTTGCGCAGGTCCTCGACCTCGATCGCCACGTCGGTGGTCATCGGCCTGCATCATGGCAACCTTCCGGCCACGTCCATGCGCTGCGCCTGCATCGACATCGGCTCCAACACGACGCGGCTGCTGGTCGCCGAAACCGCGCACGGGCGGCTCGATCCGGTGCTCGAGCAGCGCGCGTTCACGCGCATCGGCAGCCAGATCGACGCGCTCGGCGAGATCCCGGCCGCAACGATCGGCGCCGTGGCGGAGGTCGTCGCGGCGCAGCGCGCCGCTGCCGCGTGCGCGGGAGCAGCGCACGTGCGCGTCGTCGCGACCGCGGCGATCCGGCGCGCGGAGAACGGCGCCGCGCTGGTCGCAGCGCTGCGTGAGCGGGCCGGCGTGGAGGTGGCCGTGCTGTCGGCCGACGACGAGGGCCGGCTGGCGTTCGCGGGTGCGACGCGGACGCTCGAGCGTCCACCCGTGGGCACGATCGCGGTCGTCGACGTCGGCGGCATGTCGACCGAGATCGCCATCGGCACGCTCGCCGGCGGGGTGACCTGGCTGCGCTCGTTCGAGATCGGGTCGGGCCAGTTGGCGCGGCGCTGTCGTGCGGATCCACCGTCGCGCGCGGACATGGATGCGATGAGCGCCGCCGCCGATGCTGCGTTCGCCGCGGCTGACGCGCCGCCGCCGCTCGACCACGCCGTGGCGGTCGGTGGCAGCGCCGCTTCGCTGCCCTCCCTGGTCGGGCCGGTGCTGGATCGCGCAGCGCTGGCGCGCGTGCTGGCGACGCTGGGCTCCGCGCCGGCGGCGGTCGTGGCGCGCCGTCACGGCCTCGCGCCGGAGCGCACAGAATTGCTGCCGGCGGGCATACTGGTGCTCGCCGCGGTCGCACGGCGTCTCGGGATGCCGCTGCGGATCGGGCGGGGCGGGCTCCGCGAAGGCGTGGTCCTGGAGCTCGCGAGCGGGAGCTGAGCAGCATGGCGAAGGCACAGGACATCGAGGTAGCGCCATCCGAGCCGTACCGGCAGGCGGCTGCGCGTATCGTGCGCGTACGTGCGGGCGAGTTGTTCGAGAGCGCCGACGGCGTGCTCGACACGCGCGATATCGAGCGCGTGCACGACATGCGCGTCGCTTCGCGGCGGCTGCGCGCGGTGCTCGAGATCTTCGCGCCCTGCTTTCCGCAGAGCGAGTTCAAGGGCGTGCTGCGCGACGTGAAGCAGCTCGCCGACGCGCTCGGCGAGCGGCGCGACCCCGACGTGCACATCGACGCGCTGCGGTCGTTCTCCAAGACCCTGCTCGCGGCCAACAAGCCGGGGGTCGCACGGCTGGTCGAGGACCTGCGCGCGCGCCAGAGCGACGGCAACGAGGTGCTCGCGGCCGCGCTCGAGCGCGCGCAGGACCGCGGGTTGCACGAGCGCCTGCTCGCGCTCGCGGACGCCGCCGAGCCGGTGGCGCCGGAGCCGGTCGCCGTAGAGCCGGACGCAGCCGCGCCGGACGCAGTCGCGCCGGACGCAGTCGCGCCGGACGCAGCCGCGCCGGACGCCGCCGAGCCGGACGCCGCCGCCGAGCCGGCCGTCGGAGGGCGGGCGCCCGCATGAGGGCACGCCGCGTCAAGGGGCTCGACCCCGACGGCACGCTGGCCGACAACGCCGAGCAGATCGTGCGCGTGCGCCTGGACGAGCTGTGCGGCTTCATGCCGACCGCGGCGGACCCGCGTGAGGTCGTGGCGCTGCATGACATGCGGATCGCCGCCAAGCGCCTGCGCTACATCCTGGAGATCACGGGACCATGCTTCGGGCCCTACGCGAAGACCGCGACCCGGCTGGTCAAGGACGTGCAGGACCTGCTCGGCGAGATCCACGACTGCGATGTCCAGATCCCGGAGACGGCCGCGTTCGCGGAGATGCTGCAGGTGGCCGATGCCGCGGCGCTGTACCAAGCCGCGGGTTCGGCGCCGGATCTCGATCCGGCGCTGCTCAAGCAGGCTCCGCACGCGCGCGAGCACGCCGGCGTCGCGGTGCTGCAGGCGCACCTGCGCGCGCGCAGGCTGCTGCTCTTCGACCGCTTCATCGAGCTCTGGGACGACCTCGAGCGCAAGGGCTTGCGCGCGCGGATCGAGTACGCCGCCGGGGAGCGCGCCGACGTTCACTTCGAGCCGCAGCGTTAGCATCGGGAGCGCCATGACCGATCTGCAGCAGTCCGAGGCGCCCGCAGCAGCGGCGGTCGACCTCGACGACCCCGCCCTCTTCTTCAATCGCGAGCTCTCGTGGCTGGGGTTCAACGACCGCGTGCTGCAGCTCGCCGAGGACGACTCGGTGCCGCTGCTGGAGCGGCTCAAGTTCTGCGCGATCTACTCGAGCAACCTCGACGAGTTCTTCATGGTGCGGGTCGCGGGCCTGCAGGAGTACGTCGACGGCGGCATCGACCGCCCGCGCGAAGATGGGCGCAGCCCCGCCGAGACGATCGCGGCGATCGGGATCGCGGTGCGCGACCAGACGCGACGCCTGACCGAGTGCCTCGCCGGTGTCCTGCGACCCGCGCTCGCCGAGCACGGGATCCGGATTCAGACCTGCGACGAGGTCGACCCGCGCCATCGCGACATGCTGGCCGACCGCTTCCGGCGCCAGATCTTCCCGGTGCTGACGCCGCTCGCAGTCGGCCTCGGCCGGCCGTTCCCCTACATCTCCAACCTCTCGCTGTCGCTCGCGGTCGTGGTGCGCGACCCGCAGACCGGGCAGGAGACTTTCGCGCGCGTGAAGGTGCCGAAGGAGATGCTGCCGCGCTTCGTGCCGATCGGCGACGGGCGCACCTTCGTGCCGCTGGAGAGCCTGATCGCGCAGAACCTGGACGCCCTCTTCCCCGGCATGGAGATCGTCGACGTCGACGTCTTCCGGGTCACGCGCGACGCTGACTTCACCGTCGACGACGAGGCCGACGACCTGCTGCGCGCGGTCGAGCAGGAGCTGCGCCGGCGCCGCTTCGGCGAGGTCGTGCGGGTCGAGGTCGGCGCCGGCATGAGCCGGCGCCTGCGCGAGCCGCTGGTGCGTGCGCTGGGGATCGAGGAGGGCGAGCTGTTCGAGGTCGACGGGCTGCTCGACCTCAAGGACCTCTGGGACGTCGTGCGGGTGTCGGGCTTCGCCGACCTGCGCGACGAGCCCTGGAGCCCGATCACGCAGCCCCGGCTGCAGCCCGACGAGGACGAAGAGCCCGACGTGATGGCCGCGATGCGCAAGGGCGACCTCCTGCTGCATCATCCCTACGACTCGTTCGCCACCTCGGTCGAGCGGCTGGTCCAGCAGGCCGTCGCCGACCCGAAGGTGCTCGCCATCAAGCACACGGTGTACCGGACCAGTGACGACTCACCGCTGGTCCCGGCACTGATCCGCGCTGCCGAGCGCGGCAAGCAGGCCGTCTGCATGGTGGAGCTCAAGGCGCGCTTCGACGAGCGCGCCAACATCGGCTGGGCGCGCTCGCTGGAGGAGTCCGGCGTGCACGTCGTCTACGGGCTGCCGAACATGAAGACGCACGCCAAGTGCATCCTGATCGTGCGTCGCGAAGGCGACGGCGTGCGCCATTACGTGCACGTCGGCACCGGCAACTACCACCCCAAGACCGCGCGGCTCTACACGGACTTCGGCCTGCTGACGTGCGACGACGAGATCGGCGCCGACGTGGCCGACATGTTCAACCAGCTCACCGGCTTTGCCCGGCCCGGCGCATCGCGCAGCGTGCTGGTCGCGCCGGCGCACATGCGCGAGGGGATCCTCGAGGAGATCGAGCGCACGATCGCGGCCAAGCAGGAGGGTCATAGCGCGCGGATCGCGATGAAGATGAACTCGCTTGTCGACAAGCGCTGCATCCAGGCGCTGTACCGGGCGTCGCAGGCGGGTGTCGACGTCGACCTGAGCATCCGCGGCATCTGCTGCCTGCGTCCGGGCGTAGAGGGCGTCTCGGAGCACATCCGCGTGCACTCGGTCGTCGGCCGCTTCCTCGAGCACTCGCGCATCTACGCGTTCGAGCGCAACGGCGAGCAGACGATCTACATCGGCTCGGCGGACCTGATGCCGCGCAACCTCGACACGCGCGTCGAGCTGATCGCACCGGTGCGTGAGGAGGCGCTCCGGGCGGAGCTGCTCAACGCGTTCGAGCGCTGCATGGCCGACGACACGAACGCGTGGACGCTGGAGCCCGACGGCTCCTGGCCGCGTCGCGAGCCGTCCCTCTCCGCTCCGTGCAACGCGCAGCGCGAGCAGATGGCGCGCCACGCGACGCGCGCGGTAGAAGCGGCAGCCGGCGCAGGCTGACCGGCCGCGCGCTCAGGTCCCCCCGATCGACGCGACTGGCCGCGATCGCGCGATTCTCGTGAAGGATCCGCCCACGCATGTCGCCGGCCTGCAGTTCCTGCTCGCCCGTCACGGGTTCCCGTCCGGAACGGTCGACGGCGGGCTCGGACCGCGCACCGACGCTGCACTGCGACGCTTCCAATCCTGGGCCGGGCTGGGCGCCGACGGGCTTGCCGGCGCCGCCACGCTGGCGCGGCTGCGCGGCGCCCGGCCCGTCAGCCCGCTCATCTTCGCGCCGCCGGTACCGGCAACGGCCGGCGACCGCTTCGGCGCGCGCGGCAGCGGCTTTCACCCGGGCCTCGACTACCCCGTGGACCACGGCACGACGATCCGTGCCGCCGGTCGCGGCCGCGTGTCGTTCGCGGGCCCTCTGGAGGAAGTCGCCACTTCCGCCCTTGTTGGATGGCCCCGATCTGCCGACACACCTCGGATGGCGTTGCTCAACTCGTCCCGTTCCGCGCGGTCCGTCACGGTCGTCGTCGCAACGTTGTGCGCCCTCGGCACGTCCGCGACCGTCGTCGCGTACTTCCTGACGGGGCGCGTGCAGGGCTGGACCGTCAACGGCGCCTGGATGACGCTGGGAATCGCCGGCGTCGTCGCGATGACCGCCGCCCGCCGGCGCGCGCAGCCATCCGCGCGCCTCGCCTGGACGCTCCTGCTCGCGGGCGCCGTGTGCTGGGCGTTCGGGCAGGCGCTCTGGGTGCTGTGGCTGTTCGTCCCGGCGCCCAGCACACCCAACCTCGCCGACCTGGGCTGGTATGCGTTCGCAGGGTTCACGGGGGTGGGGCTCTACCGGCTGGGCAGCGGCTCGCGGACCGGCCGCTGGGTGACGCCGGCCGAGATCGCTCCGCTCGCGTTGGCCGTCTGCGCACTCGTCGCCGCGCTCGTGTGGACGAAGCTTGTCAACTCGCCGTTCAGCACCGTCGAGAAGGCATCGGCGCTCGCCTATCCCGTCCTCTACGTCTCGGCCGCCCTGGCGGTGCTCCAGTCCGTGACGAACGGGAGCCTCCCGCTGCGTGGGAACCCCGGTGTGATCGCGATCGTCGCCGGCTTCGTTCTCGAGGCGGCCGGGTTCATCTTCTGGTGCCCGGCACTGCTCGACGGCAGCTACGTCGCCGGTACTCATCCCAGCGACGCGCTCTAGAGCCTCGGTCTCGCGAGCATGGCGATCGGAGCGTGCATCGCCGGGACCGTCGCGGCGCCTGCGACGCAGCAGCGCCGATTCGCCGACGTGCTTCCGGGACTCACGCTCGCCGGGCTCGTAGCGGTGCAGCTGCGGCTGATCGTCGACGACGCCTCTGCTGCCCCGCGGCTCACGCTCGCCTGTGCCGTGGCTCTGGTCAGTGCGTCTCTGCTCGTCCGCAGCAGCATGCTCAACCGGGAGCAGAGCCGCCTGCTCGAGCGCGAGCGGCAGGCCAACGCCGACGCGCTCGCGGCGCGCAAGAAGCTCGACGGGTTCTTCACGTCCTCGATCGGCCTGCTCGGCATCGCGGGCTTCGACGGCCGCTTCCGTCGCATGAACCCGGCCTGGAGCGAAACGCTCGGCTGGACGATCGACGAGCTGCAGGCGAGTCCCTTCCTCGACTTCGTCCATCCCGACGACGTCGACGCGACCCTGAGCGAGATGGCCAGTCTCAGCGGCGGAGCGGACACCCTGAGCTTCGAGAACCGCTATCGCTGCAAGGACGGCTCCTACCGCTGGCTCGCCTGGAAGTGCCGGCCGGACACGGAGGCGGGCGTGATCTACGCCGCCGCGCACGACGTCACCGACCTGCGTCTCGTGTCCAGTGAGCTGGTCACCGCGCGCGACCAGGCGCTCGACGCGTCGCGCCAGAAGTCGGAGTTCCTGGCGATGATGAGCCATGAGATCCGCACGCCGCTCAACGGCGTGCTCGGAATGACGAGCCTGCTCGCCGAGACCGAGCTCGACTCCGAGCAGCGGGGTTACGCCGACACCGTGAACTTCTCGGGAGAGGCGTTGCTCACGATCATCAACGACATCCTCGACTTCTCGAAGATCGAAGCCGGCCAGCTCGAGCTCGACCTGATCGACTTCGACGTCCGCGAGACGATCGAGGCGGTCGGCGACCAGTTCGCGGGCCGTGCCCACGAGCAGGGGCTCGAGCTGGTGCTCGACCTCGCCGACGACCTGCCCGAGCTGGTCCGCGGCGACCCGACACGCGTGCGGCAGGTCCTGACCAATCTGATCGCCAACGCGGTGAAGTTCACCCCTGCCGGGGAGATCGTCGTCAGCGTCCGCGGGGAGCCGGGGAAGCAGGGCGACGCGCCGCTGCGCTTCGAGGTGCGGGACACCGGGGTGGGCATCGACCCCGAGGCGCTGCCGCGCCTGTTCGAGTCCTTCACCCAGGCCGACAGCTCGACCACGCGCCGCTATGGCGGCAGCGGCCTCGGGCTCGCGATCTGCAAGCGCTTGACCGAGCGCATGGGCGGTGAGATAGGAGCGGAGTCGCAGCCGGGCTGCGGCAGCACCTTCTGGTTCACCTTGAAGCTCGCAGGCGTACGCGGCCGCGCCGCGACCGAGCCGCGCCGGGACCTCGTCGACGTACGCGTCCTGGTCGTCGACGACAACGCCACGAACCGCGAGATCCTCGAGCATTAGCTGCGCTCCTCGCGGATGCGTCCCGAAACCGCCCACGACGGCCCTTCGGCGCTGCGCCGCATGCGGGCCGCGGCTCGCCGCGGCGAGCCGCACGAGCTGCTGCTCCTGGACTACAACATGCCCGGTATGGACGGTGTCGCGCTCGCGCGCTACATCAGCGCCGACACCGAGCTGACCGGCGTGCCGATGATCCTGCTCACGTCCTCGGGCGGCGAGTCGGCGGAGGGCCGGCTGGCGGGCATCGAGACCTACTTGACCAAGCCGATCCGCCAGCGGCGCCTGTTCGACGCCATCGCGCAGATCATGGGTCGCGCCGTCGAGCCGCCCGCGTGGGTCGCCGGCACGGTCGCCCAGGCCGCGCCCGAGGCCGATGGCCCGCCCGCGCTGCGCGTGCTCCTCGCCGAGGACAACGAGATCAACCAGGCCGTGGCGACGATCACGCTGCGCAAGCGCGGCTTCGACGTCGAGATCGCCTCTGACGGGGCAGTCGCCGTCGAGATGGCCGCCAGTCGCGCCTACGCGGCGATCTTCATGGACTGCCAGATGCCGCGGCTCGACGGGTACGACGCCACGCGTGAGATCCGCCGCCGCGAGGCCGGCGGCGCCAGGACGCCGATCATCGCCATGACCGCCAGTGCCATGAGTGGCGACCGCGAGCTCTGCCTCGCCGCCGGAATGGACGACTACCTGGCGAAGCCGCTCCGGCTCGACCAGCTCGAGCGCGTGCTCGAGCAGTGGGTCGGCGCGCCGGGGTCGGAGGCCGCCTCTGGATCGCCCGCCGCGCTACCAGTGGACCCCGCGCATCAGGTGCGCGAGCGCGGTCGCCTCGCCTGAGGCACGGTCCTCGCCCCCCGGCGTCGCCCTTCGCCGCCGAGGACTCCGGGAAGACCTTGTAGGCCATGTGCAGGATCTGGTCGACGGCCTTCGGCGACAGCGTGTACATCAGCTCGCCGAACGTGCCCAGGCGGGTGTTGATCCGCTTGGGCCGCGCCCGGATCGCCTCGCAGATCAGGTCCGCCGCCTCGTCGGGCGAGATCGTCGGAAACGAGTCGTACATCTTCGTGGGCGCGATCATCGCGGTACGCACGAGCGGCATGTGGATCGTCGTGAACGTCACGTTGTCGCCGATCGTCTCGGAGCTGACGACGCGCGTGAACGCATCCAGCGCCGACTTGGACGCGACGTACGCCGAGAAGCGCGGCGGGTTGGTCTGCACCCCGATCGAGCTGACGTTGACGATGTGGCCGGACCGCTTCTGTCGCATGTGCGGCAGCAGCCCGAGGATGAGCTTGATCGTGCCGAGGTAGTTGAGCTTGATCGTGCGCTCGTAATCGTGGAAACGGTCGTACGAGAGCGCGACCGAACGCCGGATCGAGCGCCCCGCGTTGTTGACCAGCACGTCCACGGAGGCGTGATCGGAGAAGATCCGCTCGACGACGGCGTCGATCGAGTCGTAATCCGACAGGTCGGCGGAGTAGACGTGCGCGGTACCCCCGGCAGCCTCGATCTCGGCACGGACCTCCTCGAGCTTCTCCACAGTCCGCGCGACCAGCAGCGGGATGCCGCCGGCGGCGGCGATCTTGAGCGCCGCCGCCTTGCCGATGCCGCTCGAGGCGCCTGTGATCACGACCGTCTTGCCGTTGACGGCGCCCGCGAAGGAGCGGTCCTTGTGCAGATCCGGGTCGAGGTTGCGCTCCCAGTAGTCCCACAGCTTCTCGGAGTAGCTCTCCAGCGGCGGCACCTCGATGCCGGTCCCCTTCAGTGCGCGCTGCGTGTCACGCCCGTCGAGCCGCGGAACCAGCGCCATGTTGCCGATCACGTTGTCCGGGATCCCGAGGTCGGCCAGCAGCGTGCGCCGGATGTCCTTGAGCGCCGGCAGCTTCAGCGCGTAGGAGAGCACGCCCTTCGGGAGCATGTCGGTCATCCGCTTGTCGACGCGCAGCACCATCTGCGGGGGCGTGCCCGGTGCGCGCGAACGTGTTGAGCACGTCTCCCGCCCGTTGCGGACGCGGGTTGACGAGCTGGAAGGCCTGACCGTCCAGGTCCGGCTGGTGCGCGATGTGATCCATGGCGGCGGCGACCCAGTCGACCGGCACGATGTTCGTCCACCCGACCTCGAGCCCGATCAGCGGAAACCACGGCGGCAGCGCGTGGCGGATCTTCTGCAGCGCCTTGAAGAAGTAGTAGGGGCCGTCGACCTTGTCCATCTCGCCAGTGCGCGAGTCACCCACGACGATCGCCGGGCGATACACGCGCCAGGCGCCGTGGACCCGCGTGCGGACGAGCTTCTCTGACTCGAACTTCGTCTTGTGGTACGGCGACGGGAGCGCCTGGCCCTCGTCGAACATGTCCTCGGTGAAATGGCCCTCGTACGTGCCGGCGACGGCGATCGAGGAGGCGTGCTGGAAGATCCCCGCCCGAAGGTCGTTGGCGAGGTCGATCGCGTGCTTCGTGCCGCCCACGTTGAGCAGCGCATTCTGCGTCGCGTCCGCGGCCATGTCGTAGATCGCTGCGAGGTGGAAGAAGTGGTCGACCTTGCCCCGCAGCGCGTCGCGCAGGTCGTCGCCGACACCGAGCAGCGGCTCGGACAGGTCACCCGCGACCGCGTGGATCCGCCCGGCGCCGCCGAGGCGCTCGATCAGCGCGTCGAGCTTGTCCGTCGAGCCCTCCCGGACGAGCACGTGGATGTCGCCCTCGCGCGCCAGCAGCCGCTCCACGAGATGGCGGCCGACGAAGCCGGTGGCCCCCGTGACGAAGTAGGTCGGCAAGCGGGTGCGCTTACCAGCCGCCGCGTACGTCGGCGCGCGCGGTGCGAGCCTTCGCGGCGCGCTTGCGCGCGTCCTTGCGCTTGTCCAGGCGCCACTGGAGCATGCTCATCACGAAGATGAACAGCGGGAAGAAGGCGATAAGGAAGAAACCGGCGTTCGTGATCACCTTGTCGTTCGTCTCGCCCCAGAGGCCCTCGCCGCCATCGTGCGCGAGCGCGGCCGGCGCGCTCAGCGCGAGCAGTGCGGCTGCGAGCAGGATGGTGCGAACGGCGCGCATCGCGGCCCACCGTACCATGGCCTCGTGGCCGTCGTCATCGCCTCAGATCTCGCCAAGGACATGGCCGGGAGCCCGTTGCTGCGGGGCGTCTCGTTCAAGCTCGAGCGTCGCGACCGGCTGACCCTCTCGGGCCGCAACGGCACGGGCAAGACGACGCTGCTGCGCATGCTGACCGGCGAGACGAGCGTCGACGGCGGCCAGCTCGCGTTCGCTCGCGACACGCGTGTCGCGCTGCACGACCAGCGCCCGCCGCGCGACCGCGACCGCTCCCTGCGCGACTACGTGCTCGGCGGTTGCGGCGAGCTGCTCGCGATCGAGGCGCGGCTCGCCGAGCTCGAGCAGGGGATGGCGCAGGGCGCGACCGACGCCGCGACGCTGGCCGCCTACTCGCGCGCGCAGGGACGGCTCGAGCACGCGGGCGGCTACGCCTGGCGCGAGGGCGTAAACGCGACGCTGCACGGGCTCGGATTCCGCGACGAGCACCTCGACCGTGATCTGGCCTCCTTCTCCGGCGGCGAGTTGACGCGCGCCTCGCTTGCGCGCGCGCTTGCAGGCGATCCCGACCTGCTGCTGCTCGACGAGCCGACCAACCACCTCGACATCGCCGCCCTGGAGTGGCTGGAGAAGTACCTGCAAGGGCTCGATGCGGCGGTCGTGCTCGTCGCCCACGACCGCTGGTTCCTCGAGGCGGTCGGCACGGCCGTGCTGGAGCTGGAGGGCGGGCGCTCGAAGTTCTTCAAGGGCACGTGGCACGCCTGGCGACGTGAGAAGGCCTCGCGCGAGCTGGCGCTCGGCCGCGCGATCGAGAAGCAGGAGGCGCAGATCGCGGCGCTCGAGCGTTTTGTGACGCGCTTTCGCGCGGGCACGCGCGCGCGCCAGGCGCAGGCGCGCGTGAAGCAGCTCGAGAAGATCGAGCGCCACGGGCGCGACCCGCGCGACGGCAAGTCACTCGGCTTCGCGTTCAAGCCGCCGGAGCGCTCCGGGCGCGTCGTCTTCGAGCTCGAGGACGGCGAGTTGCGGATCGGCGAGCGGGAGTTGCTGCGCGACGCCGCGCTCTGGCTCGAGCGCGGTGAGCACGTCACGCTGGTCGGCCCGAATGGCTCGGGCAAGACGACCCTGATCCGCGCGCTCGCGGGCGAGCGCCGGCTCGACGGCGGCAAGCTGCGGCGCGGCCACAACGTCAAGCTCGGCGTCCTCTCCCAGCACGCCGAGGAGCTCGGACGCACAGGCTCGGTGATCGAGGCGTGCCAGCGCGCGACGGGGCTGAAGCCGAACGAGGCACGCTCGCTGCTGGGGCGCTTCCTGTTCAGCGGCGAGGCGGCCGAAAAGCCGCTAGACGGGCTCTCCGGCGGCGAGCGCCGCCGGCTCTCGCTGGCGATCCTCGTGTACTCCGGCGCGAACGCGCTGATCCTCGACGAGCCCACGAACCACCTCGACCTCGAGAGCCGCGAGGCGCTGGAGTCGACGCTGCAGTCGTTCCCCGGTGCGCTGCTGCTGATCTCGCACGACCGCGCGCTGCTCGACGCGGTCGGCACGCGCACGATCGCGGTCGAGGACGGCACGCTGCAGTCATACGTCGGCGGCTGGCCGGAGTACGTGCGGCTGCGCGAGGAGGCGGTCGACGCGGACCGGGAGGCCAAGGCGCGCGCGAAGGCAAGACCGAAGCGCAACGGAAACGCGCAGGGAGCGCCCGTCGCGGCGCCGCCCGCGCCGAGCCCGAAGGCGCGGCAACGCGAGTCGCGGCGCCTGGAGGCCGAGATCGAGCGGGCCGAGGCTGCGCTGGTCGCGATCGAGCAGGAGCTCGCCGACCCGCAGTCCTGGAACGATCCCCGCAGCTCGGCGAAGTCGACGCGGCGTCACGCCGAGGCCAAGCGGCAGATCGAGGCGCTCTACGCCGAGCTGGAGAGTGTCGCCGGCTAGTGTCGTGATCCGCAATTTCGACGGCAGTCGGCGGCGCCGGCCCGCGACCTGTCTCGCCTAGCGGCTCGCCACCGGCTTCGCCTCGCGGCACCCGGCATCCGTCACGTGCCACCAGCATGCTCGCGGATGC
>Ga0136612_10000653_pt1 | contig 13062 bp, 9 predicted proteins | sample AntDryUQ224A2306_2_FD_106644 | JGI IMG/M metagenome (GOLD analysis project Ga0136612, IMG submission 106644) | Polar desert sand microbial communities from Dry Valleys, Antarctica - metaG UQ224A (23.06) | ecosystem: Environmental > Terrestrial > Soil > Desert | place: Antarctica: Dry Valley...
CCGCGACCGCCCAGGGCGCCCATCGCCGGCCCGATCAGGTCACCCGCCACCAGCCCCGCGACCCGGGCCGGCTCGTTGACAGTGACCACGCATGCAGCCTTGCCGCCAGAGGAGCCGATGATGACGACGACGCCGGGGCGGGTGTGTGGCAACCGATGGCGGACGTCGGTCGCGAGGATGCGTACGTCAGCGCTCCCCGCTCCCTCGGCGTGATGGGCCACGAACGCCACACCGGCCACGTCTTCGGCCGTCTCGGCGATGCCGGCGGCCGCCGAGAGCAGCTGTTCGGCCAAGATCCGCTCCATCTGCTTCTCAGCGGTGCGCACCCGACCCACGAGGTCCGCAACGCGCCCGGGGAGATCTCCGGGTGGCGCTTTCAGCAGGTCGGCGAGCTGCGAGACCAGGTCGCGTTCGCCGGCGAGGTAGTCGAACCCCTCGAGTCCCACTACGGCCTCGACGCGCCTGTTGCCGGCACCGACCGAGCTGTCGGACGTCACCACCACAGTGCCGATCTGCGACGAGCGTGCCACGTGGGTACCGCCGCACAGCTCGCGTGACCAGGGTCCTCCGATCTCGACGACGCGAACGTCCTCGCCGTACGTCTCGCCGAACAACGCCAACGCGCCGATCTCGCGCGCCTTGGGCAACGGCATCGTCGCAGCCGAGACAGGCAGGTCGAGGCGGAGGGCGACATTGGCGGCGTGCTCGACGTCGCGCAGCTGCGCCGCTGTCAGGGCGCCACTCCACCCGAAGTCGAGCCGCAGGTAGCCGGGGCGGTTGTAGGACCCGCTCTGCAGGGCGGTAGGGCCGAGCACCTCACGCAGCGCGGCGTGCACGACGTGGGTCCCCGAGTGCGCCTGGCAGGCGCCGAGACGCCAGTGGGGGTCAACCTGCGCCTGGATCCGCGAGCCGATGGTGAGCTCGCCGTCGACGACGCGGACCTGGTGTACGACCAGCCCGCGTACGGGCCGCTGGACGTCGAGCACCTCGGCCCGCCCGCCGTCCCACACGAGCTCGCCGGCATCGGCATTCTGGCCACCGGACTCGGCGTAGAACGGCGTCCGGTCGAGAATTACCTCAGCGATTTCACCCGGCACGACCGCCCGCGCAGGACCGGACTGCTGGAGCAACGACAGTACCGAGGACTCTGTGCGGAGGGTCTCGTACGCCAGCCACGTCGTCGGCCCGGACTCATCGAGCACCCGGCGGTAGACGCCGGTGTCGGCGTGCTGGCCGCGCTTGGCCCGCGCGTCGGACTTGGCCCGCTGGCGTTGCTCGCCCATCAGCGCGCGGAACCCTTCCTCGTCGACGGCCAGGCCTTGCTCGGCCGCCATCTCCAAGGTGAGGTCGATCGGGAAGCCGTACGTGTCGTGCAGGGCGAACGCCTTGTCACCACCGAGCGTGGGCGAGCCGGAACGCTTGACCGCATCGGCAGCGAGATCGAAGATATGGGTCCCCTTGGCGAGGGTCTGGCGGAACGCGTCCTCCTCGGCGTACGCGAGCTTCTCGATCCGGGCGAAGTCGGCCTCGAGCTCGGGGTAGGACCGGCTCATCCAGGACCCGCTCACCGGAAGCAGCTCCGGCAGTGCCGGGTCCTCGTAGCCGAGAAGGCGCACGGACCGAACCGCACGTCGCAGCAGCCGCCGCAGGACGTACCCCCGCCCCTCGTTGCCCGGTGTGACGCCGTCGCCGATCAGCATCAAGGAGCTGCGGACGTGGTCGGCGACCACGCGAAACCGCACGTCGTCGCCAGGGTCGGCGCCGTACCGGCGTCCGGTCAGCTCAGATGCCTTCGCGATGACGGGGAACACCTCGTCGATCTCGTAGAGGTTCTCCTTGCCCTGGAGCAGGAATGCGACGCGTTCCAGACCCATCCCGGTGTCGATGTTCTTGGCGGGAAGCTCGCCGAGGATCTCGTAGGCGTCCTTGCCGGTGCCCGCGCCGCGTTCGTTCTGCATGAAGACGAGGTTCCAGATCTCCAGGAAACGCTCCTCGTCGACGACGGGGCCCCCCTCCGGCCCGTACGCCGGACCGCGGTCGTAGAAGATCTCGCTGTCAGGGCCGCACGGCCCCGGGATCCCCATCGACCAGTAGTTGTCGGACATCCCCCGCCGCTGGATGCGGTCCTCGGGCAGGCCGGCGACCTGCTTCCACAGCTCGATCGACTCCTCGTCGGTCTCGTAGACCGTCGGCCACAACCGGTCCGCCTCGAACCCCAGACCTCCGTCGGCGACCGAACGGGTCAGCAGGTCCCAGGCGTAGGCGATCGCGTCGGCCTTGAAGTAGTCGCCGAAGGAGAAGTTGCCGCACATCTGGAAGAACGTGCCGTGCCGGGTGGTCTTGCCGACCTCCTCGATGTCGAGAGTGCGTACGCACTTCTGCACGCTCGTCGCGCGCTTCCATGGCGGCGTCTCCTGGCCGGTGAAGTACGGCACGAACGGCACCATGCCGGCGCCGACGAACAGCAGGTTGGGATCGTCGAACAGCAGCGGTGCGGACGGGACGAGGGTGTGGCCGGACTTCTCGAAGTGGGTGAGGAATCGCCTGCGAATCTCCGCAGTCTCCATCAATCGTTGTCCTTTGACTCTTGGGACTCCAGCTCGGAGACGACACGGGCTCTGGGCAGGGGTGCTGTCAGGCCGAGCTCGTCCGCGATCTGCGTCTCGCGCTCGGCCATTCCGGCTCGCACCTCCGCGCCGAAGGCGCGAAACCCCACACCCAGCGCCCCAACCTGGTCTGAGATCCCCGTCGGCGTGAGACGGTAGGCGATCCTGCGTGCCTTGACGCTGGTGTAGATGCCCGCGGTGGTGCCGACCGCGAACCACACGACACGGGACTTCATGTGGGGTCCCTGGTGTCGAGGCGAGCGGCTCGCGCCGCACGGCGACCCGCACGCAACCGCTGCTTGCGCCGGTGCCGGAACTCTCGTCGCACCAGGCCACGGACGCGGTCTCGGCTTTCTGGTCGAAGCGCATGAGCGACTCCGTGCGTGAAGGTCGCGCCGCGCACGAGCGGACGGCCAAGGGCCGCGCCGACCACCCGTTCGGTGCTCGGCAGCACGATCGCGCGTCCGTCCCGGGTGAGGACGACCATCTCGTCCCGGTCGTCGCCAGCTGCGATGCCGCCACCGGGTGCGGACAGGCTGGTCACCACCGAAACGGTTTCGCGGTGGGTCCCGGGGGACTGCGCCGGGCGACCGCCGCCACCATCTGTGTCCGGATCAGGCGCGACGTTGCGGGCGTCGACGGCCTCGCGGAGGTCCCGGACGGCGCCCCGGGTGCGCCTCAGGGCTGTCGCGAGGAACACGACGGCGCACAGCGCGGCGACCGACACGATGCCGGCCGCGACGACGATCCCTTCCTGCGCGTCCATGCCCAGACCCTACCTGCGCTCACCGTCGCGGTCATCCTGGTCGCGCTCGTCCAGAACGGCGCGGATGCGGGTCAACCTTGCGGTGTAGTCGGCTTCGGCACCGCGCTGGGTCGGGTGGTAGTACCGTTGTCCGGCCACGACGTCCGGGGCGTGTTGCTGCGGCGCGATGCCACGCGGATCGTCATGCGCGTACCTGTACTCGTGCCCGTGACCGAGCTTCTTCGAACCCGCGTAATGAGCATCGCGCAGCGCCGGCGGCACCGGACCGATCTTGCCTGCCCGTATGTCGTCCTGCGCGGCGTCGATGGCGGTGGTCACGGCGTTGGACTTCGGCGCCAGGGCGAGCGCGATGACGGCCTGGGCGAGTGTCAGGCGTGCCTCGGGGAATCCGATCAGCGCCACCGCCTGAGCGGCAGCGACGGCGATGGGCAGCGCGTACGGTTCGGCCATGCCGATGTCCTCGCTGGCGAGGATCATCAGCCGGCGAGCGATGAACCGGGGGTCCTCGCCGGCTTCGACCATCCGCGCCAGGTAGTGCAGCGCGGCGTCGACGTCGGATCCCCGGATCGACTTGATGAGTGCGCTCGTGACGTCGTAGTGCTGGTCGCCCTGGCGGTCGTAGCGGACAGCTGCCCGGTCGGCCGCGAGCGCGGCCGCCTCGACGTCCACCTCGGCAAGGCCTTGAGAGACGGCGGCGCCGGCGGCCGCCTCCAGGTAGGTGAGGGCGCGCCGACCGTCACCGCCGGCGAGGCGTACCAGATGGTCGCGCGCCGGCGGCGTCAGCGTCACCGCCCCGGCGAGTCCGCGCTCATCTGCCATCGCCCGGTCGATGAGCGCGGCGATGTCGTCCTGCGTGAGCGGCTCAAGGATGAGCAGCAGCGATCGCGACAGCAATGGTGAGATCACGCTGAAGTGGGGGTTCTCGGTGGTGGCGCCGACCAGGGAGACCCACCTGTTCTCCACCCCGGGCAGCAGCGCGTCCTGCTGCGTCTTGCTGAAGCGGTGGATCTCATCGACGAACAGCACGGTCTCGCGACCGTCTCGGGTCAGCAGGCGGCGCGCCGCGGCGATGACCGCGCGCACCTCCTTGACGCCGGCCGAGACCGCAGAGAGCTCGATGAACCGCCGGTCCGTCTGCTGGCTCACCAACGACGCGATGGTGGTCTTGCCGGTTCCCGGCGGTCCCCATAGCAGCAAAGTCATCGGAGCGTCGCCGTCGACCATCCGGCGCAACGGCGAACCGGCCCCGAGCAGGTGCGTCTGTCCGATCAGCTCGTCGAGGTTTCGCGGTCGCATGCGCACCGCCAGCGGCGCGGACGCGTGGTCCGATCCGGCAAGGCTGCCGCCACCGGGGTCCACCTGCGGCGACTCGGGCACGTCGAAGAGTCCGTCGGGATCCACACATCCACCCTATGCCGACGCCAACGGACGGTGGCACCGAGCCGTCAGGCGCTGGTGGCGAGGATGTTCGTGTTGGGTTCGGCGAAGTGGCAGGCCACCTGGTGCTTAGCGCTCCCGATCTGCAGCAACGGCGGCTCCTGTGCGGCGCAGATGTCCTGAGCCTTCCAGCAGCGCGTCCGGAACCTGCACCCTGACGGCGGGTTGATCGGGCTGGGCACGTCGCCCTGAAGACGGATCCGGTCGCGCCGGCCACCGATCGCGGCCTGCTTGACATCGGGCACTGCCGACAGCAACGCCTGGGTGTACGGGTGGTGCGGGCGGTTGTAGATCGTGTCCCGGTCCCCGATCTCGACGATCTTGCCGAGGTACATCACCGCGATCTCAGGACAGAAGTGCCGCACGATCGCCAGGTCGTGGGCGATGAACAAGAAAGCGATGTTGAACTCTCGTTGCAGGTCCTGCAGGAGGTTGATGACCTGTGCCTGGATCGAGACGTCGAGCGCCGAGACCGGCTCGTCGGCGATCATCAGCTTCGGAGTGAGCGCGAGCGCCCGCGCGATCCCAATGCGCTGACGTTGGCCGCCGGAGAACTCCGACGGGTAGCGGTTGTAGTGCTCGGGGTTGAGTCCGACGAGCTTGAGCAGGTCCTTGACGCGATCCATGACCTGCTTCTCTGGAACCACCTTGTGCACCTGCAGCGGCGTGGCGATGATCGTGCCGACCGTGTGCCGCGGGTTGAGCGAGGAGTAAGGGTCCTGGAAGATCAGCTGGATGTCCTTGCGGTGCGGCAGCATCTGCCGTTGTGACATCGGCGCGAGGTCGACGCCGTCGAACAGCATCTCACCGCTGGTCGGCTCGTACAGCTTCATCAGAACGCGGCCGGTCGTGGACTTGCCGCACCCGGACTCACCGACCAGGCCCAGGGACTGCCCGGGGTCGATGCTGAAGCTGATGCCGTCGATCGCCTGCACCTGTCCGACGGTCCGGCGGATCAGTCCGCTGGACTTCACCGGGAAGTGTTTGACGAGGTCGCGCACCTCGAGCAACGGTGCTGCGCGCGACGCCGACGTGGCTGCTTCAGCCATTGCTGTCCCCTGCCGTGCTGAGCGTCTGCTGGTCCGGCGCTTGGACGCGGTCGGCGACTACGAGGTCGGGCTGCTCGAGCACGGCGTCGTCGACCACAGGTTCGTGGGTGCGCATGTCATTCTCGGGATCCAGCAGGTGGCAACGCTTGAGGTGTGACTCACCGCGGGGGCTCGGCTCGAGCAGCGGCAGCTCGCGCGTGCAGAGGTCGGCCGGGACGAGATGGCTGTAACCACAGCGGGGATGGAACGCGCATCCGTTCGGCGGGTTCAACAGGCTCGGCGGCGAGCCGGGGATCGGCAACAATGCTTCCTCGGGGTCTCCGGTCAGCTCGGGCACGCTATTGAGCAGGCCCCACGTATAGGGCATCTCGGGGTGGGTGAGGACCTCCCCGGTGGCGCCGTACTCCACGCAACGACCGGCGTACATCACCAGCACCTCGTCGGCCATCTCGGCGATGACGCCCAGGTCGTGGGTGATGATGACGATCGCCGAGCCGAAGTCACGCTGCAGCTCCTGAAGCAGGTCCAGGATCTGCGCCTGGACGGTGACGTCGAGCGCGGTCGTCGGCTCGTCGGCGAACAGCAGCTTGGGGTTGTTGACCAGCGACATGGCGATCATGGCGCGCTGCCGCATGCCACCGGAGAACTGGTGCGGGAAGTCGTCGACGCGGCGGTTCGGCTGCGGGATGCCGACGCGTTCGAGCATGTCGACCGCCTTGGCCTTGGCTTCGCGCTTCGACACATCGGGGTTGTGGACCCGGTAGGCCTCCACGATCTGCGCGCCGATCGTGTAGAAGGGGTGCAGGGCGGTCAGCGGGTCCTGGAAGATCATCGCGGCGGCGTTGCCCCGCAGTCGGCGCATCCGGTCCTCCGGCAGGCCGACCACCTCGGTGTCCTCGATCCGGATCGACCCTTCCATCTGGGTGCGCTTCATGTCGTGCAGGCCCATCACGGCCAAGGATGAGACGCTCTTGCCCGAACCGCTCTCACCGACGATGCCGAGCGTCTTGCCGAGCGCGACCTGGTAGGTCATGCCGGTGACAGCGCGCACCACCCCGTCCCGGGTGGGAAAGCTGACCGACAGGTCCTCGACGCGCAGGTATGGTTCGGCGTCGGTCGATGGCATTCAGAGCCTCACTCTTGGGTCGAGGGCCGCGTAGGCGAGGTCGACGAGCAGGTTAGCCGTGACCACGAACGCCGCTGCGATCAGCACGGTCGCCGAGATCAACGGCAGGTCCTTGTTGGTGACCGACTGCAGCGCCGCCACGCCGATGCCGGGAATGTCGAAGATGTACTCGGTGAAGATGGTGCCGGCCAGCAGGCCGGCAAAATCGATACCGAAGATCGTGACGATCGGGACGATCGCCGCACGGAAGGCGTGTCTGGTCGCGACGGTGCGGTCCTTCAGACCCTTGGCCTTGGCAGTGCGCACGTAGTCCTCGTTGAGCGCTTCGATCATCGACCCCCGGCTGTACCGGGCGTAGGCCGTGGAGTAGAAGAAGCCGAGGATCACCCAGGCCAGCAACATGCCCTTGATCCAGGCGATCGGGCCCTCGGTGAACGGTGAGAAGTAGCCCGAGCCCGGGAACAAGCCGGTCTGGTTGATCAGGATCAGGTACCCCAACAGGGCGACCAGGTAGTACGGGATCGCCGTCGTGAACATCGTGAACCCGACGAGCCCGCGGTCCAGCGCGCTGCCTCGTCGCCGGGCAGAGGTCACCCCCACGCTGACGCCCACGAGGAGGAAGACGACGGCTCCACCGACCGCGACCGACAAGGTCGCCGGGAACCGGCCCATCAGGTAGGGCCGGACCTCCAGGTCCTGCTTGAAGGAGATGCCGAGGCACGGTGCGCTGCACGGCTCGGTCAGCTTGCCGGTCTTGATCTCGCGACCGACGACGATGCCCTTCATGTAGTCGCCGTACTGGACCAGGACGGGCTTGTCGAGGCCGAGGTTGCGGCTGATCAGCTCGAGCTGGGCCGGGGTGCAGGTGTTCTTGGGACAGTAGGCCTGGGCGGGATCGCTGGGGCCGTAGAAGTAGAGGATAAAGACCCCGAACGCGATGGCGATCAGGACGAGAACGCCCGAGATCGCGCGACGGACGATGTATCCGAACACGAGGAGCCTTCCGACGTGGGTGTACGGCGTTGTGGGGGTGGGATGGTTCCCACCCCCACAACACCGGTGTTAGCCGAACAGGTTACTGCGCGACGAACATGTCCTGGAAGGTCGGCATTCCGCGGACGTTGTCGTTGGACATTCCGCCGACCCGGCTGCCGTGCAAGAGCGCGACACCGGAGTAGCCGATCGGAACGACTGGGAAGTACTTCTGCATCATGTACTTGTCCAGCTCGCCCCAGGCCGCGTTGGCCTCCTCGCCACTCATCGTGTCGAGGATGTTGTTGATCTGCTTGTCGACATCAGGCTCGTCGATCTGTGCCTGGTTGGGTATGCCCGGCTCGCCGACGAGGTCGCCGAAGAAGATCGCCGGGAACCACGAACCACCCGAGGGCCAGTCAGAGCACCAGCCCGAACCGCGGATGTTGATGTCGGCCTTGTCGTCGGCCTGCAGGTCGCGGATGGTGTCCGAGGTCGCAGCGACGGGGGTCGCCTTGAAGCCGGCGTCCTCCAGGCCCTTGACGACCTGGTCCTTGGCCTGGACCGACTCAGGAACGTTGGTCTGGTACGGGAACTTGATCTCGAACCCGACCTCGCCAGCCTCCTCCAGCAACGCCCGCGCCTTGTCAGGATCGGTCGTCTTGCCGTCCTGGCCCGGCAGGCTCTCGAACTCTACCCGGCCGGCGGTGCCCGGCGGGAGAGCCGTGGTCGAAGCCGACCGCGTCACGCCCTCGATGAGTCCACCAGCACGCCACGCGGCCTGGTAGGGGTAGGCCCAACCGACGGCCTGGCGAACCTTGACGTCGGTGATCTTCTGGTTGTCCATGTACCAGAAGTACGTGCATGGTGAGGTACCGGTGACCAGGCGATCGGTCTCCTGGGCCTTGGCGTAGTTGGCGGTCAGGACGTCGGTGTAGCTGAGCGTCGTCTGCGCCTCGCCCTGGTCGGCGATGAGGACCTTGTCCACCTTGCTCTGGACCTGGTTCCAGTTGAAGACCCACTTGTCGACGTACTGGTGACGCGCCGGGTCGGTGGCCGGGTCCCAGTTCTCGTTCTGGACCAACGTCAGGCTCTGGCCCGGCTTGTAGGTCTCGAACTGGTACGGGCCGGTCGCCATCGGGTTGTTGCCGTACTTGGCGGGATCGGTGTCCGCATCCTCGGGGATGGCGGTGAACGCCGGGAACGAGCCGTAGTAGGGCATGTCACCGAACGGGCGGCGCATCTTGATGATGACGTCGCTGCCGTCGACCTCGACGCCGGCGTAGTCGGTGCCGTCCTCGTAGGGACCCGCGTACTTGTCGCCGTCGAGGAAGAACGTCTGCTGGTAGGTAGGACCGTCCGGCAGTTCCTCGGTCGCGAACGAACGCTTGATCGCGTAGGCGACGTCGTCGGCGACGACATCGGTGCCGTCCGCGTACTTCAGCCCCTCACGCAGCGTGAACGTCCACTCGGTGAAGTCCTTGTTGGGCGTGCCGAGGTCGGTGGCCATGTCGGGCACCAGGATCATGCTGTCGGACTCGGCGTCGTACTTGTACTGGGTGAGCGACCTGGTGACCAGGTCGGACATGATCGCCGTCGAGTCTGTGTAGTACGAACGCGTCGGGTCGAGCGTGGCGGGCGACACCTCGGAGTTGACGGTGAGAGTGCCACCTTCCTGCGCGCCCTCGATCTCAGCGGCGGGACCGGCGGCTTCTGGGTCCTGCCCGGAGCCGGCATCGCCGCCCTCACCCACAGTCTGGGTTTCCGTCGGGCTGCCACCTCCACCGCCGCCGCACGCGGCGACGGTCAATAGTGCGGCAGCTGCGATTGCAGTGCCTGTCTTTTTCATACGCATCGAAATGTACCCACCTTTCAAGGGGCGATGCTCACTCTCGATGATCCCCGTCATCGACGAGTCTTGGGATCGAACGCGTCGCGGATCGAATCTCCGAGGAGATTCAGTGCCACGACGAGGGTCAGGACGCCGGCTACCGGCGCCCAGAGGTACAACGGATAGGTGTCGTAGTAGTTGGACGCCGCATTGATCGTCCGTCCCCACGAAGGGATGTTTGTCACGCCGATGCCGAGGTAGGCCAGACCGGCCTCGGCCGAGACAAATGCGGGCAGTCCCAGCGAGAACGACACGATGATCGGAGCGATCAGGTTGGGCAGCAGCTCCTTGCGCAGGATCGACCGGGTCGGGACGCCGATGGCGCGCGCGGAAAGTACGAACTCGCGTTCACGCAGCGACAGCACCTCACCGCGGATCAGCCGGGCGAGGGCCATCCAGCCGGTGAGGGACAGCACCAGCAGCAGCGCCACCAGCTGCGACGCGGACAGGAGCGCGGGCTGGGTGGAGAACCGCGACACCAGAATCGGGGCCACCGACAGCGCGACCAGGATGAACGGCAGGGAGAGGAAGAAGTCGATGATCCAGGAGATGACCGCCTCGAGCGGGCCGCGGGCGAAGCCTGCGACGAGGCCCATCGTGATGCCGATGATGGTCGCGGCCACCGTGGAGACCAGGGCGATGCCCATCGAGGTGCGAGCGCCGTACATCCAGAACGCCAGGTTGTCGGTGCCCGTGCTCGGGGCGATGCCGAGCGGGTGGGCCCAGATGAAGCCGTTGTAGGGCGGGCCGACCACCGGCATGCCGTCGAACCCGGTGGTGCTGAGCAGGATATTGGCCTCGGGGGTGTCGATGGTAACGCCGAAGGCGCGGCTGAGGAGCGGGGAAAACAATGCGACGAGCACGAAGAAGACCAAGATGCCGAGACAGATCATCGCGACCTTGTCGCCGCGCAACTGTTCCATCGCCAGCTGCCAGGGGGACCGGCCCGCGATCTCCTCAGGCGCTTTGGACGCGCCGGCATCGATCTTGTCAGCCGGGTTGTCCAGCCCCATCGGCGAGATCGACACAGGTCCCCTTTCGCGGTGTGTGTTCACATGCACCGCCCGTGACTTTAGACGACGCTCACACTCGTATGGACCTCGATGCGGTAACGGTTTGGATACTCTTACCCGCGCGAAGCGCGCATTCGGGGCTTAGACCGGCGCCGCAGCAGGTTTGGCGTCCACGCCCGCCTCTTTGCGTTGCGCCGCGGTGATCGCCGCCGGCGCGCCGGTCAAGGGGTCTCCTCCGGAGGCGGTCTTGGGGAACGCGATGACGTCGCGGATCGACTCGGTGCCGCCCAGCAGTGCGCAGGTCCGGTCCAGACCGAGCGCGATCCCCCCATGTGGGGGCGGGCCGTAGGCGAACGCCTCCAGCAGGAAGCCGAACTGGTTCTCGGCCTCGGCACGGCTCAAGCCGATGGTCTCGAAGACCCGCTGCTGCATCTCCGGGCGGTGGATACGGATGGAGCCACCGCCGATCTCGCTGCCGTTGACGACGATGTCGTACGCCTGGCTGAGCGCTTCGGCCGGCCGCTCGTGCAGCGTGTCGGCGTAGTCGGCCGTCGGCGCCGTGAACGGGTGGTGGACGGCGGTCCAGGCATCGGCGCCGTCGGTGCCCTCGATTCGCTCGAACAGCGGGAAGTCGGTGACCCACACGAACTCCCAGCGGTCGTGGTCGATCAGTCCACACCGCTCCCCCACCTCTACGCGGACGGCCGCGAGCAGCCCGAGCGCGTTGGCACGCTCGTCGGCCGCGAAGAAGATGCAGTCACCGGCCTTGGCACCGGCGTGCGCGATGAGACCGTCACGCTCGGTTTCGGACAGGTTCTTGGCGACCGGGCCGCCGAGCTGCCCGTCCTCGGTCACCAGGACGTACGCCAGACCCTTGGCGCCACGCGAACGCGCCCACTCCTGCCAGGCGTCGAGCTGTTTGCGGGGCTGGGACGCGCCGCCGGGCATGACCACAGCTCCCACGTGCCAGTCCCGGCCCTTCTGCGCGCTGTGCCCTCCCGGGGACAACCCCGGACCCCGAAAAACGCGGAAGGGGGTGCCTGCGAAGTAGTCGGTGAAGTCGACAAGCTCGGACGCGAAGCGCAGGTCCGGACGGTCGATGCCGTAGCGGCGCATGGACTCGGCGTGGGTGATACGCGGGATCGGCGTGCTGATCTCGTGGCCGGCCAGCTCACGCCACAGCCTCACCAGCACCTCTTCGGCCAGCGCGATGATGTCGTCGGCGTCGGCGAAGCTCATCTCGACGTCAAGCTGGGTGAACTCCGGCTGCCTGTCGGCTCGGAAGTCCTCGTCTCGGAAGCACCGGGCGATCTGGTAGTAGCGCTCCATCCCGGCGACCATCAGCAGCTGCTTGAACAGCTGCGGCGACTGCGGCAACGCATACCAGGAGCCGGGCTGCAGGCGCACCGGCACCAGGAAGTCGCGGGCACCTTCGGGCGTGGAGCGGGTGAGGTAGGGCGTCTCGATGTCGAGGAAGTCGTGAGCGGACATCACCTCGCGGATGAGCCGTGTCGCGTGTGAGCGCATCCGCAGGTTGCGCGCCATGTCCTCGCGGCGCAGATCGAGGTAGCGGTACCGCAGGCGGGTCTCCTCGTTGATCGGCGTGGCGGTGTGCTCCTCGATCGGGAACGGTAGCGGTGCGCACTCGCTGAGCACGGTGACGTCGGTCGCGATGACCTCGACGTCGCCAGAGGCAAGGTTGGGGTTGGCGTTGCCCTCAGGGCGTGCGGCCACATCGCCGGCCACCTTGACGCAGAACTCTCCCCGCAGCGGTCGGGCGGTCTCCTCCTCGCGGATCACGACCTGCGCGACACCGCTGCCGTCCCGCAGGTCGATGAACGCCACCCCGCCGTGGTCCCGCCGCCTGGCGACCCACCCGGCGAGCGTGACCTGCGCCCCCACATCGCTGGTACGAAGACTTCCGGCATCGTGCGTGCGGATCACTGCGCTTCTCCTCCGGCGGTGGTGTTGATGGCGGGCGACATGTCGGCGTCCGGTGGCGACCAGGTGGACGGGTCAGCGTCGCGCTGTCCCCCGTCGCGGATGTCTTTCACCTGGTGTGCGGACTCCAGGCCCGCGGGGAACCAAACGTACGGAATGCCCCGGCGCTCGGCGTAACGGATCTGCCTCCCGAACTTCTGCGCGGTCGCGGCGACCTCCGCGGCGATACCGCGGGCCTGGAGTCCGCACACCAGGTGAAGG
>Ga0136612_10000654_pt1 | contig 13061 bp, 11 predicted proteins | sample AntDryUQ224A2306_2_FD_106644 | JGI IMG/M metagenome (GOLD analysis project Ga0136612, IMG submission 106644) | Polar desert sand microbial communities from Dry Valleys, Antarctica - metaG UQ224A (23.06) | ecosystem: Environmental > Terrestrial > Soil > Desert | place: Antarctica: Dry Valley...
ACCCAGGCGGGGTCGCCGCCGGACTCCCACAGCCGTCGGACGACGCGCGGCGACAGCTCGTCTTTGTTGACGTAGGCCATCGCGCCGCTCGTTCGGGCACCCGGCGGCAGCTCATCGAGCGTGTACGTCGACACGAGGATGACCTTGGTCTCCGGCTGCGCCTCGGTGATCATTCGGGTGGCGTCGATGCCGTTCAGGGCACCCATGTTGATGTCCATCAGCACGAGGTCCGGTCGCAGCTCGGCGCTGGCTGTCACCGCCGCCTCGCCGGACTCGACCTCGGCGACGAGCTGGAAGCCATCGATCCGGCTGAGCACGGCCCGCGCCGCGTCGCGGAACGGCGGTTGGTCGTCGACGATGATCACACTGACCGGCTCGGTCACGATCCCATCCTCGCGCTCGCCGTGCGTCCGGGCGAGCGTGCCACCACCCGACGCCGAGGTGGGGTCAGCCGCCCCCTGCCGAGAGGTGCACGAGTACCGCCTTGACGCGACGGTTGACGTCGGGTTCCTCGGTCAGGTGGAGCTTGGAGAAGATCGAGTTGATGTGCTTCTCGACGGCCCGCTCGCTGAGGATCAACGTGGCGGCGATGGCGGCGTTGCTCTTGCCCTGGGCCATCTCACCGAGGATCTCTCGCTCGCGGGGCGTCAACCGCTCGATCGGTGACGACGCCATGCGCGCCCTCGCGTTGACCAGTTCCTCGACCACCTTCGGGTCGATGACCGAACCGCCGCGGGCCACGGTGCGCACCGCGTCGACGAGGTCGTCGGCGTCAGCGACGCGATCCTTGAGCAGGTAGGCGCGACCGTCCGAGCCGTCTTCGAGGAGGGCCAACGCGTACGACGGCGAGGCGTACTGGCTGAGCACCACCACACCGATGGTGGGATGGCGTTGGCGGATCAGCGACGCCGCCCGCACGCCCTCGTCGGTCCCTGTCGGCGGCATGCGGATGTCGGTGATGACGACGTCGGGTGTCACGGAGTCGACGACCTCGAGCAGCTCGTCGAACGTCCCTGCCACGCCGGCCACCTCGAGCTCTGGCTCGGCATCGATCAGCCCGGTGACCCCTTGTCTGACCAGGTAGTTGTCGTCCGCCACAACGACCCGCACCGCCACGAGCCCCACACTAACCCTCGCCCGCGACGAAGGCCCGCCGCCGCCGGTGCGCCGCTCCATGCACCGGCGACGACGGCCCTGCCGCCCGCTGCGTCGGTCAGGTGACCGTGAACTCCTGGACCATGCCGAGCAGTGCGTGCGGCGGTCCTAGCTCAGCCATCGGGCCGGACCCTTCGGGCGTCGTCCCTTCGGCGCCCTCGGTGCCCGCCGGGCTCGTGTCGTCGGTCTCCTCCGGGCTCGTGCCCTCCGGCTCGCCGGCGCCCTCGGACTCCATCTCCTCCATCTGCGCCATCACGTCCGGAGTCAGGCCCTCGGGGATGAAGCAGGTGGCGACGTAGTCGCCCGGCTCGCCGAGATCGACGACGGCGTACGTCGTCGCTCCCGGGAGGCCGAACCCACCTCCGACCGGCGTGATCTTGCTCAGCGCCTCTTCTTCTGGCAGCTCGAGGAGCTCGGCGACGGTCTCGGTCACGCCGTCGTTGATCCGCGCCATCGCGATCTCGTGGACCTCTTCACCGACGTTGGTGAACGTGATGATCGCAGGACCCGCTTCGACCTCAGGTGGAAGGCCCTTGAAGGAGTAGTCAGCGGCCTCGACCTCGAGCTCGGTGAAACCGCAGTTGTCCTGCATGAAGGCGATCATCTCGCCGTACGGTTCGTCGAAGGCGGGCTCGCCGGGCCCGGACTCGGCGTTGGCGATGACCTCCTCGACCGTCGCCTTGATCTCCTCGGGCGCGGCGGCGACGAGTGCTTCGAAGGCCGGGCCGGCCGCGGAGGGGTCCTCGCTCTGGGCGGCCGCCTCGGCTTCGAGCTCGGCCTGGCAGAACGCGTCAACTTCCTCGCCGGCGCCGGATCCGCCGAGCGTGGTCGCGGTCGTCTTCTCGGTTGACGCCGGCGCCTGTGTGGCGCCGGCGGCCGTCGTGGCGGTCGTGCCGGCCGTGGTGTCGGAGCTCTCGTCGTCATCGCTGCCGCACGCCGCGGCAGCGAAGGTCAGGGTGACGGCGGTGAGGGCCAATGCGACCCGCCTGGGCATGGTTGTGTACATGCCTCCACGATCCCGTTCTGTGCCCTCCACAGCCACCGTGCTGACCGGCCTCTTGCGGTAGTGTTGAGCACACCGGTGCGAACGGGGCGTTCGGCCGCCACCATCCAGCCATGGAAACTCGCGGCCTGGCCCTCGTCACCGGCGCCAGCGGTTACATCGGCGGCCGGTTGGTGCCCGAGCTCCTGCGGGCCGGTTGGTCCGTGCGGGCGATGGCGCGCACAGCTTCTCGACTGCGCGACTACCCGTGGGTCGGCGACGTCGAGACGGTCGTCGCCGATGTCACCGACCCCGCCCGGGTGGCCGAGGCACTGGCCGGCGTCGACGTGGCCTACTACCTCGTCCACTCGATCGGCTCGGCGACGGAGTTCGAAGACACGGATCGCCGAGCCGCCCGGACCTTCGCTCGGGCCGCGGCCGACGCCGGCGTGCGCCGGATCGTCTACCTCGGAGGCCTCACGCCGCAGGGCGAGCTGCTCTCGCCACACCTGCGCAGCCGCGAGGAGGTCGGCCACATCCTCCTCGCCAGTGGGGTGCCGACCGCCGTGCTGCAAGCCGCCGTGGTGCTCGGCAGCGGGAGCGCAAGCTTCGAGATGCTGCGCCACCTCACGGAGCGCCTGCCAGTCATGGTCGTGCCGAAGTGGGTCGACACTCGGACCCAACCGATCGCCATCCGCGACGTGCTGCGCTACCTGGTCGGTGTCGCCGAGCTGCCACCGGACGTCAACCGAGCGTTCGACATCGGCGGTCCCGACGTGGTGACGTACGGCGAGATGATGCGCGGGTACGCCCGCGTGGCCGGTCTGCCGAAGCGGCGCATGCTCAAGGTGCCCGTGCTCTCGCCGACGCTCTCCAGCCACTGGGTCGGGTTGATCACACCCGTCCCGGGCAGCTTGGCCCGACCGCTCGTCGAGAGCCTGCGCAACCCCGTCGTGTGTCGCGAGCACGACATCGCTCGATGGGTGCCCGATCCCCCCGATGGCTTGATCGGCTTCGAACAAGCGGTGCGCCTGGCCCTCGTAAGCATCCGGGACGCCGACGTGGCGACCCACTGGTCGAACGCCAGCGTGGCCGGCGTGCCGAGCGATCCCCTTCCCACCGACCCTGACTGGGCACGTGGCTCGCTCTACGTCGACGAACGCTCGCAGCCGGTCGAAGCGCCGCCAGAGGTCCTGTGGAAGGTGATCGAGGGGATCGGCGGGAAAACCGGTTGGTACTCCTGGGGGCTGCTGTGGTCGGTGCGCGGGCTCGTTGACCGGCTCTGGGGCGGCCCCGGCCTGCGCCGCGGTCGGCGCAGCCCGACCGACCTGCAGATCGGCGACGCGATCGACTTCTGGCGCGTCGAGGAGGTCATCGATGGCGAGCTGCTGCGGCTGCGAGCCGAGATGAAGGTGCCGGGACGAGCGTGGCTGGACCTCGGCATCAAGCGCGACGGTGACGGCCGGACCATGTTCCACCAGCGGGCGGTGTTCGCGCCGAAGGGATTGCTTGGCCGTCTGTACTGGCTGTCCGTGCTCCCGTTCCACGGGTTGGTGTTCGGTGGGATGCAGCGCAACATCGCGGCCAGAGCCGAAGCCGCAGCGCATGGTCGGCCGCCGCCGTGACGGTCGCCGGATCAGTGTTCGCGCACGGTGGTCGTGACCGCGATGATCGACGGATGACGCGGCGCTGAGCTGAAGCCGAAGTGCACCGGCGGGTCGACGTCGGCCAGCGGACCGAGGTCGGTGCCCCACCACGTCGCCTGCACGGCGTCGACGCGGCGACGGTCTGTTGCGCCGTAGAACTCGTCCCCACCGGCGGTGCGCCCACGCGTACGCACGCCGCGCAGCACGGTGCGGGCGATGGGATCGATGGCGGAAGCCCAACGGGGACTGGTTGCCAGGCGCACGGGGACGACGTGCAGCAGGCGTCCGAGGAGATCGCGCCGGCCGAGATCGATCGACGCCACGAGCGGTCCACCGTCGAACCCGAGGTGCCCGTCGCTGCGCGCCGTGACGACGTGACCGACGACGACCTCGTCGAAGGAGTACACGCCACGGATGTAGGCGGCGACTGCGGCGGTCGGAACGATCAGGGTGCGATGTCCGTCGGACGCCTCGACCATCGCGTCAGCGATCGCGCCGAACGGCGATTCCGCCCAGCGGCCGATGACCACCCGCCGACCGGACGCCGTCCCGAACCCGCAGATCTCCCCGACGAAGCGCTGCTCGGCCACCACGCCCGTCATTGAACCGTCATCGACGGCCCGGGATGCCTCTGGTGGTGGCACGATTCCCGGCGTGTTCTCTGCCAGGTGCTGGCGAAGAACACGCCCAGAACCGGTGGTGGCACGATTCCCGCCCAGTTCACCCGCTCGCCATGGATCCGCCCACCGGCTCGCCGTGCTCATCGGCCATCTTTGCTCGTGCCCCCAGTTCCGAGCGGATGACCGACTCGGCGGCGAACCACCTCGCGGTTCGATCCACACAAACCCGAGGAGAACTCGAAATGTGGAACCGTCGGCGTCGGCGCCCAGATCTTCGGATTAACTCAATAGGGTCCGGCCCGGTGCCCGAGGCGTTCTTCACTGTGCAGCCGGACGACGACGGAGGCGAGTGGTTCCTGCCGACCGAGCTGGCTCGAGGTCCGTGGGACCCGGAGGCCTGCCATGCCGGGCCGCCGACGGGGCTGCTCGCCCGGGCACTCGAGCGGGCGCTGCCCGACCTGCGGCTCGCTCGCATCTCCGTCGACCTCGGTCGCCCGGTGCCAATGGCCGGTTTCCGGATCACCACCGAGGTGCTGCGCGCCGGCCGGGCGACGGGCAACACGCGAGCGTCCCTCGTCGACGGGGAGGGCGTCGTGCGCGTCACGGCCACCGGCGCCCACGTGCTCGCCAGCCCGACCCCCGTGTTCCCAATCACCCTCGGATCCGCCGACACGCCACGCCTCGCCGACGCCGAACCGGGTGAGTTCCCCTTCGGCGCGACCGTGCACGGCCGGCCTGGCTTCCGCGACGCCGTGTCCGTCCGCTATCCGGCGGGTGAAGGTCCGGGGGTAGGTCCCACGAGCGTGTGGATGCGCACGGTGCCATTGTTGGCGGCCGAGGGATCCTCGCCGTTCCAACGCATCTGCCCGCTGGCCGACTGCGGCAACGCCTTCAGCCGTCACGCCGAACCGATGCAGGTGCAGTTCGTCAACACCGATCTCGTCATCGCCCTGCACCGCGACCCGGTCGGCGACTGGTTGGGCAGCCGCGCGGCGTCGCACTGGCAGCCGACCGGCGTCGGCCTCGCCGATGCGCTGCTGTTCGACGACGAGGGCGCCGTCGGTCGAGCGCTGCAGACGATGCTGCTGCGACCGGGCCAATGAGCGAGCGAGTCTTCGAGCGAGCGAATCATCAGGACGGTGCTTTTTCGTCGCCGGCTTTGCGGCGACCCGCTCGTCGGTGCCCCGTGGCGATCGAGAGGGTCGATCATCTGCACGACTCGAGCTTGCACCGATGAGCGTGGGCGACGGGCTCGCCGCCGCGTTGGCGGAGGTGGTCGGCGACGAGCACGTGCTCACCGCGCACGACATGACCGCATCGTTCAGCGCCGACTGGACCGGCCGCTTCCGGGGTGACGCACGCGCGGTCGTGCGGCCCGGTGACACCTCCCAGGTCGCCGCGGTCATCCGCCGGTGTGCCGACGCCGGCGCCCCGGTCGTGCCCCAGGGCGGCAACACCGGTCTGGTCGGCGGCAGCGTGCCGCGAGATCAGCCGATGGTCGTCCTCTCGACCCGTCGGCTGACCGAGCTCGGTCCGGTCGACCACGCTGCACTGCAGGTCACCGCCGGCGCCGGCGTCACGCTCGCCGGATGGCGGCACCACGCCCAGCTGGCCGGGCTCGATGCGCCGATCGACTTCGCCAGTCGCGATTCGGCCACCGTCGGTGGGGCGACGGCGACGAACGCCGGCGGGTCACGCGTCGTCCGCTTCGGCACGATGCGCGCCCAGGTCGCCGGGGTGACCGCCGTGCTCGCCGACGGATCGACCGTCGGCTCGCTGGCCGGTCTGCCCAAGGAGACCGTCGGCGTGCACCTGCCGTCACTGCTGTGCGGCAGCGAGGGCACGCTCGGCGTGATCACCGCCGTCCGCCTCCGGCTGGTGCCGTGGTACCGACGGACCGCCACGGCGCTGGTCGCCACGGCCGGTCTCGACGAGGCGGTGTCGCTGCTCACCGGGTTGCGCACCGTTACGGCCCATCTCGACGCCGTCGAACTGATCCTGCCGGAGGCGATGACGCTCGTCGCCGACCACCTCGGAACGGCGCCGCCGATCGGCCCTGACGGCGTCGGCGCGTACGTCATGGTCGAGCTGGCCGATCACGTCGAGCCGACCGACGAGCTGGCCGCGGCACTGGCCGATCGCCACGAGGTGCTCGACGCAGCCGTGGCGACGGAGGGGCCGTCACGTCAGCGACTGATCGCCTTCCGTGACAGGATCACCGAGGCGATCAGCGCGCTCGGCGTCCCGCTCAAGCTCGACGTCGCCGTCCCGGTCACCCAGCTCGGACGCCTCGTCGATGCGACCCGCACGTCCGTCGCCCGCCATGGCGGCCGGCTGGTGCCGTTCGGGCACCTCGCCGAGGGCAACGTCCACGTCAACGTGCTCGATGCCGGCGATGTCGAGGCGATCACCGCCGAGGTCCTCACGGCGGCCGCCGACCTCGGCGGCACCATCTCGGCGGAGCACGGCGTCGGCATCGCCAAGGCTCGCTGGCTGCACCTCGTGCGCTCACCGGCCGAGCTGGCCGTCGCGGCTGCGGTGAAGGCCGCGCTCGACCCGCACGGTCTGCTCAACCCGGGCGTCCTGGACGCGTAGGAGAGCGTGCGCGGATTGGTTGCAGATCGCGATCTGGGCGCGGATCGTCGCAGATCTGCGACGATCTGCGCCCAGAAGCCAGAACGCCACGATGCGCGCCCAGATGGAGGTCGCCCGCCGACCGATCGAGAAGGCGAGCCCGCAGCCAATCCGCGTGCGCTCCGAGACTTACGTGCCGAAGTCGAAGCCGAGGTCGGGCGCAGTGAGGAGCGGGCGGTACGAGATCCCGGCACGTTCCGCCATCGCCGCGCACGTGCCCCCACGATCGACGATCACCGTGATCAGCACCGGTTCGGCGCCGGCTGCTCTGACCACGTCGACGGCCTCCATCAGCGAGCTGCCCCGCGTGACGGTGTCCTCCGTGATGACGACCCGGTCGCCTGCCTCGAGGGCGCCAGCCAGTCGGCCCGTGACCCCATGTGCCTTGGCCTCCTTGCGCACACTGAAGCTGCGCAGCGCTCGGCTCCGGGTCGCCGCGATCGCCGCAACCCCGAAGGCGAAGGGATCGGCGCCCATCGTCAACCCGCCGATGGCCGTGGCGTCGTCGGGGATCACCGTCAGGGCGGCGTCGGCGATCGCCAGGATGCCATCGGGGCGGCACGCCGTCTGCTTCGTGTCGAGGAACCACGAGCTGCGGGCGCCCGACTTGAGTGTGAACTCGCCGCGCTTCACCGAGTGGGCCAGCACGTGCGCGCGCAACGTGGCGAACGGCTCCGGCAGCGGCGGCAGGTCCTCGGGCATCGCCGACGGAACCTACCCCTGACGTACGTAGCGTCCCGGTCGATGTTCCCGATCGAGCAACTGCGCGTCTTCACCGAACCTCAGCAGGGCGCCACCTACGACGATCTGCTGGCCGTCGCCCAACGGGCCGAGCACCTTGGCTTCGGTGCCTTCTTCCGCAGCGACCACTACCTGGCGATGGGCGACGCCTTGGAGGCCGGCGGCCAGCCCGGGCCGACGGACGCCTGGACGACCCTCGCCGGGCTGGCTCGCGACACGTCAACGATCCGCCTCGGCACACTCGTCACGTCAGCGACGTTCCGTCGTCCCGGCCCGCTGGCGATCACCGTCGCCAACGTGGATCAGATGTCCGGCGGGCGCATCGAGCTCGGTCTCGGGGCAGGGTGGTACGAGCGCGAGCACGAGGCCTACGGCATCCCGTTCCCGCCGCTCAGCGAGCGCTTCGACCGCCTCGAGGAGCAGCTGGAGATCATCACCGGCATGTGGTCCGCGCCGAGCACCCCCCCGTACTCGTTCGACGGCCAGCACTATCGGGTCAGCGATTCGCCGGCCTTGCCCAAGCCGGTGCAGCCGGGCAGCATCCCGATCATCATCGGCGGAGGCGGCCCCAAACGCACCCCGGCGCTGGCCGCCCGGTTCGCCTCCGAGTTCAACACCCCGTTCCTGCCGGTCGACCGGTTCGCCGAACAGCGGGGTCGTGTCGTCGCCGCCTGCGAGACGATCGGGCGCGATCCGGCGACGGTCACCTGGTCGGCGACGGCGGTGGTCTGCGTCGGTGACGACGACGCCGAGTTCGCACGACGCGCCGCAGCGATCGGACGGGACCCCGCCGACCTGCGCGAGCACGGCGTCGCGGGCACGCCGGTCGAGGTCGCCGCAACGATGGAACAGTGGTGGTCGGCCGGCGCCCAGCGGCTCTATCTGCAGGTGCTCGATCTTGGTGACGTGGACCACCTCGATGCCATCGCTGCGCTCGCTCGCTGACGTCGCAGGAGTTGACGAGCATGCGCAAAGGGTGCTCACGACGTCAGGCCCATTTCGCGCATGTCGTCTGGACCTGACCGTGTCACAGACGTTTCACATTTGACGGGAATTGGCGTAACCTCACGGCCATGGCTGCCAAACGAGGAGCAAAGCGGGCGATGAGCGACGACCACAAGGCGGCGCTCGCACAAGGACGTTCGGAGGGAAGAGCAGTACGCGACTATCTCGCCGGCCTGCGCGCGAACAAGCCCAAGCGTGGGCGCAAGCGCACCCCGGATTCGATCAAGAAGCGGATGGACACCATCGACGAGCAGGTCAAGACGGCCGATCCATTGACCGAGCTCCGACTCGTGCAGGAGCGGCGCAACTTGAGCGACGAGATGGCGACGATGGGTTCGCAGGTCGATCTGGGGTCGTTGGAGGAGGCGTTCGTCCGCGTCGCCGCCAGCTACAGCGCCCGCCAGGGCATCACGTATGCCGCATGGCGAGAGGTGGGAGTACCACCAACGGTGCTCAAGCAGGCCGGCATCAGCCGCGGGAGCGGCTGAAGCCCTTTCAGCCCTCGATCGCGTCGAGCGCCGCGCTGACGCGGTCCAGGTGCGGCAATGAACGGCGGAGGTCGAATGCTTTGTTCAGCGCGTCCTCGCTGAGGTTGACATCGGGATCCAGCTCGAGCACGCCGCGAAAATCCACGCCCTGTTGCCACGCCTGGAGCGCATTGCGCTGGACGATCCGATAGGCGTCGTCGCGCGTCCGGCCGGCGGTGACCAGCGCCAGTAGCACCGGTTGGCTGAACACCACGCCATGGCTGGACCACAGGTTGGAACGCATGCGTTCTTCGTCCACCTGGAGGCCGGCAAGCAACCGGCCGAGCCGCTCGACCATGTAGTGGGCGAGCACTGAGGAGTCGGGGAGCACGACCCGTTCGACGGAGGAATGGGAGATGTCTCGCTCGTGCCACAGGGCGACATCTTGCAGACCGGCGAGCAGGTTCGAGCGCACGACGCGGGCCAGTCCACTGATCGTCTCCGCCGAGATCGGGTTGCGCTTGTGGGGCATCGCCGAGGAGCCCTTCTGCCCCGGCCTGAATCCTTCCAGCACCTCGGCCACCTCGGTCCGCTGGAGGTGGCGCAGCTCGACAGCCACCAGTTCACACGTGGCGGCCACAGCGGCAAGCGACCAGAGGAACTCGGCGTGACGATCGCGGGCGATGACCTGCGTCGCCGGCACGGGACGCAGTGCGAGCTGCTCGCCGACGAACGCCTCGACCGCCGGCGCAATGTTGGAGTAGGTCCCGACGGCGCCCGAGAGCTTGCAGACGGCAACGGTCTCCCGGGCCGCCCGCAGTCGCGTCCGGTCGCGGTCGAGCTGCAGCGCCCACAGTGCCGCCTTGGCCCCGAACGTCGTCGGCTCGGCGTGGATGCCGTGCGTGCGCCCGATCATCACGGTGTGCAGGTGCCGGCGAGCGAGTTCGATGATCGTCGCCAGCAATCGATCGGCGGCGTCGAGCAGCACGTCGAGCGCGTCACGCATCGCCCAGCACAGGGCTGTGTCGAGCACATCCGACGACGTCAGGCCGTAGTGGATCCACTCCCCGGCCGGCGAGCCGATGCGCTCCTGCACGACGTCGACGAACGCCGCCACGTCGTGATCCGTCGTCAGCTCGCGCTCTGCGACTGCCGAGACGAAGGTGTCGTCGACGACCGGGGCGTTGGCTCGGCACGCCGCCGCATCGGCCGCCGGCACGACGCCGAGCTGGGCCTGCGCCTCCGTTGCCAGCAGCTCGACCTCCAGCCAGCGCGACAGCCGAGCGGTGTCCTGCCACACCGCAGCCATCGCCGGCAGCGAGTACCGCTCGATCACGGCGACCAGAGCAGGTAGTCGTCGCGGTCGGCGCCGACGCCGACGATGCGCACGGGGATGCCGACCTGCTGCTCGACGAGCTCGATCAGGGCCCGTGCCGGCGATGGAAGATCGCCGGGTTCCCGTGCGCCGCCGAGGCCCGAGCCCCAGCCGGGCAGCGCGGCGTACACGGGCTGGGCGCGGGCCAGGAGGTCGGCCCGGTCGGGGTACGCCGGGAGGACGACCCCGTCGAGGCGGTAGTCGGTGCACACCTGCAACGTGTCGAAGCCGTCGAGCACGTCGAGCTTGGTCAGCGCCAGCTCCGTGAGGCTGTTCAAGCGAACGGCCTGGCGCAGCATGACGCAGTCCAGCCACCCGGACCGGCGGCGGCGTCCGGTGACGGTGCCGAACTCCCGGCCGACCTCGACGAGGGCGTCGCCATCGGCGTCGGTCAGCTCGGTGGGGAATGGGCCGGCGCCGACGCGTGTGGTGTAGGCCTTCGTGATGCCGACCACGCGGTCGATGTCGCGCGGCCCGAGCCCGGTCCCGGCACAGGCTCCGCCGGCGGTCGGGTTGGACGAGGTGACGTAGGGATACGTGCCGTGGTCGAGGTCGAGGAACGTGGCCTGCGCTCCTTCCAGCAAGAGCTGGTCACCGCCGGCCAGCGCGTCGTGGAGCAACGACACGGTGTCCGTCACGTACGGCGCCAGGCGGGCGCCGAGGTCACGGAACTGCTCGACGATCTCCTCGACCTCGAGCGGTTCGCCACCGGCAGCCTCGATCTCGCGGTTCTCGGCGACTGCCCGCGTCTTGACGTGCTCACCGAACGACATCGGCTCGAGCACATCACCGGCGCGCAGCCCGACGCGCCGGGCCTTGTCGGCGTATGCGGGGCCGATGCCTTTGAGCGTCGTGCCGATCTTGTCGTCGCCGCGCATCGCCTCGGCGATGGCGTCACGGGCCTGGTGCCACGGGAAGATCAGGTGGGCGTGGCTCGACACGCGCAATCGGGCGCAGGACACGCCGCGGGCCTCGAGCCCGTCGAGCTCACGGAACAGCGTCGGCAGGTCGACCACCACGCCGTTGCCGATGACCGGCACGACGTGGTCATAGAGGATCCCGCTCGGGATCAGCTGGAGGGCATATCGGTCGCCGTCGACGACGACGGTGTGGCCGGCGTTGTGCCCGCCCTGGTAGCGAACGACGTAGGCATGCTCCTTGGCCAGCAGGTCGATGACCTTGGCCTTGCCCTCGTCACCCCACTGCGCGCCGACGACGACGGTGACGGGCACGTGGCAGGAGCGTACTGGCCGAGCACCATCCGAGTGTTTGGCTTCGTCCACTCGGATACCGTCGGCCGGCGATGGTGACGGTGATGCGCCGGCTCGAGTGGTCGGTGATGGACGAGGCGGCCCGGCGGGCGCTGTGCGCCCGCGGTCTGGCCGACATCTTCGACCCCACGCTGCAGACCTCGATCGGCGAGCTGATCGACGACGTCCGTCAGCGCGGTGACGAGGCCGTCGTCGATGCCATGTCCCGCTACGACGGCGTCGAGCTGCAACCGGACGAACTGCGCATCACCGCCGAGGAGTTGGCCACGGCGACCGTCGAGCGGACGGTCGATGCGGCGCTCGACGATGCCATCGCCCACTGCCGGGCGTTCAACGAACAGTTGATGGCCAGGGCGACGGACTGGAGCTTCGAGTCCGAGCCCGGCCTGCACGTCGGCGAGAAGGTCACGCCGATCGCCTCCGCCGGTCTGTTCGTGCCGGCCGGAAAGGCCAGCTACCCGAGCGTCGCCTACCAGCTCGGCGTCCCGGCGACGGTCGCCGGCGTGCCGAACGTCGCGCTGGTGACGCCGCCGATGCCGGGCGGCGCGGGTGCCGTCGACCCGGCGGTGCTCGTCGTCTGCCGCAAGCTGGGGATCACCGACGTGTTCCGGGTCAACGGCCCGGCCGGGCTGGCGGCGCTGGCCTTCGGCACGGCGTCGATCCCTCGCGTGCGCAAGATCGTCGGTCCCGGGTCACCCGCCGTCACGTGCGCCCAGGTCGAACTGCAGCGCCACGGCGTGGCCACGATGATGCTGCTCGGTCCGACGGAAAGCCTGGTCATCGCCGACGACACGGCCGACCCGGTGCGGTTGGCCGCCGACCTGCTGATCGAGGCCGAGCACGGCATCGACTCGTCGGTGGTGATGGTGACGGTGTCGGCAGCGGCGGCCGATGCCACGGACGCGGAGCTGGCTCGCCAGCTCGCCGACCTGCCACCGGCCCGCGCCGACGCGGCGCGCGCCGCGCTCGGGGTCAACGGCGGCTGCGTTCTCGTCGACGACCTCGACGAAGCCGTGACGGTGGCCAACCGCTATGCGCCGGAGCACCTCCAGGTGGCCGTCTCGTGGGCGCACGTCGATGGAGTGGTGGACGGGCTGGTCAACGCCGGCGAGATCCTCATCGGCCAGTCGACGCCGTTCAGCGCGGCCAACTTCGTCATCGGGTG
>Ga0136612_10000655_pt1 | contig 13061 bp, 9 predicted proteins | sample AntDryUQ224A2306_2_FD_106644 | JGI IMG/M metagenome (GOLD analysis project Ga0136612, IMG submission 106644) | Polar desert sand microbial communities from Dry Valleys, Antarctica - metaG UQ224A (23.06) | ecosystem: Environmental > Terrestrial > Soil > Desert | place: Antarctica: Dry Valley...
CGTATCGACGGACATGGCAGCGGAAGGGCTGAACCTGCAGCGTGCCGCGGCAGTCGTTCATTAATGAACGACTGCCGCGGCACGCTGCAGGTTCAGCCCTTCCGCTGCCATGTCCGTCGATACGAGAACGTCTGCTCTTCCGGCAGAAAATGCATCGATTGCCGATCCGGCTCTGACCCGGTCGCGCCCGGTCACCAGCACTGTCTTCCGCACGGCAGATATCTCCTTGAACAACTCCATCGCAGTCGCAGCCCACCCCGTGAACACAATCAGCGGTTCGGGGGTGGCCGTGCAGAGCTCGACCAGCTTTCGAGTCTTCTCTCGAGGTGAGGAGAGGGCCGCGGCGCGCAGCTCGTCGAGCAGCCGCATTTCGTGATGAATGACCTCAGCGTCGATAGCCTCAGCCTCGGGGACGAACATCTCCCAGAACAGAATGGTCTGAAAAGCGTCCGCGTCCTCCTCATGAGCAAATGCGCGGCGGTAATCGCGCTTCGGAAGGGCCCGGCCCGCGGCCAGCGACTCGAGGGCCCGCTCGTAGAACCGGCGCTGCCGGCGGAGCGATTCGATGAGGGCCGCCTCGCTCGATTCCAGGCGGCGCCACAGAAACTGTCGCAGCAGTGGTCCTGCCTGCACGAGCGGAAAGGAGAGTGCGGCGATGAGGCGATTCACTTCGCCATCAGCGCGGAATACAGGCGCGCGTATCACCCGGCGCTTCAGTTTCCCGAAGTGCAGCGCCGGCGGGAGCACGCTGCGACCTCTGCGGACCAGGAGGTGATCGAGAATCGAAGCAATCGCCGCGTCGTCCCGGCCGGCGAAAGCAACATCAATGGAGCTGACCGCTGCCGCGGCCAGCGCATCGTCAGCGACGATCAACCGGATCAACGCTTCGATGTCCTGCACCGCGTTGCAGACCGGAGTGGCGGTGACCAGAAGCAGTCGCGCTCCGGCGGACCGGCGCGCCAGAGCCGCATACCGCTGCGTGCGGGGATTGCGAAAGGCGTGGGCTTCGTCCACGACGACCAGCCGCCGCCCTGGCTGGGGCACGAACGGCGCACTCAGAAGTTGATCATGCGTGAGGAGAGTGTGCGGTACGGCGAAGCGCTCGAGCGTCTGCCTCCACTGACCAAGGAGCGAAGAAGGCACTACCACCTCGATCACGCTTCCTCGGATGGCCTCTCTTCGCGCAAGCTCCGCCGCCACGAACGATTTTCCGAGGCCGGGCTCGTCGGCGAGGATCGCGCCGCCGGTCTCTCGAATGATCTGCTCGAGCCGGATCACGGCCTCGAGCTGGTGCTCAGCGAGAGCCGATGCGTCGCGCAAGAAACGCATGAAGGACCTCGAGCTCGGCGGCAGTGACCTCGTACAGCTCCGCCACGCAGGCATCGAGGTCGGGCGACTCGACACCATTCCGATGTGCAGCGCGGGATGCGCGCAGGAGACGTCCCCATCGCTCGTTGCCGTCCTGCAGCGCCGGTATCGGAAGGCGTGCGACCGTGCGTCCGAAGTAGCGGTAGTGATCATCCTTGGCGCGCTCCGCAACGGACACGAGTAGCGATCCCGCGATGGAAGAGTTCAGGATCGCCGCGATGACGTAAGCCTCATCGAGCGACACTGCGTCGACCGAGTAGAGCGTCTGATTGGGAACCAGCGGAAAGGTATGCCCCGCCACATGAACCGTGTCGGGGAGCACCGCTGCGGCCATCCCTCGGGACACGTCCTTCCAGGCCACCTTGATTCCGACGTGTTCCGGCCGGACGTAGGAGAGGCGCAGAAGATCGGGCTCGACGCGCGCGGCGTCCGCCATCTGCTGCAGCCACGGCGGCAGATCGCGCCACCCCGCGACCGGTGGCCAGAGCATCCAGTGCGAGCCGGCCAGCTTCCAGCGACGGAGGTCGCGCCCTCGAACGCAGCGACACACATACTCAGTGGGGATGGCGATGCCGCTTTTCGTCATCAACCATCCGTTCTCGACTTCATCGCCCTCGAGAAAGAAGCTGCGGTTGTCGCCTGTCTTCACCCCCATGATCGGCTTTCGACGGAGCGTCTCCTCCAGCGGCGCGAAGCGATCGTGAAGGCGCTCGAGGATCTTCCGGACACGCGGCGTGACCAGCGACCACTCCGATCCCCTTTCCCCAATCGCCAGATCGCGTTGCGGAACGGAGAATTCTTCTTCTCCCGCTCTTATCTGAACCACTCCGTCGCGCGCCGGTCTCGCCTTTCGCACCATCAGCCCGAGCGGGAAGGTGTCCGCGCTGAAGTAGCGGCGGCGATCTTCGCTCCAGTCGAACACCGTCAGGATCGAGGCATCCTCCTGCAGGAACTGGCGGAGGGTGGCGGCGTAGCCGGAGTTGGAGATCTTCGCGGGGACGAGCATCGCCACGACGCCGTCCGGCGCAGTGAGCGAGAGCGCCCGCTCCAGGAACGCAATCGACAGATCGGGTTGATGAAACGCGACCGCACCCTTTCCTCGAGAGCTGAAGAACCGATAGCGCTCGCGATACATGGCGCGGGCTTCCGGCTCGATCCGGCCGTTCCGGACCCAGGGCGGATTCCCTGCGACGACGTCGAACCCTCCACGGGCCACGACGGTTGCGAAATGGACATCGAAGGAAAAGAAGCACGCCTCTCCCTCTTCGACCGCGGCCATGGCGCGGCGGTTGTCGGCAATGCGCCGCTGCAAAGCGCGGCATCGATCGAGATCGGGCCGGACCTCGTCGCCGAACAGGTCCCGGCGCGGCGCCGTCAGCGACTGCAGCTCGCATTCGTCGGCGTCGATCGCCCGCGCCAGGAGATCGCTCGCGATACGCTGGTCGTTCGAGCGGAGCAGCCGGTGCAGCGCCGGACGCTCCTCGCGTGCGGCGGAACGATACCGTTCGATCAGACTCTGCTGGGCTCGCAGCCCGTACGCCCATTCACGATAGATGTCGGCGCGCGCGCTGCCGAGAAAGTCCAGCGGGCTGACGAGCGAGTTGCCCTGCTGGATGTTCCGGTCGAGATTCGGCAGCGGCCGGATCGTGTCGGGCGTTGCGTCGCTCCCCGCCACGATGGCCAGCCAGAGCCGCAGTTCGCAAAGACGTACAGCCTCAGGCTTCAGGTCGACGCCATAGAGCGAGCGCTCCACAATCTGCTGCCGGAGGTTCGGCGCCGGTCCGGGGCTGAGCGCGCGAATCCATCGCTCCAGCATCTGCATCGACGACAACAGGAATGCGCCCGAGCCGCAGGCAGGGTCGAGGATGGTCACATTCCGAAGGCGCGCCAGAATCGTTTCGGACTTTGAGAGCAGTTCCGGAGACGGCGGCCTGCCGCTGATCACCTCGAGCAGAGCGTCCCGCACGGCACGGTCACCGCCGCCGGCCCACTCGGCGAGCGCCCGCGAAGTCATCGCGTCGACGATCTCTTTCGGCGTGTAGAAGCTACCGCTGGCCGCCCGTTCATCCTCCGCCATGAGCGACTCGAAGACCTTGCCGAGCATCTCCGGATCGACGTGCACTCCCGCGGTGTCGTTCTCGTCGATGCGGAAGTCGAATTTCTCGAACACCTCTTCGAGGATCCGCTGCATCAACGAGTTTCCGGCGCGCATCTGAAGGTTGCGCCGCTCGAAACCGGACGGCTCGAAGAGACCGCCGTTGAGGTAAGGAATCGTTCCGAGCAGCCGCGCTGTGTCGTCCCGCTGAGCAGCGGGCGTGTTCAGACATCCGAAGAAGAGCGGAAGGAGAACCGAGGAGAAGAAGTCGCGGCGTTCGCGCTCTGCCTGATCGGCGCGGTCGATGAGGAAGCGCCGCTCTCCGTTCAACCATCCCTTCTCCTGAATGAAGTAGAGGAAGAGCAGCCGCGAGAGGATGAGCAGCGATTCCGCCGCAACGCTTTCAGGAGACTCGGCCGGACAACTGTTGCGCAGCGCGGCGCCGAGCTCCTGCACGGCCGCGCGGAACCGGACGAAGAACTGACGGCCGATCACTTCCCTGTCCAGAGCCCTGTCGAAGAGGCGCGACGCCCCCGCGCCGTCGCCCGGAGGCAAGGTCAGGAGGTTGAGCCGGTCGAGGGAATGAGGAGAGGGGGATTTGAGATCGACGTCAAAGCGACGAAGGACGGACCTGAGATTCAGATCATATACCGATATGGTTTCATCGGTATATTTAATCAGTGCCGATTTTATTAACTTATTGTAATTACTATAACTGCTTAGAAATATCCGGATCTGTTCCGGGCCCGACTCTCCCTCCAGAAGGAACAGGTCCAGCCGCTGCAGCCGGGCCAGCAGCCGCAGCTTCGCTTCTCCGTTCCAGGGAATCTCGACCTGTCCGCGCCGCCACTCGGTCGCGTCGATCGGCAGGGGCTGGACGGGGTAACCGAGCCTCCGGAACAGATCGATAACCGCATCAGCTCCAGTGCCGGCTCGGAGGTCTGCAGCGGAAATCACTGCGCTCCTCCGATTAGACTGCGCGGATGCCGATCCGCTGGGCCTACCTGAAGCGCGTCCTCGCCGGCGCGATCTTCGGCCTCTACATGGCCCACCTGCTCTACCTGATCAATCCACAGGTCGACATCACGCTGGCGCGTCTCGGCCTGGTGACTCTCCTGTACGGAGCCATCTGTGGATTGCTGTTCGGATCGGCCCTCTGGGGTTTCCGGCTTCTGCGCGTGCGGCTGTTCGGCCGCCCCGACACCGAGGGGGCCTATCGCGCGCACGGGTTCGGCTTCGTGGTCCTGGCCGCATTCATCTCCGCAGCGATCTACTGGATTCACCTGACGGTGCTGCGGGGCGGATACCTTCCAATCGGCGCAATCCGAGTTCTCGCCAAATCGACGAATCTGATCACCGCCACAGCCTTCGCGCTGCTCCTTCTCTGGTTTGTGGAGAGGAACGCCGATCGGCGGACGTCGCGCACTCTCTTCGTGCTGGGAGTGTCGCTGATCGCAGTCTCTTCGTTCTTCCTCTACCAGCGCCGGGAGAGCTATCGCACCGAGAAGAGCAACTTGGTGGAAGCGAATGTCGGGACCATCGTCGGCCAGCGGCCCGCGTTTCTCGTGGCCATCCGCAACCTTCCTCATGACTGGGTGGTGACGCTCGGCGGGGAAGGCCTGCTGCCGTATCTCGAGCAGTCGTCGCGCACGTCCTACTTCACGCGTGTGGAGCCCTTCCCGGCTAACAGCCCGAAATCGCTCTGGGCCTCTCTGGCGACGGGAAAGCTGCCCTACCGTCACGGAGTCACCGGGCGTTTCTCGTACCGCACTCCTCTCAATGCCGCAGAGGGCGAGCGGTTTCTTCTCCTTCCCAGCGGAGTCGGATTTCAGGCCTGGGGCCTCATCCCGCCGGTGGAACGAGTTTCGGCGCAACTCCCCGCCGGCGACGCCCTCCCGCTCTGGAGCGTTTTCGCGCGCGTCGGACTCGATGCCGAAGTCCTCGGCTGGCCCTCGTCCACGGCCAGCGGTACCGGCGGTACCGCGCGCATCGTGACCGACACCGCCCTCAAGAAGTCGAGCAGCGGCGCCTCGGTTCCGTCGGAGCTCGCACAGAAGTTCACCGCCACCGGCAGAACGCGCGACGAAATCCTGCACGGTCTTGCCATCGACTCCGCCGCGATCTCCTCGGTTGCCGCCAGCCGTTCCGATCTCCGCGTTGCGGCGCTGGAGGGATTCGCGCAAGCGCAGCGAGCGCTGCACATTTTCCGGAATGAGCTTCCGGAGCGCGGGACGCCGAAGGGCGACGGCGTGCGCGCCTACGCGCAGCAGATCGACCGGATGCTGGCCGATCTGGCGCGGCGGAACCCGGATCATCTCCTGCTGGTGGTCTCTCCGTCCGCGGTCGTTCCACCGGATATCCCGGCCGACGCTCTCTCCATCCTGGCCGGTCTCTTCCGGCGCGCCGAGGAGGGAGTATCGGATGGATTCATGCTGCTGACCGGCCCGGGTGTGATGCATCGAGCCAATCCGTCGCCCGCGAGAATCGTCGACATCGTCCCGACGATTCTTTTCGCAGCAGGACTTCCGGTAGGGCGCGACATGGACGGCAGGATCATCAGCCATGCGTTCGCCGACGACTTTCTCCGCCGGACCACGCTTTCCGCAATTCAGACGTACGAGGCGGAGCAGCTTGTGGTGCGGAGGCGGGGGGTGTGACGGGTTGGGCATGCGGGCTCCGTGAGTTCGGCGTTGTCGGTTGTCAGTTCGGGAAGGGGGGCCGCTCGCCAGGTGACGAGCGACCCCGTGGGGTGGGCGGCGCCTATTCGGACGCCGTGTTGGCGGGCTGTTTCGCTGCGGACTTTGCTGGCCGCGGCTTTCTCGGGCTCTTGACCTTCGAGGCGAGTGTGGTCTTACCGCTCACCGCGATGTAGCCGCTCAGGAGCTCGAAGCTCTTGTCGCCGAAACCTTTGACCTGCATCAGATCGGTCGGCTTCTTGAACGGACCGTTATCGGTGCGATAGGCGATGATCCGTTCGGCGGCTTTTGCTCCGACGCGCGGGAGCAATGCCAGCTGCGCGGCGTCAGCGGTGTTGATGTTGACGACGTCCTGGCCTGCCTTCTCGCCTTCAGCGGCGAAAACGGCAACCGGGAGCGTCAGGAGGAAAAGGACGATGACGAGGATTTGGGACTTCCGCATGGGTCTTGTTCTCCTTTCGAGTTGGTTAGTTGTTGATCGGAAGTTCTGGGGTTATGGCTGACCACCGAAAACCAGTCTTCTCATTCACATCCGCTTTCGAGGCTCGCTACGCATCACCTTCCTTTCGGAGGCGTGTCAGTTCAAGCGGCCAACCAGATGGGCACGAAGAGGAAGTGATTGAAGAGGCAGCGGGTTAGGCGCGCGCGCGCGAATTCCGCGCGTCAAAAACTTCTGCGCGGAAGCGACAATGCTCGAAGGCGGGCGCCGCCTGCTATACTCGAACGCAGGCGCCCAATGAAGGAAAAGCGTGAGATCTATCGCTTTCTTCACGTAACTCCGCGGCGCATTTTCGAGCAGCTGGACCAGTACGTCGTCGGCCAGAAACATTCCAAGGAAGTGCTGGCGGTGGCGGCTTACAACCACCTCAAGCGGATCGAGTACCTGAAGTTCGGCGGCGAGGTGTCGATCCGCAAGTCGAACATCCTGCTCATCGGACCTTCCGGCTGTGGCAAGACCTACCTGGCGCGCACGCTGGCGAAGATCCTGGACGTGCCGTTCGCGTACAACGACGCCACTGCATTTACCGAGGCCGGGTACTACGGCGAGGATGTCGAGGTCGCCATCGGCCGGCTCCTCTACGCAACGAATCAGAATGTGAGCTCGGCGGAAAACGGGATCGTCTTCATCGACGAGATCGACAAGATCTCGCGACGATCCGGTGGCTCACGCACCGGGGCCGGGTCGCGGGACATCGGCGGCGAAGGGGTGCAGCAGGCGCTGCTGAAGATCCTGGAAGGGGAAAAGATCTTCGTTCCCATCAATGTCACGGCTCATTGGAACAAGTACGACTATGTGGAAGTCGACATCTCGAACATCCTCTTCATCTGCGCGGGATCGTTCACCGACCTGGAGCGCGCCTCGGACAACAAGTCGATCGGCTTCAACAACGACGCGCCGGTGCATCACGAAGTATCGACCCACTCGCTGGTAAAGTACGGATTCCTTCCGGAGCTTCTCGGTCGTCTCCCGGTGCGTGTGGAGCTCGACGAGCTCTCCGCATCCGATCTCGTCTCGATCCTCACCCAGCCGCGCGAAGCGATGATCCCCGAGTATCAGCGGCTGTGCGCGCTCGACCAGATCCAGCTCGAGTTTTCGCCGCCCGCGCTCCTCGAGATTGCAAACGCCGCTCTCCGGCAGAAACTCGGCGCGCGTGGCCTGCGCGCGATCCTCGAGAAGGTGCTGCATCCCATTCTCTTCGTCGCGCCGGAGCGCGCCGGAGAGCGGATCACCATCGGACCGGACGACGTTCGGGCCGCAGTCGCGCAGATGTAGCGATACACTCCGCTCATGCGCAACATCGGAATCGCGGCGAAGACGACCTCACCGGAGGCGCTGCAGTTTGCGCGACAGGTCGCAGCGGATCTGCGCAAACGCAACATCAACGTCTGCTTCGACGACGTCACCGCCTCCGCAATCGGCGACGATGCCGGGAACACGTGCGCCACCCGGTCGGAGCTCGGCAACGCGTCCGACCTCCTGATTACGTTCGGAGGCGACGGTACGCTCCTCTCAGTGGCCCGCCATGCTCCGGCCAGCGTTCCCATCCTGGGGGTGAACATGGGCACGCTCGGATTTCTCACCGAAGTGCAGGTCGACGAGTTCCCGGGCGTACTGGAGCGCGTTCTGGAGGGCGACTTTGCCGTCGAGCCGCGGGTCACATTCGATGTCAGCGTCACCGGGCCGACGCACGACAAAGGCGCGCACTACCGTGTTCTGAACGACGCCGCAATCAACAAGAGCGCCCTGGCGCGGATCATCGAGATGCGGGTCAGTGTGGCCGGCCTCTTCGTCTCCACGTTCCGGGGCGACGGCCTGGTGGTCTGCACGCCAACCGGTTCCACCGCATACAACCTCTCCGCCGGAGGCCCCATCGTCTATCCAACCATGGGAGCGGTCTGCATCACTCCCATCTGCCCGCACATGCTCACGAACCGGCCGCTTGTGCTGCCCGACGAGCTGGACATCGAGATCGGAATCGTTTCACCGAGTGAGGGACAGGAGATCTACCTCACCCTCGATGGTCAGGAAGGTATGCCGGTGACCGAGCACGATCTCGTGATGATCCAGAAGTCGCAGCAGAGCGTTCTCCTGGTGCAGTCGCGGGACAAGAACTATTTCGATGTGCTGAGGACGAAGCTGAAGTGGGGCGAAGGCTAGTGCTGGGCGTTCTGGCCCAGTGACTTCTCGTAGTACGCGCGGACCGAAGCGACATAGGCGCGGGTCTCGCGGTACGGCGGAATACCTTTGTACTTTGCTACCGCGCCGGGGCCGGCGTTGTAGGCAGCGAGAGTCAGATCGAGATCGCCGTTGAACGTATCGAGCAGCTCGCGCAGGTAGCGGGTGCCGCCGAAGATGTTCTGTCGCGCGTCGAAGACATCGTTCACTCCGAGGAAACGGGCGGTGGAGGGCATGAGCTGCATGAGGCCCGACGCGCCGACCGGTGAAACCGCGTTGACGTTGAATGCGGACTCGCGACGGATCACTGCCGCCACGAGGCGAGGGTCGACGCGGTGGGCTCGGGCTGCTTCATCGATGAACGGCGAGAGCGACTGCGGAACCGCTGACACACGGGCAAACGGATTGCCGAAGGTGCTGCTCACGATCCGCCGGGAAGCGCGGAGAGTGACCATGGCTTCTTTGATGTTGCCGAAGAAGCGGTACGCGGTGATGTGAGTGGAGTTGTTGCGAACGACTACGCGCCCTTCTTTGAGCTGCGCCTTCGGGACTTCCGAGGCCACAAACTTCCGCTCCTGGGCGTTCGCGATTGTCGCCGCGGCGAGGAGTGTGACGACGATCACGGTTTGCTTGTTCATGTGGGCACCAGCAGAACGTGGCCTCTCTGCGGCCCATTCCGGATAGGATCACATTATGAGCTTTCTTCGCCGGGCCGCTGCGATACTCTTTCTGCCTCTTCTTGCCTGCAGCACCGCAACCATGGACCAGGGAACGACTTACACCGGGGTGGTGATCGCCGGCCCCGAACAGACGGCGCAAAAAGAATTTGCGGTGCATGTCGCCGGCGGACTCATCCATTCCGTTGGCCCGATCGGCGAGATCCGCCGAGCCCATCCGCACGCGCGCATCGTCGAAACCGGCGGCACCATCCTTCCGGGCCTTACCGATGCTCACGCGCATCTGGCGGGACTTGGGGCATCCCTCGACACCGTCAATCTGACGGAAACGACATCACTCGACGAGATCGTGCAACGGACGCAACAGCGCGCCGCGATCTCGCCGGCAGGCGAATGGATCATCGGGCGCGGGTGGGATCAGAACGACTGGCAGGTGAAAGAGTTTCCGACAGCATCCGCGCTCGACCGCGTGATTGGCGATCGCCCCGTCTGGCTCACACGGGTCGATGGCCACGCGGGATTCGCGAACGCCGCTGCGATGCGCGCCGCCGGCATCACCGCTGCGACTGCCGATCCGGCAGGGGGAAAGATTCTCCGCAACCCCGCCGGTGAGCCGACGGGAGTCTTCGTCGACACCGCGATGGATCTCGTCAAGCGGGTCATGCCCGCAGTCACATTCGAGCATCAGAAACGCCGCGCGCTAGCCGCCGCGCAGCAGATCGCGGCAAACGGGCTGACGGAGATTCACGACGCCGGAGCCGACAACGACACCATCCGCGCGGTGCGTGAGCTGATCGACGAGAAGCGATTCCCGATCCGCATCTACACCATGCTCGCCGACAACGGCCCTCTTCTCGCGGAGTGGTACGCGCGGGGGCCGCTGGTTGGCTACGGCGGCCGGCTCACGGTCCGCTCCGTGAAGCTCTACGCCGACGGCGCGCTCGGCAGCCGCGGCGCGGCGCTGCTCGAGCCATACGCGGATGATCCGGCCAACCGCGGGCTGATGATCGCGACGCCCGAGCACATGGCCGACGTCTCCCGGCGCGGGCGCGCGGCAGGATTCCAGATCAATGCTCACGCGATCGGTGACCGGGGCGTCCGAAACGTGCTCGACGCGTATGAAACCGCGGGCGCGACGGCGGCCGATCGATTCCGGATCGAACATCTGCAGGTAGTTGCACCGGCTGATTTCGCCCGTCTGGCACGAGGCGGCGTCATCGCTTCGATGCAGCCGACGCACGCCACATCAGACATGTACTGGGCGGAAGAGCGTGTCGGATCCTCTCGTGTGCAGGGTGCCTACGCATGGCGGACGGTGTTGAACGCGGGAGGGCGCCTGGCGCTGGGGTCCGACTTTCCGGTCGAAGCGGTGAATCCATGGTTCGGAATTCACGCTGCCGTATCACGCAAGGATCCGAAGGGCTGGCCGGCGGCAGGCTGGTACCCGAGCGAGGCGCTGACGATTGCCGAGGCAATCCGCGGCTTCACTTCGGATGCCGCGTATGCGGCGTTCGAGGAGCAGTCGCGCGGAACGATCGAGCCGGGGAAGCTGGCGGATTTTACGATCGTGGAGGGCAACCCGTACGCGATGGCCGCCGACGATCTGTTCAAGGTGCGGGTGCTGTACACGGTGGTTGGCGGGGAGATTGTGTATCAGGCGAAATAGCGGCGCTTTGGAGAACCACCGCTTCGCGGCGCCGCGGCACCGCGGTCCGAAGACTAGCTCTCGTGATCGTCGAAATGCGTGAGGGCTCGAAAGTCCTGGTATCGCTCGTTGACCTCGGTCAGCGAGATCTCGCGCAATCTGTCGAGGGAGAATTTCTCGACGGTGAATGACGCCAGCACGCTGCCGAAGATGATGGCGCGGCGGAACTCGCGGTCGGTGGCCTCGCGGCGCGAGGCAAGATATCCGAGAAAGCCTCCGGCGAAGGTGTCGCCGGCGCCGGTGGGATCGAACACCGCCTCGAGCGGATACGCCGGGGCGGCGAAGATGGCATCGGGCGTGGCCATGAGCACGCCGTACTCCCCCCGCTTGATGACCAGCGTCTTCGGTCCGAGGGCCAGGATGGAACGCGCCGCTTTCACGAGATTCGATTCCTTCGTGAACTGTCGGACTTCGGCCTCGTTGATCAGGATGAGATCGACCTCGCGGAAGATCCGCTCCAGCGCTTCATGCTTGGACGTGATCCAGTAATTCATCGTATCCAGCGCCACGATGCGGGGGCGCCTGGTCTGTTTCAGCACGTCGAGCTGCAACTCCGGATCGATGTTGGCGAGGAACAGGACGTCGGAGGTGCGCTGCCGTTCATTGAGGCGTGGCTTGAAGTCGGCAAAGACATTGAGCTGCGTATCTCGCGTCTTCGCGACGTTCAGGTCGTACCCATATTCACCGCTCCAGAAGAAGGTCTTCGCCCCCTTCACCCGCTCGAGGCCTTCGATGTTGATCTTCCGCCCCTTGAATACAGACATGTCCTGGTCGGTGAAATCGTCACCGACCACGGCCACGAGATCGACGTCGGTGAAGAACGATGCGGCCACCGAGAAATAGGTCGCCGACCCTCCGATCACACGATCGGCCTTCCCGAACGGGGTCTGCAATGCATCGAACGCTACGCTTCCAACTACCAGGATCGACATTCAGTCTCCAGATCTATCTGATGTACTTCGAGATGATGGGGGCGAGATCGTCCTTCGCCTTCGGCGGGATCAGGGAAGGATCGGTCATGATGGAGAACCGTAGAGCATCCGGGCAGATGCAGTCGCGTTTCCGCGCCGCCGCGAGCGGGATGCTGGCGCGCAGGATGCGCTGCGCCATCTCCGCGTTGGCCTTGAGGTAGTTCAGCACCTGCTCGACGCTGACCGCTTCGGCCGTCTCGTGCCAGCAATCGTAGTCGGTGACCAGCGCCATCGTGGCGTAACAGATCTCCGCTTCACGAGCCAGCTTCGCCTCCTGAAGATTCGTCATCCCGATCACGTCCACGCCCCAGCTCCTGTACAGATGCGACTCCGCGCGCGTCGAGAACTGCGGGCCCTCGATGCAGACGTAGACTCCGCCAAAGTGGGCGCGCGCACCCTCCTTGCGGGCCACTTCACCCATCAGGAACGAAACGCCGGCGCAGATCGGATCGGCGAAGGCGACATGAGCGACGATCCCGTTGCCGAAGAACGTGTCGGCACGGTGGCGAGTGCGATCGATGAACTGATGGGGGAAGACAATGTCGGTCGGCTTGTACTCCTCCTTCATCGAGCCAACCGCGCTCGCGGAGAGGACGGTGTCGACGCCCAGCACTTTGAAGCCGTAGATGTTCGCGCGGTAGTTGAGCTCCGACGGAGTGAGCCGATGTCCCCGTCCGTGCCGCGAAAGGAAGGCCACCCGCACTCCGTCCACTTCGCCGATGACGAACGGATCGGAGGGCTCGCCGAACGGCGTCTCGATGTTCCGCTCGAACAGCACCTCGAGGCCGGCGCCGATCAGCTCGGCATAGACGTCCTCGGCGGCCGCCAGGACCGCTTCGTCCTTGCCGGCGGCGACGAGATGCACGTCGAAC
>Ga0136612_10000656_pt1 | contig 13049 bp, 14 predicted proteins | sample AntDryUQ224A2306_2_FD_106644 | JGI IMG/M metagenome (GOLD analysis project Ga0136612, IMG submission 106644) | Polar desert sand microbial communities from Dry Valleys, Antarctica - metaG UQ224A (23.06) | ecosystem: Environmental > Terrestrial > Soil > Desert | place: Antarctica: Dry Valley...
TCAGGTTCCAGGTTCTGGTTCCAGGTTCTGGTTCCAGGTTCGGTGTTCCAGGGTCGGGGTTCGGCGTTCCGGGTTGGGACGTCGACTCAGCACCAGCGAACTCGGAACCCCGAACTCGGAACCTGAACCCGGAACCCCGAACCCCGAACCTGGAACCCGGTATTGAAATGACCAACATCATGATGCCCCAGATGGGGGAGTCGATCGCGGAAGGCACCATCGTCCGCTGGATCAAGAAGGTGGGAGATGCCATCGATCGCGATGAGCCGCTGTTCGAGATATCGACGGACAAGGTCGATGCCGAGATTCCGTCGCCCGTTGCGGGCGTGCTCACCGCCATCATGGTGAAGGAAGGAGAGACGGTTGCGGTCAACAGCGTGGTGGCCACGATCGGGGCGGAAGCCGAGGCGGCTGGTGCGCTGCCCGAAGCTGCAGTGGGGCAACCGGAAACCGCGGCCGTGTCCGCCGGGGCGGCGCCTGAACTCGCGCCGGACGTCCGGCAGCAGCAGTCCCCACCGGCGCCGGCGACGTCCGGCGCGAGCCGGGAGGATCTCAGGCGGCTGAAGTCATCCCCTCTCGTTCGTCGGATTGCACGCGACCACAATATCGACATCGCCCGCATCGCCGGCAGCGGGTTGAGCGGCCGGGTGACAAAGGGAGACATTCTCGGCTTCATCGAATCCGGGCGGGACGCTCCGGTTCCTCGAGCAGAGGCTCGTCCCCCGGGCCCCTCCACGCCCGTCTTTCCTGAGGGGGAGCATGTCCAGGTCGTGCCGATGAGCGTGATGCGACGGAAGATCGCGCAGCACATGGTGCTCAGTGCCCGCACCTCTCCGCACGTCTATTCGGTATACGAAGTGAACTTCGCACGGGTCAGCGCGCTCCGCGAGCGCAAGAAGGCTTTCTACGAATCTGCCGGCGCGAAGCTGACGTTCACGGCCTTCATTGCCAAGATCGTCGCCGAATCGTTGCGCGAATTTCCGCTTGTCAACGCCTCCATTGACGGCGACAACATCATCTACCACAAGAACATCAACCTGGGGATCGCAGTCGCGCTCGACAACGGCCTCATCGTCCCCGTCATCCGCGCCGCGGACGAGAAGAACCTCCTCGGGATCAGCCGCGCCATCGAGGACCTCGCGGGCCGTGCGCGCAGCAAGAAGCTGAATCCTGAAGAGGTCCAGGGCGGCACCTTCACGCTGACGAACCCGGGCGTTTTCGGAGCTCTCTATGGTCTGCCGCTCATCAATCAGCCGCAGGTCGCGATCATGGGAATCGGCGCAATCGAGAAGCGCGCCATCGTGATTGACGATGCGATTGCGATCAGGCCGATGTGCCACGTGACGCTCGGATACGATCATCGGCTGGTCGACGGTGCGGATGCGGGGCGGTTCCTGTCGTTTTTCAAGGAGCGGATGGAGAACTTCGACGAGGCCTGGACCTAAGCCGCTGCCGGAAGAGACGACCGAGCGGCGCCCTTTGCAGGTGCAGCGGCTTGGGATCGTGCCGTACTCGGAGGCGATGGTGCTGCAGCAGCAGCTCGTCGAGCGGCGCAGGCTCGGCGACATTCCTGACCAGCTCCTCCTCCTGCAGCACCCGTCGGTGATCACGCTCGGCGTGAAGGCCCGCCACGAGCGCACGCATGTGCTCGGGACGCCCGAGGCGCTGACCGAGCGCGGCATCGAGGTCGTGGAGACGGGCCGCGGGGGCGACGTGACGTACCACGGTCCGGGCCAGCTCGTCGGCTACCCGATCGTCGACCTCTCGCCCGATCGACGGGACGTTCACCAGTACGTGCGCGATCTCGAGGAGGTGCTGATTCGCGCGGCGGCGGCGGCCGGAGTGCGGGCGGACCGCGCCCCGGGACTCACCGGAGTGTGGGTCGGAGAGGACAAGCTCGCCGCGATCGGCGTCCGGATCGCCCGCTGGGTAACGAGCCACGGGTTTGCGCTGAACGTCGCCACCAACCTCGATCACTTCGGGCTCATCGTGCCCTGCGGGATCCAGGGTAAGGGGGTGACGTCGCTCGAGAAGCTGCGTGGCCGGCCTTACCCGATGAGCGAGGCGGAGTCCTTCGTGGCAGCCGCGTTTGCCGCGGTGTTCAATCGGGAGATTGTCGACTGACTGACGCTGGGGATGCCGACACGAAGTGGCGTGGAATCAACCAGTTGCCATCGTCAAGTCGTTGATCGCCTTCCCGGGCGCAGCGCCGTGGAATAAGGAGTCCGTGTCTGGTGTTTCCCAAGGTGGAGGTCCCAGATGCGTCAGCCGGAAGAACAGGAATTGATTGGCAGAATGCAGGCGGGGGACAGCACGGCCGTTACCGATCTTGCGTCGATGTACGGGCCGCGAATCCACCAGCTTGCATTGCGATACTTGAAGAACTGGGAGGACGCCGAGGAGGTCACCCAGGATGTGCTGATGAAGGTCCACAGGAAGATCGATGCGTTTCGCGGCGACGCGGCGCTCTCCTCGTGGATTTACCGGATCACATTCAATACGGCGATGTCGAGGCTGCGCAACGGCCGCTTCCGGCGGCCTCATGAAGTGTCGCGGTTCGAGACGCTGTCGACCGACTCGCCGAACGATCGGCAGCAGCCGCAGGAACCCGCGGACTGGTCGTCGCTTGCCGACGATCGCGTGCTGCGCGGAGAGATGCGCGAAAGCCTGGTCGGCGCCCTTTCGCACCTTCCGGAGGTATACCGCGTGCCGGTGATTCTCCGGGACATTCATGGGCTGTCCACCGAAGAGGCGAGCGCCGTGTTGCGGGTGAAGCCGCAGACCTTGAAGTCGCGCCTGCATCGAGGCCGGCTCATCCTTCGCGAGCACCTCGGAGCCTTCGCCGGTGGCATCGCGCTTCACGCGCGAGAGGCGGAAAACTAGTCCGTCAGCCCATCAGCTGTCAGATCGCGACTCTCAGCTCGCAAGTCAGCAGTCACCGTCGGCCGGCTGACAGCCATGACCGAGCTCTGACGGCTGTCGTCATATCCCCCCGCGCTCGAGCGCGTTGTTCATCATCGTCCGTTCCTGTGGCGTCAGGGACGGCTCGATGATGCGCACGACGCCGTCCTCGTTCAACTCCACCGGCATTGCGCCGACTCCCCCATGCTCCAGCGAGACGAAGCAGGAGAAGCGGCGGCGCGATCCGTTCACAATGGCTTCCACGATCCGCGACGCCGCCGACGCGAGCGCATACGGCCCGGGCGGCCACAGGCCGGGTATGCGTGCGGACAGCGCGCTTATGTCGTGCGCCGCGACGTGCGCCGAGAGAGGTTGTCCGAAAACCGTCGCTTCCTCCCACGCGACGACGGCGCCACGCGGCGGGACGCCAACCACCCGCAGGGAGACTTCCACGCCCGATCCGTCGACGGCGAGCCCCGCAAGGGCGCGCAGACCGGATTCCAGCGCGAACGGCGCAGAGCCGAGCACGCGCCGGGGCTCGATGTGCAGTTCGGACACCGCTCGCACAATCAGTTCGCGCGCGCTTCCCCCGGCAATGACAACCGGCGCACGGCGCTCGAGTCTGGCAAGCGTGCGCAGGAGGTCCAGTCCGGCGTCCCCGGTGTGCTCTCCCTGCGTCCCGGCGTGGTCGGCAAGGACAATGACCTCGGCGCCAGCGGCAGCGGCCATCCCTTCGGCGGCGCTGATGCGGGTGCTGAATCCCTCGATCGGCGCTGACTGCAGGATGTCGAGCGCCTTGCCGGCTGCGATCCGCCCGTTCTCATCTATGAGCCGGACGTGTCGGAGCCGATCGCGGCCGGCCAGCTTATGAGCAATTGCTCCGCCCACGGGTCCAGCGCCGATGATGGCGATAAAAGACATCAGGAGGAACCTGTATTCTAGTGTCATGGCTTCGGAGTCTCAAAAGTTGTCGGGTCGCGTCGCGCTCGTCACAGGTGGCTCGAAGGGTATCGGCCTGGCGATCGCCGGGGCGCTGCTCGCGGAGGGGGCGAGCGTCGTCATCACCGCCCGTGATCGGGCGCGACTGCATGATGCCACCGAGCAGCTGTCGAACCGGCACCGTGCGGGGCGCGTGCATGCCGCGGTGGCCGATGTGGGTCAGCCCGACGGAGCCGCCGCGGCTGTGAGTGCGGCAGTTCAGACATTCGGCGGGCTCGACATCCTCGTCAACAATGCCGGGGTCGGCCTGTTCGCCACCGTTGCGGACATGGAGATTGACGCGTGGCGTCAGGTCATGGACACGAACCTGGGCGGGGTGTTCTTCTGCTGCCGCGCTGCCATCCCGGTGCTGCGGTCCCGGGGGGGCGGATGGGTCATCAACATCAGCAGCCTCGCGGGCGCCAACCCGTTTACGACCGGGGCCGCCTACTGTGCTTCGAAGGCCGGGCTGAACGCGTTCAGTGAGGCGCTCATGCAGGAGGTGCGGCACGACAACATCCGAGTGAGTTACGTGATGCCGGGCTCCGTGGCCACAGGATTCGGCCGCGGCCGCGAGGGGGGCGCCGGGGAGGCCCGGTCGGACTGGAAGCTGGCGCCGGAGGACGTTGCCGACGTCGTGATGAGCCTCATCGCCCACCCGGCGCGAAGCCTGCCAAGCCGCGTGGAAATCAGGCCCTCGAAACCGCCGAAGAAGAGCTGATGGAAAGCCCCCGGCAGCCGGAACCCGGAATCCCGAGAACCATCGCCCATTACACCCTCCTCGAGCGGATGGGCGAGAGTGCGATCGGTGAGGTCTATCGTGCGCGCGACCTGAAGGCGGGACGGACAGTGGCGGTGAAGCTGGCGCCCGAAACCTTGTTTCCGGATGCGGCCGCACGGCGTGATTTCCTGCAGGACGCGCGCGCGGCCGCGACGCTCTCGCATCCCAACATCGCCACCCTCTTCGACATGGGCGAGCACGAGCAGGGCTTCTACCTGGCCTACGAATTTGCTTTCGGCGTGACACTCCGCCAGGAGACGGCGGGAGGCGCGGTCAGCTCCCGCCGCGCCGTGGAACTGGCGTCCCAGGTAGCGGACGCGCTTGCGTACGCACATGCGCAGGGCGTGCTGCACGGCGATCTGCGCCCCGACACCATTCTCGTCACGAAGAAGGGGAGCGCGAAGGTGCTCGAGTTCGGGATGGCGTACTGGACGCACGGCGGCCAGGCGCGCATCCGCGTCGCCGCGCGGCCCGATTCGGCAGGGGAGAATGTCGCGACCACGGTGAGCTACATGTCTCCGGAACAGGCGAGCGGGGGGACGGTGGACGCCCGCACCGATGTGTTCTCGCTCGGCGTGATCCTGTACGAGATGCTCAGTGGCAGGAACCCCCTCGCCGCTCCGACGGCCGCTGAGACACTGGCAAACGTGGTCAGCCGCACGCCCCTGGCGCTGCTGTCGGATTCCGCGCTGACGCCAGACCTCGCGGCAGTCGTCGCGCGAGGCGTCGCCAGGGATGTGGAGGCACGGTACCAGAGCGCCGCGTCCTTTTCCGCGGAGCTGCGCAGAGTGGGAGCGATCCTCGACGTTCGTGCAGGGGAATCGGGCCCCCGGGAGCTGCTGATAGAAGAAGAGGTCTCCGGCGCGGGGAAGTGGTGGGCGGTTGCTGCCGGAGCCGCCGTTCTCGCGGCGCTCGGGTGGTGGATGTTCTGAGCTCGGGACTAGTATACGCGGCTCGCCCGGCCATGCTGGGCCGGACGTGTGGGCGTGACGAGCGACCATTCTGCCTTTCGGCAGGATGCAGTTTAGGGACTGGGAATTAGGGATTGGGGATCAGGGACTCGGGACAGGCACTTGGGATTTGGGATGCGGGCTCGCACCGCAAACGCCGAAAGGGCATTATCATCGATGGATGATTCTGGCCGCTGTCGACGATCTTCTGTTCAGTTCGAAGATCCGAACCACCGCGAAGCTGACGGGAGTGGACCTGCTATTCGCGCGTACACCCGAGGAGATCCTGAGCCAGGCTCGCGCTCTTCGACCGGACCTGGTGATCTTCGATCTGGACAGCGCCAAGGCTGCCCCGGTGGAAACCGTAGCGGCCATGAAGCGGGACACGCAACTCGCGTCCATTCGCACGCTCGGCTTCGTGTCGCATGTGCACGCAGAGTTGATCCAGTCAGCCCGCGCGGCCGGGATTGACGAGGTGATGGCCAGGTCGGCGTTCGCCGGAAGGCTCGCCGACATTCTCGGAGCGCGCCACTTTTCCGAGTAGCGAGTCCCAGGTTTCGAATCCCTCCCGGCTATGGACGGCGCGAGGGCAGCGGCTCGGCGCGATACAACGTCAGCGTGTTCCCGACGGCTGACGAAACAAACGTCACCATGAGGCCGGCGATCGCCACGGCTCCGCCCACATCGAACAGCAGATACCGTGAGCCCGCAATCGTCACCTCGTCGGCCCACAGCAATCGGAGCGTACCGGCCGCCAGCAGGATGCGCAGCTCCGTGGGCCCGAACTTCCAGGACGAGATGCGGAACGTACCGACCGAGTGCGCCGCAAGGACGATCTCGATCATCACCAGGTAGTAGGCCAGGAGAAAGCCGCCGCCGAGGTTCGGACCCATGTGCCCGCCCAGCACCAGGCCGGCAAGGATGAACAGAATGCTGAGCGCGTCGAGGACGTGGTCGACGTAGTACCCATACCGTGGTCTCTCGTGCCGCCGAACACGGGCCAGGGTGCCATCCAGGCTGTCGCCGAACCAATTCGCCGCCAGAAGCAGCACGGCCGCGATCAGCGCGCCTGGAGAGCCGTGCCAATAACACAGCCCCGCCGCCAGCATGGACGCCCCGGCAAGAGCGGTCAGATGGTCTGAGTTGACGCGCGTCGGCATTCGGCCCGCCAGCCAGACCAGGCAGCGTTTCTCGATCGGGGCAAGCAGGCTGGCCTGGACGCGGGTGGCTTCGCGGAAGGGGCTGGTGGTTATCACACCAGGAAATGCGAAAATGAACGGCTGGCAGGCTCACTACCCATGATTATCGAAACCCGCGCGGTCCCGCCCTTCTTCAAGAACGGCTTCGTTCTCGGGTGCGAGGATACCCGGGAGGGGGTCATCATCGATCCCGGGGACGAAGTGGCAGAGCTCGTCGATGCAGTGTCCCGGCATGGCCTGATCATCCGGTACATCCTGCTGACGCATGCGCACCTCGACCACATCTCAGGCGTCGCGGCGGCCAGAGCGGCATTCGGCGCGCCAGTGGGACTTCACCGAGACGACGAGTTCCTCTACGACGCCGTAGTCCAGCAGGGACAGATGTTCGGGATCCGCGTCGACCCGCAGCCGAAGGTGGACTTCTACTACGAAGGCGCAGGACCGTGGCGGTTCGGGAGCTACGCGGCCCGGGTGCATCACACGCCGGGGCACTGTCCGGGGGGTGTCTGCCTCGAAGTCGGCCGCGAGGGGGATGCAGAGCGGGAGCTCTTCGTCGGCGACACCCTTTTTGCCGGTTCCGTGGGGCGAACGGATCTACCGGGCGGAGATCATGCAACCCTGCTGCGGTCGATTCGCGACGTACTGTTCGCGTTTCCCGACAACACGCCCGTCCATCCGGGGCACGGCGACTCCACGACTATCGGTCGCGAGAAAAGCAGCAACCCTTTTCTGTGAGCCTCATTTTCCAGGGGCGCCTGGGCTCATCGTGAGACGATGAGCTCGACGCGTCCGACACCAAGTCTGTCCCCCTCCTTCAGCGTCGCCCTTGTGATGCGCTGGCCGTTCACGAACGTGCCGTTGGTGCTCTCCAGATCGACGACCGCCAGTTCCGCCGCCCCGGCCGTGAGCTGGCAATGGAGTCGTGATACCAGGCCCGCGTCCACGATGAACTCGGCACCGGCGGATCGGCCGATGGTCTTGATGCTGCCCGGCAGAATCCGGAACGTGAACACGGGATCCGCGTCCACGGCTGTCTTGAGGAGCCACATCGGCGGCTAGAGCTCGCGCACGCGCGGGTGGACCACTTCGCCGCCACGCGTGAGCAACGTTTCGCGCGTGATCTCGTCGTCGGTATCGAGCGGCAGCTCGGTCAGCCCGGCGCCGTCTTTCCCGAGCAAATGCGCGAGGAAGGTCGTGATGTTCTTCGAGTACATCTGGCTGGCATGATACGGAACGAGCGCCGGCGGATTCGACGGGCCGAGGATCGTGACGCCGCGGTGTACCACGATCTCGTCGGGCTTCGTCAGCTCGCAGTTGCCGCCGCGCTCCGCGGCAAGATCGACGATGACCGACCCCGGGGGCATTGCTTCCACCATTTCGGCCGTGAGAAGAATGGGCGCCCTTTTTCCCGGGATCAGGGCAGTCGTGATCACGACATCACTGGCCGCAACGACCTTCAGCATCATCTCGCGCTGGCGCCGGTAGAATGCCTCGTCCTGCGCCTTGGCGTAGCCCCCCTTGTCCTCCGAGTCGGCCGACTCGAGCGGCAACTCGACGAACCTGGCACCCAGGCTCTGGACCTGCTCCTTGACCGCGGGCCGTACGTCGTACGCTTCGACCCTGGCGCCCAGGCGTCTTGCGGTCGAGATCGCCTGCAGTCCCGCGACGCCCGCGCCCATGATGAACACGCGTGCGGGCGACACCGTCCCAGCTGCTGTCATCAGCATCGGAAACATACGGGGCAGGGTCGTGGCAGCGAGCAGCACCGCTTTGTAGCCAGCCACTGTCGCCATCGACGAGAGCGCGTCCATGCTCTGGGCACGCGTGATGCGCGGCATCAGCTCCATCGAGAGGAGCGTTGCCCCCGTCGCTGCAATGGCTTTGACCGCCTGCGGCGCCCCGAGCGGATCGGCGAAGCCGATTACTGCCTGGCCGCGCCTCAGCATCGCGGGCTCTCCCGGCGCCGCGCGAACCTGCAGAAGCACATCTGCACTCCGGAACACGTCCGCGCGGGTCGTGACCGCGACACCCGCCGCACGATACGCCTCGTCCGTGAAGCCCGCGGCCGTGCCGGCGCCGTGTTCCACCATCACGTCGAGCCCGCTCTTGACAAGCCCGGCGGCAGCGGCCGGAACGACAGCGACACGCGTTTCCCCAGGCCACGATTCCTTCGGAATACCGACCTTCATGCGGGAGATATTATGCGATCTCGCATGCCGCGCTATTTCTTGAGCCACTCGGCCATCGCGGTGGCGACGGCAGGTGTCACTTTCCGATCCCTGAGACCCGCGTACTCCGACACTTCCCCGGTGGTCGCCGACACCAGCAGGTGATTGATCCCCGGCAGATGGAGCAGCTCGACCGGCGCAGCCTTTTTTCGTGCGCGCGCGAGCTGCGCGAGCGTGTCCGCATGCGATGGCGGCACCCGCGTGTCGAGATCTCCCTGGATGATCAGAATCGGCTGCTTCACCTTCGGCATCACCTTCGCCGGATCGAACAGGAGGAGGCTCCGGAACCACGGTGAATCCGCCTGTTCCCTGAGCGTCGGCGGGATGCCTCCCCATCCCTTGTCCGCGATCACTGCGGCCTGGATCTTCTGCTGAAGGTCGATTTTCGCCTGGCGTTCCGGCTCGGGTGTCTTCAGGGCGTCGAGTTGATGCCGCTGCTGCTCGAGGATCAGCTCGCTGCCCGCCTTGCCCGGGGCGGCGATGAGGATGACCTTTCCGATCTTTTTCTCGCGCGCAGCCGCGAGCATCGCGACAGCACCCCCTTCGCTGTGTCCGGCTACCGCAATCTGCCGGGAGTCGACGTCCGGCCGTTTCGCCAACCACCTGACCGCCGTCGTGAGGTCGTCGGCGTAGTCCTGGAGCGTCACGCGCTCGGCCCGTCCGCCGCTCTGGCCGATGCCGCGCTTGTCGTAGCGAAGGACAATCAAGCCATCCTGCGCAAGAGCGCCCGCGAGCTGCGCGAAGATTGGAATTCCGGCGACGACTTCGTCCCGCTCGACCTGCCCCGATCCGCCCGCCAGCACGACAGCCGGATACCGCAGCCGTCCGACTCCAGGGGGCATCGTCAGGGTGCCGGCGAGATTGAAGCCCGGGCCGGCGATTATGACGTCCGTGTCCGTGGGGTTGCGGATCGGCTGGGATCTGGTCGAGACGCTGGCTAGTTCGGTCCGGATCAACCGGACTCCCGCCGATGGGATCTCGAACCGGAGCAGTCGACCTCCGGGGTCGATGGCGGCAAGAGCGTCGATCGGACTCCCGGGATTCTGAATCGTCAGGTCATAGAGCCTTGTCGACAGAGGCCCGGACGGCGAGTTGATCTGCTCCTCGGTAATCGCCTTGACGCTCACCCTTATCTCCGCCGACGGCGCGACGTACACAGGCAGCTCGGCTCCAGGATTGGTGCCGGCGAGCCGCGCCGCGAGCACGACATAACCGGCATAAAAGTTTTTGGGGAGGACGATCGACCGTGCGGAGATCTGGTCCGTCTTCGACGAGGTCGAACCGTTCTGTGTGATCACGTTCGTCGCGGTCGTGACACCGAACGAAGTCGTCAGCGCGAGCGTTCGGCCCGGCTGCATCGCCTCGATGTGGAGCTCGGTGGGCTGCCAGTCCGCGGTGTACTTCAGTTCGAACCGGCTCACCGTTGCGTTGAGAGGCGGGCCGAACTGCGCGGTGGATGAAACGATCCACGTCGTTCCCGCCTGCGCCACGCGAACCTGTTCCGTCCCGACCCGCTTGCCGTTGAGAAACAGCGTGAACTCGGTATCGCCTGCAATCGAAGTCGACGTCCCCTGGCCGGACGCCGCTCCCTGCCCGGACGCCGGCGCCTGAACCCGATGCCCGGCCGTCAGGAAGCCTCCCTGCCCGGCGGATGCTCTGCCCCACGAGGCTGCGCCCGCTAGGAGGGTCAGCAGGCCGACGATACAATACCGGGAGAGCTGCATCCGCTCAGGATATCAGCAACTCCGCCATGTCTTCCGCCGACCAGTACCGCGTTCTCCGCGAGGGAGCGGGCGTCTTCGACGCCTCCGCAGAACGCGGCCGTTTGCGGCTCAGCGGCGCGGACCGCCGCGCGTACCTGCAGGGGCTCCTTACGAACGACATCGTCGCGCTCACGCCAGGCACCGGGTGCTACTCCGCCTACCTGACGGCGCAGGGGCGGATGATTGCGGACATGCGGATCTTCGAGCTGGGCGATGCGCTCCTCGTGGACCTGCCTGCGGGGGTCACCGGTTCCGTGCGCGACAAGTGGACGATGTTCATCTTCAGCGAAGATGTCCAGATCCAGGATCGATCCGCCGCAACCGCGCAAATCGGCATCTACGGACCGCATGCCTCACATGTGCTGGCGGATGCGCTGCAGGAAGAGCTCCCGCAGCCACCCCTGCGACGGGATGCGCTCGACTCGATGCCGGTGCATGCCTGCGCAACAGTGCCGTTCCACGGGGCGCCGGCGATCGTGTTGCGGACCGACGATGCGGGTGCGGGGGGATTTGATGTCGTGATCGCGGCCGAACACAAAGACGCCTTCATCGCGAGGCTGCTCGCGAACGGAGGCGTCTCGGTTGGTCTCGATGCCGTCGAGATCTGCCGCGTGGAAGCCGGGCGCCCGCGCTTCGGTGTCGATATGACGGAGGACACGATTCCCCTCGAGGCCGGCATCGAGGCTCGCGCGATCAGCCTGACGAAGGGCTGCTACGTGGGTCAGGAGATCATCATCCGTGTTCTGCACCGCGGGCAGGGCCGCGTGGCTCGGCGGCTGGTGGGTCTCTCGATGGACACACCGTCCGATGTCCCACCCCGGGGTGCTGTGATCAGCAGCGGGGAGCGGACCGTCGGCGCAATCACGAGTGCCGTCCGATCGGCGGCGCTGGACCGTGTGATCGCACTCGGCTACGTGCACCGCGACTTTGCGGCACCGGGGACGACGCTGGGCGTCGGCGGAACAGCAGCCACTGTCACCGCCGTGCCCTTTGTGTGAGGATTGCCGCTGCCTAGCGCAGCTCGTCCGCCGATTTCGCGCCGTAGAACTCGTACCACGGGAGCGCGGCCGTGAGGCGCTCGTTCACGTTGGCGATATTCTTCACGCCCTCGTCCTCGAGCCATTTGCGGAACGCCGCTCCCCCCTGCTTCCCGTATACGGCCACGCCGTTGGCCCAGGTGGCCCGTCCGCACAGGACGCCGGAAAACCGCGTTCCGGCTTCGCCGGCGAGCTCGAGCGTTTCGCTGAACTCGGGGTTGGTGACACCGGCGGAGAGGTAGATGAACGGCTTGGTGGAGACGTCCGCGGACCGGCGGAAATGTTCCATTGCTTCCTTGCGGGAATACGCGGTCTGCCCGCCTGAGCACCTGGCACCTTCGACGAACTTCATGTTGATCGGCACTTCGACCTTCATGACGTCGACTCCGTAACGATCCTTCGTGAACTCCTGCATCGTGCGGATGACGAGGTCCGGTTTCTTCGTGGCGAACTCGACAGTTTTCTCGTCGACACCATTTTCGTACACGATGAATTCGGCGAAAAACGGGATGTCGTTCGCGCGGCACTCATCGCCGATCCGTTCCAGCCACGCCTGCTTGCGGGTGTTGATGTCGTCCGGATCAGAGGGAGCGTAATACAACAGGATCTTGAGGCAGTCGGCGCCTGATTCCTTGAGGCGGCGTACCGACCAGTGATCGAGGAGATCTGGCAGCCGCCCGGGAGTGTTGGCGTCGTACCCGGTTTTCTCGTACGCGAGGAGCAGCCCGGAGCCTTTCGCCCGGCGCTTGCTGGCGGGGATGCCCCATTCAGGGTCGAGCAGGATCGCGCTGGCGTGCTGCGTCAGCACCTCCGTGACGAGGACCTTGAACTCCTCCATCTCACGGTCGCCGACCTCCGAGCCCTTCTCCTTCGCGAGCGACTTCTTGAGCGAGCCGCGCTGGTCCATCGCGGCGGCGGCGATGACCCCTCGGTCGTTCGAAACCGCCTTCATCCCCGCGAGCTTGCCTGGTGTCATTTTCACAATCGTCTCTTTCCTGCACGTAAACCGAAAACCCAAACCGGATAGCCATACGGATCGATCTATTTTATAGGAAACAAGAAGTTCTCGACCTCGGCGGCCTTCACGGCCCTGTCGACGAGTTCCTGAATCGGCAGCGCTGCCTCGGCCCGTTCGACGTCGTCAGGCCGCGCGCGTGTCGCGGGGTGGCGGGGCGTGAAGAGCGTGCAGCAATCCTGGTCCGGGATGATGGA
>Ga0136612_10000657_pt1 | contig 13047 bp, 10 predicted proteins | sample AntDryUQ224A2306_2_FD_106644 | JGI IMG/M metagenome (GOLD analysis project Ga0136612, IMG submission 106644) | Polar desert sand microbial communities from Dry Valleys, Antarctica - metaG UQ224A (23.06) | ecosystem: Environmental > Terrestrial > Soil > Desert | place: Antarctica: Dry Valley...
CTCGACCTGTTGCTGAAGGGCGAGTATGATCTGCTGCTGCTCGGTGACGATCCCCGTAAGCTCCGCAATGCGCTTATCTCGGACGGCTGTCTCTACACTATCCATAGTGCCGCTATTCTAACTCATACCCGCGTTTCTGAACAGGTACGCGAATCCTTGCGCTGCACGGCACGCTATGCTATGCTACAGTCTTGGAACGTTCCAAGCAACGGCACGCGGACCCTGACGGGCATGGTAGCTTCGTGCTTACCTCACTTCTTAGGAGGCAACGCAGTTGAACGGCAAATCGCGTGTATATTACTGGTTGGCGCTCTTCGCCCTGCTGGTCTTGCTTGCACCCCTGCTTGCTGCCTGTGGCGGCGGCCAAGTCCCGGAGGTCGGGGGCGATAGCACTCCTTCGACCGGTGAGCCGGCATCCACCGCAGATGAGGACGCAGCTGCGGTGACCACACCCGCGGTGCCCCCACTCGCCGCAACCACCGCCGGCCAACTCAAGAGCGGTACCCCCCCTGCCGCCGCGCAGGATCGGACCACCGCCACTCCGGCACCAGCAGCCGGCGACAGCACGATCGACCCCAACAAGCAGGTGACGCTTACCGTCTGGGCGGCCGGTTACACTCCCAGTCGCCTGGTGCCCACAACTGCTGAGAACCGCAACGCCCCGAAGATCAAGGGCATTCAGCCGGTCGTCGATGCGTACCAGAAGCTGCACCCCAACGTCACCATAAAACTCGTCGTGCATCCCGCGGACGACGAGGTGCGCCGATGGATGATCACGCAGCTCACGGGCGGCACCGCGCCCGACATCATGTGGACGCAGCCGGACTGGGCCGCCGAGGACTACCGCAAGGGTTGGTGGGTACCCCTCGACAAGTACCTCCAGCAGCCGAACCCGTACGTCGCCGAAGGACAGCCAGGTAGTGAGCGCTGGTCCGAACTTTTCCAGCCACAGATCAACGTATGGAAGGCCGCCAATAACAGCTTGTACGTCGCCTTGGCGGACCAGGTGCAGGTCGGAATTTACTACAACCAGGACGTCTTCCAGAAGGCGGGCCTGTCGGGTCCGCCGAGCACCTGGGAGGAGCTGATGCAGGCCGCCGAGAAGATCAAAGCGGCGGGCATGAATCCCTTCGCCGTCTCCGCCAAGGACCTGGACATGCTGACCTGGGTCTCCGGTTGGCTCACCAACCACTTCTACTACTCGCAGCTCGGTGAGATGGACACGGACGGCGACAAGCTCCTCAGTAAGACGGAGATGGCAAAGGCCGTCAAGAGCGGGAAGTACAGCTTCACTGACGATCGCAACAAGGCGCGGCTGGAGCAGCTCAAGCGCTTCGCCTCCTATTGGCAGCGGGGTGCGGCCGGTATCGATACCGACCAGGCGACGCGACTGTTCGTCTCGGGCCGGGCGGGAATGATGTTCAGCGGGAGCTGGTTCTACAAGACGCTGCAGGAGGATCCCCAGCGCAAGTTCGACTTCGGCGTTTTCTACTACCCGTCGGTCGATTCCAGCACATCGCCCCTGGTAGCCGATGGCGTCCCACCGACGAACAAGGCGGCCGGCTACGGCTCGTTCCAGTACGGCGTGACGAACTCAGCCGTGAAGAAGGGAAACGCCGATGTTGCGATGGACTTCCTGAAGTTCGCCACGGCGCCCAAGAACCTAAGCCCGATGATCGCTGAAGGGGGCTTCTCTCTACCCGCCGTCAAGGGGGCTGACCCCGTCAAGGGACTGGAGCCGTTCGAGGAGTCAGTCGCGTACCCGCAGGGCCCCTACCAGGAGGACGACTCGATGTTCGACTTCGAGTTCGCCGAGAAGTTCCTGGCGATAACCTCTCCCTTCCTCACGGACGGGCAGAGCGTCGATGACACCGCCCAGAAGCTCCAGGCCGAGATGGAGAAGGCGGCGGATCGGATACTCGCGGGGGAGAGCGAGTAGGTGGCCCGTGTCGCTGTACCACTGCGCTTCGGCGCAACCCTCAGGCGGCGTCCTCGTGAGCGCCGCCTGAGGGCGCCGCTCGGCGTCTACCTCTTCATCGCACCCAGCATCCTCCTGCTGCTGGTGTTCAGCTACTACCCCATTTTCTCGGCTTTCTACCACAGCCTGTACGCCTGGGACGGAGTCAACTCCAGGTTCGTTGGCTTCGCGAACTTCGCGGCGATGCTCGCCGACGATCCCCTCCACCAGTCCGTGCCGCACGTCCTGCTGCTCGCCGCCGCCGCAGTGACGTTCGCCCTGACTCTCCCGCTGCTGGCCGCCGAGCTGATCTTCAACCTGCACTCCGAGCGGTGGCGCTTCCTCTACAGGGTGCTCTTCACCATCCCAATGGTGGTGCCCTGGATCGTCACGGTGCTGGTGTGGCAGTTCTTTTACGACCCCATCGACGGGCCGATCAACAGGGTCTTCCTCGCGCTCGGCATGGAGAACTTCGCCCGCGGATGGCTCGGTGAGCCGCGGACCGCGCTCGGGGCGATCGCACTGATGGGCTTCCCGTTCGTCGCCGGATTGAACCTGTTGATCTACCTGGCGGGCCTCAACAGCATCTCGACCGAGGTGCTGGATGCGACCAAGCTGGATGGAGCGACCTTCTGGCAACGGTTCCTGCACGTGGACATCCCACTTATCAGGGGACAAATCAGGCTGATCGTTATCCTGACGACGATCACGCAGATCCAGAACTTCGCGCCGGTGCTCATCTTAACCAAAGGAGGTCCCGGCTACAGCACGATGGTGCCGGGGATGTGGATGTATCAGAACGCGTTCGTGTTCGGCAAGATGGGCTACGCTTCGGCAATCGGCGTCGTCCTGTTCGCGGTGATGCTCGCCCTGACCGCGGTGAACACGCGCCTCATCCGCTCCGGCGAAGAGTATGAACCGAGGAGATAACGAACGGTGAAGTCACAAAGGATATCGTCGAGACCCAGGCGGCTCGATCTCGGTAAGCACGCGATCCTCTTTGTTGCGGTGCTGCTCACGTACATCCCGTTCTGGATACTGCTCGTGACCTCGCTCAAGAGCGTCGAGCAGTTCTACCACAGCCTCGTTCTGCCGGAGCTCCCGCTGCAGTGGGGCAACTACATTACTGCGTGGGGGGTCGTGAGCCGCTACATCCTCAACAGCACGATCGTCACGCTAACTGTCGTCATCGGCGTCCTCGTCGTCTCGAGCATGTCTTCCTTCGTCTTCGCGCGCTACAGTTTCCCGGGCCGGACGGTGCTGTTCTACCTGATCATCGGCCTGCTGATGGTACCGGGTATCCTGACACTGGTGCCCGCGTTCGTGTGGATCCGGGACCTGGGCCTGCTCAACACTCGCTGGGCGTTGATCCTGCCCGGCATCGCGGGCGAACAGGTGTTCGCGATCTTCGTGCTGCGTGCTTTCATGGCGGGCCTCCCGGAGGAGATCTTCGAGGCGGCGCGCGTCGATGGAGCACGCATGCTCAGGAGCTATTGGAACATCGCCCTACCCCTCTCCAAGCCCATCCTCAGCGTGGTGGTCATCACGGCGACGCTCGCGACCTGGAACGACTACATCTGGCCGCTGATCGTGATCAGTGATACCACTCTGCTCACCATCCCTATCGGTCTCGCCTACTTCCAGGGCCAGTACCAGACGGAGTTCGGGCCGATGATGGCTGGCTACGTGATCGGGTCGATACCGCTGCTGGTACTGTTCTTCTTCACGATGCGGCAGTTCGTGCAGGGGCTCACCGGTGGGGCGTTCAAGATGTAAGGCGATTGCGCGGCTTCTGATGTTGAGGACCAATGAGACGACTTAAGGAGGTCGGCAGTGCGTGCAGTGCAGTTTATGGGGCCAGGAGCGGTTGAAACCGTGGACGTTGCAATGCCAGAACCCGGAGAGGGGCAGGTCGTCGTGCGCGTTGATGCGTGCGCCACGTGCCCCAACTGGGACGTGACCCTGTGGCGGGGCGTCGATATCTTCGACCGACCCGACTACCCGCGCTACCCTCTACCGCCCGGGCGACCCGGCCACGAGATGGCCGGCACGGTAGCTGAGGTGGGCGCGGGTGTGCGCGAGCTGCGCGCGGGGGACCGCGTGGCAGCGGTCTTCGATCTGGGTCAGGACAGTCAGGGCTTCTACGCAGAGTACGGCGTCGCGCGGGAAGACCAATTGCTGCGGGTCCCCGACCACCTCGAGCCCGCCCAGGTCGCCTCGCTCGAGCTGGCGATGTGCGTTGCCGTGTCCTTCCAACGCGCAGGTGAGGTTGGTGGGCTGCGGGTCGGCATCGGCGGACTGGGTCCCGCGGGCTTGATAGCCGCACAGATCGCCCATGCGCTTGGGGCTGCGGAAGTGGTGGGCTTCGAGTTAGACCAGGGACGACGCACCCTCGGGCTCGAGCTGGGCATCGATCGAGCGGTCGACCCGGCCTCCGAGGAGTTTGGCGAGCTTGCAGGTCTCCCCGCCGAGCAGCAGCTGGATCTGTCCATAGACTGCGTTGGTCTAGCAGCCGCCACTCAGAACCTGATGAGTGTCACGCGCGACCGGGTGCTGATCTTCGGAGTGCCTCACGGCGAGATTCGCTTCGGCATCGCTGAGTGGTTGAAGGGACTCAGGGTAGAGGGGTACGGTCGGCATAACCGCGGGGCCGCGGAGCTGGCGCTCGGGCTGATCGTCGAGGGGAAGCTGCGCCTCGAACCGCTGATCTCAGCCCGATTGCCGCTGAGCAGGTACGCCGAGGGCGTACAGCTGCTGCAGCGACGGGAGGCGATCAAGGTGCTGTACGTGCCGGATGGGGCGAGCCTATGAGTACGACGAGCAGGCGAGCGGAGGCGGTCATCTTCAGGGGACCTGGCGAGGTCACGGTGGGGCCGGTAGAGTTGCCCGAGCTCGAGGACCAAGACGTCCGCATAGAGACGCGGACCTCGGTCGTCAGTGCCGGCACGGAGGGGTGGATCCTGACCGATCGGTTCCACTGGGGTGGCTCCATGCCCTACCCGCTCGTGCCCGGCTACCAGAAGTCCGGGGTGGTACTCGAGGTAGGGGCGAGCGTGGAGGGCCTGGCGCCGGGCGACCGCGTGTTCATGACGACGAGCAAGGTATGCGAGCCCGTGCACTCCTTCTCCGGTGGGCACATCTCGCTGAGTCAGCAGGTACAAGGTGAGGTGCTGCAGCTCCCTTCCCAGGTAAGCGACCTGGAGGCCGCGAACCTGGTGGTCGCGCAGGTTGGCTACAACGCGGCGAGCCGGCCGAGGCTAGGGGGTGGAGAGGTCGCGGCGGTGTTTGGAGACGGCATGATCGGTCAGATGGCGGCGCAGGCGCTGCGGGCGCGCGGAGTCAGGGTGGTGCTCTGCGGCCGCCGCAGGTCACGGTTGGAACTGGCCCAGAGGTACAGCGCCGATGTGGTCGTAAACGTGGCTGAGCAGGAGGCACGGTCTGCGCTGCGTCAGATAGCTCCTGGCGGCCTACAGGTAATCGTGGATACCACTCCCTCCCCGGACATGTCGCTCTACCTCGATGTCCTGCAGCCACGCGACGGGCAGATCGTGCTCTCCAGCTTCTACACAGAAGGGCTCGTAGTCGATGCCGATGCTCTGCAGAAGCGGGAGGTAGCGTTGCTAACTAACTCCGGGTGGACGCGCGAGCGGCTCCAGGCCACGCTCGACCTGGTCGCACGGGGAGCGATCCGTACGACACCGCTGATTACCCATCGGTTCTCCTGTCGTGAGGCTCCCAGTGCCTGGAGCATGATCGGGGACCGAGGCAAGAGCGTGCTCGGCGTAGCCTTCCATTGGAATACGCCGTAGTCCATTGGGGATGCGCGCCCGCAGAAAGGACGTCGACGACTTGACAAGTTGCGCGGCCGTTCTTATAATTCGTACCACTAATTCGTACCACGTAAAGTCCCGACAGCCTGGGCAACGTTTGTAGCAGTCCCCTTAGAATAGAACGGATGGTTGAGGGAGAATGGCCGGAGGCTATTGGCGGAAGAGTCGGCCCACGCAGGACGATGTAGCTCGCCGTGCCGGGGTTTCGCAGACGACCGTTTCTCAGGTGCTCAACAACAGCGCCTTCGCGGTCCCGGACGAAACCCGCCAGCGGATACTGGCGGCGATCGAGGAGCTCGGCTACCTCCCCGATGCGATTGCGCGCGGCCTCCGGAAGCGCGAAACGTACACGATCGCCAGCATCATCCCTAACATTACGAACCCCTTCTATCCGTCGGTCGAGCGGGGTCTGCAGGATGTGGCCGAGCGCTTCGGCTACGATCTGATCGTGTACAACACCGACGGCGTCGCCGAGAAGGAGCACAAATGCCTGCGGTCGGTTCAGCAGAGGGGCGTCGACGGTATTGTCGCCTCGTTCTTCCACGTAACGACCGTGGACCTGCGTCCCTTGCTGGAACGCAACGTCCCGGTGGTGCGTCTGGAGTCCCGGGCACAGGGTACCGGTAGCCTGCCGCTCGACAACCTCTATGTCGACAGCGTCGCGGCCGCCCACGACGCCGTCAGGTATCTGATCGATCGCGGGTACAGGCCCGTGGGGACCATCGTTGCGGAGAACGGACCGGGGCCGCTGCGGCTCCTCGGCTACCGCCGGGCTCTGGAGGAGAGCGATGTGCCCGTCGATGAGAGCCTGATAGCCCACGCCGATTTTACGGAACAGGGCGGGTACACGGGTATGCGGAAATTGCTCAGCCGGCCGTCCCGTCCCAGGGCGGTCTTCGCCGCAAATGACATGATGGCCATGGGCGCGCTGGTCGCGCTCCGAGAGGTCGGGCTGCGCGTGCCGGAGGACGTGGCGATGATGGGCTTCGACGATATCTCGGCCGCCAAGCTAGTCAATCCACCACTCACGACCATCAGACTGTTTCAGGAGCAGCTCGGCGGGCGCGCGGCCGAGCTCTTGATCGAGCGCCTGCAGGGGAAGGCGCCGGAGGGTGGAAGGTCTGAGGAAATGCCCTTCGAGCTCGTCAAGCGAGAGTCGGCCTGAACAGCCACACCGGATAGCTAGGAGGACGTATGGCAATTCCCCACGACTACGTGGAGCGCGTATACGCCGGGGTGCTGGGTAAGATCATCGGGGTCTACCTCGGCCGACCGTTCGAGGGATGGACCTATGAGCGCATCACGCAGGAACTGGGCGAGGTCGCCTACTACGTGCACGAGCGTTTCAATAAACCTTTGATCGTTACCGACGACGACGTCTCCGGTACGTTCAGCTTCGTGAGAGCGCTGGCCGACTACGGCCACCCCCGCGACCTCACGCCGGGCCAGATCGGCCAGACCTGGCTCAACTACATCATCGAGAGGCGCACGATCCTCTGGTGGGGTGGGCTGGGGAACTCCACCGAGCACACGGCGTATCTCAGGCTTAAGGTCGGCGTTCCCGCGCCTCGCAGCGGCTCCGCCGAGCTCAACGGGCAGGTGGTCGCCGAGCAGATCGGATCGCAGATCTTCATCGATGGCTGGGGCATGGTCGCGCCTGGCGACCCCGAACTCGCGGCCGATCTTGCGCGCCGTGCCGCGAGCGTGAGCCACGACGGGGAGGCCATCTACGGCGCACAGGTGATCGCCGCGATGGAGGCGCAGGCGTTCATCGAGGCGGACCTCGAGAAGCTGCTCGACTGCGCCGTCTCCTTCATCCCGAAGGACTCCGTTATCTACCGCCTGATCTCGGATCTGCGGCGGTGGCGCGCAGAGGAGCCGGATTGGCGCCGGACTCGCGAGAGGATCGTCGAGCACTACGGGTACGACCGCTACGGCGGCAACGTGCACGTAGTGCCGAACCACGCCGTGGTCATGCTGGGGCTCCTCTACGGTGACGATGATCTCCAGCGGTCGCTGATGATCGCTAACACCGCAGGCTGGGATACGGATTGCAACTCGGGCAACGTCGGCTGCGTCCTGGGAATCAAGAATGGGCTGGCGGGGATCGACGACGGCCCCGATTGGCGCGGCCCGGTGGCGGATCGGATGTACCTCCCGACGGCCGACGGAGGGCGGTGCATCACGGATGCGGCGACCGAGGCCTATCACCTCGTGAACGCCGGTCGTGTGCTCGCTGGCCAGGAGCCGGTCGCTCCCAAGAATGGGGCGCGTTTCCACTTCGAGTTGCCTCGATCTGTGCAGGGGTTCGCGGTGGAGAGGGGAGCCGACTGCGCCTCCACTGTGGAGGTGGAGAACGTCGAGGGATACTGCCAGGAGGGCTCGAGAAGCTTGGCGATACACTACCGGCACGTGGCACCAGGCCAGTCCGCCAGGGTCTCGTCTCCCACGTTCATCCCGCCTGAGGCCAAGGATACGCGGGGCTACGGACTTTTGGCCTCGCCCACCCTCTACTCCGGCCAGAGCGTGCGGGCCCGTCTCTGCCGGGGCGTCAGCGATCACCAGCCTGTGAGCTGCCGGCTCTACATCCGCCGCTACGGGGCCGACGACCGGCTTGTGCGCAGCTACGGTCCGCAGGTCGTTCTCCGCACAGGCGAAGCGCAAGATCTGGTGTGGCGGGTGCCCAACACGGCTGGTGATCCCATAGCCGAGGTCGGGCTCGAGATCTCGGCAGAGCGAGCTGCGAGCGGGACGCTATACCTGGACTACCTGACCTGGGATGGAGCACCGGACGTAGCGTTCGAGCATCCACGCCACAACGGCACGATGTGGCGGAGAGCCTGGGTTGACGGCGTGGATCAGTACGAGCACTGGTCCTGGTACCCCGAGCCGTACCGACTCATGCAGAACGACGGGGTGGGATTGCTCATCCAGGGCACAAGGGAGTGGACGGATTACACGGTCATGGCTTCGCTCCGGCCGCACATGGCGGAGCGGGCTGGTATCGCCGCGCGTGTGCAGGGGATGCGGCGCTACTATGCGTTGCTCCTCTGCGCCGACAACCGGGTGCATCTGGTCAAAGCGCTTGACGGCGAACGCATGCTCGCCGAGGCGGAATGCGCGTGGGAACTCGACCGGACCTTCCGCCTCGCACTCTCGGTATGTGGGGCGGAGATCGTCGCGCGAGTCGATGACGAGGAGGTGTTCCGCATTGAGGATTCAGACCGACCGTTGGAGGGAGGTGCCGTGGCCCTAGTGGCCGACGGGGGACGGGTCGACGTCGACGAGGTGGCGGTTCGACCGGTGACGCTCCTTACGTAATGAGTACCACGGTTTGAGCGGAGCTGCTTGGCACCCACGTGCGGCACCAATAGTCGTCGCCCTTTACGCTCGCCCAACCCTGGCTGAGTCGAGGACCTGATAAAAGAGGAGGGGGTGAGGCCTGTGGAGCAAACTGAAATGGATCGTTCACGGCGAAGCGGCAGTTCGATGACGAGAGACGTTTACGAGGAGGTCACGTTGATTACGTATATTCTAAGGCCAGCAGTCCGGCTGATCCTTGCAGTCTTGCTGCTTACCCCACTTGTGGCCGCCTGCGGTGCCCAGCCTGCGGCCGTCGTGCCCACCGCGGCACGATCGGACCAGGTGGGGGACGTAGCGACCGAGGCTCCGGTCGTAACGAGAGCTGAGACCGCGGAGGCGCCTCAGGCTGCCGCCGCGACCGCTTCAGCTCCTAAGACTTCCGGCGAGAAGATAACACTGAACGTCTGGGTCGGTGGTGAGCCGGGCGAGGTAAACGCACAGACGCGCCTGTTAGACGCATTCCAGAAGGATAAGCCGAACATCACTATCAAGAAAACCTTTATGGGTAGCGAACTGGTCAGTCCGACGTTGCTCCCGGCCCTCAACGCCGGTAGGGGCCCGGACGTCTGGGCGGGCGGAACCGGGCCCGGCCAGCCAGCTGCGATCATCGAGGCTGGGCACGCGCTGGACCTCACCCCCTACTACTTCAAACACGGGTGGGACAAGATCATCCCTCCGACGATCGTCAACTACACCTCTTCTAACGGCAAGCTATGGGCGGTCGGCGATAGTGTCGAGTCGACGATGATGTTATACAACAAGGCCATCTTCGAGAAGCACGGACTCAGCGTGCCGACGACTTGGGCCCAGTTCCTTGCCGTCTCGCAGAAGCTGAAGGCAGCGGGCTATGAGACGGTCATCGGCCTAGGTGGAGCGGACAAGTGGCCGATCTCGCACTGGCAGTCTCTGCTCTGGGGCTACTATGCAGGGCCGGAGGGTATCGACAACGTAATGTTCGGTGAGGCGCGCTGGGATGACAAAGTATTCGTCGACGCTACGAACACGCTTGCCAAGCTCGACGAGGCCAACTACTTCGGCCCGAACCCACTCGCCGTCGCCTACGATGACGTGATGCCTAAGTTCTGGCGTGGCGAGATCCCGATGACGTTCACGGGTTCATGGGTTGTCGGGGATGCCGTCCGAGACCTAGGTCAGAAGATCAATAACTTCAGCGCCTTCCCGGCCCCGAATCCGGCCGAGGGCAAGTCCATCTACCCTACGGAGGATATCGGTGGCGGCTGGTACGTCAACTCCAAGACGCAGCACCCCGACGAGTCGGTCGAGCTACTCAACTATATGCTATTCCGTCCCGAGAGCCGTAGGGTTCTGCTAGAGGATGGCCTCGTGCCGGTTGGCGCTATCGATCTTGAGGGTGTCAAGCTTCCCAAGCTCCAGGAGGAGATGTTTGCGATCAACAACAAGTACCGCGACAACGGGACCGTTCACGCCTTCCTCGACACCGTCCTGCCTGCCAACGTAACGGACGTGACGTACGACGGCCTCCAGGCCGTGCTGGCGGGCCAGATGACGGCAGAGCAGTTCTGCGAGGAGGTCCAGGCTACATGGGAGGAAGCCAAGGCTGAGGGCAAGATCCTAAAGCCTGGAGGGGTTGAAAGGCCCTAGCGCGGACGAGGCTTCGGGTCATGATGGGTCGGTGAGTTCGTTGGAGCACCGGCCCACCGTCCCGTGCCCCACTATTACGCCTACTAGGAGCACACAAGAATGCGAATACCAAAGCAAGAGACTCGCCTCTCCAACCAGTCCAGCCCAGCCGACAAGTTCTTATCACCTCGGGCTCGGCGCAAGCTAAAAAGTTACTCTGTATCGTACCTCTTCGTGTTGCCGGCGCTCCTGCTCTACCTGACCTTCGTGTTGCGGCCGACTGTCCAGGTTTTCGTCCTATCGCTCTACGAATGGAACGGCATCTCAGCAGTGCGCGAGTGGGTGGGCCTCGCCAATTTTCGCAAGCTCCTCTCGGATCGGATCTTCTGGCAGGCATTCCAGCACAACCTCGTGTGGATGGTGGTGATTATCTTCTTCAACGTCCTGGTGGGACTGATCGCCGCGGCCCTGTTATCGACGAGAATCAAGGGACGCATCATCTTCCGGCTGGGATACTTTCTTCCGGTCGTCCAGGCGTCGATCGTCACCGCCATGATCTGGCGATGGATCTATAACCCTGACGGGCTCTTGAATGCCGGGCTGAGGGCGATTGGCCTTGGTGGCTTGGCAAGGGGATGGCTCGGGGACTTCACCTTCGCGCTTCCCGCCCTTGCCGTGGCTGCGGGTTGGGCTGGCTTCGGCCTCAGCGTCGTCATCTTCCTCGCCGGGATGCAGGGGGTCGATCAGACGCTATATGAAGCGGCGCGTATCGACGGTGCGAACTCGCGGCAGACCTTCATTCATATCACGATCCCATCCCTCCGCAACGTGATTACGATCGTGGTGCTCTTGGAGATGATCGGTGCCTTTCAGACATTCGACCTCATCTGGGCCACAACACAAGGGGGGCCGGTCCGCGCAACGGAGATGCTTGCAACCTATATGTTCAAGAGGGGGATTCAGGCGAACGAGTACGGCTATGGGTCGGCCATCGCCGTGGTACTCTGCGGGATCATCCTCCTATTCTCGATTGTCTACGTGACGCTTCGCGAGCGAGGGAGGGATTGAGATGGCTAACAAAAAGCTAGTCCGCCAAGACCGGCAGATCACCGTCGAGCGTGCGCAGAGGATCGGGAATCAGATGCTGGTCTACGCAGTCCTGATCGCGTTGCTTGCATTCTCACTGGGCCCATTAGTACTCGCCTGGTTCACCGCCTTCAAGACCGGCGAGGAGATCCTCTTCAACCCGTTCGGGCCGCCAATTCCTCCGCATCTTGATAATCTGCGCGAGGCCTGGACGGTCGGCAGGTTCAGTCTCTACTTCAAGAACAGCGTCATCATCTCGATCGCCGACGTAATGGCGGTGCTCGTGATCTCCTCCTTGGCCGGGTATGCCCTCGGACGATTGCGATTTCCTGGGGAGCGTGTAGTACTCTTCATCTTCCTCATCGGACTCACGATCCCGGTCACGGCGATCCTCATCCCGCTCTACCTGACAATGCGCGACTTCCGGCTGCTCGACACCTACGGCTCAGTGATCGTGGCCCACGTAGCGCTGGCATCGCCGATCTTCATCTTCATCATGCGAGCGTTTTTCAAGGAGCTACCGAGCGAGCTCGACGACGCCGCGCGTATCGATGGAGCTAGCGAGTTCGGCGTTTTCTGGCATGTAATGCTGCCACTCGCGAAGCCCGGCCTGCTGACCGTCGCACTAATGGAGTTCCTGTGGAGTTGGAACGACCTGCTCCTGCCGCTCGTGTTCCTAACGAGCGACAACCTCCGGACGCTGCCGGTCGGAATGCTCTTCTACCAAGGACGCTTCTCGATCAACTACGGCCTGATGTCTGCTGGGGTGATCATCCTCTCGATGCCTGTGATCATCTTGTTTCTCATCTTCCAGAGGAATTTCGTGCAGGGTTTGACAGGAGGCTCACTGAAGGGCTAGCTAACGATATAAAGGAGAAGCGGTCTACCTACCTTCGTGGCGCCTGGGCGAAGTGGGCCGCAGCAGATAGCCAAGCTAGCGTCTGCCATGCCCTTGTGTAGGCCCCGGACCAGGAGCAGGCTCGTACCAGATCGTGGCAGTGCCTGCAGGCAACCGTGCAGTTGTATTTAGAGGAGTCGATATGACCGAGAAAGCACGGGTCGTCGTAGACCCGTACGGCAGAAAGATGGGGGAGATCTTCTCGCCCGCGGACCTTTCCCGCCTCCACGAGGTTGTGGAGGTCGTCTGGGGGCGCGATGAGCCCATGCCCATCGACGCAGCCCGCGAGACACTGGTGGACGCCACTGCGA
>Ga0136612_10000658_pt1 | contig 13035 bp, 7 predicted proteins | sample AntDryUQ224A2306_2_FD_106644 | JGI IMG/M metagenome (GOLD analysis project Ga0136612, IMG submission 106644) | Polar desert sand microbial communities from Dry Valleys, Antarctica - metaG UQ224A (23.06) | ecosystem: Environmental > Terrestrial > Soil > Desert | place: Antarctica: Dry Valley...
GCGGGTCCGCTACGCCAACCCGGCCTTCGAGTCGCTCTCCGGCTACAGCCTGGCCGAGCTCGAGGCGATGGACTCGATCTTCTCGCTGGTCGTGGCCGAAGAGCGCGAGGCGGCGCGCCGACGTCGCTCTGGGCCTCGAGCAGGCTGCGGTAGAGCGTGGTCTGACCGGCCAGGGCCTGCTCGGCGGCCCGGCGGCTGGAGATGTCGCGCAGCACCGTGCCCACGCCGATCACCGCCCCGCGGCCGTCGCGCACCGGGAACCAGGAGGCCAGGAAGTGGCGCTCGCGCCCGTCGCGCGCCGGCACGCTGACCTCGGCGTTCTCGACCGTCCGGCCGCTGGCGAGCACTCGCTCCAGGACGTCCTCGGTCCCCGGTGGCACCCGCTCGAGCACGTCCTCGCGGCGGCGGCCGATATGGGCGGCGGCGGGGACGCCGGTGAACTCGGCCAGGCGCTCGTTGACGCGCCGGAAGCGCAGCTCGCGGTCGAATAAGGCCAGGCCCACGGGCGCGGACTCGAAGACCGTGTCCAGCAGCGCGAAGGAGTCCCCGAGCCGGCGCTCGGTGTCCAGCGCTCGATCCCGGCCCTGGGCGGCCAGCGCGGCCAGACCGGAGCCGACGGCCAGGATGGCGATCCGCAGCAGGTGGTCGGCTTCGCCCAGGATCCCGTTCTCCTCGCCCACGCCCACGGCCAGGGTGATCGCCAGCAGGCCGAGCAGCAGCGTCCCTCCCGCGCCCGCGCCGATCGAGGCCAGCAGCGGCCCCAGCAGGAAGGAGACGGTCAGGGCCAGCGAGTCGCCCCAGGCCAGGTCGAGCGCGAACAGCACCCCGTCGACCGCCGCGCCCAGGGCGATCCACAGCCAAGCCCGCCGTCGCGGCGGCCGCGCCAGCCGGAAGGCCTCGGGCAGGTTCTTGACCGGGCTGGGCATGCGCGCCGCGATTATCGCGGAATCCCGGGCGTGCGCAGGGGTCTTGCCGGTTTACCCCGGCTTCGAGGGATGTGGGTTCGGGCCGAGGGGCGCCTCGCCGGAGACGCGGGTGACTTGCCAGGGTTGACTTTCGCCGGCGCCGAGCCTCACCCCGCGAACAGGTCGTCGTAGGAGACGGGGATCCGCTGCCGGGAGCGCCGCAGGACCGCCTCCAGCGCCCGCACGTGGCGGGGGTGGTCGAAGTCGGCCGGGTGCAGGTCCAGGCGCAGCAGGCGACCCTGCAGCAGCGACCCCGCACGCAGCACGGTCGGCGAGGCGGCGCGCCGGGCCGCGCTGGAGGTCCCCAGCCCGACGGCGGGGCTGAGCCGTCCGGTGGTCTCGCGGCCGTGCAGGCGCAGCAGGCTGGCCCACCACTCGAACGAGCCCGCGAGCTCCTCGCGCAGCTCGCGGGTGTACGCGTAGGCCGGGGCGACGAAGCCGCGGGTCTCGACCCCCGCCCGGCGCAGCAGGCGCCGCCCGGCGTCCACCGCCTGGTGGGTCTCCTGCGCGTCCAGGCCGCAGAACTCGGCCGAGCGCCCGCCCTGCAGCCCCGCGACCCACTGGCGGGTCGCCCCGGCCCGGCGGGTCTGGCGGTGCTGGAAACCGTGCTGGGCGATGGCGTCCCCGCGCAGGGCGCGCTCGGCCAGCCAGTCCGTCAGCTCGGGGCGGCGGTCGTAGAACGGATGCAGGTCGACGGCCGGGATTACCAGCAGGGTGGCCCGGGCTATGCCGAGGTCCTCGAGCCAGTCGCGGACCAGCGCGCAGCGGGTGAAGGTCGACGGCTCGACGTCGTGCAGGGCGACCGCGATCGCCCGGCTGGGTCGCCGGCCGCTCACGGCCCGACCAGCGTCCGCAGGTCGGCCAGCTCGGCCGCGAACGCGCGCGGCCAGGTGTGACGGGCGCCGAGCGCGGCGGCCGCCGCGCGCTGGGGCCGGGCTCGGCGGGCACGGGCGATGGCCCGCTCCAGGCCGCCCACGTCGCCTGGCTCGAAGCGATGGGCGAGCGCCCCCAGGAGCCCCGCCGACGGAGCGCTGGAGCAGGCGACCACGGCCGCGCCGCTGGCCGCCGCCTCCAGCGCGACCAGGCCGAAGGTCTCGTGCGCGCCGGGCATGACGACGCAGCGTGCGCCGGTGTAGAGCCGGGCCAGCCGCTCGCGTGACGGCTCGAAGGGCAGCACGGACACCCGGCGCTCGATGCCGAGCCGGCGGGCCCGGGTCCGCACCGCGCCCGCGGCCGGCCCCGAGCCCACCAGACGCAGCGGCCACGGGTCGCGCGAGCGGGCGGCCGCCTCCAGCAGCTCGAAGACGCCCTTCTCGCGGGCCAGGCGCCCGGCGTAGAGGACGTGGTCGCCGCGGTGGTCGCCCGGCGGCGGGGCGAAGGCGGCGTGCAGACCGAAGCGCAGCGGGATGGTGGCCGGGCGGCGCGCGTCCTCCCACGGGTCGCAGGCGGCCATGATCGCGTCGGCCTCGGCGTAGGCGTGGCGGACCCAGGCTCGGAACAGGGGCTGCCAGAGCCGGCCCGGGCCGGGCAGGCCGGCGGCGTCGAGCGCGCTGGAGCCGTGGTGCACCGCGACCACGGGCGTCTGAAGCTCCCGGGCCAGGCGGCAGACCTCGGTGGGGCGCCAGAAGGGGTCGTGCAGGAGCACCACGTCGGGGCGCACGGAGCGCAGCGTGCCGCGCAGGGCGCCGGCGCCGAGTGGCACCCGGTAGCCGTTGCTGACCCTGAAGCGCAGCGAGCGCAGCTCGTGCCGGCCGCAGGGACCGTCGAGCAGGTGGCGCTCGTGCCGGCCGGGCACGACGATGTGGTGCTCGAACAGCCCGGTCGTGGCCGCGTACCCGGCCTTCTCGTCCAGATAGGTGCGGATGCCCCCGGAGCGCTCGCCGTAGAACAGCGTCACGTCGGCGATGCGCAGGCGCCGCGGCGCGACCAGGCGCAGTCGAGGCGCTCCGGCGGTCGCCGAGCGCGCCGCGGAGGAGCTGGAGCTAGGCGGCACGCCTGCTCTGCTGGGGCACGGCCGCGCCCAGCGCGGTCTCGTAGCCGCCGCCCAGGCGCTGCAGCGATGCTTCCCAGGTGCGGCCGCGCGCGGCGGCCAGGGCGCTGCCGGCCAGGCGCTCGCGCAGCGGCCGCGAGCAGGCCAGCACGGCCGTGGCCGAGGCCAGCGCCCGGGGGTCGGGCGGGCACAGCACGCCGGTGCGCCCGTCCTGGATCAGCTCGGCCGGCCCGCCCTGCCCGACGGCGATCACGGGCAGCCCCGAGGCCTGGGCCTCGAGGATCACCTGGCCGAAGGTGTCGGTGGCACTGGCGAACAGGAACAGGTCGGCGCTCGCGTAGGCCGTGGCCAGGTCGTCGCCCTCGAGCCAGCCCAGGAAGGTCGCCTCCGGGCCCAGGCGCGCACGCAGCCGCTCCTCCTCGGGCCCGCCGCCGGCCAGCAGCAGGTGCAGGCGCCGGTCGCGCCGGCGCGCCTCCTCGAAGGCGTCGGCCAGCAGGTCGACGCCCTTCTCCGCGGTCAGGCGCCCGGCGTAGAGCACGTTGACCCGGCCGGGCTCCCGGGCGCAGGCGAACCGCCCGGGGTCGCGGCGGGCGGGGTCGAAGCGACCGAGGTCGACGCCGCGGTCCCAGCGCGCGATCAGCCCGGGATCGACGCCGAGCGCGCCCAGCGTGGCGTCGGCGCTGCGCGAGGGGGAGAGCACGACCCGGCAGTGGCCGTAGAAGGCGGCCAGCGCGGCGCGCATGCCGCCCTCCAGCCGCGGATCGCCCGAGCGCAGCCCGGCGTAGGCGGCCAGCTCGGTGTGGTAGGAGCCCACGACCGGCAGCTCCATGGCCCGGCCGATCAGCAGGGCGGCGATCCCCGCCGGTCCCGGCGAGCAGACGTGCAGCAGCCCGTAGCGCCCTTCGGCCAGGGCCTCGACCACCGCCGGCAGGCTGGGCACGCCGACCTCGAGGCCGGGGTAGAAGGGGATGTCGACCTCGGCCACGGCGGCCAGGCGGCGGTCCACGCACGGGTCGGTGCCGATCACCTCGACCTCGAAGCCCGGCACCCCGCGCTCGCGGATCTCGTCCAGCGTGTGGGTCACGCCGTGCATCCCGCCGACGGCGTCCGCGACCAGGGCGACGCGCACCGGCTCGCCCTCGCGGGCGGCCAGCCTGCCCTTCTCGCGTCCCAGGAAGGCGGCGGCCGGGGCGTAGGGGACGGCGGCGATGCAGGCCTCGAACAGGCCGAGCGCCGCACCGGCGTAGTCGCCGCCGGCCTGGGCCGTATCCAGGGCGCGCCCGACCGCGCCGGCCAGCTTGCGCTCGTGGGCGCGGCGCGCGCGGCGGAACAGGTCGGCGTGGGAGAAGCCGTCGGCCTGCAGGTGGTCCAGCAGCGCGCGACCGCGCAGCGGCAGCCCGACCGCGTCCAGCCACGCCCCCAGCAGCGCCCGCGCGTCGGCTGGGGTCAGGTCGGCCCCGATCGCGCCCCGGCGGGCGTCGCCCTCGCTCAGCACGCGCTGCACCATGCGCAGGACGGCGGCCGGCTCGCAGCCCGCGCCGTCGCCGTCGCCCTCCTCGCCCAGGGCGCGGACGGCCAGGGCCATGGCCGCGTGCGCCCACTTGGCGGCCGAGCCCTGGTCACCGCGGGCCACGACCTCGCCCGCGCGCACCTGGGCCAGGAACCGCTCGGGCGTGGCCGCGGCGCCGGCCTCGGTGAAGGTGCGCCCGATGTCGACGCCGGCGTGGTCGTCGGTGCCGCCGATGCCGATCCCGCCGTGGGTCTCGATGTAGATCGCGGCGGGCAGGTTGAGCTCCTTGGCCCGTGACCCGTTGCGCGTCTCCCAGACCCCGAACAGGCGGGCCAGGCGCCGGCGGTGGGCCGGGGTCAGCGGCGCCGCCACGGCGTAGAAGGGGTGGGCCAGGGCGCAGGCGATCTCGTGCTCGTGCAGGTAGGCGGCCACCAGATCGACGTCGTCGTTGTGGGCCTGCAGCCACTCGTGGTCGCCCGGGGTGATCCCGTAGCAGAGGACGTGCACGGCCTGGGGCTCGCCGCGGAAGCCGACCGTCAGCTCCTCCGACACGAAGACGTCGGGCCGGTCGGCCAGCTCGAGCACGCCGGCGATCGTGTCGTGGTCGGTCAGGGTGAAGAAGTCCATGCCGCGGCGCTTGGCCAGGGCGTAGGCCTCCTCCGGTGGGGTGGCGCACTCCGGCAGCCCCAGGGCGCGCTGGACGCCCAGCTTGGAGACCTGCGAGGCGGTGGAGTGGCAGTGCATGTCGACCCGGGTGGCCGACGGGGGAGCGTTCATCGTCCCTCCTGTGCTCGTTCTCATCGTCGAGAGCAGTTTCGGCTGCTCCGAGGCGGTTTTCGTTACCAACCGGCTACCGCGGCGTGACCGTGTTGTGAACGCCGGGGCGCTTCTTCACGAGATGGCCACACGCGCGGCCCCGGCGGCGGCGAAGGAGAGGGAATGGCCCCCCGCGCCGGTGACCTGGTCCTGTCCCGGGGACCGGTCCGGGTCGAGGTCGGGCTCGCGCCCTTCGCCCTGACCGTGCGCCGCGGCGGGCGGCGGCTGCTGCACTCCGCCGGCGTGCGCTTCGCCGACGGCGTGGTGCACGACCACTTCGTCGAACTGACCGAGGGCGTGCTCGCGCGCGAGGAGCTCGACGACCCCGTGGCCGCCCGCTCGGCGCGGGTGCTTGCCGCCACCGAGCACGGCGCGCGCCTGGCCCTCGCCCTGGCCGACGGCACCGAGGCCGAGCTCGAGCTCGAGCTGCGCGAGGGGGAGCGCGTCGTGCTCGAGCTGCGCGCGCCCGCCGCGGGCCCGGCGCCGCTGCGCGCGGCGCTGTTCTGGCCCGGGCAGGCCGCGCAGCGCTTCGTCGGCCTGGGCGCCCGCCACGGCCCGCACTTCGACCAGTCGGGGCGCTCGCTGCAGCTCGGTGCCGACCGGCGCTACACCGGCCCGGACTGCCCGCCCGACATGCTCGACGTCGGCGGCATCCCGCAGGGCGACTACGCGCCGGCGCCCTGGCTGCTGGCCTCGCGCGGGTACGGGCTCTGGCTGCAGACCGACGGTCCGGGAGCCCGCTTCGAGCTCGGCGACGAGGTCTCGGTGTCGACTCGCCTGGCCGCCGGCCCGCTGCGCCTGCACCTGCTCTGCCGCCCGACCCCGGTGGCCTGCCTGCGTCACTACGGGCGGCTCACCGGCCTACCCGCGCTGCTGCCCGAATGGGGCTATGGGCACTGGAAGAGCCGCGACGTCTACGAGCACCAGAGCGCCGTCCAGGCCGATGCCGACGGCTACGCCGAGCACGGCCTGCCGCTGGACGCGATCGTGATCGACTCGCCCTGGGAGACCCAGTACAACACCTGGGAGTTCAACCCGCACCAGTTCCCCGACCCGGCCGGCCTGATCTCCGGCCTGCGCGCGCGGGGCGTGCGCACGGTGGTCTGGGTCACGCCCTGGGTCAACCTGGACTCCTCCGACGGTCAGCGGCCGCCCGGCTCGGAGTCAGAGCGCCTGCACCGCGAGCCCGCGCCCAACTACGCCCCAGCCGCCGCGGCCGGCCACTTCGTGCGAGACGCGCAGGGCAGCCCGTTCGTGGCCCGCTGGTGGATGGGCACGGGCTCGCCGGTCGACTTCTCCTCGCCCGCGGCCGAGGCCTGGTGGCGCGAGCTGGCCCGGCCCGTGCTCGAGCTCGGGGTGGAGGGGATCAAGGCCGACGATGGCGAGGGCTACTACTTCCCCGACGACGTGCTCTTCGCCGACGGGCGCAGCGGGGCCCAGGCCGCCTGGTGGCAGGGCGGTGCCTACCGGCGCAGCATGCAGCGTGTGCTGGACGAGGTCCATCCCGGGCGCGGGGTGCTCTTCGGGCGCTCGGGCTGGAGCGGGCAGCAGAGCACGGGCATGCTCTGGGGCGGCGACCAGGCCTCGGACTTCTGGTCGCTGCGGACGCTGGTCGCGGCCACCCTGAGTGCGGCCGCCTCGGGCTTCTCGAACTGGTCGCACGACGTCGGCGGCTACCTGGGCGAGCGTCTGGTCGGGCGCTGCCCGGCCGAGCTGCTCGTGCGCTGGGCCCAGTTCGGCTGCTTCACACCGCTGATGCAGGCCCACGGGCGCCTGCCCCAGGAGGCCTGGACCTACGACGCCCTGACGCTCGAGCGCTTCCGCGCCGCGGTGCTGCTGCACGAGCGGCTGGTGCCCTACGTGCGCGCCGCGGCCGCGACCGCGGCGCGCTGCGGCCTGCCGCTCGTGCGCCCGCTGTGCCTGAGCGACCCCGGCGACCCGCGCGGCTGGGAGCTGGCCGACGCCTACGGTTACGGGCCGTCGCTGTGGATCGCCCCGGTGCTCGAGCAGGGCGCGGCCGAGCGCGAGGTCGAGCTGCCGCGGGGCGACTGGATCGAGAGCTGGAGCGGTGAGGCGGTGCGCGGAGGGGGGACGGTGGTCGCACCCGCCCCGCCCCAGCGGATCCCGGTCTGGATCCGGCGCGGGGCCCTGGTCGTCACCTACCCGGCCGAGCACGTGGCCGCCGGGCTGGGCGACACGCCGGAGGGCGAGCGCCCGCTGGAGGCCACCCTCTGGGGCCGGCCGGCGTGCGGGCGGGCGCTGGCCCGGCTGGCCGACGGCACCCGCGTGCGCTGGGAGCACGGACGCTTCAGCGTGAGCCCTGAGCGCCAGGTCGCCTTCGCCGTGCGCTGAAGGCGCGCGATGCGGGTACACGTCGGCAAAACTCGATCGGGGGAGCTGCTCATGGCCAAGGACTTCAAGCCGGGCGACGAGGTGCGGTGGGGTACCGCGCAGGGCAAGACCAAGGGCAAGGTCGAGAAGAAGCTGACCTCGAAGACCGAGATCAAGGGCCACACGGCCAAGGCCACCGAGGACGACCCCCAGTACCTGGTCAAGAGCGACAAGACCGGGGAGAAGGCGGCTCACAAGCCCGGCGCGCTCAAGAAGGGCAGGCCCTGAGACGGTCGGATGGGGTGGGCGCCGTCTGGTGACTATTTCTCCATAACGCGCCCAACCCCCCCGATAGTGCCCTCGCGCAAGCGCAGGCCCGCCTGCCTCGTTTGACCTGGGCAGTCGATCAGGCGATCCAGGAGCATCACCATCTCTTCACTTGCGCCGCCCCGTGCCCTGGCAGCGTCCCGCCCGATGGCGGCGGCGCGCCCACTGCCCGCGGGTCCGCGCGGGGCCCCGCTGCGGGTGCTGCGACCGCGGCTGGCCGGAGGCGCCCGCACCACCGTCTACGTGGCCGAGCACGACGCGCGGCGCACCGACGTGCGCGTGGCCGTCCTGGGCCCGCCACGCGCCCTGGCCGCCTGGTGTCGCGCCCATGGGCACCAGGAGGCGATCGTGGGCGGCTTCTTCGCGCGACCCGGCGGCACCCCTCTGGGTGAGCTGCGCACGGGCGGCATCGAGCGTGCGCACGTTCCCTTCGCCGCGCCGTGGGGGGCACGGCGGGCCTGCGTGCACGTCGACGGGGGCCGGCTCCGCCTGACCCCGCGCTCCGAGCTCTCCGCCGCCCCGCGCGGCGACCTGCTGCAGGCCGGGCCGCTGCTGGTCCGCGACGGGGCGCCCTGCCTGCAGGACGGCGATGACGCCGAGGGCTTCTCGGCCGCCTCCGGCCAGTTCGACTCCGACATCACGGTCGGGCGCTACCCGCGCGCCGCGCTCGGGGTGGCCGGCAGCCGCCTGCTGGCCGTGGCCTGCGACGGTCGCGACCACGACGACGCCGGTCTGAGCCTGCCCGAGCTGGCCCACCTGATGGCCGAGCTCGGCGCGCGTCACGCCATCAACCTCGACGGTGGCGGCTCGACCTCGCTGGTCACCGGCGGGCGCCTGCGCAACGTCCCGCGCGAGCAGCACGGCCGCACGGTGACGGGCGGGCGCGCCGTCTCGACCGCGCTGCTCTTCGTCCCGCGCGCCTGAGCCGCCGCCGGCCGGCGCCCCTCGCTACCGCCCGAGCCGGGTCCTGGCCGCTGCTACGTTCACAGCTTGGTCACAAGCCCTTCACGCCGGCCCCGGGTGCTGATGGGGCTGATGTTCTTCCCTCGCGGGGGCTCGGCCCAGGTGGCGCAGAACCTGGCCGCGGCGCTGCCCGCGCACGGCTGGGAGGTGACCGTCGTCTCGGGCTCGCTCCGGGTCCCGGGCCGCCCGGGCGACGCCCGGCGCTTCTACACCGGCCAGGACGTCCGTCCCGTGGACTTCACCGCCGCCCTGCAAGCCGCCGACCCGCTGCGAGCCGACCCGCCCTTCCATCCCTCCTACGAGGACCGCCCCGGGGCCCCGGACCGCGTCATGGCCTCCGTCGACGACGCGACCTGCGAGCACCTGGTCAGCGTCTGGGCCCGCGAGCTGGCCGCCGCCGGCGCGGCCGAGGCCGACGTCCTGCACCTGCACCACCTGACCCCGCTCAACGAGGCCGCCGCCCGGGTCGCGCCCGGGGTTCCGGTCGTCGGGCACCTGCACGGCACCGAGCTCTCGATGCTCGAGGAGATCGAGCAGGACCCCGGGCGCTGGCCCTGCGCGCGCGCCTGGGAGCAGCGGATGCGGCGCTGGGCCCAGGCCTGCGAGCGCCTGGTCGTTCTGTCGGCCTCCCAGGTCCAGCGGGCCGAGCGCCTGCTCGGCGTGGACCCGGAACGCTGCGTGCAGATCTCCAACGGCTTCGACCCCGAGACCTTCCACGTGCGCGACGTGGACCGCATGGCCCACTGGCGCCGCCACCTGGTGGAGGAGCCCCAGGGGTGGGCGCCGGGCTCGGAGCCGGGGTCGATCGCCTACTCCGAGGCCGACCTGGCTCCGCTGGCCACCGGCGCCCCGGTGCTGCTCTACGTCGGGCGCTTCACGGCGGTCAAGCGCGTCGGGCTGCTGGTCCGCGGCCACGCCCGTGCCGCGGCGAGCTTCGCCACGCCCGCGCCGCTGGTCCTGCTCGGCGGGTTCCCGGGCGAATGGGAGGGCGAGCATCCGGCCGACGCGGTCGCGGCCACGGGCGCTCGCGACGTCTTCCTGGCCGGCTGGCACGGCCACGACGAGCTGCCGGGCTTCTTCGCCGCGTCCGACGCGGTCGTGCTGCCCTCGGTGCGCGAGCAGTTCGGGCAGGTCCTGGTCGAGGGCATGGCCTGCGGGCTGCCGGCCATCGCCGTCGACTCCCACGGCCCGGCCGAGATCGTGGAGCACGGCCGCACGGGGTGGCTGGTCGAGGGCGACGACGAGGCCGGGCTGGCCGGCGCGCTGGTGCAGGCGGTCAACGATCCGGCCGAGCGCGAGCGCCGGGGGGCCGCCGCGCGCCGCGACGCGCGCGGGCGCTTCGCCTGGCCGGCCCTGGCCGGCGAGGTCGCGGGCCTGTACGCGGGGGTGGCCAGGCCGTCGCTCCCGGCCTGATCCGCTGCTAGCCTTTCGCGTTCGTCAACCCTCAAGTGCCCGCCGCCGCGCCACGGGAGCACGCCCATGTATCGCTCTACTGAGCCTCCATCGGCCGTCGGCCTCTACGACCCCGCTTACGAACACGACGCCTGCGGCGTGGCCTTCGTGGCTCGTCTCGACGGGGCCCGCACCCACGAGACGGTGCACAAGGCGCTCATCGCCCTCGGCAACCTCGAGCACCGCGGCGCCGCCGGCGCCGATCCCAAGACCGGCGACGGGGCCGGGATGCTGCTCCAGCTCCCGCACGAGCTCTTCGCCGGCCTGGTCGGCCCCGAGCTGCCGGCTCCCGGGGCCTACGGGGTCGGGGTCTGCTTCCTGCCCCAGGACCAGGAGCGCCGCACCGAGCTCGAGCGGCTGCTGACCGACACGATCGAGGCCGAGGGCCAGCGCGTGCTCTGCTGGCGCGACGTGCCGGTCGACAAGGACTACGTCGGCATCACCGCCAACTGGTACGCGCCCTACATCAAGCAGGTCGTCGTCGCGGCCGAGGGTGGGCTGGTCCACGACCAGGAGGCCTTCGAGCGCAAGCTCTACGTGATCCGCCGCGTGGCCGAGATCGCCGCCGGGCCCGACCTGGTGATCCCGTCGTTCTCGAGCCGGACGATCGCCTACAAGGGCATGCTCAACGCCAACCAGCTGCTCGGCTACTACCCGGACCTGCAGGACGAGCGCACGCGCTCATCGCTGGCCCTGGTGCACTCGCGCTTCTCGACCAACACCTTCCCGAGCTGGGAGCTGGCCCACCCCTACCGGGTGATCGCCCACAACGGGGAGATCAACACCCTGCGCGGCAACGTCAACTGGATGCGCGCGCGCGAGTCCCAGCTCGCCTCGGAGCTGTTCGGCGACGAGCTGGCCAAGGTCCTGCCCGTGGTCCGGCCCGCCGGCTCTGACTCGGCCACCTTCGACAACGTGCTCGAGCTGCTGATGATGGCCGGGCGCTCCCTCCCCCACGCGGTGATGATGATGGTCCCCGAGGCCTACTCCGGGCGCGAGGACCTGCCCGCCGAGCTGGTCGACTTCTACGCCTTCCACTCCTGCCTGATGGAGCCGTGGGACGGTCCGGCCGCGGTCGCCTTCACCGACGGGCGCTTGATCGGCGCGACCCTGGACCGCAACGGCCTGCGCCCCGGGCGCTGGCTGCAGACCCACGACGGCTGGGTCGTGCTGGGCTCCGAGGCCGGCGTGCTCTTCTCCGAGGCGCCCGAGAACGTGCTGCGCAAGGGCCGCCTGCAGCCCGGCAAGCTGTTCCTGGTCGACGTCGAGCAGGGCCGGATCGTGGGCGACGAGGAGGTCAAGCGCGAGGTCAGCGTCCGCGCGCCCTACGGCGACTGGCTGCGCTCCTCGATCGTGCACCTCGACGACCTCCCCGCCGTGGCGCCCCCCGAGCACCGCTCCGAGCCGCTGCGCGCCCGCCAGCTGGCCTTCGGCTACACCCAGGAGGACCTGCGCGTGCTGCTCGGGCCGACCGCGACCAAGGGCGAGGAACCGATCGGCTCGATGGGCAACGACACCGCCCTGGCCGTGCTCTCGGACTGCCGGCCGCCGCTCTTCTCCTACTTCAAGCAGCTCTTCGCACAGGTCACCAACCCGCCCATCGACCCGATCCGCGAGGCGGTGGTCATGAGCCTGGCCACCGGCGTGGGCGCGGAGGCCAACCTGTTGGCGGAGGGCCCGGAGCACGCGCACCAGCTCGTGATGGACCAGCCGATCCTGCGCTCTGACGAGCTCGAGAAGCTGCGCCGCGTCGATCACGCCGTCTTCTCCTCGCGCACGCTGGACATCAGCTGGCCGGTGTCGGAGGGGCCGCTTGGCATGGAGTCCGCGGTGCAGCGCATCTGCGCGCAGGCCCACGACGCCGTGGCCGAGGGCGTCAACGTGCTGATCCTGTCCGACCGCGAGCTCGGCCCGCAGCGGGCTCCGATCCCCTCCCTGCTGGCCGTGGCCGCCGTCCATCACCACCTCGTGCGCGAGGGCACGCGGCTGCGCGCGGGGCTGGTGCTGGAATCCGGCGAGCCGCGCGAGGTGCACCACTTCGCCACCCTGATCGGGTACGGCGCGAGCGCGGTCAACCCCTACGTGCTCTTCGAGTCGGTCGCCGAGCTGGTGGAGCAGGGGGTCCTGCCCGCAGGCCTGACCGTGGCCGAGGCCCAGGCCAAGCTGGTCAAGGGGATCGGCAAGGGCCTGCTCAAGACGATCTCCAAGATGGGCATCTCCACGATCCAGTCCTACTGCGGCGCCCAGATCTTCGAGGCGGTCGGGCTCGAGACCGAGCTCGTCGAGCACCACTTCACCGGCACGGCCTCGCGCATCGGGGGCATCGGCGCCGAGGTGCTGGCCCGCGAGACGCTCGACCGCCACGCGCGCGCCTACCCGGCCACCCACGAGACGCTGCTGCCGGTCGGCGGGGTCTACGCCTGGCGCCGCGAGGGCGAGCACCACCAGTGGAACCCGGAGACGATCGCCCTGCTCCAGCAGGCCGTCCGCCACGGCGGGGCCGAGTCCTACGAGGAGTACGCGCGCGTGGTCAACGAGGACGCCGGCCGGCGGGCGACGCTGCGCGGCCTGCTGCGCTTCCGCGAGGACGTCGAGCCGGTCGCCCCGGAGGAGGTCGAGCCGGCCCGGGAGATCGTCCGGCGCTTCGTCACCGGCGCCATGTCGCTGGGCTCGATCTCGAC
>Ga0136612_10000659_pt1 | contig 13032 bp, 13 predicted proteins | sample AntDryUQ224A2306_2_FD_106644 | JGI IMG/M metagenome (GOLD analysis project Ga0136612, IMG submission 106644) | Polar desert sand microbial communities from Dry Valleys, Antarctica - metaG UQ224A (23.06) | ecosystem: Environmental > Terrestrial > Soil > Desert | place: Antarctica: Dry Valley...
GCGCCACGCCCGCCGCCGCGCACGCCAGCCCGCGGTTCTCGAGGACGCGCGCCGGCTCGTCCTCGGTCCACAGTCCGAGGTTCAGCGACGCGTAGGGCCCCTCGGAGACCCCGCCGCGGCGGGTGGTGAACAGCGCGCGCGCACCGGGCAGGTCGATCGCCAGGTGCTCTCCGGAGGCGAAGAACGGCGCGGGCGGTCTCACCGGACGTGCAGCTCGACCCCGGCCAGCGGCTCGCGCTGGGCGTACTCGAAGTGGGCGCGGCCCGGTGCGCTGAGCTCCTCGGCGATGCGCCAGCCCTCCTTGATCGAGCGGTCGCGGTCCCACACGCGCAGGTGCATCGATGCGGTCTCCGTGTTGTAGCAATAGGCCAGCTCGCCGTCGGGGTCGTGGTAGGTGACGCCAACGAGCGAGGCCCGGTCGGCATCCACGTCGGCGGTGATCTTCCGGGCGCCGTCGCAGGCCTCCACCCGCCAGCTCGTCAGGCCGAAGCGGCTCGGGTTGCGTATCACGGCCACTGGGTTGGTGGAGCGGAAGTCCCGCCCGGCGAAGCGCCCGACGACCGGGCTGGAGGGCCCGATCTCGCGGCCCAGGCGCGGCACGAAGACCGAGACGCCGTCCATGAACGTGTCCGGCCGGGGCGCGCCGTCCAGCGTCTCGAAGTCGTTGCAATGCGCCCACGCCCAGCGCGCGGCGTGCTTGGAGCCCCACAGGTGCGCCTGGCCGCCGCGGGCGCCGTCGAGGACGAGGTCACGCCCGGCGAAGGCGACCGTACCCTCCACGACCACGTCCGGATGGGCCAGCGTGAGCACGGTCTTGGCGATCTTCGCGCGGCGCAGGAGGGGATGGACGTGCTCGGCGGCCGGCAGCCGCGGCTCCCAGCGCAGGTCCCAGGCCACGTCGTCGAAGGCGCCGGTCATGCCGCGGTCGGAGAGCACGGCGTCGCCGATGCGCAGCGCGAACGGCTCGGCGGTCGCCACGAGGTCGCCGATCGGCCGGCTCGTCTTGCGCCCGATCCCCTCGCCGGGCGCCGCCGGGTCCATCGCCATGAACCACAGCGAGCAGGTCGCATCGCCCTCGAGCGGGGCCAGCATCGTGTAGCGGATCCACAGCCCGACGCCACTGCCCCGGTCGGTGGCCGAGAGGTAGTGCACCTCGTAGTGGCCGGGAGCGCCATCCCACCGAAGCGCGTTCGCGTTCATGACGTCTGAGCCTAGTCGCGCACGGCGGCGAGCGCCGCCTGGAGCTCGGCCTCGCGGCTGGCCGCGGCGCCGTCCAGCCGCGCCGCCAGGGCGGCGGCGAGCCCGCGCCCCACGTCCGGTCCCTCGGGAACGCCCGCGCCCATCAGGTCCTCGCCGCCTATCTCGAGGCGGATGTGGCGCAGCTCGTCCAGCCAGGTGCGCGCGGCGGGCTCCGGGCCCAGCGCCCCGCCGACCGCCACGGCCTCCGGCGGCCGGCGCCCGACCGCGACCGCGATCTCCGACGGGCGCGTGGCCGCGGCCAGCGCGGCGGCGAGCGCCGGGCCCTCCGTGGCGGCGGCGACCACGACCTCGCGGGTGGACGCCGGGAACCCGAGCCGGTCCAGCCACCCCGAGAGCGTCACGCGGTCCATGCGCGTGCAGGCGGTGGCCAGCACCACGAGTCCCCGGCGCCCGTCGCCGGGCAGCAGCGCGAGCGCCCGGTCCGCGAGGTCGCGATCGGGCGCCAGGCGGGGCTCGAGGGCGCCGGCGACGCCGAGCGTGGCAGCGAGCTCGAGGGCGGCGAGGGGCGCCGGTTCCGTGGTGAGCAGCAGCAGCTCAGAGCCCAGACGCGGCCCCGACACGGTCTGGATGGCCCCGTCCGCGACGGCGGCGCGGGCCAGGCGCTCGGTCTCGGTCTCCGGGGCGAAGCCCAGGCGCGCCGCGTAGCGCACGAGGCGCAGCAGGCGGGTCGGATCGTCGGTGAACGACGCGGCGTGCAGGACCCGCAGCCGCCGGGCCGCGAGGTCCTCCCACGCCTGCGGGATCGCCTCCAGGCGGCCGGCGACGTCCGGGGAGAGGCCCAGCGCGATGGCGTTGACGGTGAAGTCGCGGCGGGTGAGGTCGGCCCGGAGGTCGGCCGGCGCGACGTCGGGCAGCGCGCCCGGTACGGCGTAGGTCTCCGAGCGGGTCACGGCCAGGTCGAAGCTCACAGCCTCGCCGCGTACCGTGGCCGTCCCGAAGCGGTCGTGCACCACGGACTCGCCACCGAGTCGCTCGGCCGCGGTGCGGGCCGCCGCCGCCGCGTCGCCCTCCACGACCAGGTCGAGATCCGGCGGCGTCTCCCCGAGCAGCAGGTCGCGCACCGCACCGCCGACGAGCCAGACGGCCCGGGTCCCCGCCAGGGCCTCCAGGACCGTGGCTCCGCCCGGCGTGGTGGCGAGCCGGTCGCGCAGCGCGGCGGGGTCGGGCGGTTCCATCGGCGGAGTCTCGCGCCTGCGGGCGACGGAGGGGTGGTGCGGGCAGGACGGTGCCGGTCAGGGGCGGACCGGCACCCCGGCCGCCGCCAGGTGCGCCTTGGCCTCGGCGATCCGGTGCTCGCCGTAGTGGAAGATCGAGGCGCAGAGCACCGCGTCGGCGCCGGCCTGGAGCCCGTCGGCCAGATGGCCGAGCTCGCCCGCCCCGCCGGAGGCGATCACGGGGATGCCGACCGCCGCGGCGACGGCGCTGGTCAGCGGAAGGTCATAGCCGTCCTTCGTGCCGTCGCGGTCCATGCTCGTGAGCAGGATCTCTCCCGCTCCGCGCTCGGCGCCCTCGCGCGCCCAGGCGACGGCATCCCGGCCGGTCAGGGTCCGCCCACCGGCGACGAAGACCTCCCAGCCCTCTCCGCCGGCCCGGCTCTTGGCGTCGATGGCGAGCACGACGCACTGGGCGCCGAACTGCGCCGCCAGCTCGTCGAGCAGGCCGGGACGCGCGACCGCGGCGGAGTTGACCGACACCTTGTCGGCCCCGGCGTCCAGCACCGCCTGGGCGTCGGCGACCGCGCGGATGCCGCCCCCGATGGTGAACGGGACGAAGACGTCATTCGCCGTGCGCCGGGCGAGCTCGACGACCGTGTCGCGCTTGTCGGCGGTCGCGGTGATGTCGAGGAACACGAGCTCGTCGGCGCCCTCGGCGTCGTAGTGGGCGGCGAGCTCCACCGGATCGCCCGCATCGCGGATGTCGATGAACCGCGTGCCCTTGACGACTCGGCCGGCGTCGACGTCCAGGCACGGGATGACGCGCTTGTAGTGCACGGCCGTATTGTCGCCGACGCCGAGCTTTCCGTCGGAGTCATACAACAGCGCCGCTACGCTTAGCGCATGAGACGCATGTTCGCCATCGCAGGTGGTGCCTACGTCGCGGTTGCGGTGATGGGTCACGGCCTGGAACGCTCGGGCTCGACGCGGTGCGACTGCCGACCCGACTGCTGGTGCAAGCGCCCCGGTCTGAACCTCTTCCGCTGGGTGTTTCCCTTCGGTCACAGCGGCGGCTAGGTCGCAGCGAGCGCCGCGTTGCCCTCGGCGACCGTGAACCGGCCCTCGTAGAGCGCCTTGCCCACGATGACCCCCGTGAGGGGGGCGCCGACGCCGGCCAGCCCCGCCAGGTCCTCCACTCCGCCGACCCCGCCGGAGTACACGAGGTCGCCCTCGACCGCCGCGGCGATGGCGCGCACCTCGCCGAGATCGGGCCCCGCGAGCATCCCGTCGCGGTCGACGTCGGTGTAGATGACGGTCCGCACGCCCTGCGTGGCCAGGCGGGCGATGACCTCGCCCGCGGTCAGCTCCGTGCGCTCGGTCCAGCCCGCGGCGGAGACCCTCCCGCCCCGGACGTCCACCGCCACGGCGACGCGCTGGGCGCCGTGGGCGGCCAGCGCCGCGTCGAGCATCGCCGGGTCGCGGTAGGCGGCGGTCCCGATCACGATCCGGTCGGCGCCCGCGGCGAGCGCGGCCGCGACCGCCGCGCCCGTGCGCAGCCCGCCGCCGAGCTGCACGGGAACCTCGCAGGCGGCGGCGATCCGCTCGACGTGGCCGAGGTTCACCGGGGCGCCGCCGCGGGCGCCGTCGAGGTCCACCACGTGCAGCGCCTGCGCGCCGGCCTGCACCCAGGCGCGCGCCGCGTCGAGCGGGTCGTCGTGGTAGACGGTGCGGTCCTCGAAGCGGCCCTGGACGAGCCGCACGGCGCGCCCGTCGAGGATGTCGATGGCCGGGTAGAGCCTCACGCGGCGACGCAGGCGCACAGCCCGCTGAAGCTCTTCAGCAGCGCGAGGCCGTGGTGTGAGGACTTCTCGGGGTGAAACTGGACCCCGTAGACGTCCCCGCGGGCCACAACGCTGGCAAAGCGCTCGCCGTACTCGCTCGTGCCCACCACGTCGGCGGCGTCGGCAGGCCGGGCCGCGTAGGTGTGCACGTGGTAGAAGGCCGCCTGCTCGGGCAGGCCGGCGGTCAGCGGCGACGGGCGCTCGAAGGTCACCAGGTTCCAGCCGATGTGGGGCACCTTGAGCCCGGGCGCCTCGAGCTCGGACACCGTGCCCGGAAGCAGCCCCAGGCCCGTGGCGCCCTCGATCTCCGTGGACGTCTCGAAGAGCAGCTGCATGCCCAGGCAGATCCCCAGCACGGGCACGCCCGCGCGGGTGCGCTCCGCCAGCACCGCGTCCAGCCCGAGCGCGGCCAGGTTGCGCATGGCCTGCGGGAAGGCCCCGACCCCGGGCACCACCAGTCCGTCGGCAGCCCGCAGGTCGTCGTGCTCGCGCGTGATCTGCGCGCGCGCGCCGACGTGCTCGAGGGCCTTCTCGACCGAGCGGCGATTGCCCATCCCGTAGTCGACGACCGCGATGGCGGGCCCGCTCACGTCAGCGTCCCCTTGGTGCTCGGCACGCCGGGCTCGGTCGGGTCGATCGCGACCGCGGCGCGCAGCGCGCGGGCAAAGGCCTTGAATGCGGCCTCGATCATGTGGTGGGCGTTGGTGCCCGCCTCCACGCGGAGGTGCAGGGTCAGCCGCGCGGCCGAGGCCACGGCGCGAAAGAACTCCTCGGTCTCCTCGTGGTCAAAGCCCGCGATGGCGCCCGGCGGCAGGTCGGCCGAGAAGGCGCAGTAGGGCCGGCCGGAGATGTCGAGCGCCGCGGTGGCCAGCGCCTCGTCCATCGGCACCGCCGCCGCGCCGTAGCGCGCGATCCCGGCGCGCTCGCCCAGCGCGCGGTCCAGAGCCTGCCCGAAGCAGATGCCCGTGTCCTCGACGGTGTGATGGGATCCGGTCTCCAGGTCGCCCTGGACCTTCACGGCGAGGTCGAGCCGGCCGTGGCGCGCCGTGAGATCGAGCATGTGGTCCAGGAACCCCACGCCCGTCTCGCGCTCGCCCTCGCCGGTCCCGTCGAGTGCGAGCGCGAGCTCGACGTTGGTCTCCTTCGTCTTGCGCTGGACCTCCGCGCTGCGGACCGGGGGGCTCATGGCGCGGGATTCTCCCCCATGCGCGCCTCCATCGACTCGGCGTGGCGCTCGAACCCCTCGGCGCGGGCGATCACCGCGCCGGGCCCAGCCAGTGCGGCGGCCGCGTCGCCGATGCGCACCTCGGTCATCCGGCGGCGGAAGTGGCGCGGCGAGAGCCCGGAGGCGAAGCGCGCCGCCCCACCGGTGGGGAGCACGTGGTTGGAGCCCGCGACGTAGTCCCCGAACGCCGTGGCCCCCGTCGCGCCGATGAACAGGCAGCCCGCCCGGCTCACGCGCGGCGCGAGCGCCTCGGCCTCGGCGCCGACCAGCTCGAGGTGCTCCGGCGCGAGCGCCTCCGCGAAGGCCAGTGCGGCCTCCGCGCTGGCGGCGAGCGCCAGGACGCAGCGGTCCGCGGTCGCCGCGGTGGCGTCGAGGCGGTCGAGCTCGGCGGCGACGGCGTCGAGGACCGCGGGCTCGGTGGCGACGAGCGCGACGATGCTGCCCGGCCCGTGCTCGGCCTGGGCGAGCAGGTCGAGGGCGACGAGTGGCGCTTCGGCCCCGGGCCCGGCGAGGACCAGCAGCTCGCTGGGCCCCGCGAAGCCGTCGATGCCCACGCGATGGGCCAGCAGGCGCTTGGCCTCCTGTACGTAGGCGTTGCCCGGCCCGACGATCACGTCCACCGCCGCGACCGCGCGGGTGCCCAGCGCGAGCGCCGCCACGGCCTGGGCGCCGCCCATCCGGTAGACCTCCTCGACGCCGAGCAGAGCGCACGCTCCGAGGATCGCCGGGTGTGCGCCCGCGGGCCCCGGCGGGGCGCACACGACCACCTCCTCGACGCCGGCCACCTGTGCGGTGACGGCGCCCATGACGACCGTGCTCGGATAGGGCGCGCGCCCGCCGGGCGCGTAGACCGCCGCGCGCCGCACCGGGAGCTCGCGCACCCGGATGCGCTGGCCCTCGGCGCCCGTCACCTCGGTGTCGGCCCCGATCTCCGCCTCCGCGACGGCGCGGACGTTTGCCGCCGCGCGCTCCAGCGCATCCTCGAGCTCCGGAGGGATGTCACGGCGCGCCGCGGCGAGCTCACCGGCGCCCACGCGCAGGGGCTCGGGTGCGCCGCCGCCGGTGTCCAGCGCCGACGTGAGCGCCAGCACGGCCTCGTCGCCGTCGCGATCGACCCGGTCGATGATCTCGCGCACGCGCCCCTCGACCGCGGCGTCACCCCCGGGGCCCCCGGCGCGCAGGTCGCGCGCGAGCGCCGCCGGGTCCTCGCCGAGCTCGGTGCGCTCAACCTCCACGCAGGCGCTCCAGGACGTCGTCGATCGCGGCGGCCTTGAGCTTGTGGGCGACCGGGTTGGCGATCAGGCGCGCGGTGCAGACCGCGATCTCCTCGCGGACGACGAGGTCGTTCTCGGCCAGGGTCGTGCCGGTGGCGGTCAGGTCGACGATCGCCTCGACCAGCCCGGTGAGCGGGGCGAGCTCAACCGAGCCCTTGACCTCGACGATCTCCGCCTGACGGCCGGTGCGCTCGAAGTAGGCGGCGGCGACCTTCGGGTACTTCGTCGCGACACGCATGACGCCGAGCCGCTGGAGGGCCTCGGCGGCGCGGTCGTCGCCCGCCACGCCGGCCAGCACCATCGTGCAGCGCCCGTAGCCCAGGTCGAGCAGCTCATAGACCTCGCGCTCGGCCTGCTCCATGAGGACGTCCTTGCCAGTGATCCCGAGATCTGCGGCGCCGGCCTCGACGTAGGTCGGGACGTCGGACGGGCGCATCGTGATCACCCCGATCTCGCCGAACAGCAGCTTGCGGTCGTTCTCGCGGATCTCGGCGGTGGCCAGCCCCAGCCGGTCCAGCGCGTCGAGCGTGGGTTCGAACAGGGCGCCGCGCGGCACCGCGACGGTGAGCCCGCCGGTCGGGGTCACGCCATCCGCTCCTCGCCGGTCAGCGCGATGTGGAGCCGCTCCACGGCCAGTGCGAAGCCGACGGCGGGCAGCTCGCGGCCGAAGCTGCCGACGAGGTCGTCATAGCGCCCGCCCCCGCCCAGCGGCACGCCGAGGGCAGGGTCATAGACGTCGAAGACGGCGCCGGTGTAGTAGCCGAGGTTGCGGGCGAGCCCCAGGTCGAAGATGACGCGCTCGGCGACCGCGGGCGAGAGCAGGGCGTGGACCGCGCGCATGCCCGACACCGCGCTGGAGGCCGGGCCGCCCTCTGCGTCGGCGAGCACCTCCGGCCCGCCGCGCGCCTGGGGCAGACCCACGAGCAGGCCGGCCTCCTCGGCGCCCAGGCCCAGGGCGCCCACCTCCCGCTCGAGGCCCACGAAGTCACGCGTGACCAGCTCGTGCAAGAGCGGGGCGCGCGCGGTCTCGTCCACGCCGAGGGCGTCGAGCACGGCCGGATAGAGCGAGGCGTCGCCGAGGCCGACCCGGTAGTCGCGCAGGCCCACGGCATCCAGCCCGGCGCACAGCACGGTGAGTGCCTCGGCGGTGCCCTCGGGCGCCGGCGCGCCGACGAGCTCGACGCCCGCCTGGAGGAACTCGCGCGGCTGACCGCGCTGAGGACGCACTGCCCGGTAGGCGTGCGCGAAGTAGGAGAAGCGCAGGGGTGGCTCCGCAGCCGCGTAGCGGGTGGCCACGACGCGGGCGATCGGCACCGTCATGTCGGAGCGCAGAGCGAGCACGGCGCCGTGCTCGTCGAAGAGCCGGTAGGCACCGCGTGCGCCCGCGCCGGTGGCCGCCGCGGGCTCGTACTCCAGGGCGGGCGTGTAGATCTCACCGTAGCCGCGGGCGTCCCAGACGCCGCGCAGGGCCTCGGTGATGGCGCGCAGCTCGCGCATCTCGACGGGCAGCACGTCTCGCGTTCCACTGGGGGTCGGGAGCGTCATGGCAGGGTCACCGGGCCGACGCACGCGCTAGGCGTGCACCGGCTCCGTCGCGACGCGCTCGATGCGGGCGCCCAGGTTGCGCAGGCGCTCGTCGATGCGCTCATAGCCGCGGTCGATCTGGCGGATGTTGCCGATCTCCGAGACGCCGTCGGCGCACAGGGCCGCCATGAGCATGGCCATGCCGGCCCTGATGTCGGGCGAGTCCATGCGCTGGGCCCGCAGCCGGCTGGGGCCGGTGACGATCGCGCGGTGCGGGTCGCAGAGCACGATGTCGGCACCCATGCCGACCAGCTTGTCCGTGAAGATCAGGCGGTTCTCGAACATCCATTCGTGCACGAGGAACGAGCCCTGGCACTGGGTGGCCAGCGCGACCGCGATCGAGGTGAGGTCGGCCGGGAAGGCGGGCCAGGGGCCGTCCTGGAGCTTTGACTTGTACTCCCCCACGTCGCGGCGCACCACCAGGTCCTGGCCGCCGGGGACCAAGACGTCGTCGCCGTCGAGCTCGGAGTGCAGGCCGAGGCGCTCGAAGATGAGCCGGATCATCCGCAGGTCGCTGGGCACGGTGTCCTTGATGCGCAGCTCGCCGCCGGTGACGCCCGCAAGGGCCATGAAGGAGCCGATCTCGATGTGGTCGGGCGCGACCTCGTGCTCGCAACCGCTCAGGCGCGCGGACCCCATGACGGTGAGCATGTTCGAGCCGATCCCCTGGATGTCGGCGCCCATCCGCACGAGCAGGCGCGCGAGATCCTGGACGTGGGGCTCGCACGCGGCGTTCCCGATGATCGTGGCCCCGGGCGTGAGCGCGGCCGCCATCAGCGCGTTCTCGGTCGCCATGACCGACGGCTCGTCCATGAAGACGTCGCCGGCGCGCAGGCCCCGCGGGGCGCTGAGGATGATGGAGCCGTTCATCTCGACCTCGGCCCCGAGCTCGGCGAAGGCGTCCAGATGCGGATCCAGGCGCCGGCGGCCGATCACATCGCCTCCGGGAGGCGGCATCACGGCACGGCGGAAGCGGGCCAGCAGCGGGCCCGCGAGCAGGAAGGAGGCGCGGATGCGCTCGGCCAGGGCCCGGTCCACCTCGGTGCTCTCGATGCCCGCGGCGCAGACGGCCACCTCGTTGTCGCCGCGCCACTCGACACTCGCGCCGAGCGCGGAGAGGATGCCGAGCATCGCGTCGACGTCACGGATGCGCGGGACGTTGCGCACGACGACCTCGTCCTCGGTGAGGACGGCGGCGGCGAGGATGGGCAGCGCGCCGTTCTTGTTCCCGGCGGGAACGATGGTGCCGGAGAGCGGAGCGCCCCCTTCGATGACGAACTTCTCCATGAGCGGGCGTACGCGTGGACGTGGGCTCGAGTCGGTCCGCGGGCGCTCGGCTAGGGTACCAACCATGTCGCTGCCCCTTTCGCGCGACGACGCCTGGACCCTGCTTTGCGAATGGACCGAGAGCGAGTCGCTGCGCCGGCACATGCTCGCGGTCGAGATCGCGATGCGCGCCTATGCGGACCGTTTCGGCGGCGACGAGGACATCTGGGGCCAGACCGGGCTGCTGCACGACCTCGACTACGAGCGCCATCCCTCGCTCGAGGACGGGCACCCGCGCCACGCGATGGCCGAGCTCGAGCGCCTGGGCTACCCCCCCGCGGTCGTCCGCGCCGTCGCCTCCCACGCCGACGCGCTCGGCGTGTCGCGCGACTCCGACATGGAGCGCGCGCTCTACGCGGTTGACGAGCTCTGCGGGTTCATCGTCGCCTGCGCCTACGTCCGGCCCGACGGCGTTCGGGGGATGACGCCCAAGTCGGTCAAGAAGAAGATGAAGACCCCGGCCTTCGCCGCCGCCGTGGACCGCGACGAGCTGCGGGAGTCGGCCGCCGCGCTGGGTGTCGACTTCGACGAGCACGTCGGCGTGGTGATCGCGGCGCTCGAGCCCCACGCGGAGGCGCTGGGGCTCACGGGCCGGCCCGCTCCGGCCTGATCTGATCGCCCGCCCGGGGCTTCGGCTCCGGCCGGGCGCAACGCGGTGCAGGGTCCGGGGAGACGCGTTAGGTCCGGACCGCTTGTGTCGATTGACGTTTTGCCGGGCACGGGCGCCGGGTAGGACACCTCAATACGACAACGGGAGGAGAGGCCAATGCCCGATGAAGACGCAAACCAGGGCGCCGACGCCGAGGCGCTGCCCGAATCGCCGCTGCACGCCTACAAAGAGGGGCGCGAGGACGAGGTCGAGGGCGACGTCGAGAAGCTGAAGTCCGGCGACCCCAAGCAGAGCCAGCAGCAGGACGTCGCCGGCGACGAGAGCGATTCCCAGGCGCACAACGTGGCACCCCCCAAGGAGCCGCCGCCGGGTGTCGATCCGCCTCAGAGCTCGGGCGGTGGGCCCACGCCGCCCGCCCAGGAGTCGCGTGAGGGGTCGTCTCAGGGCAGCGGGGAGCAGCCGGGCGATCACAACGACAACGAGCCACCCCCCGAGGGAGCCGGTCAGAAGGGCGCCGGCGCGGAGACCGGCGGGCTTGGCGGGCTCGAGGACGGCACCGAGCCGCACGGCAAGAACATGCGCCAGGACTAGCACCGCGCGCGGCCCGGTAGGCCGCGAGCGAGTCGTTTCCGATTCACGAGGAGCCCCGCTTTCGGCGGGGCTCCTCAGCGTTCGAGGGCCTCGCTGACCGCGGGGTGCGGGTCGCCGGCCGTGGCGGCGGGCAGCCCGGCCGCCGCCCGCGCCTGGTCGTCGCGATGGTCGCCCTGGCGCCGGCGGAAGGATGCGCGCTGGATGCTTAGGGTCAGCACCCCCGCCGCGACGATGGCGCCGAGATTGATCGCCAGCTGCTCGGCGGAGCCGCGGCAGGCCGACCAGTCGCCATAGGCGACGGAGACCGAGATGTTGGCCGCGGCCGGGATCGTGGTGACCGAGATGAGCACGCCGATCAGCGCGCCCGATTTCGCCGTGGAGAGCGAGAGCATGCCCGCGACGCCGGCGCAGAGGGCCACGAACAGGGCGAAGAAGTCCGGGCTGGCGATGATCTTCGAGAGGCTGTGGTCGCCGGAGTCGAAGTGATCGGGCGTGACCCCGGTGGCCCGGAAGAGCAGCGAGACCACGATCGCGACGGCGATGGCGACCGGAAAGCCCGTGGCGAGCGCGGCGGCCGAGCGCAGCGCGAGGGTGCGACGACGCTGCACGATCGCGACGCACAGGCCCGCCAGCGGGCCGAACTCGGGCCCCACGACCATCGCCCCGATGATGAGGATCGGCGTGTCCAGATAGATGCCGACAGACGCGATGAGCGTCGCCAGCACCATGAACACCATGAACGAGGCCGACAGCGCGGCGGTCTCCTGGGTCCGCGACTCCACCTCCTCCCAGACCACGGCGTCCGAGCGCGTGCCGGGAGCCGCCCGCGAGGCGCGCCGGGCGGTTTCGGAGAGCTCCGTGTCGATGTCCTCGATCGCGATCGACCCGTAGCGGTCGATCTCGAGCTCGCGCAGGTCGCCGAGGATCACGCTGGCCTCCTCACGCACGACGTCGCAGAGGATCACGTCGCCCGAGGGTGAGTGCGCCGTGCCCGGGAGTGAGATGACGTTGCAAGCCGCGGGCGCCGCCTTGAGCATCTCGAGGGCGCGTTCCGCCCGGTCGGGCGGCGCGACGATTCGCAGGTGGATCACGGGGTGGCGACTCTAGGCCCGCGGTGGCCGCGGTGCAAGATCCAGTGCATCCGCGGGACGCCCGATTCCGCCGATTTCCAGGGCTTTCAGCGGCAGGTGGGGCGCGACGCAACGGCGCGCGGGGTTCCGTCCGCGGCCCACCGTACCGTGCGAACACATGTTCTCATCACTCACCAATCGGCCGACCTCGCGAGCGCTCACGGCGCTGGTGGTGCGGGCGCTCGACTCGTTCGACGGCACGGCGACCCCCGGCAGCGCCGGCGGGATCTCCGGCGTGCCGGTGGACGGAGCGTCTTCCCTCGCCCACCCGCACCGCCGCCCGCTCGGCCGCACCCGCCCGCGCCGGCCGGGGCGCGTCGCTTCGCGACCCCAGCCCTGCCTCACGCCCCTGCCCTCCCGCGCCGAGCGTTCGCGCGCGCGGGCGGGGCACTGAGGCCGCGCGGCGCGCGTGACCGTTCGGCGAGCGCACCGGCCATGAACGACGACGACGCGCCCCGGATAGGGGCGCGTCGTGCTTGAGGCGCATGATGAAGAATCGGCGGCGACCTACTCTCCCAGGCCCTTGCGAGCCAAGTACCATCGGCGCAGAGAGGCTTAACTGCTCTGTTCGGAATGGGAAGAGGTGTATCCCTCTCGCAAAGCCACCGAAATCTGGCGAGCCCGGCCATCCTTCCCGGACCCTCAGAACCGCACAGTGGGAGCCGCAGAACGCGGGTATCGATCAAAAAAATCCGTCAAGCCCTCGACCCATTAGTACCGGTCTCCTTCAGACGTCACCGTCCTTCCAGATCCGGCCTATCAACCTGGTGATCTCCCAGGGGTCTTACTCCCTCGAGGGGATGGGAGAGCTCATCTCGAGGCCGGCTTCCCGCTTAGATGCCTTCAGCGGTTATCCGATCCGCACGTAGCTAACCTGCAATGCCCTTGGCAGGACAACAGATACACCAGAGGTGCGTTCATCCCGGTCCTCTCGTACTAGGGACGACTCCTCTCAACTCTCCAACGCCCACGGCAGATAGGGACCGAACTGTCTCACGACGTTCTGAACCCAGCTCGCGTACCGCTTTAATGGGCGA
>Ga0136612_10000660_pt1 | contig 13021 bp, 12 predicted proteins | sample AntDryUQ224A2306_2_FD_106644 | JGI IMG/M metagenome (GOLD analysis project Ga0136612, IMG submission 106644) | Polar desert sand microbial communities from Dry Valleys, Antarctica - metaG UQ224A (23.06) | ecosystem: Environmental > Terrestrial > Soil > Desert | place: Antarctica: Dry Valley...
ATGTAGCCCTGGAGGGCCACCATGTCCGCCGCCTGCTGGCGCACGCTGGCCATCTCGTTGCAGTTGTTCTTCTTCAGAGGATAGATCTCGCACAGAGCCCGGTTCTCGACCAGGTCGTTCACGAGCACCCGGAGCCCGCCCCGCCAGGCCCGTTCGATCCACTTCCAGTAGGTGCCCTCGTGGGTCAACGATTCCGGTCGGGGCCAGCCGGCGAAGCTCGGCCAGCCCTCGGTGTTGTGGGTCCCGACGGGTGTGCCGTTCACGAAGAAGTTCTCCACGACCGCTGCGGCGCCGTCCGGTTCGTGGTCCGGGCAGTCCTGCAGGGCCACCGTGACCCCGTACGGGCTCCACGGACGACCGCAGTGGAACCGGCCGCCGAGGAACTGGAACGCGCTGATGTGGGTGTGGGCGTCGAGGAAGCCCCGCACCGGGGCGGTCGGGCTCTCACCCTCGAGCGGTGAGCCCGAGGTGTTGACCTGGACCTCGGGAAACCTGGTGCAGCCGGTCGCGGCGACCAACGACCAACCCGCCGCGAGCGCGGTGGAGGTCGCCAGTCGGCCGGCGGAGGTGACGGTCAGGCCCCTGCTGTTCGAGAGGCTGGTGAAGCCGACCCGCCCGTTGCTGGTCGAGATCCGCCAGTCCGCAGGTCGCCCCGGGGTGGACGTGGCCGACACCTGGTCGAGCAGGCCGACCTGGGGCATCTCGCCTCGGGGCCCGTAGAAGAGGTAGCGACCGAGCGCAGTTGCCTGCATGTGGAAGGGCGTGGCTCCGGCAAGGGTGGCGCGTGCGGTGTACCCGAGCGAGTCGCGGGCGACGAAGCCTCCAGAGGCATCGTGGCGCAGCACATGACAGCGCCCGGCAAAGGAGTAGATGTCGACCGGCGGTGGTGGTGGTGGCGGGTCGCATGCGACCAACACCGTCGTCGTGAACCCGAGCGCCACTGCGATCACCAGCGTCCGGGTCCTCACCCCCCGGATCACCGGTAGCCCCGCATCGGTACCATGACGACAGTATGACGCCGGACGGCCTCATGTTCCAGGGAGCCGGGTTGACTCGTCCCCCGGTGTCGAGGGCGAGCGTGGACTACTTGTAGCCGGCGGCGATGTGCTCCACCCACCAGGCGGGGGCAGCGTTCATCAGGGTCTGGAGGTCGAAGTAGTCCCACCACCGTGCTACCTGGCCGCCGTGGATCTCCAGAACGGAGGTGAAGGGGAGGCGAACGGAGAGTTCGGGTTCCCACGTCCAGGTCTCGCTGTGCTCGGTGACCACGAAACCGCCGGAGGCGACGATCGGGCCGTCGTGCAGCTCGTAGCCGTGGAGCGGCTCGAGCCCGAGCCGCACGCGAGCCTCGGTCTCGGCCGGCCCGTGCGCGCCGTCGTCGATCCCGAGGACCGGCACGTCGACGTAGTGGCCATCAGGCGCCATGAACTCGCCGACGGAGACGAAGTCGCGACGCCCGAGGGCCGACCAGAACGACTCGACCAGCGCGATGTTGCCGATGTCCGCCATGCCGCCCCAGTCCGACGCAGGGGTGTGAGGCAGGAATGTAGGCGACGGATCCTCGAGGCCACTGCTTCGGGAGCCGTGCCTTGCCAGCCTTCGCAAGGGCTGCGACGATTCGGGTCCGCAGCAGCAGGAGGGCATCAGCGTGGTGGAGCTCGTCATCCGCAACGGAACCGTCGTGGACGGGACGGGCGCACCGAGGTTCGTCGCCGACATCGCCATCGATGGCGGCCACGTCGCCGAGGTCGGATCCGGTCTGGCGCCCGGGGAGCGGGAGATCGATGCATCCGGCCTGCTTGTCACCCCCGGCTGGGTCGACATCCACACGCACTACGACGGTCAGGCCACGTGGGACAGCACCCTCGCCCCCAGCTCGTGGCACGGCGTCACCACGGTCGTGATGGGCAACTGCGGGGTCGGGTTCGCACCGGTCGAGCCCGAGCGACGGGACTGGTTGATCGGCCTGATGGAGGGCGTGGAGGACATCCCGGGAAGCGCACTGGCCGAGGGCATCGACTGGCAGTGGGAGACCTTCCCCGAGTTCCTCGATGCGCTCGAGACCAAGCACTGGACCGTGGACATCGGCGCCCAGATCGCCCACGGTGCGGTCCGGGCCTATGTCATGGGGGAGCGGGGGGCTCGCAACGAGCCCGCCACGCCGGACGACATCGAGGCCATGAAGGAGGTGGTGCGCGCCGCCATCGAGGCAGGTGCGCTCGGGTTCTCCACGTCGAGGACCATCGCCCACCGGGCCATCGACGGTGAGCCGGTGCCGGGCACGTTTGCCGCCGAGGACGAGCTCTTCGGCATCGGCTCGGCGCTCGGGGAGCTGGACACAGGCGTGTTCGAGCTGGCTCCGGCCGGATCGGCGGGCGAGGACATCATCGGTCCGGCCAAGGAGGTCGACTGGATGCGACGCCTGTCGGCGAAGATCGGCCGGCCGGTGACCTTCGCCCTCCTCCAGGTCGACGCTGCGCCCGATCTGTGGCGAGAGCTCATGGCGACATCGCTCGCGGCCATCGACGACGGAGCTGACCTGTGGCCCCAGGTGGCCGGTCGGGCCACCGGTCTGCTGTCGGGCCACCGGACCACCTACTCACTGCTCGACCCGATCCCCGCCTACCGGGAGCTCAAGGCGACCCGGTCGACGGACGAACTGGTCGCGGCGTTGCGCGATCCCGAGGTCCGGGCCGGCATCCTCGAGTGGGAATTCGACGCCCAGACCGCCGAGCGGATGAGAGCCGCGTACGACCGCACCTTCCTGCTGGGCGATCCACCCGACTACGAGCCGTCGGCCGAACGATCGCTGACCGGCATGGGCGCAGCGGCCGGCCGCCCTCCTCTCGAGGTGGCGTACGACGCCATGCTGGCCGACGGCGGACAGGGTCTGCTCTATATCCCTCTCCTCAACTACGCCGGCGGCAGCCTCGAGCCCATACGCGAGATGCTGCTGCACCCACGGGCCGTCAGCGGCCTGGCTGACGGCGGCGCCCACTGCGGCGCGATCTGCGATGCATCCATGCCCACCTTCATGCTCACGCACTGGACACGTGACCGGAGCCGCGGCGAGCGCCTTCCGCTCGAGTGGGTGGTGATGAAGCAGAGCCGGGACACCGCCCGCCTGTACGGCTTGGGGGACCGAGGCACGATCGAGGCCGGCATGGTCGCCGACCTCAACATCATCGACTACGACCGCCTCCGCCTCGTCCCGCCGGAGGTCATCTCGGACCTGCCGGCCGGAGGCACCCGTCTCGTCCAGCGCTCGGTCGGCTACGTCGCCACCATCAAGTCGGGTGTGACGACGTTCAGCGACGGGGTCGACACCGGCGCCCGGCCCGGTGCCTTGGTGCGTGGTGCGAGGTGAAACCGACGTCGGGTCGTGGGGTATCGTCTGCCGCCCCTTGACTGCGTCGAGCGTGCTCGGGGCCCCGTTCGCAGGAGGTGTCGGTTGCACGAGCTCTCGCTGTGCCAGGCGATCGCAGAGTCCGTGGCACGTCACGCGCAGGGTCGACCCGTGGCGCGCGTTGCCGTCCGGATCGGCCACCTTCGCCAGGTCGTGCCCGACTCGCTCCTGTTCTCCTGGGAGGTGCTCACGTCGGGCACCGACCTCGCCGGCACGGCCCTTGATGTCGAGCAGGTGCCGGTGACGATCGAGTGCAACCGATGCGGCGCAACGAGCGTCCTCGACGACCCGATCATGCTCTGCGGTTCGTGCCGTGACTCCGACGTCACCGTGCTCACCGGCGAGGAGATGCTCGTCGTGTCCCTCAGCCTTGCAGAGGTCTGACATGGGACGATTCCACCGTCACCCCGACGGCACCGAGCACGACCACCTCGACGAAGCCGACGCCCACGACCACGACCACGAGGGAGTGGAACGCGATGTGGGAGACCACAGCGGTTACACGGCGACCGGCGCCAACCGCATCGCAGTCCTCGAGGACATCCTGTCGGAGAACGACCGGATGGCCGAGGTCAACCGCAAGGACCTCATCGGCATCCGAACCGTGAACGTCATGTCCTCGCCCGGCGCCGGGAAGACGACGCTGCTACGACGGACCCTGGCCGAGCTGAGCGGACAGCTCCGGGTGGGTGTGCTCGAGGGCGACATCGCGACGAGCATCGATGCGGATCGTCTGGACGGGTTTGGCGCCGAGATCGCCCTCGTCAACACCGGCAACGGGTTCGGAGGCGAATGCCACCTCGACGCCGTCATGGTGCGCTCGGGACTGGCGCGCCTGCCGCTCGAACGCCTCGACCTGCTCGTCATCGAGAACGTCGGCAACCTGGTGTGCCCAGCCGAGTTCGACGTGGGTGAGGACGCGCGAGCCATGGTGTACGCCGTGACCGAGGGGGAGGACAAGCCGCTGAAGTACCCGGTGATGTTCCGTGCGGTCGATGTCGTCGTCGTCAACAAGGTCGACCTGTTGCCCTACCTCGACTTCGACATGGGTATCTTCCTCGCCAACCTCCGAGGGGTGAACCCCGCCGCCCAGGTGATCCGGGCCAGCGCGCGCACGGGCGAGGGACTTGACGCCTGGTGTTCGTGGCTCCTCGGCTGACCGCAGACCGGGATGGACCGTGAAGTCGACGACAAGCAGGTGGTGGTAGGAGCCACGAGGTTGATGGGACCGATCCGAGGAGCACCAACATGAGCTCGGCGCCGACGATCCCCGCGACGATCGATGCCGTGACCGTGCCGTGGCTGAACGACGTGACCGGCCTCGACGTTGACACGGCCGAGGCCGAGCAGATCGGCGTCGGGGTCGGGGTCAGCAGCGCCCTCTACCGGCTCACCCTCACCGGCCGGAGCTGCCCCGGAACGATGGTGGTCAAGCTGCCGGCGCTCGACGAGAGTGCAGCGTTCGTGGCGACCATGCTCCGGATGTACATCCGCGAGGTCCGCTTCTTCTCCGAGTTGGCATCCGGCGCGCCGGTCCTGGTGCCTCGCGCCTACTACGCCGCGGTCGACGAGGAGACCAGCCGCTTCGTGCTCGTGATGGAAGACCTGGGCGCGATGCGTCCCGTCGATCAGCTCGCGGGGATGGCCATCGACGATGCCGAACGGGCGGTCGACGGGCTGGCGGCGTGGCATTCGGTGTGGTGGCGCAAGGCGGACGTACTGGCCGAACGCTCCATCACCGTGAGTCTCGCCGACCCCATCTATCCGGCTGTCCTGCCCGCCGTGTTCCGAGAGGGATGGGCGAAGGTCACGAGCCACATGACCGTGCCCGATGCGATCCTCGAGGTGGGACCACACCTCGCCGGGGCCGTTCCCGGTCTGCTGGACGCCCTGGGCCGGGGGCCGAGCACCATGATCCACGGCGACTACCGCGCCGACAACATCCTCTTCGCCCCGGATGGCTCGGTATGCCTGGTCGACTTCCAGCTCATCGGGACCGGGCGGGGCGCCTATGACCTGGCCTACTTCGTCACCCAGAGCCTCGCTCGTGACGTGGCCGCTGATCACGAACGGGCCCTCTTCGATGGCTGGATCGACCGACTGCTCGTTCTGGGCGTGCCTGCAGTCGACCTCACGGGTGCATGGGAGGACTACCGGACTGCCGCTCTGTTCTGCCTCGTCTACCCGATCGTCGCCAGCCGAGGGATGAACCTGTCGGATCCCCGACAGCACGGGCTGGTCGAGTGCATGATCGACCGTTTCGCCCGGGCCGTCGACGATCTCGACCTCGTCCAGCTGCTCTGAGGTCGAGTTGCTCGGTGCTGTGTGCGGATCCGCACGCTCTGGGGAACCATCGAATCGCGCATCCGCAGGTACGGACCCGCCGCCCGGGTTGTCGGCGGCACGTCGAGACCACTACGCTAAGTAGTGATGTGTCGAAGTTGACCGCAGACCGTGGGCATCGGGTGAGGGGGGATCGTGGGCGCGCCGGCGGGGTGGTACGAGAAGTCCGAGGGCTCGGGTCGCTTTCGGTGGTGGGACGGACAGCGGTGGGGGGAAGCAGTGCAGAAGTGGGAGTACCACGTCGAGCGGATGGACGTATCGGAACGGTGGAGCTCGCACCGCTCCCCGGCCGAAGTACAGGCGTTGCAGATCAAACTGAACCTGCTGGGTCGATCCGGGTGGGAGCTGGTCAGCTACGAGTCGGTCCCGATGCCCGCCAACGGCGTCGCGTACCTGGTCTTCTTCAAGCGGCCCATGCTCTGATCCCCGCCGGGGGAGCCAGGGAGGAAGTGAGCCGCGGGTAGCGTGAACCGCCATGTGCGGCCGCTTCGTGTCGGAGTCCCCGCCCGACGAGATCGCCCGGTACTTCTCCGCGGTCGACCTCGTCGATGTTGCGCTCGAACCGAGCTGGAACGTGGCCCCGACCGACGACATCTACGTGGTGGTCGGTGACGGGACCTCCCGGCGGCTCGACGCCTTCCACTGGGGCCTCGTTCCCCACTGGGCCAAGGACATCCCCTCGGGCAACCGGATGATCAACGCTCGGGCCGAGACGCTCGCAGTGAACGGCGCCTACAAGCCCGCCTTCGGGCGACGACGGTGTCTCATCCCGGCCGACGGCTTCTATGAGTGGAAGGCCGTACCCGGGAAGAAGAAGAAGCAGCCGTTCTTCATCCATCGACCCGACGGTGACCTGTACGCGTTCGCCGGGCTGTGGGAGACCTGGCGGCGTCCCGATGGCGCCGAGCCCGGTGTGGCCTGGAGTGATCGCGACATCCTGCGCTCGGCGACCATCATCACCACCACGGCGAACCCGGCCATGGCCGAGCTCCACGACCGGATGCCGGTGATCCTGCCCGCCGGCACGTGGGACACCTGGCTCGATCGAGGAAACCACGACCTCGCAGCGCTGGGCGAACTGTTGGTGCCAGCGCCGCCGGAGCTGACGATGATGCACCCGGTGGCCAGTGATGTGGGCAACGTCCGATCCAACGGCGCCCACCTGATCGATCGCATCGAGCCGACCGAGTCGAACGTCGACGGAGCGCAGGCCACCTTGTTGTGAGTCGCCGCCCGGTCGGTGTCCGGCGGCGCCTCGACAACCTGTCGCTCGGTGTCCAGGCCCGCCTCGATGCCCGCTGGGCCGACCGGGCGTTGCCCTGGATGATCACCGGCGCGCTGTTCGTGGTGCTCACCGCGACGTCCCTGGCCGTGATCCGCCAGCTCGACGGCGGCCCCGGCCTCGGCGTCTGGTCACAAGCCGCATGGCAGGTTCGTCACGGCAACCGGCCGTTCAGCAGCCTGGCCGGCATCGACCCGGTGTGGCGCCAATGGTCGTTCGTCGCCTACCCGCTCCTCTGGCTCACCCTCTGGCTGCCGGTCCAACCGTTCCTCGCCGTCGTCCAGGCCATGGCCCTGGCGGCGACCGTTCTTCCGCTCTGGCGCATGGCCCGTGACGTCCTGCTGCTCCGAGTCGGCACAACTGCAGCCTTGATCCTGACCTACGCCCTGTCGCCCGCAGTCCACGCCGCCAACCTCAGCATCTTCCACCCCGAGGTGATCGCCGTACCGGCCTTGGCGTGGGCCGCGCTCTCGAGCCGCCAAGAGCGCTGGCTGCGGTACTGGCTCTGTCTGGCCCTGGTGCTGGTGTGCCGAGCCGACCTCGGGATCACGGTTGCGGCGGTCGGCCTGGTCGGTGCGATCGCCGGCCAGCGGCGCGTCGGTGCCGTCACGGCGTTCGTCGGTCTGGCGTGGTCCGCCTCGTCGGTGGTGATCCTGCAACCCGAGGTGGGCCGGACGCCCCTCACCGCCGCCGGGGCCTTCGCCGCCGCCGGCACCGCTCCGCTCGCCGAGCTGGAGAACCTGATCATCTCCCCTGCGACCGCGCTCTCGGACCTCATCGGTCGCCCGAGCCTGCTGATCCTGACGGTCCTGTTCGCACCATTGCTGTTCCTGCCGTTCGCGGCCCCCCGGTCGCTCATGCCGGCGGTGCCGCCGCTGGTGCTCGGCATCGCCGGGAGCGAGGCGGTGCAACGGATGGTCGAGGGTCCCCGCCTGGAGGGGCTGTTGGGCCCATCGCAGGTGGTGCTGGCCACGGTTCCGCTGCTCATCGCCGCCGCCGTGGCCCTCGCCCGCATGGGACGGCGCAGCGTCTCCAGGGTGAACGTCGACCACCGCCTGGTCGGAGCCCTGGTGCTGGCCACGGCGGCGCTGTTCATCCAGAACGCCCCGAGCTCGCCCTACCAGAAGCCGTGGGAATGGGGTAGGCGGGACGAGGTCGACGACGCCCGGCTCGACGCGGTCGAGTTCGTGGCCGGCGACGTCGCGCTCACCGTGACCCCGCAGTTCGACCAGCTCGTGGCTGAGCGGGCGGCAGTGGATGAGCTGCCGCTGGGCCCGCCCGAGCGGCCGTCGCGCTGGGTGCCGCGCACCGACGTGGTTCTCTTGGACACGACCGCCCGGGGCGTGGACGGCCGCTCCCTCTGGTCGCCCGGGGCGTTCGCCGCACTCAGCCGAGGGCTGACCGCCCGTGGCTACTCGGTGACGTTCACCCGAGCCGGCATCTTCATGTTCAGCCGTTGACCTCGTCGCCCGCGCCCAGCGCGTTGCGGAGGAGATCGGCGGCCCGGGCCAGGTCGGCCGGATCGGGCGACGGATCGGCGTTGGCCAGGTGGAGCTGGGAGAGGTGGTGGAACGGGACGAGGTGGATGTGGGCGTGGGGCACCTCCTCGCCCACCACCAGCACACCGACCTTCACCGGGTCGAACGCAGCCTGCTGCGCCCGCCCGATGATCCGGCTGACCATCCACAGGTGACCGGCCAGCTCGGGGTCGAGGTCGATCCAGTGATCGACCTCCTCGACCGGCACGACCAGCGTGTGACCCGGCGCCAGCGGGTTGATGCTGAGGAAGGCGACGCACCGCTCGTCGCGCCACACGAAGTGGGCTGGGATCTCACCCTGGATGATCCTCGTGAAGACCGTTGCCATGGTTCGGACGTTAGGTCCCCACACGGCCCCGGGCAGTGGCGCGGGGCGGCTGCGGGGGCCGATGAACGCTCGAGGTGTCGATCGGCAGGGAGGACGGCTCCATTGCGGTTCCCTCTCTAGGCTCTCGTCGTGACCGCCACCGAGGTCGACGGGGAACCGCCGGGCGAGGACCGCCTCCTCACCGTGCCCAACATCATCTCGATCGTCCGCCTCGCCTGCCTGCCTGCGTTTCTCTGGCTGCTGTTCGGCCGGGACAACCGAGCGGCGGCGGCCTGGCTGCTGGCTGCGCTCGGTGCCACGGACTGGATCGATGGCTACATCGCCCGCCGGTTCCACCAGGTGTCCGAGCTCGGCAAGGTGCTCGACCCCGTCGCCGACCGGTTGCTGTTCTTCGTCGGTGTCGGTGGCATCGTTCTCGATGACAGCTGCCCGCTGTGGGTCGCCGTGGCGGTGCTGCTTCGCGAGGTGGTCGTGGCCGGGGCCACGCTGGGGCTGGCGGCCATGGGCGCCCGGCGGATCGACGTCACCTGGTTCGGCAAGGCGGGGACGTTCGGCCTCATGGTCGCCTTCCCGTTCTTCCTCGCCTCCCACAGCACGCTCGGTTGGCGCGACACCGCCGAGGTGCTGGCCTGGATCGCCGCCGTCCCCGGCCTGATCCTGAGCTACATCTCGTTGGCGATGTACGTGCCGCTCGGGCTCCGGGCCCTCCGGGCGGGACGGGCCGATCGGCTCGCAGAGCTAGGGTCGGCGCCGTGAAGGCCGTCATCATGGCCGGGGGCGAGGGCACGCGCCTTCGGCCTCTCACGTCGAACGCACCGAAGCCCATGCTCACGTTGGCCAACAAGCCGATGATGGAGCACATCGTCGACCTGCTGCGGGGGCACGGGTTCGACGACATCGTCGTCACCGTCGCCTTCATGGCCGACCACATCCGTACCTACTTCGGCGACGGAGCCGAGTTCGGGGTGCGGATGGTCTACGCCACCGAGGAGCAGCCGCTCGGCACCGCAGGCTCGGTGCGCAATGCCATGGACCAGCTCGACGAACGGTTCCTCGTCATCTCCGGCGACGTGCTCACCGACATCGACCTCTCCAAGATCGTGAACTTCCACGAGGAGCACGACGCGCTCGCCACGATCGGACTCGTCGCCGTCGAGAAACCGCTCGAATTCGGGATCGTCATCACTCGTGACGACGGCACCATCGAGCGGTTCCTGGAGAAGCCGACCTGGGGTCAGGTCTTCAGCGACACCATCAACACCGGCATCTTCGTGCTCGAGCCGGAGATCTTCGACTTCATCGATCCGGGACGTCCCGTCGACTTCTCCAGTGAGGTGTTCCCGGCCCTGCTCGACCGCGAGCGTCCGCTCTATGGAGCCGTCGCCGAAGGGTATTGGGAGGACGTGGGCACGTTGGAGGCCTACGTCTCGGCCCACTGGGACGTGCTCGACGGCAAGGTCCAGGTCTCCGTGCCCGGGTTCGAGTTGGGTGACGGCGTCTGGCTGGGGGAGGGGGCCGAGCTGCACCCCGACGCCCGGGTCGAGGGTTCAGCCGTGATCGGTCCCGGATGCCGGGTCGACAGCGGTGCTCGCATCGGTCACTACACCGTCCTCGGCAGCAACGTCCGGGTGCGGCGGGACGTCGACCTCGAACGGGCGGTCGTGCTCGACAACGCCTACCTCGGCGAGGGCGTCCGACTCCGAGGAGCCGTGGTCGGTCGGGCCAGCGACCTGCGGCGCGGCGCCCGCTGCGACGACGGTTCTGTCATCGGCGACGAGTGCTTCATCGGGGAGAACGCGGTCATCGGTACCGGTGTCAAGGTGTACCCCTTCAAGACCGTCGAGGCCGGGGCAACCATCAACTCCTCCATCGTCTGGGAATCCCGGGGCGCTCGCAGCCTGTTCGGCCGCGACGGCGTCGCCGGCCTGGCCAACGTCGATATCACCCCGGAGTTGGCGACCCGGGTGGCCATGGCCTGGGCCAGCTCGTTGAAGAAGGGCGCCACCGCCATCATCTCCCGGGATTCCAGTCGCGCCTCGCGCATGTTGAAGCGCGCCATCATGGCCGGGGTCAATGCCGCCGGGGTCAACATGCTCGACCTGGAGGTGGCGTCGGTCCCGGTCACCCGGTTCCAGGTGCGCCAGCCGATCGCTGCCGCCGGGCTCACCGTCCGTCTGGTGAAGGACGATCCGCAGTCCGTCGTCGTGCGCTTCTTCGACGCCAATGGACTGGACATCACCGAGGACACGCAGCGCAAGATCGAGCGGGTGTTCACGCGGGAAGACTTCCGGCGGGTCTTCGCCTCGGAGATCGGCGACATCGGCTTCCCGCCCCGAGCGCTCGAGCAGTACACCGCCGCGTTGAGCGAGACGGTCGACACCGACCTCGTCAACGAGGCCCGCTTCAAGCTGGTCGTCGACTACGGGTACGGATCGACCTCGTTCGTCATGCCGAACGTGTTGGCCAAGCTGGGCGCGGACGTGCTCGGCGTCAACCCCTACGCATCGACCATCGGGGCCATGACCTTCGACCGTCAGGGTCACGCGGCGCAGGTCGCCAGCTTGGTTCGGGCGTCGGGCGCCCATGTGGGCGCTGTCCTCGATCCCGATGGCGAGCACCTCACCCTCGTCGACGACACGGGTCGGATCCTCGACGACACGACGGCACTGCTGACGATGGTGAAGCTTGTGTCCGGCTACATGATCGGCGACCGAATCGCCCTCCCGGTGAACGTCACCCAGGTCGTGGAGGAACTGCTCGCTTCGGCGGACATCTCGGTGGAGTACACCAAAACGTCCACCCCTGCACTCATGGACGCCGCCACGCACCCGGGGGTGGGTTTTGCGGCCAGCACCGACGGTGGCTACATCTTGCCCGGGTTCCTGCCGGCCTTCGACGCCGCCGCCTCGCTGGTCAAGCTGCTCGAGCTGCTGGCCCGGACCGGCACTCGGTTGTCGTCGGTCGTCGATCAGCTGCCACGCGTCCACATCGCCCATGAGGCGGTGGTCACCCCGTGGGAGCAGAAGGGGCTCGTGATGCGCAGCCTCGTCGAACACAGCAAGGACCGTGAGCTGATCCTGATCGACGGGGTGAAGGTGCTCCACGACGGCGGCTGGGCCCTCGTCCTACCCGACCCGGAGGAGCCGCTCACCAACGTATGGGCCGAAGCCTCCAGCGACGTCGGCGCCCGTCGCCTGGCCCAGGAGTACGCCCGCCGGATCCGCCAGATGATGCGCTGAGGCCCGGGGAGCGCCGATTCGGGGTGGGGTAGCGTGCGTGGCCATGAACATCCCGGACGACCTGCGCTACACGAAGGACCACGAGTGGGTCCGCATCGAGGACGAGCGGGCACGCATCGGGGTCACCGACTACGCCCAGGACGCCCTCGGCGACGTCGTGTTCGTGCAGGTTCCCGAGGTCGGTGCGACCGTCGAAGCGGGCGCCTCGGTGAGTGAGGTGGAGTCCACCAAGAGCGTCTCGGAGATCTACGCCCCGCTCACCGGCACGGTCGTGGAGGTCAACCCCGACCTCGCCGACGCTCCCGAACGGCTCAACGAGGACCCTTACGGTGACGGTTGGATCTGCGTGATCGAGGTCGGAGACCTGAAGCAGGTCGACCAGCTCCTCGATGCAGACGGGTACCGCACGTTGGTGGAGGGTGCGGGGCCGTGAACCCAACCGTCGATGACCACAACAGGTAGGAGGGCGACGTTGACCGAGGTCTTCTGCAACCGGTGCGGGCACGCCAACCCGCTGCAATCGAACTTCTGTTCGTCGTGCGGCGCAACGCTCGACGAGACGGCCGAGGACCACGCGACGATGAACTTCCAGCTCGACCCTCCGAGCGGGGAGGACACCGCCAGCATCGAGGTGGGTGACGTGCCCGCAGGGGGGCTGCTCCTCGTGCGGTCGGGGCCGAACGCAGGCTCGAGGTTCGCCATCGACAAGGACGTCATCACTGCCGGCCGCCACCCCAACAGCGACATCTTTCTCGATGACATCACGGTGTCGCGCCGCCACGCAGAGGTCATACGCCAGGACGAGCGATACCTCGTGCGCGATGTCGGGTCGCTCAACGGTACGTACGTGAATCGCAGCCGCATCGACGAGACCCTCCTCAGTGA
>Ga0136612_10000661_pt1 | contig 13019 bp, 20 predicted proteins | sample AntDryUQ224A2306_2_FD_106644 | JGI IMG/M metagenome (GOLD analysis project Ga0136612, IMG submission 106644) | Polar desert sand microbial communities from Dry Valleys, Antarctica - metaG UQ224A (23.06) | ecosystem: Environmental > Terrestrial > Soil > Desert | place: Antarctica: Dry Valley...
CCCCGTTCAGGCAAATTTGCCTGAACGGGGCCAATCACGAGACGCAGTAGCGGCGAAGTTCGGCATGGGAGCCCGCACTTACGAAAAGGGCCAACAAATACTCGACGCTATCGACGACGCCAGCGCGGCCGGCAAGCCGGAGGTGGCAAGCGGCCTGCGGCTGGTGTTCAACGACCAGAGCGTCGACGCGGCAGCGCTGCTGCTGAAGAAGTCGGAGCCGGAGCGGGAAGCAATCCTCACGAAGCTGGCTGCCGGCACGGCGCGCACGGTGAAAGAGGCTTCACGCGCGCTCTTGCAAGACGAACGGGAGGCGCGGCGCGCGCAGGGCGAAGTCCTGGCGGCGGAACCGGCGGATGCGCGGCTGACGCTGCATTGCTGTGCGGTGGCGGACCTGTTGCAGCACGTGGCGGCGGACAGCGTTGACGTGATCATCTGCGATCCGCCCTACGCGAGAGAGTATCTCCAGACTTACAGCGACCTGGCGCTGTTCGCCGCGCACGCGCTCAAGCCGGGCGGTTCACTGCTGGTGATGACGGGCCAAATTTACCTAACGGAAGTGATGGAAAGCCTCGGTGAACACCTCCGGCGTCACTGGGTCCTCGCCTATCTCATGCCAGGAGGGCAATCGGCTCAGGTGTACCCGCGCCGGGTGAATCCGTTCTGGAAGCCGGTGCTCTGGTACGTGAAAGGCGAGTATGCCGGTGACTGGCATGGCGATGTCGTAAAGTCGGACGTGAACGACAATGACAAGCGGCATCACGATTGGGGGCAGTCGGAAAGCGGCTTCGCGGCGCTGGTGGAAGGCTGGAGCAAGCCGGGCGAGTTGGTGTGCGATCCGTTCCTCGGCGGCGGCACGACGGCCGTCGTCGCGCTGAAGCTGGGGCGGCGCGTCCTCGGCGCGGATGTGGACGCGGCAGCACTGGAAACCACACGGGCCCGGGTGGCGGAAGGGCCCGGCTATGCTAACGGAGGGCCGGCGGCAAACCGGCAAACTATGCCGGTTCCGCCCGGACGAGCTTACAGTCTCAGCATCCCAGGCGCGGAGCCGGTTACATAAGACTTATTATCGGAAGTTGTGCGGGCCGTTCGGTAAGCCGAAGCCGGCCGCGGGAGGTGGTGCTTCAATGAGAGCGTTTTCCCTGGAGAATGGCAGTCTGTTGGTTCCGCGGCGCGCCGCAGGGCCGGATGGGATGATCGGCGACGGCATGGTTGAAGTCTCGCCGGGAAGCCCGGAGTATCTGAAGTGGCTGCCCTATGCGGAGCCGCTTCCGCCCCACATGGCGCGGCGGCGCGGCACTCACTCCAGCTTCACGCCGAACAGCTCGCAGTAGCGATCGAGGGCGATCCCCCACCGGCTGACGAGCTCCGGCGCCCAAGGTGGACCGCTCTCCGCAATCTCCCGCGCCCGTTCCAGTCCGGCTACGAGTGTCTCGTAGCCGACCGCAAACTGTCCCATCCCGCCCAGGTCTTGTGCCTCGAAGATGGTCTGGAGGAAATTAACAATCTCACCGTCGGGAATCATCGCCGTCCTCTGCAGGTTACCCATACCGCTGGCGATACCAGCCGCCGGCGGCCAGGTCTTCGAACACCGTCACGTACGTGCCCGACGCGAGCAACACGGACCAGTAGCGCCGGTGGATCGGCGTCGGTCGCCACCACTCATCTGTGATGACCCAGCAGTCCCGCACCTCGGCCACGTCCTGACCGCTAATCCGAAGCGGTCGGCCCTCGGCGTCTGCCGCTACGGGCACGCGCACGGGCTCTTGGACGGAGCGCAGGCCATGCGGCTCCTTCACCGCCGCCCCCACGGCTGCCACCACGGGCGCGCCGCTTCCGCGGGCGTGATCGTCTCCGGCAGCGCCGGCTGCTCCAGGTGCGCCGTCAGGGCCGCGGCCAGATCCTGCGCCCGGAGGAGCAAGACCCGCAGCTCCCGGGCCTCTTCCGCGTGCCGCTCCCCCTGCGTGCGCCGGTCGGCCAGCAGCTCCGCGCGCTCCCGGTCCGCGGCCGTCAGACGCTCCCGCAGGTGCGCCGCTTCCTCAGCCATGCGCCGCAGGCTGGCCACTTCCGCCAGCAGGGCCGCTTCTCGCTCCAGGGCCGCGCGGAACAGGGTCTCCGGGTCCGGTAGGGTGGCCGCGGGTGGCCGTTCGTGGCCGACGTTGGCCGAGAGTGGCCGGCCACTGGCCGCAGGGGTGGCCGAGGGATTGGCCGAGGGTGGCCGCTCCTGTCCGATCAGGTCCTTGACCGCGGCGAAGGCCCGCAGCTCGTCTTCCCGAACCAGCCGGCCCCGGCCGCCGGTTGGATCGGGAAGGGAAGGCAGCTTCCCCGCGCCTACCCAGCGCCGCAAGGTGCGTTCCGGCAGGCCGGTTTCCTGGGCCGCCTGGGGGATGGTGAGCAGACGAGAGGTCGGGTGCTCCGTGGCCGAAAGTGGCCGTTCGTGACCGGACATAATGGCCGCTCCTGGCCGCAGGTGGCCGCAGGTGGCCGGCCACTGGCCGCAGCTGGCCGCAGAGTGGCCGGACATGGCCGATTCTCGGAAGACCGCCGGCGTACGAGCACGTGCAGTAAGGCGGTCCGGTCGCGGAATAGGTCGCCGGGCGCGTCAGGGGGGCCGTGGCGCCACCTGTGGAGGCAGACGGGTAGTTAACGACGTTGCGGCCAAAAGGAGCCTTTTCCGGGCATCGTGGCGGGCTTCCTGTAGGGCGAGAAAACGCCTACCTGGTAGCCGTAGCCGCCCACCTTGAGGGACGCCACTTTGCCGATGCCGAAAAAATCCCCGACGTAGAGCCCATCCGGCACAAAGGACACGCTCACGCCTTTTCCGTCGGAGACGACGTAGGCACCGACAACATACAACGTGCCGTTTATCGTCACCTTTACCGGGTTCAGCAGCGAATAGGCGAAGAGCAGCAACCCGGCCGCAGGCGGCAGCATCAGGAACAGCCACAGCCCACGCCGGCTCTGCTTGCGTGGTGGTGCTTCCGCATCAAGGACAGGCATGGTGCTATTCTCCGCGCGCCAGACGAAAAAACGCCCGCCGGTTTAGCAGGCCGGCAGGCAGATCGCATCTAATGGAACATGTACGTGACCGTTGCCCGGTTACGAAAGTTCCGAAAGCTCACGCATCGTCAGCGCCCTCGGTTGTCTCATCGGTCTCCCCCTCCGGTTCCGGCGCGCGGCGGCCCAAGTCTAAACGCTGCCGGCCTTCGTCGTCGGTTGACCAGCGCACTTTGATCGGAGCCGCGCGCCAGGACGGAGACCAATCGGGCTCCTGCTCGTCAATGCGCTTCATGGCCGGGCCGCCAGGGCGCGTACCTGCTGCTGTGGCTGCGACTGGCGCGCCACCCGGTCGCCGGCCTGCTGTGCGGCAGCGTTCCACGAGTGCGGTTCGCTCAATTTCGCCCCGAACCGCGTCTCCGCCCATGAAGCGCAAAACCTGGCGGCGTCCTCGAATTGGCGTCCTCTTTGCTCCAACGGTCGCGCCGTCGCCACGAGCTGCTCCCTTTCCGTCCGGAGCGCGGCGGCGCCTTGTTGTTCCATGCTGTAGGTGCTCACTTCGGCAGACTGGAGCTCTTTATTCAGCTTCCCGAGCCGCTTCCACGCGGGCGCCATTTCGTCATACGCCTGCTTGGCCTCGGCGTAGCAGCGCCCGTGCAAGTACGCGAGCATCGGCAGTGCGGTCAGCACCACCTGCTGCCGGGCGGAGCCAATACGACCGGGCAGCGTCTCCAGATCGCGGGTGAAGCCGCTCCACCGCGCCAGCACCCGCGGCGAGGAATCTTCCCTTGCCAGGCTGGTTTTCCCGGCCTGCGCCGCGGAGAGGCGCCGCGTGAGTTCCAGATACTCGGCTTCCGCCGCTTCATACGCGCGGCTGAGCCGCTCTAGCTCTGTGTCTGGAGGAAGCAGCGCCACGAAGCGCCGCACCTCGGGGTGTTGGGTGATCGGTCCTGAATAGCCCATCGGATTCCTGTTCCTCTCGGTGAAGCGCCGCGGGAGGAGCCTGTTGGATCAGGACCCCTGCCGGCGGCTTTAGTGGTCATTGTCCCCATCACGTCCGCGTCACGTAAAAGTTACCAGCCGCCTCTTCTGCGCGGCTTTCAGCGGGTCTTCCAACACCGCGAGCCCGAGCGCGGTCACCAGATCGTCATGGGCGCCCACGCGGAACGCGCCGTATTTGTCGTTCGCGTCCGCGTCGATCTTGATTTCGTAGTCCTGGAGCTCCCGCGCCAGGGCTTCCGACTCCGCGGTCTTCGGCAGCTTGATCCGGCCGGTTTGGAGGAGCGCCTGCAGCCGACTCACCAGGAACGCCTTTCCCAGGCTGGCGGTGTCTTTGCCGCGGGTGAACTTGTCGCCGTGGGTGAAGCTGACGGACACCAGGCGCACCGATTGACCTTTGAGCGCTGCCGCGACGAGCTCGATCACCGGCAGCCCCACGCCGGTCGCGTCCAGATACAGACCGGGCCGGTGAATTCCGCGGCGCTTGAGCGCCTGCATGAGCAGCGCCACGTGCTGCGCCACCTTCGGGTAGGGAGTGCCCAACGTCAACCGTTCCAAATGTCTCACGATGTAACTCGTCTCGTGGATCACCCGCTTTTTCGTGATCTCATACGGCTCGACTAGCCCGGCGCGTTGAGGCAAGTTCCAACCGTCCAGTTCTTCGACGCGGCACTCGGCTTCCGCGACGACGATGGCTGTAGGATCCACCTTCTGGCCAATGTCTACACCTACACAAACCGCAGGTCCCATAGCTCTACTGCCTCGCTGAACGCGCGGTCGATGTCTTCCCGCCGGAACGCCGCGCTCTCCGCGTCCAGAAACTCACAATTGTATTCCTGGGCGTACCAGTGGCTGCCGATATTGCGCCGCTCTTCCGCCAGGAACGCCGGGCTAATCCGCGGACACTGCGCCGCCGGGACCTCGTAACGCTCCCAGCCTTCCGACCCGCTCCACGCCTCGTAGAACCAACCTCGCGTGCCCCAGGGCGTCGACATCGCCACCAGGTCCCCGCCGCTGATCGCCAGCATGGGGCGCACCGAGAAGACCAGGTCATCCGGCACCCGCGCCGCTTCGTCCACTACGAGGAGCCGCACGCCGCTGAAGCCGCGGATGGTCGCCTCTTTGCCCGGCAGCGCCACCAGCCGACTGCCGTTCGCCAGCGTCAGCGTCAGCGCCGTCTCGCTCGCCACCGCCGCCGGTCGGCCCGCCGCGCGGAAGATCGACTGGCTTCTCTTGAACAGTTCCGAGCTCTGCCGAATCGTCGGCGACAGGAGCAAGACGAGCGCGCCGGGCTGATAGATCGCGGTGTGGACGGCCAAGACCGCCGCCATGGTCGACTTGCCGCTCTGGCGCGAACAGTTCAGCAGTTTGCGACCTGCCGCGCTGCGCAGGACCTGCTCCTGCCAGGGATCGGGTTCCAGGCCGGCGGCCTGGGCAAAGCGCACCGGGTCGAGCGCCCAAGCCAGATCAACCGCGAGCATGCTCCGCCTCCACGAGCGCCGCCGCGACCGCCTGCCGGGCTTCCGGGTAGGGCGTGAGCGCGACCAGGATCAGGGTGCGCGTCTGCTGCCACTCCGGCGCCAGGATGACGTTCACGGTCCCCTCCTGCTGCAGGACGCCCAGCAGCTTCGCCTGCAGTTCAAGCTGCCGCTGAATCCGGTCCACCGCCTGGAGCGTGAGCGCGAGTTCTCCGCCCTTCCGCGCGGCCGCCAGGGTCTCCCAGCACGCCGTATTGATGTCCCGGAGCTGCCGCAGCACGTCGAGCCCCCGGGCTTCTTCTTTCGCCTCCTGTCCTTTCACCAGCCCCGCGGGCAGGCACTTGCTCGCATGGCGATCCACCGAGCTTTTACCCAGGTCGTGCTGTCCCGCGATGTCCCGCACGGCCGTCCCGGCAACCAGGGCCGCGTCGATCTCCGGTCGGGCCGGATGCTTGCAGATGCTGCACGTCATCGGCATCAGCGGAACGACTCCTCGGCCTGCCGCCCGGACTGGCCGGCTTCGTGTGATGCTCGTGCCGTCTCGACGCACCGCCGCAGCGTCTCCAGATCCTCTGCCGACAGGCGGGCCACGGTCCGCGCGAACGCGAGGGGAAACCACTCCTCCGCCGGGGGTGGCTGCGTGCCCTCGGCATAGGCCTGGTCCACCACCGCCAGGCCTTCCGTCGCCCGCAGCAGCTGGATGAGTGCCACACAGGCGATGTAGACCGCGGTGCGTCTCATCGCCGTTCCTCTCCGTACTCGTGCCGACGCGCCGCCAGGCCGCGTTCGACCAGCTCGCGGACCGCCTGCCGGCTGCGCGGATCCAATGCCAGCAGCGCTTCGACCAGCGCGGGAAACGAGAGCCGGGCGACCGCTCCGGCCAACGCCCGGGCATGATCTTCATCCGCGCTCCCCCAGCGTCTCAACTCGGGCATTTCAGGCTCCTCCTGCGCCGTCGGTATCGCTTGAGTCGCGATTGGCGCCTTCGATGCGGGACCAGTCGCCCTCCGCGGTGCACCCCCAGCCGGCCTGCTCCCACGTCATCCCGACGGCCTGCAGCGCCGCGTGCGCCGTGTCGATGCTGCGACAGAGCAGATCTCGCCTCCGGATCCATTCCGCGTCGGACCATTCTTCCGCGTGGACCTGGAGGAAGAGCATGCAGACGCCGGCCGCCTCGGCGAGCTGTACGGCCTCGGCTCGCTCTGCCGCGAGTGCTTCCAGGATCTCGGGCTTCCGGTCCCGGAGTAGGTCCACAGTCGCCGCGTTTAGCAGGTCGGCCGGCCCGTCTACCGTTAGCCCGGCGCCGCGCGCGGTGAGTGCGATACCCTGCCCGCGCAGGTCTTCCAGGAGCGCCACAGCGTTCATAGGGTCACCTGCTTCCTGGCGTGTGCTGTAGTGCCCGAATCAGGTGCTAGTGACGCAGTGACTCCGGGTGACGCGTTTTTCTGGATAGCGCGCTCATGAGAACAACCACTCCCGTTACCCCCGAAATCTGTGTCACCCGGAGTCACTGCGTCACTCCCAGGCACGAAAAGCGAGTGACTCGGCGTCACTGCTGCGGGCGGAGTGACTCGGTAGAAGGGGTCTTCGTCCTCTAAAAGCACTCCGCCCGCAGCAGATGCGGAGTCACTTTCGGTCTTCAGCTCCGTTTTCAGGGCGATGCCGATCCAGTAGCGATGACCACCGGTACCACGCCGTGGCTCGTATCCGCGCTCCTTGAGTTTGGTGCCCAGCACGGTTTTGGAGACCACATACTCACCTCCCCGCTCCGCCCATGGCTTGTAGGCGCCGTAGAGAGCATCGGCCCACTCCCGGGCATCCGGCGCTTCCGTGCAGCAGTCATGGATGAAGCCCGCCAGGACGTCCATCTCGTCTCGGTAAGCCCGGGTCGCCTGCCGCACTGCATCCGGTTCAACCAGGCCATCCCGCCGCCACTCGGCGCAGCCTTCGATGATCCACCGCAGGACGCCGGCCGCTTCCGCCTGGAGCTTCGCCTCTAGCCCGCGGTCCCGCTCCGCGGGCGGGATGTAGACCGTAAACGGGATGGTCATGATCCGCTCCCAGATGGACTCCGTGGTGTCGCGAATCACGGGCTTGTGGTTGACCGAGAACCAGACTTTGCCGACGAACTTGAAGTTGAAAAACTCGCTGCGCATGAAGCGCGCGGTCATGGTGTCGCCGCCGGAGAGCTGCTTCACGAGCTGGACGTCCAGCCTCTTGCCCTCTTCCGTTTCCCGGGTGGGAATGAACCGGGCGCCTACCAGGGTCGCCACGTCGTTTGGGATGGCGTCTCCCTTCTTCGCCATGAACGTCTCGGGACGGGTGGACTTCGCGTAGTCACCCAGCGCGTATTCCACGGCCGCCAGGAGTTTCGACTTCCCGTTCCGGCCGGCCCCGAAGGGCATGAAAACCTTCTCTTCGCCGGTGTCCCCCGTGGCGGAGTAGCCCATCGCCTTTTTGACGAAGTTCCGCACCTCGGGATCGGGCAGCACCCGTTCCAGGAACGCCCGGAAGAGCGGGCAATCGGCCTGCGGGTCGTAGGGCACCGGGCATATCTTGGTGCCCAGGTCCTCCCGCCGGTGTTCCCGCAGGACCCCGGTCCACAGGTCGAAGGTACCGTTCTGGCAGGTGAGCAGGTAAGGATGCGCGTCGAGCTCGTCGGTAGTAACGGCGATACCGGGCTCAGACCGCGCCAGGTCGATCATGGCGCCGATCCGGTCCCGCGCTTCGGACTGGACGGCCCACTTGACGAGCGCCCGGCGCTGCTCCGGGTCCTCGAGCAGCGCCGCTTCCGCGTAGATACTGCGGGTGGTCTCTTTGGCCTTACGGACGATGGCGCCGGTGTCGTCCACCTTCCAGCGCTTCCCGTCCCACACCAGCCATTTGGCCCACTGCCAGCAATAGCGGATCTCCGCGCCGTGCAGGCTCACCAGCCTCTCCGCGTTCCGATAGTCGCTGCTGTGGCACCTGGGGACTCCGCCCGGCTCCAGGGGCGGGCAGCTTGGGCTAGGCGCCTGGTGCTTTCCGTTCCCGTTGCTGCCGGGCGCCTGGCCCAAATAGCGAGCCGACCGCCCCGGCGGGTGCTTACACGCGGCAGCGGCCTTCTCCCTTACCTGCTCTTCAGGGAGCGGGGGCACGCAGCGGAACTGGTTCATCGCGAGCAGCGCGGCTTCGATCTCCGGTCGCTCGAGCCCTTTGGCGCGGAGCGAGCACGCCATGCGGTAGAGCGTATTGTCACGCTCCCCGTCCGGGATCTTCGTCGGCACCGGCACCGGACACGGCTGGACAGCATTCCCCGAACGGATCAGGTCCAAGAGCCAGTCAGGCGCCGCCGCGATCTTCACGGAGTCCGGGTCGGCCGCCGGGTCCCACGTGTAGAGGTGTCCCGAGGCGTGCACCGAGCCCGGCGCGATGATCTGCCCACCCACCCCGCGTACATCCAGGCCATCGCCGAGGGGATTGGTCTTCCCCACGCTGTTCCGCACGTCGGATGAGTGCCGAAACAGGATGTGCCGCCCGCCGCCGCCCGTGATGGCTTCGACGGTCATCGGGAGCAGCCCGTATTTCATTTCGAGCGTCCGGAGGCTCTCCATGCCCCCGTGGCGCGGATCGACGTCCAGCGCGAAACATCCGCTCTTCTCGCCGGTCGCGATGCCGATGTTGGCCTGTGGCCACTGCTCCCACCAGGCGCGGACAACCGCTTCATCTGCGGAAGCGTTTTCCGTCCAGTCGTTCAGCCGCGGGTGTTTCCCCGCGCTCGTGCAGTCGGCGCCCTTGCCGCACGAGCAGGCGCCGGAGCTGGTCCGGTGGTGGTTCGGGATGACGGCGAACCCCCGCCGCGCGTGGTCTAACGCGGCTTCCAGGAGTGCGGTCATGGCGCCGCCCCTTCGGCCAGCAGAACGACCTCGACGGCGCCGGCCGATGCGGACAGCTCCACCAGCCCGGCGCCTGCGAGATCCGAAACGGCCCGCTCCGCCTGGCTGCGGCTCAGGCCCGCGTCGGCTAAATCGTAGAACTCCTGCCGGTTCAGGAACAAGTGCCCGTGCCAGTTCCTCAGGATGACGAGCAACTGCTCACAGCGAGCCCGCCGCAGAATGGGGAGATGCGCCAACGAGGCGCCAGGTGTGGGGGTTTGGGTCGGATCAGCCGGCGAGGTGCCGGCCTGGGTGGAAGTTACCATGTGCGCGCCTTTTAGCTGAAGGAGCGTCTCGCTCCCGCCCACCCAGAGGGCAAACGGGAGCGCTCCGCTTGGCGGTTGCTAAAGCCGCCGGGTTGTGCGTGGGCGCGGCACATCGTGAATCCGACGAAATCCCGAAATAGTGACTTCGGACTCCGCCATCGGGTAAAACTCTGTTGAACATACATGCCCGGTGCTTTAGCGAGCACCACTGCGCCCTAGAGAAGCGTCCGCCTGAGCCCCTCGTGTTTCTAGCACGAAGCAGGTGGGCGCTTTTCGTGTTTCTACTCGGTTCGACACCTCCCGTTTGTTACGGGTTTCAGAAATTTTGCGAATTCCAGGCACTGACACACCGTCAATCGTAACGCTACGTTTCGTCCGATTCATCCGTCGCGCTTTTCGCCGCCAGTTTAGCCGCGGCTTTCTCCCGCCGGGCCAGCGCGCGGACGTCCTCAAGCGCGCTTTGATAGTGAGCGTCTGACGGATAGGTGCCCCGCGGCAGGTCCTCCGGTTTCCGCTCCGCGATGGCCCGCAGCGCCTGCGCATGCAGGTCGGGTCTTCCGCAGGATCGAAACGGCTGCGGACCCTGAAAGCTGAGCCACTTCGCGATTGCCTCTAACGTGTGGGCCGGGTGCTCCTTCGCGAGCTGCGGCCCCAATCGCCAGCCGTTCTCCTTCGCGCTGTGCGCCGCCGCGTGCAGGTAAATCAGGAGCCGATCCAGCTCGTCCGCGTCCGCGGCGTCGACGCGCGCCACCATCTTCCGCCGCGCGCGATAGGCGCGGACGCGGGCGGCGTCGTCCGGGTGTAACCGCTGTCGGGCCATCGTCGCTCCTGTCCTATTCCCCCGACCGCGTTGACCGCGCCAGGGTGACCGTGGCGGGCCGTCCAGCCCCCCGCAGGTGTCTCGGGGCTCTGGCGTTTCACCCCCGGCAGGTCCGAGGGCCCTTAACGCTCCATCGGCAGCGTCGTTTGACCTGGCGTCAGCCCCTCGCGCCTCGCTTCCTCGCGCACGAGCGCGCGCAGTAGTGACGTGGCATTTTGCCCCCGGCGTTGGGCCAGCTCGTTGAGCAGCCCCATGCCCTCGACGTTGTCGTAGTGCGACAGTCGCTCCGGGTATGCCGCGTTGGCGTTTCGCTTGGGTTTCGTCTCGGATTGCATACCGTGATTATAGCGTGCAACGGACGGGAAGTCAAAGTGAAAATAACCTGGATAAAGTTGCCATCACGTGAATAACACGGTATACTTATACCAGAGACAAGCAGAGAGGGCGCCCACAGCCGGCAAAGCAGAGGCACCCTCTCATTGACCATCGAGGAGATGATCGAGATGACTGTATCCGAAACCAACGCCGTTTCCGCCACCCGCGCCACCGAGCAGCGCCGCCGCTACCGCATCACGTATGGGAGCAACCGCAACGTCCTGGTCGCGCACCAGGAGACGGATCGCGTCTACGTGTGCCACGTGGAGACAGGCCACCTGCGCTGCTCTTGCCCGCATTTCACCGAACGGCTGCGAAGCACGCCCGGGGCGAAATGTAAACATCTCGCCGCCATTCAGGCCGACCTCCGCTGCGAAGCGGGCCGCGCCTGGCTGAAGGCCACCAGCGCCAGCCTGCAGCCGGCCGTTCCCGAGCCGTCGTATCCGCCGAAGTTCACGGTGAGTGCGGCACGCATGCTGGAGCTCGAAGCGCTCGAAGCCGGCATGTCAAAAGTCTGGGGCTAATCGCAATCAGAACCACACTTGCGGCCGGGGACGACCCACCCGGCCGCGGAGACGACGACGACGATGAGCTACACCATCACCTTCCGCCAGACGGGCTATAGCCTGTGGATAGCCTGCCTGCGCACCGCCGACGGCCGCACCGTCGAAGGCCACGGCTTGACGCAAAGCGCGGCCGAGTACCGCGCCCGGCTCAAAGCCGCCGCCTGATGCACCCGCACCGCCGGCCTGGGAGACCAGGCCGGCCTTTCACCGAGACCAGGAGAACCCAATGAACCACATGATCCTAGACCGCCGCCAGGTCCTGAAGAGCGCCGCCGCGGTCGTGTGCGGCGCTACCATCACCACTGCCACCGCGGCCGCGGCCGCCGCCGCCGGCCCGCGCGACCCGATGAGCCTCGCCGCGGCCGTCCTGGGGCTGCCGGACGCCGCCGCCTACCGCCGGCTGTTCCAGGAGCGCCGCGACTACGCCATCGCCCACGCGCTGGACCTGCGCCGGCAGGACGGCATCACCGGGGCCGCCACCAGGGGGCACGCCCGCCGGCTGTGGGCCCGCTACCCGGACGCCCGGCTCGAGGAATGGGAGCATGCGGCCGTGGTCTTCCTCCGCGGCCCGCAGGACGGCGCCCGGCTCCTGGTCCCGAAAGGCGAGGGCCGCCGCTACGCCAAATATGGGGCGTTCCTGGTCGCCTGCCAGGAGATCACGCCGGGCATGACGCCCGCGGCTCCCTGCCGGTTCGGGCTGACCCGGGGGGAGGTCGCCCGCGGCCTGGAGTTCGCTGGGAATGCGGCCAGCGTCCTCGGCGGGCTCTTCGTCCATTCGTGGGCGACGGGAGACCCGGACGCATACCGCATCCCCGGCGAGTAGTCGCCTACTTTTGCGGAAACTCCACGCACGGAAACGCGCGGATTCGGCGGAAGTCGGTTTGCTGGTGTGCCGACTTAATTCTGCCGAAAATATAATTAGAGAAGCGAATCGAAGCGGCTTCTCGCTCTAAAAATCAGTTCCTGCCGGCGTGTCGCAGCGCCATGATGCAGGCCGGGGTTGCGCAAGCAACAACAAGAATAGCCCAGCGCTGCCTGCGACCAGCGCCGGGCTATTCTGCGTCCACAGGAGCAAACAACGTGTTAGAGACCCAATCGAGCGGGCCCATGTCTGAACTGGTTGACCCGCAGAGTTTGCGGCCGCACCCGGGCAATGCGCAGATCTACGGTGCGGAGGATAACTCCAAACTGCGCGAGGAGATCGAACGCTCCGGGTGGATCAAAACGCTGGTGATCACGCCCGACGGCGTAATCATCAGCGGGCATCGCCGCTGGACCGCGGCGCGGGAATTGGGCCTGAAGGTGCCCGTGGAGCGTCGGTCATTCGCGAGCGAAGACGCGGCACTCGAAGCGTTGCTGCTGGAGAACCAGTTTCGCGAGAAGACCCGCGAGCAGATCTTTCGAGAAGCGAAAGTCTCGCAGGGCATTGAGACGGCCAAAGCCGAGCAACGACGCCTTGCCGGATTGAAGCGCGGCGCTACTCTCCCCGTTCAGGCAAATTTGCCTGAACGGGGCCAATCACGAGACGCAGTAGCGGCGAAGTTCGGCATGGGAGCCCGCACTTACGAAAAGGGCCAACAAATACTCGACGCTATCGACGACGCCAG
>Ga0136612_10000662_pt1 | contig 13001 bp, 13 predicted proteins | sample AntDryUQ224A2306_2_FD_106644 | JGI IMG/M metagenome (GOLD analysis project Ga0136612, IMG submission 106644) | Polar desert sand microbial communities from Dry Valleys, Antarctica - metaG UQ224A (23.06) | ecosystem: Environmental > Terrestrial > Soil > Desert | place: Antarctica: Dry Valley...
CGGTGGCCTTCTGTACTTCCTGCGAATGGAGACCACGTTCGCAGACGAGGTGTGAGGCGATGAGCGCGGTCGCAATCCGGGTGCAAGGACTTGGTAAGCACTACCGGCTGGGACACCAGCAGCCGTACGACACGCTACGCGACGCGCTGACAGGCATCGCCCGGACGAGGCTGGCATCTCTGCGGCGAGCGACGGGCGCCGTAGAGCCCGGGCAGTCGACCAAGGAGGCGATCTGGGCGCTCCGTGACGTCTCGTTCTCCGTCGAGCAGGGAGAGGTGGTCGGCATCATCGGTCGAAATGGGGCAGGAAAGTCGACGCTTCTCAAGGTGCTGTCTCGCATTACGCTTCCAACCGAGGGCGAGGTGGACATCCGTGGGCGTGTCAAGAGCCTCCTCGAGGTGGGCACGGGCTTCCATCACGAGCTCACCGGACTCGAGAACATCTATCTCAGCGGCGCAATCCTCGGGATGCGCAAGAAGGAGATTGATCGGAAGCTCGACGAGATCGTTGCGTTCGCCGAGGTCGACCGATTCATCGATACCCCCGTCAAGCGCTATTCGAGCGGCATGCAGGTTCGCCTGGCGTTTGCCGTCGCCGCTCACCTCGAGCCGGACGTCTTGCTCGTCGACGAAGTGCTGGCGGTGGGCGATGCCCGGTTTCAGCGCAAATGTCTCGCGAAGATGGAGGACGTCGGCCAGCACGGTCGCACCGTGCTCTTCGTCTCTCACAACACGGCCGCGATTACCCGGCTCTGCCCGCGAGCCGTTCTGCTCGATGGAGGGAAGGTCGTTCAGGACGGCCCGTCACACGAGGTCGTCGGCGTGTATCTCCGCTCTGATCTCGGGACTCGCGGCGCGCGCGAGTGGCCGGATCCGGACACCGCTCCGGGAGATGAGGTCGTCAGGCTCTGCGCCGTCCGGGTACGAGGAGCAGACGGCGAGATCCGCGACGCGCTCGACATTCGGCACCCCATCCGGATCGAGATCGAGTACGAGGTGCTGCGTCCCGGAGAGGTACTGGTTCCGAACCTTCACTTCACCAACGAAGAGGGCGTTTACATCTTCGTTGCTGCCGACTTTCACGACCCCGAGTGGCGAGGGCGTAGGCGGCAGCCGGGCCGCTACGTCAGCACGGCGACTATTCCCCAGAACTTCCTCGCAGAGGGCTGCATCCTGGTAGGCGCTGCAATCACCTCGTTCAACCCGGATACCGTCCATCTCTATGAGCGCGAGGCCGTCGCGTTCAACGTGGTCGACAGCTTGGAGGGAGACGCGGCTCGCGGCGAGTACGCGGGGCAGATGCCCGGAGTCGTCCGGCCGCTTCTGCCCTGGACGACGGAGCCCGTGCGTGAGGGCGGCCCCCCCTAGGACACGGTGCGGCTCGCCTACATCATCCTTGCGTACAAGCTTCCGCGGCAGGTCGTACGCCTCGTCCGAACGCTCGCCGACGACAGCGTTATGTTCTTCGTGCACGTCGACCGGAAGGCGCCCGAGCCCGTCTACGACGAGATCGCGGCCGGGCTCCGCGACGTTCCGCGGGTCGAGTGGCTGACACGCCGGGGCTGCTACTGGTCGGGCTTTGGCATCGTCGCAGCCATGCTCGAGGCGATCGAGCGGATCGCTCGCCGGGGCGGCTTCGACTACGTGATGCCGCTGACCGGCCACAGCTACCCCCTCCGCTCGAACCGGGGGATCATGGAGTACCTGCGCAGCCTCGAGGGCCGCTCGTGCCTCGAGTACGAGCCGTTTCCCGCGGCGGGGCTGGCGGGCGGCGGGCTCGAGCGCATCGAGCGCTGGCACTGGCCCTACAGAGTCTTCGGTCGCCACCTCAGCTTTCCCAACCGCTACCTGAACCTACCGATCAAGCGCAGGTTCCCCGCGGACGTTCAACCGTTCTCGGGCTCCGGCGGCTGGTGCCTGTCGGCGGAGGCCGTGAAGTACGTCGCCGCCTTCGTCGCCGCGAACCCGAGGTTCGTGCGCTTCTTCGAGCGCGTGTACGCCCCGGACGAGAGCATCTTCCAGACGATCCTGCTCAACTCGCCGCTCGCGGATACGTTCGTGAACGACGACCGCCTCTACGTCGACTGGGGCGGGCCGCCGCCGCCGCCGAAGATCCTCACGACTGCCGACTTCGACTCGCTGATGAGCTCCGCCGACCTCTTCGCGCGGAAGTTCGACATCACGAAGGACGCGCAGATTCTCGACCTCATCGACGAGGCGATCGCCCGCCGGGAGCCCTCAGGCGATCCGCTGGAGTAACCCTTCCGGATGGCAGGAGAGCCCGTACAGCTCCAGATCTCGCCGAACCGCGAAACGCGAGCCCGCCTCGAGCGCGAGCCAGTCGTGCAGCGCGGGGAGAACCCCCCGCGGCCAGTCGGGCGAAAAACGCATCGCCTCGACGTCGACGCAGCCGTCCTCGACGACAAAGAACCCGCCCACAGGCACGAAGCGCGAGAAGCCGTGGAGAGCGGCGGAGGTCGTCTCGTACGTGTGGGCGGAGTCGTCGACCACGAAGCACCTGGCGTACGGCGGCAGGTGCGCGGCGACGACCTCCGGGAGCGAGGGATCGAGCACGTCGCCGGCGATCAGGGTGATCGTGTCCTCGAAATGGGCGTCCACCGAGCCGATGCTCGCGCGGGCGGGCTCGACGTCGAGGTCGATCGAGACGACGCGCGGCTTCTCGATCCGGCCGTAGGCGGCCAGCGTCCGCAGCCGGTCGCGGAACCAGAGCGCGCTTCCCCCGGCGCGGGCGCCGAGCTCGATGACGGCGTCAGGCTGCGACTGCCACAGCAGGTGTTCGTAGACGCGCAGGTCCTCGGGGAACTTTGCGATTCGAACCCCCGCATACCAGTCCTTGGTGTGCTGACCGGCGCGCGCCAGCCAGTACGTCCGCACCGACTCGTTCAGCCCGATCCGAACGGTCGGGGGAAGCGGTTCGGCCGGTGCGGCTCCACTCGGCGAACGAGCGCCTCGTCCGAGCCGTTCTCGCAGGGACCGCCTACCCACCATGCTCGCGTACCAGGGTCACGACGCGCTCGACCTGCTCCGTCTTGATGGCCGGGAAGACCGGGAGCGACAGCACTTCTGCTGCGGCCCGCTCCGTCTCTCGCAGCTCGAGCGAACGGTGCGGGAGCGTCGTGTAGACGGGCTGCAGGTGGACGGGGATAGGGTAGTGCACCTGCGTCGCGACCGAGTTGGCGGCCAGGAACTCCTGCAGCGCTGCTCGGCGAGGGGAGCGAACGACGAAGAGGTGGAAGACGTGTCCGCGGCCGAGCGCGGTTCGCGGCGTCACCACGGCGTTGCCGAGCTCGCGGCAGTACCGCTCGGCCACCCGCGCCCTGGCCGCGTTCCAGCGCTCGAGGTGCGGCAGCTTGACGCGGAGGAAGGCCACCTGCAGCTCGTCAAGGCGGCCGTTCCAGCCGAGCGTCTCGTGGCGGTACCTGTCCGTCCGCCCGTAGTCGCGGAGACCTCGGAGCCGGGCCGCGAGGGCCGCGTCCCCGGTCACGACGGCGCCGCCGTCGCCAAGGGCGCCCAGGTTCTTCGACGGATAGAAGCTGAAGCAGGCGGCGTGGCCGAGGCCTCCCGCCGTACGGCCCTTGTAGGTGGCGCCGTGAGCCTGGGCGGCGTCCTCGATGATCGAGAGGCCGTGGCGCTCCGCCAGCTCGCGGAGCGGGTCCATATCCGCGCACTGGCCATAGAGGTGAACTGGGAGGATCGCCCGCGTGCGCTGCGTGAGCGCGTCGACGACGCGGGCCGGGTCGAGCGTGTAGGTGTCGTCGATGTCCACGAAGACGGGAACCGCTCCGACCCAGGAGACGGCCAGCGCCGTGGCGATGAACGTGTGCGAGGGGACGATGACCTCGTCTCCCTGCCCGATCCCGCAGGCGCGGAGCGTCAGGTGGAGCGCCTCGGTGCCCGACCCAACCGCCACGCAGTGCGCGGCGCCGCAGAGGGCCGCGAACTCGCTCTCGAACGCGTCCAGTTCCTCGCGACAGATGAAACGCGACCGCGTGAAAACAGGCTCGAAGGGGGCGGTGCGCTCGTCGGCCAGCTCCGCGTGCTGTCCGGCGAGATCGACGAAGGGCACGGCTACCGTCTGGCTTCCGGCGCTCGCGCTCATGGCGATCTCTCCTTCGCCTTGATCGACTCGAACTCGGCGTAATCGCGGATGTAGTCGCGCTCGTCGTACGGACGCGACGTCAGCACGAGACAGATGCTCCCTGCCGAGAAGTTGACGAGCTCTTTCCAGATCAACCTCGGCAGGTAGAGGCCGATGTGGCCGCGGTCCAGCACGATGTCTCTCGCGCTGCGCCCATCCCTGAGCACGACCGTGAACGCGCCCATCACCGCCACGAACAGCTGCTCGAGCTCGTGGTGCGCGTGTCCAGCGCGCGTCGCGCCTGCGGGCACGTCGTAGAGGTAGAAGACGCGGGCGATCTCGAAGGGCACGTCCCGGCCCGATTCGACCGGGGTGATGTTCCCCTCGGGGCGGGGAATCCGCGGAAGCTCGAGGAGCCTGCAGTCGGCGACCGAGGTCACGGCTCGAGCTCCTTCGCGCGCCGGAACTCCTCGTAGACCCGGAAATAGTCCTCCTCCTCGTACGGGAGCGACGCGAGCACGAGACAGACTGCGTTCGTCGAGAAGTCCTCGAAGCTGCGCCAGATCTTGCTCGGTATGTAGAGCCCGAAGTAGGAGCGGTTGAGCAGCAGGCTCCGCGCTTTCCGGCCGTCGTCGAGGGCGACGCTGAAGCTGCCCGAGAGCGCGATCACGAACTCCTCGAGCCGCCTGTAGGCATGCCCTCTTCGCGCGGCTCCTCCCGTAACGTCATAGATCCAGTACGTCCGGCGAAGCGGAAACGGGACGTGTGCGCCTCCTTCGATGAAGGTCAGGTTACCTCGGAAGTCGAGGAACTTCGGAAGCTCGACCAGCCGGCAGTTCGCAATCGTGCTGCGGCTCGGGCTGTTCATCCCGAACAGTCCAGCTCGTAGAAGTCGTGCACGATCGCGCGAGCGCCGAAGCTCTCCTTGTTATCGATCAGCGGCACGTTCAGGTAGCGGCCATCATGATTGGTCGAGGTGCCCCAGTCGAAGTACTGTCGGTCAGCGTAGTAGTCGTGGATCAGGTAGTCGAAGATGAGATCGAGGGCGCCGAGGCGCTTTCCCTCCGCGCTCGAGGAGATGTACTGGGCGTGTGCCACGAGGTCTCCTGCGTACACGAGGACGCCGCCGAGCATGACGCCGCCCTCGTAGGCGCCGAAGAGCTCGATGTTCTCGGGGAAGCGCTTCGCGAGCAAGCGCAGTTCTTTGGCCGTGTGAACCGGGGCCTGCCCGTACTTCGTCCCGAGCGTCTCCGCCACGATCTCCACGAACGTGGCGTAGTCGTCGGTCTTGCGAACCTCGAGCCCGTGGGCGCCAGCAGCTCGGATCTTCCGCCGTCTCAGAGTCCGGAACGGAATCCGGTTGACGAGGCGGATCGCCGAGGACACGTCTCGCCTGACGAGCGTCGCCCCCGAGCGGGCGAGCGCGTAGAGGTCTTCTTCAGCGGGAAGCCGGTGGTAGATGTGCGGGATCGCCTTGTAGACGAGGCGTGCCACCCCGGCCTGGGCGAGGTGTTCCCGCAAGGCATCGAACAGCTCCAGCATGAGCGGCGTCTTCATCCGGTCGTCGGAGACGATCCCGCCGAACGTGAGTCCGTCGTGCGAGATGACGGAATCGTCGATGCGGTTGGCGGGGAGGAGCGCGATCGGCCGGCCGTCGTGGAAGAAGAGCAGCGAGTGATCCGCAAACCGATCGGCGTGGTACTCCATGTAGTCGCGAAAGAATAGGAAGACGCCGTTCTTCGAGCGAGGGACGAACTCGTCCCAGAGGGGCTTGTGCTCCGGGCGGTACCGCTCGACGCTCAGGGCGCCCGATCCGCTCATGGACGTCGCGCGGGCAGGATCCGCGTCTCGAAGCTGCTCTTCTCCAGCGGCCGCGCCGGGTTGCCGACGTAGACCTTCCCCGGCTCCGTGTCCTCGATCACGACGGCGCCCGCTCCGACGATGCAGTCGTCAGCGACCGTCACATAGTCGCGCACGCAGCAATTCGCGCCCAGGAAGCAGCTCGTTCCGACGGTGCCGAAGCCGGCAATGACGGCGTTCGCCGAGACGAAGGTATTCGCGCCGACGGTTGCTCGGTGGAGGACGTTGGTCCCGCTCCACAGCACGACGTTGTCGCCGATCCTGGCATGGCGCTGGACGGTGCAGTGCTCGAAGACGAAGCAGTTCTCGCCGACCTCTGCATTTGGCCACACGACCGCGTGCGAGCTTACATAGGAGGTCGGCGTGAAGCCCTTGCGCCTTGCTTCTGCGAACAGCCGCGTACGGACACGGTTCAGCTGCGTGAACGTGATCGCGACGAAGACGCCGTGCGCAGCCGGCTCGAATTCGTTCTCCAGCGTCTCGAAGTCGATCACCGGCAGCCCGAAGAGGTCGTCTTTCGTGCGGAACTCGCGCTCCACGCTGAAGGCGACGACGTGGTACAGAGAGTCGTGCAGGAAGTACTCGTAGGCGATCTCGCCGAACTCGCCGTCGCCGACGATCACCACGCTGCTCGGCTCTGGCTTTCCGGGCATCGCCTCAGTATCTCATCGGCACCGCCAGCCGATCCCATCGAGCAGACGCTTGACAGATCCGCGCTTTCGATCCGTGAGGCAGACGAATTTACGCAGGCGCTCGTTCGTTCGCAAAGACGCACTGGAAGGTACTCCCTGAGCGAGCCGACGTCCTGCTGCCTGACGATCTCGTTGGCCGAGCGAGCGCCGCGCTCCTGACGACGTACGTGGAGACGGTCACTCCGATGGCGACTCGAGCACGGTGATCACGTCCTGGTGCGTGCGGACGCCGAACCGCCCGTTGCCCCACGAGTCGAACTGCCGGGTGACCACCAGCTCGCGCTCGCGCGCGAGGCGCGCGAACAGGGGAGCCGTCATCGGACTCCGCCAGCCGGGGCCGCGGACGCGGCCCGAATGGTGTATCACGGCTTTGGCGGCAGGTCTGAGCACGCGGGCGATCTCGGAGAGGTAGGAGGCGATGTCGAGCGGCGCCACATGGACGAACGCGTCGAAGGACCACACAAAGTCGATGGACCGATCCGCGACGCCCGGAAGGGTCGCCCCGTCGGTCAGCACGTACTCGACGTTATCGGCCTCAGGGAATCGCTCGCGGCAGAGCTCGAGCGCGCGATCGGTCACGTCGACGAGCACGAGGCGCCCTGCGCGTGGCTGCAAGGCTACGCTCCAACGGCCAGCGCCGGGACCGATCTCGAGAACCGCGCCACCGGATCCCAAGTATGGGAGCAGCACGTCCTCGACCACGCTCTCGCGCCACTCGGCCGGCCGGTCCGTATCGTCCCATTCCTCGCCGCCTCGCGACCAGTCCCACGCGCTCCAGACAGCTCGGTTCTCGCGGCTCGAGTGGCCGGTGTACGCCTCGTGCGCAGGGCCCAGGATCCCGCGCTCTCCCTCGATCATCAGCAGCCGTGCCTCGGTCGCCTCCGCGACCCCGGCCAGCCGGCGGGAAAGTCTGGTCGCTACGGAGCGAATTGGTGCGAGCGTGGCATACAGCGGGCCGAAGTCCCTGTATCGAGCGTGGTAGAGCCACATGCGGCGCGGGGGCCCGGCCATCGCCTTTAAGTATGCCAGCGTGGGTTGCACTCCTTCCGGCCCCGGCTTTACTGTGAGGCGTGTGGCGGGCGATCGAAGCGGCGACGCACCTGGGAAATCTCGACTCGCTCGAGAACGTTCCTGTGTTCGACTTCGAGTGGCAAAGCGGCATCCACTTTACGATGGGCGAGAACTCGACGATGGCTAGGAAGACGGAAGAGCCGGCGGACCTTTACCTTCAGCTCATGAAGGCCTGCCTTACGAACGTCATGTACGGTGACATTGGCTTCCGGAGAGTGCCGCCGCGAACGTACTGGAAGCGGTGGGTTCTGAACCGGTTCGCCGCGCGCGGGCTCGCGGTAGTGCGCCCTCAGCGAATCGACCGCAGCGGCTGGTTCGACGGGCGTGAATGGCTCCCAGATGCGCACACGATGATCGGGATGCGCAGACTCGACAACCTGCAGGAGTGCATCGAGGACGTGCTCGAGCGGCGCGTCCCCGGCGATCTGATCGAGGCCGGCGTCTGGCGTGGGGGAGCGAGCATCTTCATGCGTGCCGTCCTGAAGGCACACGGCATCGAGGGCCGAACTGTCTGGGTCGCCGACTCGTTTCAAGGTCTTCCCTCGCCCAGTGAGGAGGAGTACCCGGCTGATACGGGCGACCTGCACCACACGGTCGACGACCTGGCGGTTTCGCTCCAGGAGGTGCGGGGGAATTTCGAGCGCTACGACCTCCTCGATGCTCAGGTCGGATTCCTGCCAGGCTGGTTCCGCGACACGCTCCCCCGCGCGCCGATTGAGCGGCTCGCCCTGATCCGCATCGACGCCGACATGTACGAGTCGACGACGAACGCGCTCGAGGCCCTGTACCCGAGGCTCTCTGCCGGCGGGTACGTTATCGTCGACGATTACGGCGGGCTTCCCGCGGCGCGGAAAGCCGTCGACGACTTCCGCGTGGCGAAGGGGATCGACGACGAGCTCAATCGAATCGACTGGACGGGCATCTTCTGGCGCCGGTCGGCCGGCGCGCGCGCCGACGATCGCGAAGCGGCTGCTCCTCCGACGCCGTGATCGTCGAGTCGGAGCGGGTCGTCTCCGTCGTGACCCCGCTTTTCAACTCCGCGTCCCACATCGACGCGACCCTGGCGAGCCTACAGGCGCAGACCTTTCGCGACTGGGAGTCCATTCTTGTCGACGACGGCTCCACGGACGAGACGCCACAGCGCGTCGCGCGCTATCTCGAGGATCAGAGGTTTCGCTACGTCCGGCAGCCGAACCAAGGGATCGCAGCTGCGCGGAACACCGGCATTCGCTCCACTCGCGGCACGTGGATAGCTCTCCTCGATCACGACGACAGATGGATGCCGACCAAGCTGGAGAGACAGCTCTCCGTCGTGCAAAGCACTGCCTGCGACATCGTCTGCAGCAACGCAGTCGTCTCGCGCGGACCGGAGCGGTTTCTCTTTCGGGATTGGATAGCACCGGATCTACGCAGCCAAGTCGAGAACTGTGTTCGCGAGGATATCGACACTTTCGCGTTGTTGATTCGAGTCAACTTCCTCTGCACCTCGTCCGTCCTCGTTCGCCGCTCGCTCTTCGAGACTCACGGGCTTCTCGATACCCACGCTACTCCCGCCGACGACTACGATATGTGGCTCAGGTGCATGCCTTCCGCGAAAATCTGCTACATCACCGATCCCCTCGTGGAATATGTTCTGCATGAGACGAATTATTCTCGCGACAGCGTTCTTTTGCGCGAGAAAGCTATCTACGTGCTATTCAAGGCAAGGAGAATGTGGTCCGCGGATGCGACGCGTGCGTCGCAGTGTGAGGAATCGCTGCGAATGCATTACCGCCTCCTGTTCGAAGAGCTTCGCAAGAGACGGCAACACCGGTCCGTCGTCCGCCACGCCGTCTCGCTCGCTGGAAAGGGGCGAGTCGGGCTCCGGGTCCTCCTTCCGACGATGCGCAGCACGATCATGCATCCAACCGGTACGACCGCCCTGAGATGAGAGGACGCTGAGTGTTCGAGGAGAGAGGGGCACGACCGCCCGAGGTGAGCGTTGTCCTCGTCTTCCACAATCGGATTACGTGGACCCACGAGGCAGTGTCGAGCGTCCTACGCCAGACATATTCCGACTTCGAAGTCATTCTTGTGGACGACGGCTCCACGGAGGACGTCGCACCGCTTCGGTTCGACGATCCTCGAGTCCGCCACGTGCGCCAGGATCACGCGGGTGCTCCTGCGGCACGAAACCGAGGAGTGGACTCCGCTCGAGGAAAGTACGTCGCTCTTCTGGACTCCGACGACCTCTTTCTGCCGACGAAGCTCGAAACGCAGTTACGGTTCATGCAGAAGCACACTGATTTGCCCTTGACCCACACCTCGTATTATCGAATGGACCCCGACGGCCGGATGATCGGGGAAATCTCTTCGGGAGAGTTCTCGGGGATGGTGTACCCGACTATTCTCCTCGAGTGTCCGATCCATCCCTCGACCGTGATGGTTCGGCGCGACGCGCTATCCCTCGTTCCCGACTTCGACGAGTCCCTGTCGACGGCATATGACGAGTTGGTGTGGAGTGAACTGGCGAAACGTGCGGAGATCGGAGGAATCACCGAGCCGTTGACCAGGGTGAGGATGCACACCAGCGTGGCGACGTTCGATCTCGATATCCAGCTCCAGGCAAAGAAGAACATCCTCGCCCATATAAGAGACGACCCTGCGCTGAAAGGCGTCGCACGGCGGTTCGTCGTCTCCGAGACGCTCGCCGCTATGGGACAGTTCTCGTGGCTTCAGCGCCGGCGAGGACGTTGTCTCGCCTACGTGGCGCGCGCCATAGTGGCGTGGCCGCTCAACTGGAAGCTCTACGGCTTTCTCTTCTCTTCCGCCCTCCGGTATATCCGTTCGGGAAAGCAGTGAGCGGCGGGGCGGCGTGCACGCCCTATGGTGGAGGCGGATCACTCCGACGGACCGATACGTCCCCCCGGGGCGCCCGCAGCAGAACGAAGCTCGCCGTCGTTTCTGAAGCCCTGCCACCCGGCTGGTCGGGCAACGCGGTCCTCATCGGCCGCCTTCTCGGGGGTTTCGATCCGGCAGAGTACTGCCTCTTGAGGTCCGATCAGGGGACGTACGACTACCACGACGGCCGTGCTCTGCCCGGTGCCTGTTATCAGCTTCCGCGGCCATGGTGCATACCGCGAGGGACGCGCTACGGCCTTCGGATTCCGAGAGGAATCGTGAACGCGTTGCTGGGTATCGCCTCGCGAAGCTTCCATATTCAACGGATCGTGAAGCGAGAAAGGTGCGACGCCATTCTCGTCTTCACCGGCGACTTCTTCGATCTGCCGGCCGCGTACCTGGCGGGACGCCGGTTTCGATTGCCCGTCTACGTCTACATGTGCGACGACTACTCCTACCGTGAGCTCTGGGACCCCGTCCGGCGATGGCTTTCCCCCCATCTCGAGCGAAAAATCGTCCGAGGAGCGAGAGGAGTTGTCTGCGCGAACGAGGTTCTGCATGACGTGCTGAACGACCGCCACGGCGTCGAGCCGACGGTGATCCATCACCCGTGCGATCCATCCCTCTACCCGGCGGAGGCCGAGCCCGAGAACGGGCCGACGACCGCGTCGAGGAACGGGGAGCTCACGATCGTCTACACGGGGACTGTCTACGAAGCGCAACTCGACGCGCTGCAGAACCTCCAGATATCGATGAGCCTGATCCGGGGGTATCGAGCGGTCCTTCACATCTACACGGGCCAGCCACGTTCGGATCTTGCGAAATGGGGGCTGCGCCCGCCGTTTGCATACCACGAGCATCGGTCTGCGGACGGGATCGCGGCGGTTCAGCGCGAGGCAGATGTCCTGTTCCTTCCCCTTGCGTTTCGCTCTCACTATCCCGAAGTGATCCGGACCTCGGCACCTATGAAATTTGGTGAATATCTCGCGGCCGGGCGACCCATCTTGGCGCATGCTCCTTCGGACTCCTTTATCGCTCGGTACTGTCGACAGCACGATTGCGCCCTTATCGTCGACACGCCGGACCCGGCCAAGCTCGCCCAGGCCACGAAGCGTCTCGCGAACGATCACGAATTGCGACGTCGTCTCACGGTCAACGCTCGCGCTCGGGCGCTGGCCGACTTCGACCTCGAAGCGGCGCGCTCGAAATTCGCGGAACTGGTCGGGGTCGAGTCCCGTTCCCCTAAGGTCGCTCGCGCCGAGGCGGGCTGATGACGGCGCCTCGTCGAGGACGTCGGCACGCTGGCGACGAAGATCTTGCTCGGCTACCAGCCGCAGGCGGCGACTCCGCCTCGCCATGTCTCGCATGGCGAGGTCCGTCGAGTCAGCCAGCCGCGCCCGGCCTAGCGGCCGGCGTGGCCGGCAGCCTCGCCAGGGAGAACAGCGGGAGCGAGCCGCTCCGGATTCTCGTCGTGGCGATGGCGGAGAGCGTGCACACCGCCCGCTGGTTGGGGCAGCTCACCGATCAGGGCTGGGATCTGCATCTCTTCCCATCCCGCCGGTTTGGGCCGCACGAGGCGCTGCGCGCCGTAACCGCGCACTCGCTCGTCCGCTGCGGCCGAGCCGGCCTCGACGCGTCGGTGCGGGAGCGCGGGTTTCCCTGGCCGCTGCCCCGCGGGCGCAGGAGGCTCGCGAACGCGCTCGAGCGCTGCCCAGGGGACCTGCTGAAGCCGGCGGCGCGCCTCTCGCGCCTCATCCGCCGCCTGCGGCCGGACATCGTCCACTCGCTCGAGATGCAGAGCGCGGGCTATCTCACGCTCGCTGCAAAGCGCCTGGTCGGGAGCCCGTTCCCCAAGTGGATCTACTCCTCGTGGGGAAGCGATCTCTACTACTTTGGGCGGATGTTAGAACACGAGCCGCGGATCAGGGCGGTGCTCGCGGAGTGCGACTACCTGTTCACCGACTGCGAGCGAGACCAGGGGCTGGCGCGCGAGCTCGGCTTCCGCGGGGAGAGCCTTGGCGTGTTTCCCGGGCCGGGCGGCTTCGATCTCGAGGAGATGTGTTCGCTCAGGAAGCCCGGGCCCGTCGCCGCACGCCCGCTGATCATGGTCAAGGCCAGCCACGAGGGCTGGGCCGGTCGAACGCGGGTCGCCGTGGAAGCCCTTGCGCGCGTCGCCGACCAGCTCCGTCCGTACGAGGTCGTCTTCTACTCGAACGAGCCGCTCGCCGCCCGTACGCTCGACCCGCTGTCGCAGGTCGGCGTGCGCTGCGCAATGCTGCCCCCGAGCCCGCATCAGGAGATCGTCGAGCGGCTGGGGCGGGCGCGCGTCGCCCTCGCCGTCAACGTCTCGGACGGGACGCCGAACACGATGCTCGAGGCGATGGTCATGGGCGCGCTGCC
>Ga0136612_10000663_pt1 | contig 12998 bp, 10 predicted proteins | sample AntDryUQ224A2306_2_FD_106644 | JGI IMG/M metagenome (GOLD analysis project Ga0136612, IMG submission 106644) | Polar desert sand microbial communities from Dry Valleys, Antarctica - metaG UQ224A (23.06) | ecosystem: Environmental > Terrestrial > Soil > Desert | place: Antarctica: Dry Valley...
CGGGGATCCGCGCACCCAGCGATCTCGGACGCCCGTCTGCCGTGTAGATTACCGCCACCGGCGAGCAGATGCCGTCGCTTGACGCCTGGGTCGGCACGCTGAGGAAGTCGACGGCGCTCTTCGCGGCAGCCATCTTCGCCACGTCCAGCAGGCGACCACCTCCGACACCCACCACGACGTCTGGGCGGACGGACGCGATGCCCGCCACGACGCCCTCGACCGACTTCTCGTTGTTGGCAGCCGCCACGAGCTCCAGCATGTCCAGTCCCGCCCGTCGCGCCTCGTTCACCACGCGGGTCCCGTACCCAGTGACGGAGGCCGGGCCGGAATGGATCGCGAGATAGCGACGGGGCTGCTCGGCGAGCTCCGCCAGGGACCCGACCGCAGCGGGCACGCCCTGCACGATCCGCAGGAGACGCGGGATGCGCACCGACCGATGTGCCGGACCGATCATGGGCCACCACGGGCGCCGAGCGCACGGGCGACCTGCACCGCGCGCTGGAAGTCGACCAGGTCGTCCACCTCCGTCCAGGCTCGCCCCTTCACCGATACGGTGCCGATGGACAGCTCCGCCGCGGCCCGGTCGAAGGCGTCTTCGTAGTACAGATCCGTCTGACCGTCGGCTACCAGCTGGCGGGCATGGCGGATCACGGCTGCCGCGCCGGCCGTGTCGAATCGGGCGATCCCGATGTACTCACCGGCAGACGTTCCAGCGGGAAGGGCCTTGCTGATCCGACGCACGAGACCCCGGCCGTCCAGCTCGACCTTCATCTCCTCCGTGCCAAGCGGCTCGTCCAAGTCGATGGCCAGCCAGCAACCCGGACCGGCCGAGGCCACGTCGCGCAGGATGGAGGCGTCGAAGACGATGTCCGAGTTCAACAGGCAGAAGCCGTCTCGGATGTCCTCCTCGACGGACAGGAACGAGACGATGTTGTTGGCCGCGGCGTAGCGAGGGTTCAGCACGCAGCGAACGTCGAACGGCCAGGCACTATCCCTGACGGCGGCTTCAATCATCTCGGTGCGATGTCCCGTGACGATCACGACACGTTCGAAGCCAGCCGCCGCTACGGCTAACAAGGCGCGCTCCAGGAACGTGCTGCCCTCCACCTCCACCAGCGCCTTCGGACGGTCGTCCGTGAGCGGTGCGAGACGCCGCCCCACGCCCGCGGCGAGGATGACCGCGATCGGCAGAGTGCTGTGCTGCATCAGCGGGCGATGGTAGTGCACGGCGCGGTGAGGGACGCCTGCGCTGACACCATCGGCTGACCGGGCGCTAGAGTCGGACGGTGAGCGGCTCCATGGGCACCCCCGGCGGCTTCCTGGCTCGGGCCCGGGAGTTTCGGCGGCGGTACCAGGGTCCAGCGGGGCTGTTCTGGATCCGCCGCGTGAACCATCCCGCGGGGGCGATGCTGGCGCTCCCGCTCATGCCCACCAGCGTGAGTCCAAATGCCGTGACCGTGGCTGGCCTGGTGGTGCACCTGCTCGGTGCCCTTGTGGTGGCCGTCGTAGCACCGCCGGCGTCCGCGCTGGCGGTCTTGGCCGTGGTGATCATCTGGCAGCTCGCCTTCTCCCTCGACTGTGCCGACGGGCAGCTGGCACGTGCCCGCGGGCAGGCCAGCGCCTTCGGCGCCTGGTTCGACCAGCTGGTCGACGTAGTTTCGCACGCGGCGGTGTACACGTCGCTCAGCCTGTATCTGGTGCGGGCCTTCGACCCCGACGCGGCCGCGGCGGTGCTCCTTGCCTGCATCGTCGTGAGCCTGAGCCTGCTCCAGACCTTCAGCACCTGGCAGCGGGCGGAGCTGATCGGGCGAGAACCGCCGGTGGGCCAGCAGCCCAGCCCCAGGCTCCTTGCGCTGTACGCCGCTCGACACCTGCTGGACTACGGCTGGTTCCTCTTCGCGGCGTCCGTTCTGCTGCTGTGGCCGCCCGGCCTTTTCGCCTTCCTCGTTTTCAGCGCTCTTCTGCAGGGACTCTACGTGGCGGCCCAGATCCTCCTTTCCTGGCGTGGTGGTGGCTCGACCAGCTCCTGACCGTGGCGTGGGGCTCCAGCACGGGCTGATAGCCCGGTGCCTGACGGCCCTGACCTGGGCCGGCATCGGGCTCATGTCCCTCATCGCCCTGGAGGCGACGGTGATGGTCGGCGTGATCGTCGTCCGATCGCTGGGCCAGGTCTCGCATCCTTCGGTGGCTCTCGGGCTCCTGGCGTCCCTGCTCGCGGTCGTCACGGCCGCGGCGCTCATCCTCGGCGTCATCCGGTGGCCGGCTACGGCAGGGAGGTGGCGGGCGCTGCCTGTGATCGTCGGGCTGTCGATGGTGGCGCTGTTGCGCATCGTGATCGCCTTGGTCATCGACGCTCCGGTGGACCGGGACATGGTCGCCTATGACAGCCTGGCCGCTCAGGTGCTGAGCGATGGAAGGCTCTTCAGTGACCGGCCGATGGGCTTTCCCTACCTTCTGGCCGGGTCCTATGCCGTCTTCGGCCGTGGAGCCCTGGCCGGCGAGACGCTGAACATCCTGGCCGCGGTGGCCGGTGGCCTCGCGCTCTGGCTTCTCGTCCGCTCCGCCTATGGCGAACGGCCGGCGAACGTGGCGCTTTTCCTCTACGCCGTTTGGCCAGCCGGAGCGCTGATGACAAGTGTCCGCCTCACCGAGACGACCTATACGGTGAGCCTCGTGCTGGCCGTCCTTGCCGTCACGCGCCAGGAGCGCCGGCGAGGTCATGTGCTGATCGGAGCGCTCCTGGGGGTCAGCCAGTACTTCCGACCGACCAGCTTCTTTCTGTTGCCTGCCTTCCTGCTCGTAGCGCTGTGGCCACGCCAGATCCATCGGCGTCAGGTGCTCGTCGGGACGATGACCATCCTCGTGGCTTTCCTGACGGTCATGATCCCGGTGATCGAGTACAACCGGCGGGCCCACGGCGAGCTGTCCGTGACGACCTCTGCCTACGGTGGCTGGAGCCTGTGGGTGGGCGTCAACCAGGACCACGGTGGCCGCTGGAATCCCGCCGACTGGGAGGCGCTCTTCGAGCTCACCGAGGGTACGGTCTGGGAGGACAGCAAGGCGGCCGGCCCGCTTGGCGTCGAGCGGATCACCGACGATCCGCCTGGCTTCGCGGTACTGGCGGTGGACAAGTTCCACACCATGTGGGGCTCGGAGGCGTACGGCGTGGACTTCGCCGTCGCATCGGGTTCAGCGGAGCTCCCACAGAACACGTTTCCGACGCTCGTCAGCCAGCTCTTCTACGCCGTGGTCACGGTCGCGGCAGCGCTGGGGCTTGTGATCCGCCGGCGATCCCTGGACCGGCTCACCCTGCTGATCGTGGCCATCACACTGACCGTCGCAGCACTGCACGCCTTCGTCGAGGTGCGCGACCGATACCACGCCTATCTCGTCCCGCTGTTCGTCGCCCTGGCGGCGGACTGGATCGTCGGACGGCGCACTAGGGTTCCCCGCGCAGCGCCCGTCCGACGGCGGCGTTCAGGACCGCATTGTCATAGTTCTCCTCTACGCGCCGCAGCGCCCGATGGGCCATCTCCCGGGTCCCTGCCGGATCGTCCCAGAGCCGCAGGATCGCCTCGGAGAACTGGTCGTCGGTCTCGGCCACGGCGACCTCCTGCTGCGGCGTGAAGTCAAGGCCGGCCAAGCCGAGCGACGTGGTGACGACGGGGATCCCCGAGGCGGTCGCCTCCAGGACCTTGAGACGTGTACCGGTCCCGGCTTCCAGCGGCGCGAGCAACGGACCGGCCGTCGCCAGCGCCGCCATCGCGTCGGGCACATCACCTAGCAGCGTCGCTCCGGGGGTGCGCTCGGCCAGGGCCTGCAGCGATCGAGGCGGATCGCGCCCTATGAGCACGAGTCGAGCCTGCGGTCGCTGCGAGCGCACTCGCGGCAGGATCTCCGTGAGCAGCCTCATCGCCGCCGTGAGGTTCGGATCGAACGTGTAGATCCCCACGAAGCCGAAGGTGAAAGGTGCGGCGGAAAGCGTGCGATGGGGCGCGTAGTCCGCGACGCGGATCGTGTTCGGGATCACGCGCACCGTCGCGCCGTAACGACGGGAATAGGTCGAGGCCTCCCCGTGCTCCACGAACCAGACCTCGTCGGCGTAGCCTGGGACTTCCCGTTCCAAACGCTCGAGTACAAGGAGGTCGAGCGCCGCGCGAGCACGTCGACCCAGGTCGACCCCTGTGTGGAGCCGCTGACGTGCGCCGACCGAGCGTAGCTGCCACAGATCCACGATAAGGCGGCCGACGTACGGCCTCACGGCCGGCAGAAAGCCGTCGTAGAGGGGATGACCGAGGACAAGGACATCGGGGCGCGACTCCCGGACGATCTCAGCCAGTCGCTCCATAGCACCGAGCCGAGCCAGATGCTCCTGGAAGACCTGGCGGCCGTGAAGGGTCGCGGCGGCGCGGATGAGGACACGTCGAACGGGGTGACGGGGCCACGGCGACGGGAACACCCGGCCGAGGCTCGGCGCGACCGGAGCCTTCGGCTGGCTCCAGATGGGGAAGCAGACCAGCTCAAGATCGGCCTCTGCCTCGAGAGCACGGTAGATGCCCAGATCCCGCAGCTTCGCTCCGGAGACCGCCTCCCAGGGCACGTCGGCGGTGGCGAATAGGACCCTCACACGACCTCCAAGCAGCGGGCCACCAAGCCTATCCCGAGTGACTCAGGGCGCGCTCCTAGTGCGCCGGTCGCTGCGGGTGCCGTTGCATCTATCCTCCCGAGTAATGCAGGCGGACCACTCGTGACCACTGAGCGGCACGGCCAGCCACGCGACCGTCTCTGTCTTTGATGATCGCCACGCCGCCCCCCGCCGGAGCACCGACGGCGCCGCCGGGTGAACCCAACGATCCGGTCGACCCGCTTCAGGGGATGGCGCGCCACGGGGCGTGGCATATGGCCGCCATCATGGTGCCCGGTCTCTATGCCGTCCTGCTCATCGCGTATCTCTTGCGCACCCTGGGTCCGGAGGCGTACGGCATCTGGGCTGCGGCGACCGCTCTGGTGGGATACCTGACGCTGCTCGACGCAGGCCTGTCGGCCACCACGGCACGTGCGGCGGCGCGCGCCGTGGCCGGCGATGACGGGGCGATCGACCAGGTGAGGACGGCCTACGCCGCGTATGCGGTGCTGGCGGTCATCGCGGCCTTGATCGGGACGCTGCTGGGGACGCTCGTCCCGTCGATCCTGCGACTCGAGGGCGCTGTGGCGCAGGACGCCTGGGCGGTCGCCGCGTTCCTTGCGCTCGACCTCGGGATCGTCATCGGGACGGCCGGCTGGATGGGCACGCTTCGCGGTACCCGCCGTTTCCGCGAGATGCTCATTGTGAACGTGGTGCAAGTCGCCGTAGCGGCCCTGCTGCTCGTCGCGCTGCTGCCTGGGCTGGGTCTGGTCGGAGCTGCCGCGGCACAACCGATGGGGCGGATCGTCGGACGGTCTCTCGCGGCCGTCATCCTGGCACGACAGGTGAGCTGGTTCCGTGCCCGACCGCGCTGGCCGGGCTGGACCAACATCCGCACGATCACCGCGTTCTCCCTGCCCATCCTCGCCATGCAGACAGCGACACAGCTGGGCGTCGGCACGGATGTCGTGATCGTCGGCGCTGCGGCCGGTCCCACGGCCGCTGGGCTCTATGCCGTTGGTGCTCAACTCGCCCGCTACGTGGGCTACTTCCTGTTCCCGGCGCTGGGGGTCATGTTGCCCTCATTCTCAGCCGCCTACGTGCGACGACCGGAGGGAGTACCGGAACTCGTGCGCCGTGCCGTCCTGCTTGCCGGGCTGATCGGTGGGACGGTTTACGGCTTGATGGCGCTCCAGGCCGAGGTACTGATCCGGATCTGGTCCGATGGAACGGCCGCCGTGAGCGTCCAGGTGCTGATCCTCTACGCCCTGGCCTGGACCATCGTGACCCCCACCCACGTCATGATGCTGATGGTCATCGCGAGCGGGCGGCACCGTGTCGTCGGGGCGATCGTGCTGACCGAAGCGCTGGTCAACCTTGCCCTGTCGATCGTCCTCGTCTCGATCATGGGGCCCGTCGGCGCGGCGGTGTCGAGCCTCGTGGTCATCCTCCTGGACGATCTGCTGATCCTTCCCGTGGTCGCGGCGCGCGCCCTTCAGACGCGCACCCGGCCCATCCTGCTTGCGTCGCTGGGTGGCGCGCTGGCCGGCATCGCCATCGCGGCAGCCGCGAACCTGGTGCCGTTGACCGGCGTGGAGGGCCTGATCCTTCGAGCTCTGCTCGCGACCGCCGCACTCGCGCTGGCCGTGGCATTCCTGGTACCAGGGAGCCGGGCGCTCATCGCCGGGGGCTCTCGGGACGCCTGAGGGTGAGTACCGCAGGCCTCCGTCCGGAAAGACCGGCCGCCAGCCCTGCTAGCGTCCCAAAGATCACGGCCTCTGCCAGCGCCAGTGGGTTGGTGCCCACGAACTGCACCAGCGCCCAGACCGGGATCCAGGCGGCCAGCCACAGCAGCGTCGCCCCGTGCCAGACACTCCAGGCATCCCGGAAGGAGCGGATGAGGCGCAGCCAAGCGACACCCAACACGGTCAGCAGCAGAAGCATCGCGGGCAGGCCGCCGGCCAACCCGACCGTCAGCCAGAGAGAGTTGGGATCGTTGATCTTGACCGCGTCGGGGATGAGATCGGGGCTGGTCGGATCGTGCACGGCGTGATCGAAGCTGCTCATGCCCGGGCCGATGATGAGAGAGCGCGGCGAGTCAGCGATCTGCTCCAGTGCCACCGTCTGCAGGCGCACGCGGGTCTGCCCGGACCGGCTGGCGGAGCCCTCCACGCCAGGCTCGAAGGGTTCGTCCGAGATGATCGGATCGGGCAGGTCGGTCGCTGCCAGCCGCCGCGCCCCCAGGTCGTCGGCAACGACCGTGGCACCGAGGGTCAAGACGAGCAGGACAGCCGTCAGAGCGCCGGGCAACACTTCGTGGCGCAGTGTCCGACTCCGGATCCGTAACCGCCAGGCCACATCGATCACGACCGTCGTCCCGACCGCCCCGACGAGTCCCAGCAGACCCGCCCGGGAGTAGGTCCAGTAGGTCAAGAGGGTGACCAGGACGATTCCGACAGAACCGGCCGCGACGAGCCGACGATCGCCGGCATGCCAGCCCCGAAGCGTCACGGCCGTCGCCAGCGGTGCCAGCAGGATGCCGAAGAAGGCCATGTAATTGGTGTGGAAGAAGAATCCCGTGGCCCGGATGGCAGCCTCCCCTCCCAGGCGGAAATGCAGCGGTGGCGGGCCCAGCTGCCCCAGCCGGGGATGTTGGGAGACATTAGCCGGTCGGAAGAAACGCCAAAAGTCGGTCAGCGGGTCCGTGCTTCCGGGTCCCGGGTAAGTGACCCGCTCCAACATCGCACCGGCCACGGCCACGATGAGGACGACGCCCAGGAACGCCACCAGCTTGCGCGGACTCACTCGGGGGCTGGCACGGACGGCGGCGAAGGCTACCGCTGCCGTGCCGCTGGCGAACAGCAGATAGACGAGCGCCGGTTTAAGGTCCGCGCCAACGCCGCGAAGCACCGCAGCGATCGGGAACCAGCCCAGGTAGGCCCCGAAGAGAAGCAGCCACGGGACGTCGTCGCGTCGCACCAGCCGCCACGCACGTCCGGCCACTAACAGGAGCGCCCCCACGGCCACGACCACCTCGATGGGCGTGATGTCCACCAGTGGCGTGCGCAGCAGGACGTTCTGAGGGAACCACCAAGCAGTTACCAACTGCGCGAACGCTGCCAGGAGCAGCCCGAGCGCGATCGGCGCTGCTATGGCCGGCGCTGCGACGGATCGGTGGCCGAGACGGTCATCCACCCGGACAATCTACGGGCCGCAGAGCACGAAGTCTTCTCTGGGTCATGCGCGTCTACCGTGCCTCTGGTCGAGCGCGCGGTCATAGACCCGCATCGTCTCGCGTCCGACCTCTGACCACGGCCGCTCGGCCGACCAGGCGCGGCCCGCCGCGCGAAGACGTTCGGCATCCTGCATGGCCGAGCGTATGCCTTGGGCGATGGAGCTCGGCGACCACGGGTCGACCAGCACGGCGGCCCCGCCCGCCGCCTCCGGCATGGCGCTGCGGCCAGACGTCACGACCGGAGCGCCGATGGCCATGGCCTCTACGATGGGCAGGCCGAAGCCCTCGTAGAGCGACACGTACACGAAGGCGGCACAGGCCGCGGTGAGGACATCCACCTCGCCCTCCGGCAAGTAGCCGGTCACCGTGATGCGCTGCGCTAGGGGCGCCTGCGCGATGGCTCGCATGACCTGCCGGGAGCCCCAGCCGTGGGCACCGGCGATGACCAGGCGCAAGCCGGGGTCAGCGGTCGCCAGCTCGTGGAAGGCCCGGATCAGGCGTTCGTGGTTCTTGCGCGGCTCGAGCGTGCCCGTGGTCACGAGGAAGCGGCTCCCTTCCAGACCCAGACGATCCAGCACCCGGCGACGCTCGGACGGGTCGGGCGTGGGTCGTTCCGCGTCGCGGCCGTGCGGCACCACGGCGATCCGTCGCCCATCCACGTGGAAGAGGCGTACCAGCTCCAGCTTGGTGGCTGCGGAAGGCACGATCACCGCTCTGGCGCGTTTGACGGCGGCAAGGATCAGCGGCAGGGTGGCCAGCCGCAGCGGGGGGTGATAACGGGGATGGCGAAGCACGGACAGGTCGTGGACGGTCAGGACATAAGGCAGGCTGGAGCGCAGCGGTGCGCCCGCGTTGGTGTAGTGGACCAGGCTGGCTCCTGTTCGACGGCTATCACCGTCGGCAAAGCGCTGCAGCCAGGCGTGGTAGTGCCTAGCGCGGAAGCGCGACGCGACGCGCAACTGGTCACCGTCGAAGACGCTCCCGGCACGAGCTCCGATGAGCGGAAAACGGGCCTCTTCGGGGACCTGGAGCGCTCTGACCAGGCGGCGGACGTAGGTTCCCACGCCCGTCGGCGAAGGTCTCACCGGCGCCACGTCGATGGCTACGCGCGGCGCGTGCGGTGCTTGAGGCGCGTCAGGTGGGTTCGCGGCGGCGCCCAGGGTCGACTCACCGTCTCCCTGCTCGGAAGCCGGCCGCCCCCGTATCGCTCCCTCCTCATCCCTCACCGGCACCGATGCTACAGGCTGACTCACCGGCGCCCTACAATCCGCGCACGCGCCGTGTGATCCCGCTCCGATGGCGGGCGGGATGCGTCCCCGCGCCGTCATGTGGAGCCGAAGATGCCCCCACCGCCCCTTTCGGTCATCATCCCGAGCATCCGCGGCTGGCCGTTCGCGAAGCTGGCGCTCGACCCCCTGCGCGAGCAGGCAGAGCGCACAGGTGCGGAGGTCATCTTCCTCGACTCCAGCGGCCAACCACCACCCTCCGAGGCAGAGCTGGGCTTTCCGGTCCGTTGGGTCGAGCGCCCGGGAGCATCCGTCTTCGAGATGCGCCGCGAGGGTTATCGACTGGCGCAAGGCCAGATCATCGCCACCACGGAGGACCACTGCACCGTGGCCCCCGATTGGTGCGAGCGGCTCATCGAGGCGCACGCGGCCCAGCCCGACGCCGCCGCCATCGGAGGGGCAGTGGAGAACGGGACGCCGGGTCGAGCCCTATGGTGGGCGGCCTTCTTCCGGATCCAGGGTCCCTTCATGGCGCCTCTGCCCACGGGACCCACCGACCGCCTCACCGGCGCGGCGAACCTCTCCTACAAGCGCAGGACGCTGGAGCGGCTCACGCCGGAGGACGGCATCCATATCGACCACCTGGACATGCCCACCCTGGAGCCCGGCGAGATGCTCTATGCCGACGACAGCCTGCGTGTGGCGCACCACCAGCCGACCGGCCTGGGGCGCACTTCCGTCCTGGATTTCCACAACGGCCGGACCACGGCCGGCAAGCGCCGTGAGCGGATGGGGCGCCAGGACTGGATCCGCCTGGGCATGTTGGGCGTCCTGCCGCTCTACCGGACGGTCCGCACGTATCGCATCGTGCGCGGCAAGGAGCACCCGGCGGGCACGCTGAAGCGCGCCATGCCCGCTGTCGCCTGGCTGCACTACTGCCAGGCGGTCGGAGAGCTGGTGGGCTACGCCAGCGGTCCCGGCACCAGCCCGGCCGAGCTCTATTGAGTCCGGGGCCACCCCTTTCGGTGGCCATCGCCACGACCGAGGGCTGGCCCTACATGTGCGCGGTCCTGGACTCGTTGCGCGCCGAAGCGGAGCGGCTGGGGGTGGAGATCGTGGTGGGCGACGGCTCGGGCGGTCCCGAGCCACCGCCCGGGGCGCTTCCGGCCCGCACGATCTGGCTCCGCTCAGAGGCGAACGACGTGTTCCGGCTCCTGGCCGAGGCCATACGGCGGTGCAGTGCGCCGGTCGTGGCCACCACGGAGGATCACTGCACGGTCCGGCCAGGTTGGTGCGCGGCCATCAGCCGAGCGCACGGGGAGCATCCCGAGGCTGCCGCCATCGGCGGCACCATCGAGAACGGATCGACCGAAACTCTGCTCGACTGGGGCAGCTACTTCATCACGCAGGGCCCGCACATGGGTCCGCTGGGTCAGCGCGAAGTCCGCTTCGTGACCAACGAGGCGTGCCTGAGCCAGAAGCGGTGGGCGGTCGACCTGCTGGACGACGGGGACGGCCGTGGAGTGTCCATGATCTTCCACACGCGGGCGTTGCACGACCAGGGTCACATCCTGCGCGTGGACGATCGCTTCGGCGTTGACCACTTCCAGTCGATCGGGTTTCGCGAGACTACGGCCATCCACTTCCACAACGGTCGTACCATCGCTGGCTTCCGGGGCCGCCGCATGAGGCGCGGCGACTGGCTTCGAGTAGCCCTGGGCGGTCTACTGCCCGCGTATCGCATCGGCCGCATCCTGCTCGTGTGCCTGCGTAAGCGCGCCCATACGCGCGAGCTGCTGGCCAGCCTGCCCTGGGCCGTCTGGTGCGAGTACTCCGCTGGCCTGGGCCACCTCGTGGGTTACGCGACCGGTCCCGGCGACAGCCCGCGGCATCTGCGCTGACATGGCCGCGCAGCCGTCCGGCGCGGCCATCGTGCATGACTACTTCGTGCAGGATGGCGGTGCGGAGCGCTGTGCGGTGGAGTTCGCCAATCTCCTTCGGAGTGCCGCCATCCACACCAGCTTCTTCGACGCTGGCCGATTCGGGGACCGCATCGACCCAAGTCGCGTCCGGCCATGGCCGGTCCAGCGTCTGACCGGCCCCAGCGAGCGGTTTCGTGCCCTCCTCCCCCTCTATCCCGCCTACTTCGGTGCGCTGCGAGTACGGGGCGGGCTGGTGATCAGCAGCTCATCCGCCTTCGCCAAGGCGGTGCGGACGTCGCCCAGAGGGCTTCACATCGCGTACGTCTATACGCCGATGCGCTTCGCCTGGGACCTGGATGGCTATCTGAGCGGCTCCAGCACGGGCAGCGCACAGCGTCTGGGGGCGCGCCTGGCTCGGCCGGTCCTCCAGCGTTGGGACCGCGCCACGAGCCAGCGGCCGGACATCATCATCGCCATCTCGCAGGTGGTCCAGGAGCGGATCGCCCGCCTGTGGGGTCGATCGTCGGAGATCATCCATCCGCCGGTCGACACGGACGAGTTCCCCCTCTCCGGCCATGACGATGGCTTCCTGCTGGTGGCCTCGCGGATGCTGGCCTACCGCCGCCTGGACCTGGCCGTGGCGGCCGCGACGACGCTCGGGCGCGACCTGGTGGTAGTGGGCGACGGCCCGGAGCGCCGACGTCTGGAGTCGCTGGCCGGACCGACCATCCGTTTCCTGGGCCATGTGCCGCGCTCGCAACTACAGGACCTGGTCGCTCGCTGCCACGCTTACGTGCTGCCGGGGATCGAGGACTTCGGCATCGCCCCCGTGGAGGCCATGGCGGCAGGCAAGCCAGTGGTCGCCTTCCGCGGTGGTGGCGCTCTGGAGACGGTGGTCGAGGGACTCTCGGGCGTCTTCTTCGACCAGCCAGACGCGCGCTCACTGGCGGAAGCCCTGGAACGGCTCGACGTGATCAATCTCCATGGCATGGCGATCCGGGACAACGCTCTTCGTTTTGACGCGGAAGTGTTTCGTCGAAAGTGGCGCGCGCTGCTGGCTCGCGAGGGCGTGGACCCGCACCTATACTCCGCGCCGTGACCAAGACCGCACTCATCACGGGCATCACCGGCCAGGATGGCTCCTACCTCGCGGAGCTCCTGCTTGAGAAGGGCTATCGCGTGGTGGGCATGACGCGGCGCTCCAGTTCCAGTGCACATGAGCGCATCGACCATCTGACGGGAAGCATCGAGCTCGTCCAGGGCGATCTGCTGGACCAGGCGTCGCTCGTCAGTGCGCTGCAGACCACGGGACCTGACGAGGTCTACAACCTGGGGGCACAGAGTTTCGTGCCCACCTCTTGGAATCAGCCCACGTTGACGGCAGAGTTCACGGCGCTGGGAGTCACGCGTCTGCTGGAGGCCGTCCGCCAGGTGGATCCCGCCATCCGCTTCTATCAGGCTTCCTCATCCGAGATGTTCGGCAAGGTGCGCGAGACGCCGCAGAACGAGGAGACTCCCTTTTATCCGCGCAGTCCGTATGGCGTGGCCAAGGTGTATGGCCACTTCATCACCGTGAACTATCGGGAGAGTTACGACCTGTTCGCCTGCTCCGGGATCCTCTTCAACCACGAATCACCCCGCCGCGGTCACGAGTTCGTGACGCGCAAGGTCTCCGACGCGGTGGCTCGCATCAAGCTGGGACAGCAGCAGGAGCTTCGCCTGGGCAATCTGGACGCCGAACGCGACTGGGGCTTCGCCGGCGATTACGTCCGGGCCATGTGGCTGATGCTCCAGCGCGACGAGCCGCGCGACTATGTGGTGGCCACGGGCGAGACGCACAGCGTCCGAGAGCTATGCCAGATCGCCTTCGCTCGCGTCGGCCTCGACTACCGCGATCACGTGGTCATCGATCAAAGCTTCATCCGGCCGGCCGAGGTGGACCAGTTGCTGGGCGATGCCGACAAGGCACGTCGCGAGCTGGGCTGGGAGCC
>Ga0136612_10000665_pt1 | contig 12992 bp, 11 predicted proteins | sample AntDryUQ224A2306_2_FD_106644 | JGI IMG/M metagenome (GOLD analysis project Ga0136612, IMG submission 106644) | Polar desert sand microbial communities from Dry Valleys, Antarctica - metaG UQ224A (23.06) | ecosystem: Environmental > Terrestrial > Soil > Desert | place: Antarctica: Dry Valley...
CCTGACGCTCGCGATCGGCGCGTCCTCGCTGCGCTCCTTGTAGAAGCCGAGATCGCCGGTCCCGCGCGGCAGCGAGCTCAGGCGGTCGATGCCTTCGATGACGCGCCCAACCACAGCGATATTGCGGTCGAGGTGGCGCGGCCCATGGCCGATCACAGCATAGAGCTCGCCGCCCATGCCGGTGTCGGGCGAAAGCCCGCGGCCGACACCGACGCTGCCGTAGCAATGCGCGAGGTTGGCCCAGCCGGCCCTGGGGCTGTAGGCGACCGGCCAGCCGAGCGCGTAGCCGGCGCCGGGCGCATAGGGATCCGAAAAACCGAGCGGGCGCACTTGGAGCCCCGGCAGGCGCCGGGTGTATTCCGCCGGCGGCTTGGCGACGACGCCCTCAGGAAGCGCTTTCTCGCTCTCGTTGTTGCCCCACTGCGCGACGTAATTGTCCTGGACGCGATAGACCGCGGCGCCATTCCACCACCCCGCTCGGGCAAGCGCGCGGATGTTGGCCACGTGGACCGGCGCGAATTGGGGCGCGAGCTGGACCACCACCCGGCCGCCATTCTTCAGGTCGATGACCAGCAAGTCGTCGGGGCTGATGGTGCGCCAGGCGCTGGCCGGCGCCGCCGCGACCACCTCGGAGGGCGTGGTTGGCTTGGCCGGCGGCGCCGCTCCGATCAGCGCAACGAGAGGCAGGACGAGCATCGATCGCATGGCTTGGCTTTCTCCTCGGGATCAGCCGATCTAGCCGAGGAAACGACGCACCGCTATAAAGGAGCAGCTATGAAGCCATTCTTCGCCATTGCGGCGGTCGGACTGGCGACCGCGTGCGGCCAGTCGCCGACCCAGCCCAAGCAGCCGATCGTCGTCCGCAGCGAGGCCCAGGACCAGCTCCACCAGCTCGACGATTTGAACCGCGCGATCGGCCTCAAGCGAGCGATCTATGCCGCCGGCTACACTTGCAAGCGGATCGCAACGTCCGGCTATGTCCAGGAACATGACAATCTGTCGATGTGGACCGCGCATTGCGACGATGGGAAGGATTGGGCGATCTTCGTCGGGCCCGACGGCAGCGCGCAGGTGCGGCGCTGCACCGAGGTCGCGCAGCTCGGGCTGCCCGCCTGCGTGATTAAGACAGGTGTCCGAAAGCCGAACTAGCGAACGCGAGCGGGCTCAGTCGCAGCGGCGCGTCTCTTTATATTCGCCGCTGGACGTCTTTTCCTTGACCGTGATGCAACTGCCCTGGCGGACTTCCTCGCGCCAGCTGCCGTCGGCGTTGTTCACGCGCTGACCCTTGGGTACGCGCTTGCCGTCCTTGATCTCGTAATTCCAGTTTTTCGGGGTTGGCTGGCTCGTCGCTTGGGCGGCGGCGGCGCTGGCATAGCCGACGGCAACGACCAGAACGAGTCCGCCGAGCACGATTGCGGTCTTCGAAATGCGCGCCATTGCACTACTCCTCACCCTCTGCGCTATCAGAGACGAGGTGAATTTAAGCTGACGAGCGGCAATTTTGCAATCGCGGGAAGCTGTTAGCCCTGGCGAGCTCGGACGGCCAAGCCCCCCGGGCTTAGCCTTGCCTCGCTTTGAAGCGGCGGTTGGTTTTGTTGATGACGTAGGTCCGGCCACGGCGCCTTATCACCCGGCAGTCGCGGTGGCGCGCCTTGAGCGACTTCAAGCTGTTGCGAATCTTCATGGCCTGGCGCCTGCTCGTCTCTTGTCGAATTGGTCGGAAGGTCTCGTGGAGAAACCGACGTCGCCCCTAAGGGGAGGGGCCACTCAAGTCAAGGCGGTCGAGGGCCATCCCCCCGGCGCCCATAGCGCCGTTTACCGCTCGGCTCGAGGCTGCCCCGGCGCGAAGGTATCGCCGAAATAGTCGCCGCGGTACCATCGCGGGCGCTGGTCGGCGTCGGCCAGAATCCGTGAAATCTCATAATTCAGCCTGGCGTAACGCGCCCCTGCTCGCCAGTTGATCGGCTGCGCAATGTCGTCGTTGGGCTTGTGATAGACATTGGCGAAGAACCGGTCCCACTGCGCCTTCCCACCGTTGGCATAGCCAGTGAACAGCAGGATCGCCGGCACGCCGCGGCGGACGAACTGGTAGTGATCCGAGCGGACGAAGATCGACTCCTCCGGCATCGGGTCGGCCGAGACCGACATGCCCATGCCGATCGCCGCTCTATCGACCGCGCGGGCGACGGTCGAATGATCGGCGCCGAACGCGACGACGTCGGTGAAATCGTACATCAACAGCGGCATGTCGAGATCGACCGCGCCGACGATCTGGCGGATCGGGACGGTCGGATGCGCCGCGAAATAATCAGCGCCGAGCAACCCGCGCTCCTCGCCGGTGTTGGCGATGAACAACACCGAACGGCGCGGCCGCTTCCCGGATTCGACGAAGTCGCGCGCGGCCTCGAGCATGGTCGCGATTCCGGCCGCGTTGTCGAGCGCGCCATTGTAGATCGCATCCTCGCCCGGCTTTGCATCTGGCTTCACGCCGAGATGATCGAGGTGCCCCATCAACACGACATATTCCTGGGCCAGCCGAGGATCGCCGCCGGGTAGCAACCCGATCACTTCGGGGCTCGAAAAGTCCTCCCAAACGCTGTGCGCGGTGATCGACAATCGCGCGGGCAGCGCGAAGCCGCGCACCGTCCGCTGCGATTTCGCCTGGGCCCGGACCGCCGCGAGCGACTTCGGGGCGCCGTCGAACAGCCGCTCGGCGGACTTGGAGGTCAACGCCAGGGTCGCCCGCAACAGCGAGGCGGTCCCGGTCTTCCCGGCGGTGTCGATCCAGTCGACCCGCGGCCTCGCCCAAGAGCCAAAGCGATGGGGTGTGCCGCCCGGGCTGGCCGAGATTTCCACCAGGCCGATTGCGCCGCGCCTGGCCGCCGCCTCGGCCCTGGTGGCGGTGCTATCTAGGGTGCTATCGAGATGCGCGGCAATCTCGCTCGGCAGTCCCGGTGGCGGACCCGACAGCACGACGACGAACTTCCCGCGCACGTCGAGCCCGGCATAATCATCCACGCCGAGCTTCGGCTCGCTCAACCCGCGACCGGCGAACACCAGGGGCGCATCGATCGCGCGGCTCCGTTCGAGCAGGCTCGCCTGCAACGCAAAGTCGATGCCGCTGACGAAAGCGATCGTCCGTTTGCCGTGGCTCAACCGGGCCTGGGGCGGGCTCGCATGGCTAGCCCGCCGGAACGGCACCTCAAGGTACCAGCCGCCGCCGGTTCCACCCGGTTTCAGGCCAAGGCTGGCGAACTGGGCGGCGACATAGGCCGCCGCGACCGCATAACCGCGCGAGCCGGTGTCGCGGCCCTCGAGCTCGTCGCTGGCGAGGAACTGCACGTGGCCACGGATGCGGTCCGCCGCCGCTTGCTCCGCCTTCACTCGATCGGCGATTGGCGACGGAGCCGCCGCGGCGAGCATCAGCGACAGCGGCACTGCCGCCAGGCGGGCAAAGAGTAACGCGGTCATGAGCGGGCCTTGGCCTCCAGGATGCGTTCCCAAGCGAGCGCGTGCGTAATGATCGTGTCGATATCCGCAAAGCGCGGGCTCCAGTCGAGCGTCTCCGTGAGCGCCCGGTTCGACGCGACCAATTGCGGCGGATCCCCCGGCCGCCGAGGCATCATTCGTCGCGGAACCGGCGACCCGGCGACCCGGTCGAGCGCATCGAGCACCTCGATCACCGACAGCCCGTTTCCATAGCCGCAGTTGAGCACCAGATTCTCCTCGGGCCGCTCGATCAGCCGCCCAAGCGCGGCGACGTGGGCCGCGGCCAGGTCGGTGACGTGGATGTAGTCGCGCACGCAGGTGCCGTCCGGGGTTGGATAATCGGTTCCGAACACGTCGATTTGATCGCGCTTGCCGACCGCCGCTTCGACCGCGACCTTGATCAAATGGGTCGAGCCCTTGCCGATCTGACCGGCGCGCGTTTCCGGGTCGGCCCCGGCGACGTTGAAATAGCGCAGCGCGCCATAGTTGACCGGAAAAGCTGCCGCGGCGTCGGCGAGCATCCGTTCGGTCATCAGCTTCGATGCGCCGTAAGGATTGATCGGCTGCGTTGGATCGCCCTCGTCGATCGGCACCCGCTCGGGCGAGCCGTACACCGCCGCGGTCGAGGAAAAGAGGATGTGGGGCACGCCGGCGGCCACGGCCGCGGAGACGAGCGCGTGGCTGGCGAGCGTGTTGTTGGCGTAATATTCGAGCGGCCTTTGGACCGATTCCGGCACCACGATCGAGCCCGCGAAGTGAAGGATCGCGCCAATTTGCCGGTCGCGGATTATGCGATCGACGAGGCCGCGGTCGGCGACCGAACCCTCGAAGAACGGCACGTCGCCGGGCACGACCTCGCGGGTGCCGTTGGAAAGGTCGTCGATCACCGCCACCGGCCAGCCGCCGTCGCGCAGCGCCAGCACGGCGTGGCTGCCGATATAGCCGGCGCCGCCGGTGACGAGCACTGGAACCTTGGTCATCGGTCGGGCTCGCTAGCCGAGGATCGGCGCCGGCGCCATAGCGTTGGCCCATGAGTGTTCCCGCGGGGCTTCCCACGCGAGTCCCGCCGCACTATCAGGCCGCGCTGATCCACCCCGTTTTTTCAAGAAGGTTGCATGGCCACCACGATTTCGAGCGCATTCGACGCGGGCAACATTCGCGTGCGGCACCAGGACGGCGACCTGATCGACCTGGAGATCGTCAAGGATCACATGTCCGACTTCTACCAGTGGTTTTACTTCCGCCTCGCCGGCGCCGCCGGCCGCGAGGTATGCTTGCGCATCGTCAATTGCGCCGGCTCGGCCTACCCGCACGGCTGGCCCGGCTATCGCGCCTGCCTGTCGGTCGACCGCGAGGAATGGCTGCGGGTCGACGGCACCAGCTACGCCGACGGCATTTTGACGGTCAAGCTGACGCCGCCGACCGACTGCGTCTGGATCGCCTACTTCGCGCCTTATTCGATGGAGCGGCACCACGACCTCGTCACCACGATCGCCGCGCTCGACGGGGTCGGCTACTCATCGCTCGGCAAGTCATTGGACGGGCAGGACATCGACTGCCTGACCATCGGCGACGGCGACCTCAAGGTCTGGCTCTACGCCCGCCAGCATCCCGGCGAGACCATGGCCCAATGGTGGATGGAAGGCGCGCTCGAGAAATTGTGCGACCCCGAGGACCCGGTGGCGCGGGTGCTGCGGCGCGAGTGCACGTTTCGGGTGATCCCGAACATGAACCCCGACGGGTCGCGCCGCGGCCATCTGCGGACCAACGCGGCCGGCGTGAACCTCAACCGCGAATGGCATGCGCCCTCGGCCGACAAGAGCCCCGAGGTGCTGTGCGTCCGCGACGCGATGGACGAGACCGGGGTCGATTTCGCGATGGACATCCACGGCGACGAGGCGATCCCGGCCAACTTCCTCGCGGGTTTCGAGGGCATCCCGTCGCTGACCGAGCGGCAGACGCGGCTGTTCAAGCTGTTCAGCGCCACGCTCGAGCGGCTGTCGCCCGATTTCCAGACCGCCCAGGGCTATGAAGTGCCCGCTCCCGGCCAGGCCAACATGTCGATGTCGACGACCCAGCTGGCGGAGCGCTACGGCTGCGTGTCGATGACTCTGGAGATGCCGTTCAAGGACAATTTCAATCTGCCCGACCCGGTCACCGGCTGGTCGCCGCAGCGCTCGAAATATCTCGCCGCGGCATGCCTCGACGCGCTGCACGCGATCGTCCCCGAGCTGACCGCCGAAATGAAAAGCGCGAAACCCAAAGCCGCCTGATGCCAACCCTGGTCCTCCTGCGGCACGGCCAGTCCCAGTGGAACCTCGAAAACCGCTTCACCGGATGGTGGGACGTCGGCTTGAGCGAGAAGGGCGTCGCCGAAGCCCGCGCCGCGGGTGAATTGCTGAAGCGGCGCGGCTTCGACTTCGACCGCTGCTTCACCAGCGTGCAAACCCGCGCGATCCAGACGCTTCACCTGCTGCTCGAAGAGATGGATCGGCTGTGGCTCCCGGTCGCCAAGCACTGGCGGCTGAACGAGCGGCACTACGGCGCGCTCACCGGCCTCGACAAGGCCGAGATGATCGCGAAGGTCGGCGCCGAGCAGGTGCAGATATGGCGGCGGTCGTTCGACACGCCGCCGCCGCCGATGCCGCCCGACAGCCCGTACGATGTCGCGGGCGACCGCCGCTATGCGGGCGTCGAGGTGCCGCGCACCGAGAGCCTCAGGGACACCATCGCGCGGGTGCTGCCTTATTATGAGGCCGAGATCGCGCCCGCGCTTCTGGCCGGTGAGCGCGTGCTCGTCTCGGCTCACGGCAATTCGCTGCGGGCGCTCGAAAAGCACCTGCGCCGTATCTCCGACGATGAAATCATCGGCCTGGAGATCCCGACGGGCGAGCCGATTGTCTACGAGCTGGCGGACGATCTCACCGTCCGCGACCGCTACTATCTCGCCGAGCGCAGCTAGGCCTCAGCCGAAGCCCTTTTTCAGATACATCGCCTGGTCGGCACGGGCCATGATCGCTTCGGCCTCGTCGTCGGCGCCGATCATCCCGATCCCGATCGCGACGCTGAGCGGCAACAGCGCGCCGGCGTGGCTGAATCCACAATCGGCGATTCGCTCGACCAGCCGCGCCGCCGTTTCGCGGGCGACCGCCTCGTCGGCATGCTCGAGCAGGACGCCGAACTCGTCGCCGCCGAGCCGCGCCACGCAATCGCCGCTGCGCACCCCGCTGGCGAGCATTTGGGAAACCCGGAGCAGCGCCTCGTCCCCGGCCTTGTGCCCGTGACGGTCGTTGATCCCCTTCAAGCCATCGATGTCCACGAACAGCATCGCTGCATCGTCGCCGTAGCGCTTGACCCGCGCGATCAGCGCCTCGAGCCGGCGCATGAAGCCGCGGCGATTGGGCAGTTCGAGGAGCGAATCGAGATGGGCGAGCTCGTCCAGCCGCTCGACCATCGACTGCAGCCTGGCGATCTCGTCGCGCAGCCGCGCGACTTCGCTCACCAGGTCCTCGCCGGACAAATCGATAGACTGATCGGCCATGATCGACGAGATTTCGTTTCCCCCACCCCAAACCATAGCCCGAATCGCAGAATTCGGCAAAATCCTTGAACGAGGCCATGATTGCGCCCTTCGGATCATGTTCCTAAACGCCTGGGGTCGGGTTTTTCATGCAATCGGGATGAATGATGGGCGAGCCGCTGGTCGGGATCATCATGGGCAGCCGCTCCGACTGGGAGACGATGCGCCATGCGGCTGAGACGCTCGACAGGCTCGGCGTCGCTCATGAGACCAAAATCGTCTCCGCGCACCGCACTCCGCGGCGCCTGCAGGACTATGCCGCGGCGGCGAAGGGGCGCGGGCTCCGGCTGATCATCGCCGGCGCCGGCGGAGCGGCCCATCTGCCCGGAATGACCGCGTCGATGACCGCCCTGCCGGTGCTCGGAGTGCCGATCGAAACCCAGGCCCTCAAGGGGATCGATAGCCTGCTGTCGATCGTCCAGATGCCGGCCGGGGTGCCGGTCGGGACCCTGGCGATCGGCAAGGCGGGCGCGATCAACGCCGCGCTGCTCGCCGCCGCGATCCTCGCCAACGCCGACGCCGAGCTCGCGGCCAGGCTCGACGCCTACCGCGAGGCGCAGACGGGGTCGGTCGCCGAAACCCCCGAATGATCGTTTCGCCGGGCTCCACGATCGGGATCATCGGCGGCGGCCAGCTCGGCCGGATGCTGGCCATGGCCGCGGCCGAGCTCGGCTATTATTGCCACGTGTTCGCGCCCGACGCCGATCCGCCCGCGGCACGAGTCGCGGCGCGGTCGACGCGCGCCGCCTATGACGACCTCGCGGCCCTGCGGGAGTTCGCCGCGTCGGTGGATGTCGCCACTTACGAGTTCGAGAACCTGCCCGCGCAAGCCCTCGCCGAACTCGGGGACAAGTTGATCCCGGGAACCGCCTCGCTCGCCATCGCGCAGGACCGGGCAATCGAAAAGCGCTTCATCGAGGATCATGGCGGGCAAGTCGCGCGCTGGACGAGCATCGACAGCGACGCGGACGCAACAGCGGCCGAGCGGATGCTGGGCTTGCCTCTGGTCTTCAAGAGCCGCCGGCTCGGCTACGACGGCAAGGGCCAGGCTTGGGCGCGCGAGCCGGGATCGGCCGCCGCGGCATGGGAGGCGATCGGACGCGAGCCTGCGGTCGCCGAAGCCGGGATCGATTTCGCCGCCGAGTTCTCGGTCATCCTCGCTCGTGCGGCCTCCGGCGAGACCGCCGCCTGGGATGTCCCCTTGAACCACCACGAAGGCGGGATCCTGCGCCGCTCGACATTGCCCGCGGGCGAGCAGGTCGAGCCGCTCGCCGCGCAGGCGATCGAGATCGCACGCCGCCTGGCCGAAGCGCTCGGCCATGTCGGGGTGCTGACCGTCGAGTTCTTCGCCATTGATCGAGCGAGAGGCGCCTCAGGGCCGATCGTCAACGAGATCGCCCCGCGCGTCCACAACAGCGGCCACTGGACGATCGACGGCGCCGACACGTCGCAGTTCGAGCAACATGTCCGCGCCATCTGCGGCCTGCCGCTTGGCTCGACTCGCCGGCTCGCCCCCTCGGTGACGATGGACAATCTGATCGGCGACGACGTGCTCCGCTGGCCGCAACTGCTGGCCGAGCCCCGTGCGCACCTCCACCTCTACGGCAAGGGCGAGCCCCGCCCCGGCCGCAAGATGGGCCACGTGACGAGGCTCGGCGACTAGTTTACCGCGGCTGGATCACCTCGATCGGCATTCCGAGCCTGGCCAGCTGCGGCCGGATCTTGGCGGCGTCGCCGACCACCACCCAGACGAACCCCCTGGGAGCGATCGCTGCGCGCGCGGCCGCATCGAAGCTCGCCCGGCTGTGGGCGCGATACTTGTCCGCCAGCAGCTCATAATAATTGTCGGGGCGGCCGAGCAGCGCATTGGACTGCATCGCCGAGAGCACCGCATCCGAGGTCTCGAAGCGGCCCGGCAGCTGCTGGATATTGTTGGCGGTGATCCGCTTCAACTCCTCTTCGGTGGTGCCGCGGGCGCCGAGGAAGGCCGCATAGTCCCTGGCCAGCTCGCGGATCGAATCGCCGGTGCGGTCGGCCTGGACCGGTGCGGAGACGATGTAGGGCACGGCATTCTCGTTGATCTGCACCGAGCCGCGCACCCCGTAGGACCAGCCCTTGGTCTCGCGCAGGTTCATGTTGATGCGCGCCAGGAAGTTGCCGCCGATGACGTCGTTGGCGCTGGTCAGCCCGGTGACGTCGCTGCGCGGATCGACCGGGGTGATCTGCCCGCCGATGATCACCGACTGCGGCGATTGCGGGCGGTCGATCAGATAGATCCGGGGGCTCGTCGGCCGGGCCGGGGCGGCGATGAACTGCTTGACTCCGCGCGGGCCGGCAGGCGCCGCCCACTCGCCGAAGCGCTTCTCGAGCTCGCCCTGGATCTCGGCCTGCGGCCGGTCGGAAACGACGAAGATCTCGAGGTTGTCGGGCCGCAGCCAGCGCTGCTGGAAGCCGATCAGATCGTCGCGCGTGAACCGAGTCACCGCCGCCGGGTCGCCGGCCGCGGTCGTCGCATACGGGTGCGAAGCGCCATAGAGCAGGGCGGGCAGCGCGCGGTTCGCCATGCCGTTGGGATCCTTGAGCTGCTGCGCGATCGCGGTCAGCGTCTGGGTCCGGACTCGGTTGAGCTCGGCGTCGGCGAAAGCCGGGTTGCGCACGACGTCCGTCAGCAGGTCGAGCGACGGGCCCAGATTGGCGCTCAGCGCAGACATGCCGACGCTGCTGCGGTCGGCCGAGCCGCCGGCGCCGATGCTCGCGCCGAGCCGCTCCATCTGCTCCGCGATTTGCTGCGAGGTCCGCGTCGTGGTGCCTTCGTCGAGCAGCCCCATGGTCAAATTCTGCAGGCCGCGGCCATCCGGCGCGTCGGCGGAGAAACCGGCGTTGAACGACAGCGCGACCTGGGTCACCGGAACCGTGGTGCGCTGCGCGTAGTGGAGCTTGACGCCGTTGGCCAAATTCGTGTGGCTGACGTCGGGGAAGTCGAGCGCGGCCATCGGCGCCAGCGCCGGGACTTCGCGCACCTTGCTGACGACGATCTTGCCGTCGCCCGTCTTCTTGGCCGCCGCGACAGCTTTCGCTTCCTGGTAGGCGGGCCGGTCGCCGGGCTCGAGCCGGATGGTCAGCGACGGCTTGGTCAGCCACTCGGCCATCGCCGTGCGCACCTCGGCCGGCGTGATGGTGGCGTAGGTCTGGAGCGTCTTGCGGTAGAATTCGGAGTCGCCAGCGTAGACCTGGCCTTCGGCGAGCGCGACCGCCTTGCCGCCGAAGCCGCCCACCTGCTCGAGGCCGCGGATGCGCTGCGCGACCTCGCTGGTCGCGGCGCGGCGGACCTCGTCGTCGCTTGGTCCCTCGGCGATGAACTGGCCGATCAGATCATCGAGCCTTTTCTCGACCAGCGCCGGGTCGACGCCGGGCTTGACCGTCGCGCTGGCGGTGAAGATGCCGACGCGCTGGAACGGGAACAGGCTGGCGGAGACTCCGACGGCGACCTTCTCGTTGCGCACCAGGACGTTGTCGAGCCGCGAGCTGGCGAGGCCGCCAAGCACCGAGCCGGCGATGTCGAGCGCGACCAGCTGCCGGTCGAGCAGTCCCGGCATCGGCCAGTACCGCTGCACGCTGACTGCGGCGACGCGGTCCTTCATGACGATCGACTTGGGCGCCGAAAGCACCGGAACGGCGGCGGCGGCGGGAGTGTTGACCGGGCCCTGTGCGATCGCGCCGAAATATTTCTCGACCAGCGGCCGGGCGGTGGCGGCGTCGATGTCGCCGGCCAGCACCAGGACCGCATTGTTCGGCCCGTATTTGTCGCGGAACCAGGTCTTCACGTCGGCGAGGCTGGCCTGGTCGAGGTCTTCCATCGAGCCGATCGTCGTGTGCTGGTATGGGTGGCCCGCGGGAAACAGATTGTTGAGGATCTCGTAGAACACCAGCCCGCCCGGCTGGTTGTCGTTCTGGCGCTTCTCGTTCTGGACGACGCCGCGCTGGTTATCGAGCTTCTCCTGGGTGACCGCGCCGAGCAAATAGCCCATCCGGTCCGACTCCATGAACAACGCCCGCTCGAGCGCGCCGGTCGGGACGGTCTGGAAGTAATTGGTGCGGTCGAACGAGGTGGTGCCGTTATAGTCGGTGGCGCCGATCTGCTGGAGATATTCGAAGAAGTCGCCGGGGAGGTTCTCCGAGCCGTTGAACATCAGATGCTCGAACAGATGGGCGAAACCGGTCTTGCGGCTGGGCTCGTCTTTCGAGCCGACGTTGTACCAGGTGCTGACCGCGACGACCGGCGCCTTGTGATCCTCGTGGACCAGCACCGTCAGGCCGTTGGCGAGCCGGAAGCCCTGGTGCGGGATCGCGACCTGCTGGACCAGCGCCGGGACCGGAGCCGGCTCGGCGGGGCCGGCGACGGCGACGGCCGGGGCTTCCGGCGGCGCGATGACCGCGACGGGCTGTGGCGCGGTTGCGCAGGCGGCGAGCGCGGACGCGCTAGCGAGCAGGATCGTGAGGCGACGATTGAGGTGCATGGTCTTGGAACTCCGGGAGAAAGCTGGATTCGCGCGGGACCTTAGCCGAGCCCGCGTGCAACGCAACGCCGCTCGATCAGCGGCCCTGAATTTTCGACCAACGGCGGGAACCATGGCTCGCCGTCACTGCACCCGGATGCATTCCCGCCGCGACGATCCACCAAGCTCGCGCTCGTTGCAACCCTCTGCTAGCGCGCGCCCAAATGACGAAAATCGAGCGCATCCGAAATTTCAGCATCATCGCCCACATCGACCACGGCAAGTCGACGCTCGCCGACCGGCTGATCCAGGCGACCGGCGGCCTCACCACCCGTGAGATGAGCGGCAACGCGCAGGTGCTCGACAACATGGACATCGAGCGCGAGCGCGGAATCACCATCAAGGCCCAGACCGTCCGCCTCGAGTGGAACGGTTACGAGCTCAACCTGATGGACACGCCCGGCCACGTCGATTTCGCCTACGAAGTCAGCCGCTCCCTCGCCGCGTGCGAAGGCGCGTTGCTGGTCGTCGACGCCGCGCAGGGGGTCGAGGCGCAGACGCTGGCCAACGTCTACCAGTCGATCGAGCACGACCACGAGATCGTCCCGGTCATCAACAAGGTCGACTTGCCCGCCGCCGACCCCGAGCGCGTCAAACAGGAGATCGAGGACATCATCGGCCTCGACGCGTCCCACGCGGTGCTCGCCAGCGCCAAGACCGGCCTCGGCATCGAGGACGTGCTGCAGGCGATCGTCGACACCATCCCCCCGCCCAAGGGCGATACCGACGCGCCGCTGAAAGCGATGCTGGTCGACAGCTGGTACGACCCCTATCTCGGCGTCGTCATCCTGGTGCGGGTGATCGACGGCGCGATCGCCAAGGGTCAGCAGGTCAAGTTCATGGCCGCGGGCACGACGCATTTGGTCGACCGCGTCGGCTGCTTCCGCCCCAAGATCGAGCAATTGAACGAGCTCACCACCGGCGAAATCGGCTTCATCACCGCCCAGATCAAGGAAGTCGCCGAGACCCGCGTCGGCGACACCATCACCGATGCGAAGAGGCCGGCCGCGCACGCCCTCCCCGGCTTCAAGCTGGTCCAGCCGGTGGTGTTCTGCGGCCTCTTTCCCGCCGACGCGGCGGAGTTCGAGAAGCTCCGCGACAGCTTGTACAAACTGCGCCTCAACGACGCCTCGTTCAGCTTCGAGATGGAGACCAGCGCCGCATTGGGCTTCGGCTTCCGCTGCGGCTTCCTGGGGCTCCTGCACCTCGAGATCATCCAGGAGCGGCTGACCCGCGAGTACGACCTCGACCTGATCACGACCGCCCCCTCGGTCGTCTATCTGATCCACCTTTCGCATTCGAAGACCGACGCCGCGCAGGTAATCGAGCTCCACAACCCGGCCGACATGCCCGACCCCAACCGCATC
>Ga0136612_10000666_pt1 | contig 12984 bp, 15 predicted proteins | sample AntDryUQ224A2306_2_FD_106644 | JGI IMG/M metagenome (GOLD analysis project Ga0136612, IMG submission 106644) | Polar desert sand microbial communities from Dry Valleys, Antarctica - metaG UQ224A (23.06) | ecosystem: Environmental > Terrestrial > Soil > Desert | place: Antarctica: Dry Valley...
CAGGTACCCGGCGAGGATCACGCTTACCCCGACGGCGAGAAAGAGGGCGAAAGCCCCCATGTCGCCCAGGACGCTGTTGGCCAGCCCGCTGGCCCCGGTGAGCAGTACTCCGACGGCGATCAAAACATTGCCCAGCGCCCGCCGGCCCCCCGTCTGATTGGCGGCAGGCTCCACCGGCCCTGAGCTTTTTCGAAGCCGCAGAGCCGATCGGACCGCTCCACCGACCACCACCAAAGTGGCGAGGCTCGACGCGGCTGCAGCCAAGATTCGGGGCAGCACGGGAAGAATCTCCGAGCCTCTGGCCAGCCGGTCGGCGGGGATGGCACTAGTGAACGGAGTGGCCACCATCACTCCGGCCGAGAACAGGCAGAAGCCGACGACCACCCAGGTAGCCGTACGGCGGGTCCGCTCAGAACCGAGAAGCAGGACGGTGCCCAAGGCGAGGATGGGGACGTTCAGGATCGCCCCGAAGAGGTAAAAGGTACGGAACAAGGTCCCGTTCCAGCCCGCGCCTGCCCCCAGGGCGAGGGCCGCCGAGGCAACGGTGAAGAGCGTGAAGGCCGAGGCCCACGCGATCTCATGGCTGCGACGACGAATGAGCCACCGGTCGAAGGTTGCCAGTGTCGCGGATAGGGCCACGAGGGTGGCGGCCGCGGCAAGGGCCACCTCGAGCATCCCCGGAGGCTAAGAGAACGTCGGAAGCCGCCATCACCATTGGTGCTGCGTCAGGCAGGATTGGCCGGATGGCACGTGTCCGAGGCATCCGGGTGGAGACGGCGACACGGCCGGCCGCTATCGGAACGGGCAACCTCCACTCCAGATGACGACCCACTACGACGTGCTCGGCATCGCGCCCGAGGCGCCGCCCGCCGACATCAAGCGCGCCTACTACCGCAAGGCGCGGGCCTACCACCCTGATGCCCATGTGGGCTCGGACGGACCCGTTCTGCACGAGGCATCAAGAGCGATGGCCATGCTCAATGCGGCCTGGAACGTGCTGCGTGATGAGCGCCTGCGGGCCGAGTACGACGACGCCCTGGCAATGGCCGACGCGGCTGGGCACGGAGGCCGGGGCCGCCGGGCCCGAGGGTCGCGCAAGGCACCGCCCCTGCTGATCGGCAGTGGATTCCGCTATTGGCTCGGTGGCGCCGGACGCACCCTTCCCTCGGAGGATGGCTCGCCCCGATTCAACCTGGCCATCGAAGGCCGCACCGACCTGGCTCCTCTTCAACGACTTGCCCCCAACGGCCTGTGGGGATTGCACTGCGAACGATCTCCGGTGGACGACGGCCAGCTCGCCAATCTGCAGGGAATGCGGGGTATGCAGCTCCTCGATCTAACCGGTACCCGGGTTACTGATGCCGGAATGGTCCATCTGCAGAGCCTGGAGAATCTGGAGTCTCTGTCGTTGTGGGACACCGCGGTAGGTGACGCGGGCATGCCCCTCGTGGGGAGGCTCACCGAGTTGCGGCACTTGGGCCTGGGCAACACCTCGGTGACCGACGCGGGAATGGCCCCGCTGTCGGCCCTCGTCCAGATGCGGGTGTTGCAGTTGTGGGGGTCGAAGGTGCATGGTCCCGGGCTGGCTCACCTCCACGGGCTCACCAACCTTCAGATGGTGACCTTGCCGCGCCGGGTTGGCAAGCGCTTCCGCCGCCAGCTGCGGCGGGCCCTGCCCCACGTCACCATCGAATAACCGGCAGAGCCGTACGATTGGCCCGATGGGCAGTCCGCCGCCGAGGCATATCCCGGAGGCGACGGTCAACCGGCTTCCCCTGTACCTACGGGCGCTCGTCGAATCCGCCGAGTCCAAGCAGGCGACGGTTTCCTCGGAGGATCTGGCCGAACGGGCCGGCGTCAATGCGGCCAAGGTACGCAAGGACCTTTCCTTTCTGGGGTCCTACGGCACGCGGGGCGTCGGCTACGACGTAGAGGGTCTGCTCTTCCAGATCCGTAAGGAGCTCGGCCTCACTCAGGACTGGCCGGTGGTCATTATCGGCGTCGGGAATCTGGGTCACGCCCTCGCCAACTACCGGGGCTTCGGCGCCCGTGGCTTTGAGATTGTCGGGCTGTTCGACGTAGATCCTCGGAAGGTGGGGGAGGAGGTCGCCGGGATCGCGGTGCGTTCGATCGAGGACCTCGATCGGGTAGTTGCCGAATCGGCGGCCGCTATCGGCATCATCGCCACACCGGCCCCGGTCGCCCAGGAGGTGGCCGACCGTTTGGTAGCCGCGGGAGTGCCCTCGATCCTCAACTTCGCTCCGACAGTGCTGAGCGTTCCTCCGCATGTCTCGGTCCGCAAGGTCGACCTGGCTATCGAGCTGCAGGTGCTGTCGTTCTACAACCAACGCCAGTCGGATTCCCCTCCAGCCGCAGCTGGCTGATCTCGACCCGGCCGTTCCCCACTCCGGCGTTCAGGGGCGGGCGTACTCCTCGGCGTAACCGCGGGCCACGGCGCTCTCCAGCGTGCCGAAGTTGATGCTGATCACGTTGGCGAAGTTGGTCATGAGGGTGCAGGCCGAAACCTCGCCCTCGTCCGCTTCGCTAGGGATGCCCTCCACGCAGTTGGCGTAGTGGTGGTGCACCCCCAGGAGATGACCGGGCTCGTGGGCCAGGATCTTCGCGGGAATGTTGTCGTAGGTCTTGGCCGGACCGACGCGGAACGCGGTGTTCTCCCCGGGGTCTTCGGCCACCAGAAAGGCGCGGGAGGGAGAACCCACGCCACCCACGCAGGCCGCCAGACCGGCCACGGCCTTGCCGACGGGGGCCGCCTCGATGTCGGCAGAAGTCAGCAGGAGCACCGCATCGGTTCCGGCCGGGCGTTCTCCGTCGGGGAAGAGGTCGCGGGCCTGATCGATCAGATCGAACGCGCCGGTTCCCTTGAACTCCACCTTCTTCGCGCCTCTCACACGCAGGGTGAGGCCTAGCGGCTCGTAGGACTCCTTGGCCCCAGCGAGAATGGTGGCGGCCCGCGCCTGGGTGATGTTGCGGTCGGCCAAGAGGAACACGTCGATGAAGATCTTGTCCTCGGGGTCGATGACGGGGACGTGGGCGGCAGCCGGCGAAAGGCTCTGAAGGTCGCACGCCTCTTCCGGGTCATTGAACGGACCGGGGAGCGGAACCGAGTTGGCCGGTAGGGCCAGGGCCGCAACCAGGCCGATGAACGAAAGAACCAGGAAGCGCCGCATGGTTGTTCATTCTGGCTGTTGCCCCGGTCCCCCTGCGGCCGCGGGGAGGGTTACTACGCACGGTTACCCTCGGCCCATGAGCGGTGTACTTCCCGATGACGTGGCTGACCTGTTCAACCGAGCTCTTGTGGGAGAGCTGACGGTGGTGAATCCGGCTGGCGAGCCAGTCACCTACCCGCTGATTCCTCTCTATGACGGCACGTACATCTACCTCACCTCGGCGGCGCTGTTCTCCAAGAAGCTGGAGCACATCAAGGCCAACTCCAAGGTCTGCTTCTCCATCACCGATCCGGTGGCCGTGCCCGACGGGCCGTTCGGCCGAGTCACCGTGCAGGGCGACGCAGTGGTCATCGAGGACGATCCGCATTCCGGGTGGGAAGAACTCCTCCCTCTGTGGCGGGCCAAAGAGCCGGTGATCGACTCTTTCGTAAAGAAGCGCTTCGGTATTCCTCTGTTTTTCGAGCGGTCGATCATTCGCATCGACCCGCGCACGGTGACTTGGTGGCCCGGCGGCGACACCTCTGTCGCTCCCCAAAAGGTCGAGATCGAGCGGGTGGCCTGAGATGACCAAGCTCGCCACCACCGAAGCCGTCCGCCGCGGCGGCAGCTACTCCCATGCGGTCGTGTCCTGGATCGACGCGGACGGCTATCCGACCACCGTCGGCACGGATTTCGGAACGGAGCCTGAGTCGTCGACCGTCACCCTCGGGCCGTTCCACGCGGACCTCAAGCCAGCTGCTGGCCAAGAGCTGTGCGTCACCTTCAGCCACATTCGCCCGCAGAAGGGCGTCGGCTACGACGAGCGTCGCTACGTCAATGTCTGGGGCGAAGCGGCGATCACCGGTCGCAATGTCGAATTGGTCGCGACCCGAGCCGCCGGCTGGGACGAGGCCGAGGTGCCCTTCTTCGAATACGCGGAGCGCAACGTTCCTCGGGCCCGCAACTACCTGATGGAACTCGGCGCCACCGTCAAGCTCTCGCCGTTCTGGACGTTCTTCCTGGCCACTCGCCTTCCCTTCCTCACCGCCACCCTTTCGCCGGTGGCCCTCGGTGCGGTGGTGGCCGGCCGCGACGGGGCCTTCACCTGGGGGACCTTCCTCCTCGTGCTGCTCGGGGCGACGGCCGTCCATCTCGGTCTGAACATGGCCAACGACTTGTTCGACGATGCCAATGGCGCCGACCAGGCCAACGTGACCCCCACGATGTTCAGCGGCGGCTCACGGGTCATTCAGTACGGGCTCGTCTCGCGCTCGTCGATGTTCAAGGCTTGCGTCGCCTTTTACGCGGTGGCTATCGCCGTCGGTGTGTTCCTGGCGGCCACCCGCACCTGGTCGATCCTCTGGCTCGGCATGGTCGGGATCGCCTTGTCGCTGGCCTACAGCGCTCCGCCCCTGCGTCTCGTGCACCGAGGCCTGGGCGAGCCGGTGACGGCGCTGGGCTTCGGCCCGGTGATGGCGTTGGGTACCTATCTGGCCCTGGCCAAGACTTGGGCCGGGGAGCCCGTGCTGGCCTCGGTCCCCATCGCCATCCTGGTGGCCCTCATCCTCTATGTGAATCAGGTGCCCGACAGGGTCGGCGATGCCGCCGTCGGCAAGCGCACCCTGATCGTGCGCTGGCCCAAGGACCGGGTGATCGCCGTCTACGTCGCCTTGGCCGCCGTCGCCGCCATCTCGATCGTTGCCAACGTCGCTTTCGGGGTCAGTCCGGTATGGACCTTGCTCGCCCTGCTGCCCTTCCCCTTGGCGCTGAAGGTCCGACGGGGAATGACGGCCCACTACGACCAGCCCTACGCGTTGATGTCGTTCATGCAGGACAACATCACCCTGCACCTTGGGGTGAGCGTGTTGTTGGTGGTGGGCTACGCCATCCACATGATCTTCGGCTAGCCCGTTACCCCAACCCCCGAACCGGCCGCATTTTCGGAACCCTTCTTTCCGAATTTGCGGCCAGTTGGTGAAGAAGGGGCGTGGCTAGTGGCTGGGGGCGAGGCGGGCGATTGCGGCTACCGCCTTGTAGGCCGCTTCGGCCGGGCCGGTTTCGTCGGGCCGAAGGATGTTGGCCATGATGCGCAGCACCCACTCCATGAGGGTGCGGCTGTTCATCCCGGTCGACACCAGCAACTTCATGGCCTCGGGTCGTCCGATGATCTTCACGAATGCCCTGGCCACCTTGAAGTAGCGGCCCCACTCGGCTTGGACGCGGCGCTCGTAGCCCTGTAAGGCCAGGCCGTCGTCGAAGCGCAGCGCCTCGCCCAGCGCCTCGGCGGCGAACCGGCCTGACTCGTAGGCGTAGGCGATGCCTTCGCCGTTGAACGGGTTGATCGAACCCCCGGCGTCGCCGATGGCCAGCCAGTTGGGGCCGACGCGCGGGCCCACGGAAAGGCCCATCGGCAGGCGACCGCCGGTCGGAGGGCCACAGGCCGATTCGGGGGTGATGCCCCACGATTCCGGGGCGTGGTGGACGAAGGCCTCCATGAGGTGGGAGGTGTTCACGTCCTTCCAGTGGGAGAAGGTCGAAAGCAGCCCCACGCCGACGTTCACCCGGCCATCGCCCACCGGAAAGATCCAGCCGTAGCCGGGCAGCACGTGCCCGGAGCGGTCACGGATGTCGAGATGCGATTCGATCCACGGCTCGGCGTGTCGGGGTGATTCGAAGTAGCCGCGGATGGCCATGCCCTGGGGGTAAGACCGGTTACGGCTGGTGCCCAGCGCCCGCCCGAAGCGGGAGTTGGCGCCGTCGGCCGCCACCACGAACTTGGCCCGCACGTCGACCGGTCCGCTCCCGTCCTTGCGCTCGACCCTCGCCCCCGTCACTAGGCCGTCGGCCATCAAAGGCTCCTTGGCCTCCGCTCCCTGCCACAGCGGGGCTCCGGCCTTCTCCGCCGCGCCCGCGATGAGAGCGTCGAGGTCGTGGCGGGTGATCACTACGCCGTAGTCGGGGAAGTCAGGGTGGCTGGGCCACTCGAGTTCGATGGTCTTGCCGAAGGCCAAGGAGCGCAGGCCTCCAAAGCGGTGGCCGATGCGGCGCACATCGTCGGCGATGCCCAAGAGTTCGAGCTCGTGCATGGCCCGGGGGGTGAGGCCGTCGCCGCAGGTCTTCTCACGGGGAAAGGTCTTCTTCTCGACCACCAACACCTCGTGGCCCGCAGCCGCGAGATGGGCGGCGCAGGCTGCCCCCGAGGGTCCGCCGCCCACGATCAGGACGTCGTACTCGGCCACTTCGGGCGGAGTGGACTTGGCGCCGTCGCTCATGGCGCCGGACCTAGAGCTGTTCGCGCTCGTAGGTGACGACCGCTTGGATCTCCTCCTCGGAGAGCGATCCTTCGAACCCGGGCATGCCGCCGGTGGCGATCTTGCCGGTGGCTCCGTAGGGCTGGCCGGCTACGGGCTGTGAGCCCTTCTTGACCCACTCGATATGGGCGGCTTCGTCGGGGAAGGTCTCGACCGACCCCCCGCCCTCCAGGGGCGGACCCACCCCACCTTGGCCGTTCGCGCCGTGGCAGCTGGCGCAGTTCTGGCTGTACACCTGGGCGCCGCTGACCACGGGCTCACCCTCAGCGCCGCGTTCGCCGAAGATCCCCAGGTAGAGAAAGCCCCAGAGGGGCAAAGCAGCCAAAGCGGGGATCACCCAGGCGGGTACCCGGGCCGGGCCAGGACGGGCCCGGGGCGGCGGCGGCGGAGCGACCTCGATCGGCATGGCAGGAGCGCCCTGGATCGGCATGGCAGGAGCGACCGCCGGTGCAGCCCCGGCCGGGGCTACCGGCGAGCCCGCAGCCGGAGCGGCGGGGGCGGAGTCGCCGTCGGCGGTGGCCAGGCCCAGCGCGACGCGCCGATCGCGGGACCGCTGCAGAAGGTGTTCGGGAACCTCAGCCATGACCGGAGGGGAGACTAGCTACTCCCGACGCCGGACTGGTCCCTCCCGAGGTGGGGGACCGGTCCTCCCCGAGGCGGGGGCCCGAACCTCTCCGGGACGTGGTTCGCGCGAGTGGCCGTGAGCAACCTGCTAAACCGGCACCCCGTGCGGCCCGGGTTCTGCTTGGGCGAGGTAGCATGTGAGAACTTTCACGAAGTCCGGAGGGCATCCCGGCCCCCGGCGACTAGAGCCGAGGATTAGTCGATGGTCGCATTCATCGCTTCGCTGGTGGCCACAGCAGTGATGATGGGCATCCTCTTCTGGGTCGCCAAGAAGAGGGACCCGAAACAGCCCCTCACTTGGGCGGAGGCCTTCCTGGCTGCCGTCTTCGTGGTCTCCCTGATGCTGGTGGTCTACGGGATCCTGCCGAACCAGTGGTTGCTGTGGGCCGACAACGAGCTCAACTGGCGCAAAGACGCCTTCTTCTTCGGGGAGGGCGGCATCCAGTTCTTCGGTCGAGGCCGGATCCTCATCCCCAAGGAGGTCCTTCGGGACATCATCGCCACGGTCATCTACGTCGTGGCCCTGGTGGCCCACGTCCGCCTGTGGCTGTGGTGGCAGAAGCGGGGCAAGGCCAAGCCGCCCGCCCCCGAGTCGAAGGAGTCCGCCTTCGGTCGCCCGATTCTGGTGCGCCCCGCGAAGGCTGAGCTCGAGCCGGAGCCGGCCACCTGATGGCCAAGACTGACGCCAACCCTCCGCTCCCCAGCTTTCCCGGCGATTATGTGCTCGCCGAGGTATCCGTCGACGAACTCAACCGGTCGGTCAAGCCCAAGACCTTCCTCCACATCGACCAGCAGGAGTGCATCCTCTGCGAGGGCTGCGTGGACATTTGCCCATGGAAGTGCATCCACATGCTCTCCCCGGACTCGGTGGCCGACGCCACCAACACCGACCAGCCCGGGGTCGACCCCGACGACAAAGTGATCTTCGTGGTCGACGAGGATGTGTGTACTCGATGCGCGCTCTGCGTCGACCGCTGCCCAACAGGCGTCATCATTCTCGGCAAGGCGGGCGTGGCCCCGCGCGAGGGTGACGCCCACCAACGTGACTACAAGAACGGCTACGCCTACGGGATGAGGTTCTAGGGATGGCCCGCAGAACAGGAAACGGGAACGGCAACGGCAACGGGAACGGCAACGGGGGTAGCTCCCGGCCCAATCCGATGGCCAAGGTCCAGGAGAAGTTGGCCCACCAGATGGATGCCCTTCATGGCAGCCAGTTCTTTACGTCGGTCTTCCGGCCTGGGTCGATCTTCCGTAAGGGGTACACGGACAGCCCCAGAAACCGTTCGTACGTGATCATGAACTCGGTGCTGTACCACCTGCACCCGGTGAAGGTCAAGCGCCACTCGGTGAAGGTGAGCTACACGCTCTGCCTCGGCGGCCTGTCCTTCTTCTTGTTCATCCTTCTCACCGTGACCGGCATCTTCTTGATGTTCTTCTACCGGCCCACGGCGGCCGCCGCGTGGAACGACATCGCCACTTTGGAGACCTCGGTGACCTTCGGCCTACTGGTGCGCAACATGCACCGATGGGGGGCCCACCTGATGGTGATTTCGGTGTTCCTGCACATGGCGCGGGTCTTCTACCACGGGGCCTACAAGCCGCCTCGGGAGTTCAACTGGATCATCGGCGTGATCCTGCTGCTGCTTACCCTGCTGCTCTCCTTCACCGGTTACCTATTGCCCTGGGACCAGCTGGCCCTGTGGGCGGTGACCGTCGGCACCAACATGATGGGTTACACCCCTGTCTTCGGATCCCAGGTCCGCTTCGTGCTCCTGGGAAGCCTTGAGATCGGGTCGGACACCCTGTTGCGCTGGTACGTCCTCCATGTGCTCATGTTCCCGTTCGTGATCGTCATCTTCATGGCGATCCACTTCTGGAGGGTCCGCAAGGACGGCGGCCTCTCAGGTCCCCTCTAATGGCTGAAGTCCCTGAACACCTCCTCGAGCGCTCCCGTGAGCGGCGGACCTTCCTAGAAGGCGGCAGCGCGGCTCCGGCTGCAGCCGGCGGCGGTGCCGACGACGGCGACCGCATACCCGCAGGCCTGCTGACCGGTACCGCTGGCGCGCCAGCCCCCGCCACTGCCACCGCGGTTGCACCCGCGGCGGCGCCTGCTTCCGCGGTCGGCCCGGCGGGCCACACCCAGCGGCTTCTCACGGTCGTCAAGGCCGGATCGATTCAAGACGTCAAGGCCACACCGTCCGACAAGGTCCATGTGTGGCCCCATCTCCTGATCGGAGAGTTGGTTGCCTCACTGGCGATGACGGCCTTCCTTCTCGTCTTCTCCGCCTTCGTCAACGCCCCGCTACTCGCCTTGGCCAACTTCAACCAGACCCCGAACCCTTCGAAAGCGCCGTGGTACTTCCTCGGCCTCCAAGAGCTGCTCACCATGTTCCACCCGATGGTGGCCGGAGTGACCGTGCCCGGAGTCGCCTTGGTGGCGCTTGGCATGGCGGGCTACGTCGACAAGAACCCCTCTACGAAGCCGGAAGACCGCAAGTTCGCTATCGCCATGATGACGATGTTCCTCATGTTCTGGGCCGTCCTCGTCATCATCGGATCGTTCTTCCGGGGTGAGGGCTTCAACTTCATTCTCCCCTGGCAGCAGGGCGTCCACGAGATCTTCGACCTCTGATGGACAGCTCCACCCTGCTGACGATCGGGATTGCCGTGGTCGTCGTGCTCGCGGCGGTGATGCTCTTCGCTTCGGCCGCCCACCGCGACCGGGCAGCAGCCGTCGGCACGTTGTCGCGCGAGACACGCAAGCGCGACCAGAGCGACACCACTCCGGCGGCCGTGGCCGACGACGTCCGCACCGGCCGGGAGGTCGAGCGGGCAGCCGCGGTGGAGTGGCGCGGTGGCTCCGAGGTCGAAGTGGCCGCCGATGCTCCCCCGCCCGCGCCGGTATACCTCGACGAGCACGCCTTAGGGGTAACCCGGCGGCAGTTCCTCAACCGCGGGGTGGTGGGCGCCTTCGGTCTAGCCATTTCGGGCTTCAGCGCATCGATGATCGCCTTCCTCTGGCCGCCGGGATCCGGCGGTTTCGGCGCCAAGGTCAACGCCGGCTCCCTCGACGACATCAAGGCAGCCATCCAGGAGGGCAACGGGTTTTTCTATTTTGCCGAAGCCCGCACGTGGTTCACCGAGTACCCGCAAAGCGCAGTGGGTGACGCGGAGAAGTTCTACAGCGGGGGAGTCCTCGACGGCATGAAGGAGGGCATCAACGCGCTCTACCAAAAGTGCCCGCACCTCGGCTGCCGGGTGCCGTCATGTGAGTCCTCACAATGGTTCGAATGCCCCTGCCACGGGTCGAAGTACAACCAGGTGGGGGAGAAGAAGGCGGGGCCAGCGCCTCGGGGGATGGACCGCTTCCCCGTCCTCATCGCAGGCGGCAAAGTGGCCGTCGACACCGGCCTAGTGGTCCAAGGCCCGCCCATCGGTACCAACACCACCGGTCAGGAAGCGGAGGGACCGTTCTGCGCATGACCACTCTCCCGCTCCTTCTCGGCGCCATCCAGCAGCAGCTCGGTCTGGCCATCGTGGCCGCAGCCGTGGCGAGCCTCCTGCTCTATGCGTTCCTCCAGATCCGGGGCAGCAACGAGCCGCCTGGTTCGGAGATCGAACTTGCTCCCAACCGTCGTCCCTACTTCGAGGACGAGGACATGGAAGGCCCCCGCCTCGACAAGTCACTCAGCTGGGCCCTGATTCTGTTGATTGTCGTCGGCGTTGGGCTGCCCCTCTACTGGTTGAACGAGCCGTCTCGCCAGTCGGGTGCCCTCGTGTCCTTCGACGAAGAGGCCGCCGGCCGGGGCTTCCACCTCTGGTCGACCGGGCCTACCGAGGGCGGGCACAACATCGGTAACTACGGCTGCGAGTCCTGCCACGGCCCGGAGGGCCAAGGCGGCGCCGCCAAGTACGTGATACTCCCGCCGGCCGACGAGCCCGACGCTTTCCCTCGCGAAGTCGTGTGGCAGGCGCCGGCTCTCGACACGGTTCTCCGCCGGTTCTCCGAGGAGGAAGTGATCGAGGTCATCACCTACGGCCGCAAGAACAGCCCGATGCCGGCCTGGGGCGTGCCCGGCGGCGGCCCTCTCAACGAGCAGCAGGTGACCGACCTGCTCGCCTACATCGAGACCCTGCAGATCGACGACAAGGCCGTGGCCGAGCGCAACCAGCAGCTCAGAGGCCAGTACGGCTCCTCGGGAGAGGGTCTCTTCCAGGCCAACTGCGCCCGCTGCCACACCAAAGGCTTCTCCTATGGGGAGCCTGATGTGGCTGCCGGCGGGGCCTTCGGCCCGAGCCTCATCAGCGGGGTAACCCTGCGCCAATTCCCCGAGCGGGACGACCACATCGACTTCATCAAGGAAGGCTCGGAGTTCCAAGTGGCTTACGGCGCCCGCGGCGTTGGCTCCGGCCGGATGCCCGGTTTCGGCACCACCCTCTCCGACTCCCAAATTGCGGCCATCGTCGACTACGAGAGGTCCCTGTGATCGCCCAGTTGACCGCCCAGTTCGTTCCTGTGCTCGGAGCGCTGGAATGGGATCCGACGGTCCGAGGCCTGCTCATCGTGCTGGCCGCGATCGCCATCCTTCCCGGCAGCGTCTTCCTGCTACTGGCCACCAACCTCGGTGCCCGGCTGGGGCTCCTGTTGGCGCTCACCGGCTTCTTCGGTTGGATGACCGTGCAGGGTCTGGTCTGGTGGGTCTTCGCCCAAGGCAACCGCGGTGAGCAGCCGCATTGGGTTGCCCAGGAGGTGATCACCGGTGAGTTGCTCGCACAGACGACTGTGGAGCCGGTGGCCCAAGGATTCCCGCAGGGTTGGAAGCCTCTGGAGGTGGGCGGCACCGTGCTGGGTGATGCTCAGGCGTCGGCCGACGCCGTGCTCATTCCCCACGTCGAAGAAGCTCACGGGGCAGAGGGTGGCGAGGAAAAGGCCGAAGGTCCGCGCTTCGAGCCCCCCTTCGACGCGCCGACCGACTACATGCTGGTGGACGCCTACGAGAAGGGCTCAGAGAGCCGGCTGTTCTTCTGGCATGCGCCGCACCACGCCGTCATCCGGGTCATCCCGGTCAAGGACGTCGAGGTGCCCGAGGGTGCTCCGCCGCCCCGTCCCCAGCCTGACTACGCGCAGTCGGCCACGTCGGTAGTTCTTGTGCGCGACCTGGGCAACGTGCGCCTTCCTCCGTTCATGCTCTTCGCTTCTTCGAGCGTGATCTTCGGAGTGCTGCTGAGCGTGCTGCATCGGCGCGACAAAGAGGCCATGGAGGCTCGCGCCGCGGGCACGGCCATCGTCCCCGCCGGCTGAGCCGGAGCCCCTCAAATGGACCAGTACCTGCCCATTGCTGTGATGTTCGTACTGGCCACCCTCTTCGCGGGGCTGAGCTTCTTCGCCAGCCGCCTCTTCGCCCCCAGTCGACCCACGGCCGCTAAAGAGGCGCCTTACGAGTGCGGAATCGTCCCCGACCGGGAACCGGCGGAACGCTTCCCGGTGCGCTTCTACCTGGTGGCGATGATCTTCATCATCTTCGACATCGAGATCATCTTTCTGTTTCCGTGGGCGGTCATCTTCGGCGAGCTCGGACTGTTCGGATTGATCGAGATGAGCCTGTTCGCCGTGTCCGTTTTCGTTTCGTTCCTGTGGCTCATCAGCCGTGGGGCCCTCGACTGGGGCCCGCGCCGGTCGGGTGCGTCGCGGGGGGAGGCACGGACGACGGCCAACAGCGTTCTGCGCGTTCGTCGAGAGGACATGAAGCCTTCCGACCCCGCGCCCGACGTGCTTGTGCCTGAACAACCCGCGCCCGACCAAGTAGAGGAAGAGCCGGCTCTCGCGGGGGGCGGGGCCTGATGGGTCTGGAGGACCTCAACCACAACTTCCTCACCGG
>Ga0136612_10000667_pt1 | contig 12983 bp, 13 predicted proteins | sample AntDryUQ224A2306_2_FD_106644 | JGI IMG/M metagenome (GOLD analysis project Ga0136612, IMG submission 106644) | Polar desert sand microbial communities from Dry Valleys, Antarctica - metaG UQ224A (23.06) | ecosystem: Environmental > Terrestrial > Soil > Desert | place: Antarctica: Dry Valley...
AGCTGGATCTCGACGAGATTGGCGATGCCGTCGCCGTCGAAGTCGGCGGCACCGTCGGCCCGGCCGGGCGTCGACTCGGCCGCGCCGGGATCGAGCGACAGCGCCAGCTCGGTCGCGTTGGACAGGCCGTCGCCGTCGGTGTCCGCCGCGCCATCGGGCGCGCCATCGCCGTCGGAGTCAGACAGGCCCGGGTTGAGCCCGAGCTGGACCTCGAGCCCGTTGGGCAGGCCGTCGTTGTCAGCGTCGTCGCCGTTGTCGCCGGCGCCGGCGCCATTGGAGGCGGGCGTGGTCGGATCGAGCTCGAGCTCCTCCTCGACGGCGTTGGGCAGCCCATCGCCATCGGAGTCGGTCGCACCGTCGTCGACGCCGTCGTCGTTGGAGTCGCGGCGTCGTGGGTTGCTGCTGGGCAGCCGGAACTCGGTCGCGTTGGTCAGGCCGTCGCCGTCGGGATCCTCGAACTCATCCGAGGCATCACGCGGATTGAGGCTGTTGCTGCGCTCCCACCCGTCGGGGAGGTCGTCGCCATCGCTGTCGGCCGAGGTCGGGCTGGTGCGAATGCGCCGCTCGAGATCATCGCTGAGACCGTCGCCGTCGGTGTCCAGCGCCAGACCGGAGCCGGGCTGGGGCAGCGCGCCGCTGCTGGAGCCGGTGCTCGGGGCGTCGGCGTCGGCGCCCACGTCACCGTCGCCCGTCGTCGCGGACGGAGCGGGAGCGCCGGTGGGGCCATCGACGGGTACGGCGGCGAACCCGGCGCCACGGTCGGCCGGGTCGGCGCTGGCGACCAGCGGCCGAGACGGCGCCTGGGGCAGCGACTGGCGACCGGAGGGACCGTCGTCGGCCCCGGGCCAGGCGTCGAACGGAAGGACGCTGCTGTTCAGCGTGGCCAGGCTGCCGACGATCAGGGTGAGCGCAACCGCGACGCCGAGCACCGTCGCCCAGCGTGCTCGCGCACGCGTCGTTTGCCCAACCGGGTCCATGTCGTTGTTATCGGCGTGCGAGCGTAGGGCTTAAGCGTCCGAGACCGTCCACGTTAGCCCTGAAAAGCGGTGAGTCCGGTTTTTGGCCATTTATTGGACCTCTCGCTTCAAACTTGGCGCATGCGCGCTCCTTTAGGTTGGCGCGTTTACGCTCGTAGGGGCCTAGTCCGAGCGTCTCAGCGCGCCACGCGCCACGCGCCCCGCCGCCGTGCCCCGCTCGCTGGCCGGGCCCCCGCGATGAGCGATTCCCAACACGCGCATGGCCTTGAGGCCGAGGCTGAGCTTCTCGCGACCATCCGTCGAGCCGACGTCGAGTCCGGAGAGCTCACGCACCCGCTCCAACCGATAGCGAATCGTGTGACGATGGGTGAACAGTCGCTGCGCCGTGCCGGCGACGTTGCCATCGGCGTCGAGGAACGCCTCCACGGTCGCGACCAAGCCCGTCTCGTACTGCTCGTCGTAGGCGACCAGCGGCTCGACCGTCTCAGTGTAGAAGCGCTGCAGCTCGGCGGGATCCTCACTCATCGCCGACAGCAGCAGCCGGTAGGCGCCGGTCTCCTCGAAGGCGAGCACCACGCGCTCGGCGTCACCCTCGACGACGTTGGCGGCCAACAACGCCTCGCTGCCCGCGCGGTGCAGCTCGCCGGGACCTGAGGCGACGCGGCTGCGACCGATGGCGAACCGGTGTCCGGCCAGCGCCGATTCGAGCTCTCGCGCCAGCGAGTCCGCGGCGCGGGCGGCCAGCGCCTGATCGGCGCCGGGCACGAGCACCACGACCTCGGCTCCGGGAAGATCGCCGCGCTCCACGAGCGCGGCGATCGCGCCGCCGGCGACGGCCCGCACGCCGCGGTCGGCGACGGCCAGCACCCTCGCCCGCCATCCCTCTTCGGTGGGCACGCGCGAATGGGCGCGGGCGACGAGCATGCTGGCCCCGTCGCTCAGATCCACACCGAGCTCCGCGGCGCGGGCGACGATGTCCTGGCGATCGCGCAGATCGCGATCCAGAAGCGCGCGCAGGAAGCCCTCCAGCGCCTGCTCGGATGCCCGGTCAGGAGCTCGCAGGCGCTCGACCTCGGACGCGACCAACATCGTCACCAGCCGCTGAAGCGCGGCGCCGGGGGCCACCGCGCCCGTCCTCGGGCGCAGCCGCAGCGCCCCGACCGGGATGTCGGCGACGCGCAGGTCCAGCGTCTCCACGCCGGGCCCTTCGGCCAGCAGCGAGCGCTCGTCGGCCGGTGACCGTGCCGCCACCGCGAGCACCATCGCCGCGCGGTCAAGCACGATCAGGCTGGCGTCGAGGGCTCGCGCGGCCGCGCGGACCACCTCGGGGAGGCCGGCTCCCGACTCGACCGCTTCGGTGATCTCCTCCAGCGCGCTGAGATCGAGCCCCGTCGCCGGCTCATGAGCCGGGGTGGACATGGCGCAATAGTACGGTCAGGCTGCGATCCGATCCCAGAACCAGACGATCGCCCCGCCCGCACCGGCGCCGAGCATCACAAAGCCGACGAGGACGTACAGGCTCAGGAACGTGGCGGCCAGGCGCTGCCAGACACGGCTGTACGCCGTCCACGCCGGAACGAGGATGAACGCGACATAGGCGGCCAGCGCGAACACGCCGCTACAGGCGGCGACGAGGTAGGTGATCGATTCGTTGCTCATGGCCGGGCACGAACAGTGTCACGCGTGTACGACACGAGCAGGGCGAGGACCGCACACAGCGAGAACGCCATCGCCGCCACGCCCCAGCCGCCGGTCACGTCGCTGAGGTAGTGCGCGTGCAGGTAGAGCCGCGACAGACCGACCACCGCGGCGATCAGCAGTGACACGACCACGAAGCCCAGGCGCGACGCCAGCGACGGCCGCGCCCGGCTGAGCACCACGGCGACCGCCACCCACGTCACCGCATAGGCCGCGTGACCCGACGGATAGGCCGACCCGGCGGTGTCGACGAGCGGGTCCAGCGGGCGCGGGCGATCGAGCGCGTCCTTGCTGAGATGCACTGCGGCGTAGGTGATGGCCAGACCGGCGACGAGCACGAGCGCAGGCAGCGCCTGCCGGCGCCACAGCAGGTAGAGGCTGGCGACGACGACGAGCGCGATCGCGACCGGAAGCGATCCGAGATCGGTCACCACGCGCAGAACGTCGACCACCGCATCCACGCGCAGGTTGGTGGTCAGCGCCAGGCTGGTGTCATCACCCAGCGGCAGGCGGCCGTCGTCGAGCTTGACGATGTGGGCGAAGAAGGTGAAGGCGCCGACCGCGGCCACCGCCATCAGCGTCGTCAGCTCGAGTCCGAGGTCGCCGGGCGTGACGCGATCCCACACGAAGCGCGCCGGAGCCTCGGCCGTCCGCACCACCGGCGTGAGCAGCCGCGCCAGCGGACGCAGGGCGGGGCGCTGGGCCTGGCGGTCGATCCACACCCGCGCGCGCTCGCGATTGGCCGGCCGGCGCACCCAGCGCACCAGCCACACGATCGCCACGAGCAACGTGATCGTCGTCCCCAGCGCGAACGCGCCCCGCTTGGCGTACTCGACGAGGCGATCGAAGCTCTGCCAGAACGCATAGCCGAGCAGCACGAACGTCGATGCCCACAGGCCCGCGCCGAGGATGTCGTAGGGCAGGAAGCGCCGAAAGCGCATCCCCGACGATCCGGCCAGGAACGGGGCGATGGCGCGAACGAGCCCGACGAAGCGCCCGATCAGGATCGCCTTGCCGCCGTGACGGTCGAAGAAGCCCTCGACCGTGGCCAGGCGCTCCTCGGTGATCTGCACCGTGCGGCCGTGCTTGACCAGGAAGGCGCGCCCCAGGCGGCGTCCAAGGACGAAGCTCGTCACGTCGCCTGCGACGGCGCAGGCCCACACGATCGCCAGCAGCGTGACAACGTCGATCTGACCCTGGCCGGCGACCAGGCCACCGAGCAGGATCGCCGTCTCTCCGGGCGCGATCAGACCGACGAAGGCGCCGGTCTCCAGGAAGGCAAGCCCCCCGACGAGCAGATACGTCCACGTTCCCAGGCGCTCGCCGATGTCGACCAGCAGCTTCTCGACATCGGGGAACACGATCAGCCCACTGCCGTAGACGGCCATCGCGATCGCGGCCAGCGCCCCGCCGATCAGAAGCGTCGGCTCCAGACGCCGCCGGCGCCAGACCAGGAACGCAGCCAACAGGACCGCGCCGCCCAGCCAGACCGGCTTCACGCGGCCGCCCGGCCGCTCACCGCACGCCACGGAGCGGTGGCAATCGCTCGCGGCTCGCGGTCGGCGAGCATCGTCGCCCCCGCCCGCGCCGACTCGCGGCTGTCGAACAGCCCGACCACGGTGGGCCCCGAGCCGCACACCAGCGCGTGGTGCGCGCCCGCGCGGCGGGCGTCGTCCAGCGCGAGGTCGATCGCCGGGCACAGCGCCCGCGCGGCCGGCTCGAGGTCGTTGACCACGAGCTCGCCGGACAGATCGGATGCGGTGGCCTGCACGGCGTGGAGCTTGTCACGCAGCGCGGCCGGCGACCGCGCCAGGCCCATGCGTTCGGCTTGGCGAAAGACGTCGCCGGTGGCCAGCGCCGCGCGCGCGGGCAGGACGAGGATCCCGAAGTCGGCCGGCTCCCCGGCCGCGACGAGGCGCTCACCGATACCGGTGGCCAGATAGCGCGCGGGGCGCACCTGCGCGGGCACGTCGGCGCCGAGCTCGGCGGCAATCGCGTACAGCAGCTCGTCATCGTCGACCCCGGCGGCGCGCGCGGCCAGGCGCAACGTGGCCCCGGCGTCGGCCGAGCCGCCCGCCATCCCGGCCGCCACCGGGATCCGCTTGTCGATGTGCACGCGCACCGGAGGGCCGTCCCAGCCGGCGCGGTCGCGGAAGACGCGCAGGGCGATCGCGGCCAGGTTGTCGGCCGGCGCGCCCGGCAGGCCGGGGCAGATCACCGCGTCGCAGCGCTCGCCGAACCCGGCCGGCGCCAGCGACACGCGATCGGCCAGCCCCACGGGCTGGAACACGGTGACGAGCTCGTGACGCCCGTCGGACTCGCGCGCGGGCCCCAGGTAGAGGCACAGGTTGACCTTGGCCGGCGCGAGCTCGTGCAGCGCGCCGGTCACGTCAGCGACCGCCCCAGCGCGCGGAACTCCTCGGGCGAGAGACGCTCGGCGCGCGCGTCGGCGGGGTGGCCGAGCGCCACCAGCGCCTCGCGCGCGCGCTCGCGCACGTCGTTTCCGAAGGTCGGGGCCAGCATCAGCGATCGCGCCAGCGCCTTGCGGCGGTGGGCGAAGGCGGCGTGCACGAGCGCGCGCAGGGCCGGTTCGGCGGCGGGGCCGCGACGCTGCAGCACGAGCAGGACGCTGTCGACGTTGGGAACCGGATGAAACACCGTGCGCGCGATCGGGCGGTGCACGCGCACGTCACAGGCGATCTGGGCCAGCACGGAGGGCACGCCGTAGGCGCCGCTGCCCGGCGCCGCGGCGAAGCGCTCGCCGACCTCGCGCTGCACCATCGCCACCCAGCGCGTGACGCCGTCGAGCTCCTCGATCGTGCGCAGGATCGCCCCGGCGGCGATCCCGTAGGGAAGGTTGGCCACGACCTTGGTCGGCGCCGGCGCCAGCGCGCGCAGGTCCAGCGCCATCGCGTCGGCGACGTGCAGCGTCGTGGCCGGATGGGGCGCGAGCGCCTCCTGGAGCGCGGGCACCAGCGCCCGGTCGATCTCGACCACGTGCACGTGCGCGCAGCGCGCCGCGAGGTACTCGCTGAGCACGCCCAGCCCCCCGCCGATCTCGAGCACGACGTCGGCCCGCGTCAGCTCGGCGGCGCGCTCAATCACCCCGAGGATGTTCGAGTCGATCAGGAAGTTCTGGCCCAGGTCGCGCCGCGGACGGATGCCGAAGGCGCGCAGACGCCGCAGCGACGGCTGGGTGGGAAGCTCGCTCACCACCCGAACAGGGTGGCAGCGTTGGCGTCGACGAGGCGGTCGAGCTCGTCGTAGCCGATGTTGCGACGCTGAGCGACGAAGTCGGCGGTGTGGGTGACGAAGGCGGGCTGGTTGGGCTCCTTGCGCACGACCTGGGGCGTCAGGTATGGGGCATCGGTCTCGACCAGCAGGCGATCTCCCGGCACGCGCTCGGCGGCGATCGCCAGCTCACGCGCCTTGGGGTAGGTGACGTTGCCGGCCAACGAGATCCACCAGCCGCGGGCCACACACTCGTCCAGGTGGTCGGGCATCGAGAAGCAGTGCAAGACCACGGTGACGCCGTCGGCGCGCTCGCGCAGCGTCTGAAGCGTCGCCTCCTCGGCGGCGCGTGTGTGGATGACGAGCGGCTTGCCGGTCGCGCGCGCCAGCTCGATCTGGGCGTGGAAGGCGCGCTCCTGGTCGGCGCGCGGCGCGCGATCGCGAAAGAAGTCCAGGCCGGTCTCGCCGATCGCCACGCAGCGCGGGTGCCGGGCCAGCGCCTCGATCTCGTCCAGGTCGGCGTCGTCGAAGCCGGTGGCCAGGTTGGGGTGGCGGCCAATCGCCGCGAAGACCGGCGCGAACGCCTCGGCGGCGGCCAGCGCGCTGGCACACGACTCACCGTCCATGCCCACGGTGAGCATGCGCGTGACCCCGGCCGCGACCGCGGCCGCGACGAGCTGCGCGTTGGGCGGCGCGCACGAGTCCAGGTGAGTGTGGCTGTCGATCACCGGCCCTTGGGGAACAGCGGCTCGATCGTGGCGACGCGCCCCAGTGCGCCGGCACCCAGGCGCGCGCCGTCCAGAGCGAGGTCGGGGGCGCCGAGGGCATCCAGCAGCGTCGTCGCCGTGGTCGGCAGCCAGGCCGCGAGCACGACGGTGACCACCCGCAGGCCCTCGGCCAGCGTGGCCAGGACGCGGTCAAGGTCAGCCGCGCGAGTGTCGTCCTTGGCCAGCGTCCACGGCGCCTGCTCCTCGACGTAGCGGTTGAGCCGGCGCACGCGCTCCCACGCCTCCTCCAGGGCCTGGGTCAGCTCGGCGCGGTCGACGAGCTCGCATACGCGCGGCACGAGCGCCTCGAAGTCGGCGACCAGCGCCGGGTCGGGCGCGCTCGCGGGCACGACGCCGTCGCGATAGCGGTGGATCATCGCGATCGTGCGGCTGGCCAGGTTGCCCAGGTCGTTGGCCAGCTCGGTCTCGTAGCGAGCCTCGAAGGCGGCGGTGGAGACCGAGCCGTCCTGGCCGAAGGGGACGTCGCGCAGCAGGTAGAAGCGCAGCGCGTCGGTCCCGTAGCGATCGATGACCGCGAACGGGTCGAGCACGTTGCCCAGCGACTTGCTCATCTTCTCGCCGTCCATGAGCAGGAAGCCGTGCACGAAGACGTTGTGAGGCAGCGGCAGGCCGGCGGCCATCAGCATCGCCGGCCAGAAGACGGTGTGGAACTTGAGGATGTCCTTGCCGATGAGGTGGTAGCTGGCCGGCCAGAAACGCGGCGTGAGGTCCTCGCCATTGCGGGCGTAGCCCAGCGCGGTGTAGTAGTTCAGCAGCGCGTCGAACCACACGTAGAACACCTGCCCGGGCGCCCACGGCACCGCGATCCCCCAGCGCGTCTTGGCCCGCGTGAGCGAGATGTCCTGCAGCCCGCCGCGCACGAACGACAGCGCCTCGTTGTAACGCGCGCGGGGGCGCACGAACTCGGGTTGCTCGGCGTACAGGCGCTCGAGCGGCTCCTGGAAGGTGCTGAGGCGAAAGAACCAGTTCTCCTCCTGCTCCCAGATCAGCTCGATGTGGTGGATCGGGCAGCGGTTGCCGTCCTCCACTTCGCTCTCGGTCTTGAAGTCGGCACAGCGCGGGCAGTACCAGCCCTCGTAGGTGCCTTCGTAGACGTGCCCGTTGTCCTTGACGCGCGTCAGGACCTCCTGCACGCGCCGGCCGTGCTCGGGGTCGCTGGTGCGGATGAAGAAGTCGTTGGACGCGCCCAGGCGCGGGCCGAGCGCGCGGAAGCGCTCGCTGTTGAGGTCGGCCAGCTCGCGCGGTGTCACGCCGGCCGCCTCAGCGGCCAGGGCGACCGGCTCGCCGTGCTCGTCGGTGCCGGTCAGGAAGAAGACGTCGTCGCCGCGCTGGCGGTGGTGGCGCGCCATCACATCGGCTGCGATCGTGGTGTAGGCATGCCCCAGGTGGGGCGCCGCGTTGACGTAGTAGATCGGCGTTGTGACGTAGAAGGACATCGGCGAAGCAGGCTACATGCGCCCCGACTACCGCTCCCATTTCGCCGCCGTGGCCCCGCGCTACGACGCGCTGCGCGGCGAGCGCGCCGACGAGGTGGTCGACCTGCTGGTTGCCGCCGGCGACCTGGCCGGTCGGCGCGTGCTCGACCTCGGCTGCGGCACCGGCGCCACGGCGGCGGCGCTGAGCGGGCGCTTCGGCTGCGTGGTCACCGGCGTCGACCCGTCGGCCGAGATGCTCGCGGTCGCGCGCGAGCGCGCTCCGCAGGCGACGTTCGTAGAGGGCGTCGTCGAGGCGCTGCCCCTGGCCCACGCGACGGTCCAGCGCGCGCTGATGCAGACCTCGGTGCACCTCGTCGATCGACGGAGGGCGTTCGCCGAGGTCCACCGTGTGCTCGAGCCCGGCGGGCGCTTCGTGATCGCCACCATCGATCCCGCCCACCTCGAGGCGTTCTGGCTGGCGCGGTGGTTCACGTGTTGGGCCGACATCGACCGCGCGCGCTTCCCCGCCCCGGTTGTGCTCGAGTGCGAGCTGACCGAGGCCGGCTTCGACGCGATCACCACGCGCGCCGCGCCCCAGCGGCTGCGCTACTCCCGCGAGCGTGCGCTCGAGCTCCTGCGCTCGCGCTTCGCCTCGTCGTTCGCGCTGATCGACGAGGACGAATACGCGGCCGGTGTGGCGCGGGCCGAGCGGGAGATGAGCCACAGCGGTGTTGACACCGTGCTGGCGATGGTCGTCCTCGTCGCGCAGCGAGCCGGTCAGGCAGCTTCGACGACGACAGCCCGAACCGTGGGCGCGGGGATCGGCAGCCCCTCGCCGCGCAGGCCCTCGAAGTGAAACGCGAGCGCCTCTCGCATCGCTGCGACGGTCGCCTCGACGGTGGCGCCGGTCGCGATGCAGCCAGGCACATCAGGAGCGTGGGCGGCGTAGTTGGCACCGGCGTTCTCGATGACGATGACGTACTGACTCATCTCTGTCTCCATCCGGCCTGCCGCTGAATACTGGTCAGTGTACGGCGATCGACATCGTCGTTGCGATGGCCGGACACGGTGACCAGGCCGGGTCGGACGGGGTGTCGGTACTGGCGATGGCTACCTCGCTGACGGTGAAGACGCCACCCGTCGGCCTCCAGCAGCCGGACGATCTCACGGACCTTCACGGGCGAGCTCCAGCGCTGCCGCACGCCGGCGCCGGCGCGCCACCATCGGGCCGAGCCCGATCGCGGCGGCCATGAGGACCATGCCCGCCCAGGCCGGCAATGGGATCGGCTGAGCGGCGGGCGCCGACGGCGCTCGCGCGGGCGCAGCGAGCGGCGGCGGGTGCGGCGCACGGGCGCGCGGTGAGCGGCCCAGCGGCGCGGGGGCCAACACCGGTGGCGAAGTCGCGTCGCTGCGCAGCAGCGTGAGCGGATCCAGGTAGCCGTGACGCCGCGCGCTGACGCGCGCGCCGAGGCGCAGGCGCCCGGTCGGGCCCAGCCGACCGAGCACGGCTCCGGGCACCAGCCATCGCCCGGGGCGCACGGCCATCGTCCGCAGGCGCAGGTGGGTGGCGGTCAGCGTCCCGCAGCGCACGCTGACGCCCAGGCCGTGGCCCGGCACCGCGCCGGCGAACGTCACCCGACCACCGCACGCCGCCCGCACGATGGCGCCGGGCCGCGACGCAATGTCGATCCCACGCCGCTGCCCGGCCGCGTACGGCGTCCGCGGCGTGACCTCGAAGCGGCGCGCCACCTCCCCGGCGACCGGCCATCGCCACGCATCCGTGACTGCCCCGGCCGGTGGGGCGAGGACGAGGAGCACCGCCCAGACGGTCGGGACGGCGGCCGGCAGACGACGACGAGCAGGCATCGAGCCGCCACGCTAGGAGCATTGACGCCCAGTGCTCCGGGACGCGCGCCAATCGGCGCACAGTCGCTACGAATCCGACGCGTTGAGCGCGCGGTAGAGCGCATTGGCGCTGGTCCCCGTCAGCTCGGCGACCACGCCGGCGGCCGGGCGCGCTCGCGCCCCGGCCTCGACCAGACGCGCCAGCGCGGCCAGCGCAACGTCGAGGTCGCCACCCTGCGGGCGCGTCGTCGGCCCGATAACGAGCACGACCTCGCCCCGCGGCTCCTGCTCGCTGTAGCGCGCCGCCAGCTCGGACGCGGTGCCGCGCACGACCTCCTCGTGGATCTTGGTCAGCTCGCGGCAGACCGCGACCGCCCGCTCGGGCTCCAGCCCGGCGAGCACCGTCAAGGTGGCGCCCACGCGCCGCGGCGACTCGAACGCGACGAGCGTCTCGCGCGCGCGCAGCGCCGTCGTCAGCTCGCCCTTCTTGCGCGGCAGGAAACCGACGAAGCGCCAGGTCTCGGCCGGCAGCGCGCTGGCCACGATCGCCGCCAGCGCCGCGCTGGGTCCGGGCAGCACCTCGACCGCCAGCCCCGCCCCCACGCAGGCGGCCACCAGCACGAACCCGGGGTCGCTGACCAGCGGCATGCCCGCATCGCTGACCAGGGCCACCGTCTCGCCCGCGCGCATGCGCTCCACAAGCTTGGGCGCCACGCGCGCCTCGACGTTGGCGTCATAGCGCGTGCGCGGCGCCGACACCCCGTAGCGGTCGAGCAGGACCTTGGTCGTGCGCGTGTCCTCGCACGCGATCACGTCGGCCTCGCGCAGCGCGCTGAGCACACGCAGCGTGACGTCCTCGAGGTTGCCGATCGGAGTCGGGCAGACGATCAGCCGTCCGGGGGTGGCGCTCATGTCGCCATCATGGCGTTCATGCGCGCCCTGCTCCTCGCCGCCGCCCTCGCCGCACCCGCCCCGACGCCCTACGCGGCGGCCGTGCACGTCGCGCGCGAGATCGGCCCGCGCCCGGCGGCCAGCGCCGGTGAGCTGCGCGCCCAGCGCTATGCCGAGCGCCAATTCCGCGCCGCCGGCCTGCGCATCGGCTGGGAGCGCTTCGCCGTCCCGGGCCGGGGGCAATCACGCACGCTGATCGCCGTCCGCGACACCCCGGCGCGCTGCCTGACCGTGCTCATGGCCCACACCGACAGCGGCCCCGGCCTGCCCGCGGCCAACGACAACGCCTCGGGTGTCGGGGTGCTCGTCGCGCTGGCCGCACGCCTGCCCGCCGCGCCGCGCTGTGACGTCTGGCTGGCGGTCACCGGCGCCGAGGAGCGCTGGGTCACCGGTACGCCCGACCACCTCGGCGCCAGCGCGCTCGTGCGCCGGCTGAAGCGCCTGGGCCGCAGCGGCGACGTGCGCCTCGGGCTCTCACTCGACGAGGTCGGGCGCGGCCGGCGCTTCTACCTCGTCTCGCCCGTCCCGCGGCCCCGGCGCTCGGTCGAGCACGTCGTCCTGCGCGCGGCGCGGGCCGAGGGCGCTCCGGCGCGCTGGCAGCGCGACGCCGCCACCGGCAACTCCGACCATCGCGAGCTGGCGCTGGCCGGCATGCCTGCCGCCAAGCTCGGCCCGTGGCGCAACGCCGAGCCCTGCCGCCACCGCCCGTGCGACGATTGGCGACGCCTGGACCGCCGCACGCTCAACCTCGCCCTGGCGATCGCGCTGCGCGTCGTGCGCTGAGCGACCGACAGGCGCTCTACAGCAGGTCGAAGGCCAGCGCCGCGGCGCCGAGCATCCCGCTCTCCTCGCCGAAGCGCGCCGGCACGATGCGCACCTGATCGCGGGCGGGCGCCAGCGCCCGGCGCGCCACCACGTCGCGCGCGGGAGCCAGCAGCAGCTCGCCGGCTCCCACCAGACCGCCGCCGATGACCACGACCTCGGGATTGAAGACGTTGACCAGGCTGGCGATCCCGATGCCCAGCCGGGTGCCCATCAGGGCGATCGCGTCGCGGGCGACGACGTCGCCGTCGTGGGCGAGCTCGGTCATCAGCGGCCCGCTGACCTCACGACCGCCGGCCAGCGCGCGGCCCAGGTGCGAGTCGGGCGCCGAGGCGGCCAGCCGCGCGCCCTCGCGGGCCAGTGCCGGCCCCGAGACGTAGGCCTCCAGGCAACCGTGGTTGGGGCAGCGTCCCGGGCACGGCGGCCCGTTCTCGTCGATGACGATGTGGCCCAGCTCGGCGGCTGCGCCCGAGACCCCCCGCACGATCCGTCCGTCGACGAGCAGGCCGCCGCCGATGCCCGTCCCGATGGTGAGCATCACGACGTTCGCCGCCCCCGCCGCCGCCCCGTGCCGCGTCTCGGCCACCAGCGCCGCGGTGGCGTCGTTGTCGACGACCACCGGCAAGCCCAGGCGCTCGGAGATCAGGTCGGCGACCGGCGCGTCATCCAGGGGCAGGTGGTTGCAGGTCATCGCCACGCCACGGGCCACGTCGACCAGGCACGGGATTCCCAGGCCGACGGCGCCGACCTCCTCGTCGGATGCCTCGCGAGCCTCCTGCACGGCCTCGATGATCGTGTCGAACACCGCCATCGCATCCCCCGTGCGCGCGAGGCGATAGGCGCGATGGTGGACGCGCAGGTCTCGGTCGACCGTCCCGGCGAGCAGCTTGGTGCCCCCCAGGTCGACGCCGATCACGCATCCGGCAGCCATGGCGGCTGCCACCATACACGGCGCATGCCCGAGCCTCCCGAGACCACACCGCCGCCCGAGTACCGCGTCTACCGCAGCCGTCCACGGCTCTTGGATCGCGGCGAGGCCAACGGCGCATCGGTGCTCGACGGGTTGCGTGATCCTGCTCCTGGACGGCCCGAACGCCGCCGCCGGCCGGTCACCATCGGGCGCGTGGTGAAGTGGTTGGCGCTGGCCCCACCGCCGCTGCGCAGCAGCAGGATCGAATCGGCGCGGGCGCGACAAGATCAACGCCGCCTACGCGCTCGGGGGGCCCGCGCTGATGATCGCCACGGTCAAGCAGTAC
>Ga0136612_10000669_pt1 | contig 12974 bp, 9 predicted proteins | sample AntDryUQ224A2306_2_FD_106644 | JGI IMG/M metagenome (GOLD analysis project Ga0136612, IMG submission 106644) | Polar desert sand microbial communities from Dry Valleys, Antarctica - metaG UQ224A (23.06) | ecosystem: Environmental > Terrestrial > Soil > Desert | place: Antarctica: Dry Valley...
GCGCAATGGCGGTGCGAACGGGTTCTCGACCGCACCGATCAGCCACTGTGGCGCCGGCCGCACCGGTTTTCCCGACAGCAGCCGTCCCTGATCGCGCATCAGTCGTGCGGTCCAGATCAGCTGAACGCTGTCCAGGTCGAAGACTGGCATCGCGTCCGGGTGGTCGCCGAAGGTCGGGTGATCGCCGGAGAGCATCAAGACGTTGGGGATACCGACGGCGCCGGCCGAGATCAGATCCGATTGCAGCGCAATCCGATTGCGGTCGCGGGTGGTCAGCTGCATGACCGGTTCGACGCCGCTACGCATCGCCAGAATGCTGCCCGCCCAGCTGGCCAACCGCGTGTGCGAGCCCTGGTTGTCGGTGATGTTGGCGGCGTCCACCCAGTCCCGGAGCAGGTCCGCTTTGCCGACGATCGCTTGGGCATCGGCGCCTCTGGGCGGGCCGATCTCCGCGGTGACCGCAAACCTGCCGGAGCGTAGGGCGGCGCGGAGCCGACCCTGTTCGGGGGAACTCACTCCTGCGGTCCCCCGGCGCGCAGGTCGGTCAGGACGAGATGGGTTCGGGTCAGTCCGTCATCTTCGGTCCACAGGTCCGCGTCGCGGCCCTGCCAGTAGTTGATCCAGGAACTCTTGCCCCACTCCCGGTGATCGATCGGGCGCTGCAGCAGGGTCAGATCGCTGACCCGACCTTCGGTCTCCGTCCGCTCGTAGGCTGTGACCCACACGCACTGGGTGTCGGGGTAGACCTCGCAGCCTCCGGTGGCCGACACACCTCCGCACGGTCCGTTGCGTAGCTGCTTGGGACAGGTCATCGGACAGGCGTAGCCGGTGGCCGGCAGGGCGCATTGACCGCACATGCGGCAGCCGAACGCAGCGCCCTTGACCTGTTTCTCGGCTTCGGTGAACCACCTGTTCAGGCGAGGGTGGCGCTCCAGCAGGCGGGCGAGGAAAAGGTTCGCGGGATTCGGCCTCAGCAGGCGATGCAGCCGGTACATCGAGCGCGCAGACCACGAAGGCCTGGTCGGCCGGGGCCAGGCAGCCCCCCTGAGGACCATCGACTCTCATTCTCGGCCGACATCCGCGCTCCGGGTAGCCTGTTTCGGCCACAAATTCGGCGCCATCGGCTTTGTGCCCGCACCACAACCGCCGGCCAGGCCAGAGATCAGCTGTACGGGGTGAGCAGTTGATCTACCGGTGCGTAGTCGTCGGTGAGCACCAACGGGTCCGGTCCGAGAAAGTCCTCGAGCGCTTCCGGGCTCACCAGCGACATCGGGGTGGCCCGATCGATCAGGCCGGCGCCGATGGCCGCGCTGTCCATCGGTTGATTCGAGGCCAGGACGACAATGTTTCCGCCATTGGTGCCGGCCAGGTCCCCGGTGGGGCTGATCACCAGGACGTGGTCGAAGACCGACGCGACGGTGGCGATCTCGGCCCGTGCGAAATTCAGGGGGGCGTGATCGATGACATTGAGCGCGTACAGCCCGCCGGGTACGAGAACCCGTGACACTTCTGCGACGGCCTCCCTGGTGGTCAGATGCCATGGCACGGCCACACCTCCGAAGGCGTCGCCGATGACCACGTCGGACTGGCCGCTGCGGGCCTGTGCCAAGCCGACCCGGCCGTCGCCGACAGTGACCGCCAGGCGCTCGTCGTCGGGAAGGGCGAGCCGCTCCCGATCGATCACGACCACTCCGGGGTCGACCTCCACGACTCGGTTGGCCCCGGTAGGTCTGGTTTGGAGCAGATAGCGCGGCAGGGTCATCCCGCCGCCGCCGATGTGCAGGACCGATAGCGGAGCTCCCGGGGGGGCCTGGGCGTCCAGCGCTGCGGCGATGGCGCGGGCGTAGGCGAACTCCAGGTACGTCGGATCGTCGAGGTCGACGTAGCTGTGCCGCAAGGTGTCCAGGATCAGCAACCGTCCGCTGTCCCGGTCGGGGTCAGCGTTCACACTGGCGCAGTGATACCGCGTCTCGGAGTCGCATGGTTGCGGCGCAACGACGCCGAGTCCGGCCGCTACGACGCCGAGGGCCAGCAAAGCCGCTGTCGGTCCACGCGTCGGCGTGGATCCGTCAGTCCTCCCTGATCGCCGGGAGGTGAGGGTCACCACCGCGCCGGCCAGCGCCAGCAGAACGCCGGTTCCCAGCAGGATGACGCTCGTCGGCATCAGGGCGACAAGGACGAATCCCGTCACGAACGTCGCCATGATCGCGCCCAGAGTGCTGATCCCGGACAGCCGCCCGACCACCGTACCGGTCTCGGCGAGGCTGGCCAGTTGCAGTTTGACGACCATCGGCGGCACGGCAGAGAGCAACGCTGCCGGTGCGAACACCGTGACTGCGGCCAGCAGCAGCGCCACACTGGCGGCCTGACTCGGGCCCACCAAGTCAGCCACGAAACGCACGACCGGGGTGATCAGCAGTACCAGCGCACCGCCCGCCAGTAACAGCGGACCGATCATCCGTCGCGGGTTGCGCAGGTCGGCTGCCCGGCCACCGGCCCAGGCGCCGAGCGCGATCGCAGCCAGCGCGAACCCGATCACCGCTGTGTTCGTCTCCAGCGTGATGCCGACGTAGGGAGCTATCAGTCGCAGTGAGGTGATCTCCAGGACCAGTACGGCGGCTGACGCGCCGAAGACCAGCGCTGCGGCAAGGAATGGGTGCAGGGCACTGGTCCGGGCGGCCGGATCGTTCATGCCGGGTTGTCGAGGCTGAGCTGCTGGGCCTGCTCTTGATCGGCTCTGCCGAGATCGATCCGCTGGACGAGCTCAGGGCCGTTGTTCTTGACGTTGCCCACTTCGGGACCGACGGGCCGGCGTTCCAGCGCCTCGACGACCTCCGGCGGCGTCGGCTCCAGCAGCGTGGCCGGATCCTGCTCGGCTGGGTTCAGCCAGGCATCCCAGCGGTCCCGGGGCAGCACGAACGGCATCCGGTCATGGATCTCGGCCAAGTCGCCCACCGCGGGAATGGTAATCACCGTGCAGGTGAGCAACAGGTCAGGCTTGGTTCCCCAGATCTCCCACAGTCCGGCGAATGCGAGCATCGAGCCGTCCTCGGGGGTCATGAAGTAGGGCTGCTTGCGCGCAGCGCCGGCTGCTGCGCCGTTGACCTGCCACTCGTACCAGCCGTCGGCCGGGATGAGCGCGCGGCGGCGCTGGAACGCCGTACGGAAGGCCGGCTTGTCGGTCAGGGACTCGACCCGGGCGTTGAACATCTTCGAGCCGATCTTGCGATCCTTGGCCCACGAGGGGATCAGCCCCCAGTTGACGACCGAGAGTTCACGGTAGGGCTGTTGATCGTCGTCCTTGGGCTTACGGGTCCGGATGGCGTAGACCGGGTCAGTGGGCGCCACGTTGTAGTCGGCGGGCACATCCGGGGCATCGTCGGCCAGGACTGCCTCGAACTCGACCACGAGGTCGTCCGGGCTGTTGCTCGCCGCGTACCGGCCACACATTCTCCCAACTCTAGGCGGGAGTGCGCGGGGCTGCGTACGGGACACTGATCGTGATGCCTGCCGAAACACTCGCCGTCAGCGACCAGTGGCCAGCGCCGTACGCCGCCGCGCCGATCGATGCGCAGGTCTCCGTACCCGGTTCGAAGTCGATGACCAATCGCGCCCTGATCCTGGCTGCGATCGCCGACGGGCCGAGCCGGATCGAAGTTCCGTTGCGCGCCCGGGACACCACGTTGATGGTGCAGGCGCTACGGGCGATGGGCACCGAGATCACCGACGGAACGGGTGGCTCGTGGATCGTCACGCCACAGCATCTCCGCGGTCCGGCCGAGGTCGACTGCGGGCTCGCCGGAACCGTGCTTCGGTTCGTGCCCCCGGTGGCCGCCCTTGCGCGGGGGGCGATTCGGTTCGACGGGGACGCCCGAATCCGGGAGCGACCGAATGCGCCCTTGCTCGCAGCACTGCGTCAACTCGGTGCCGACATCGAAGACGAAGGTCGTGGGGCTGCACCGTTCGTCGTACGAGGAGCCGGCCGTCTGGCCGGCGGCGCGGTGACCGTGGATGCCACCGGATCATCGCAACTGATCAGTGGATTGCTCCTGGCTGCAGCGCGATTCGAGCGCGGAGTCGAGGTGATCGCAGGCGGCCGGGTGCCCTCGGCCCCCTACCTCGAGATGAACATCGCGATGCTGCGGGAACGCGGCGTGGACATCGAGCCTGAGCCCGGACGCTGGAAGGTGCTGCCGGGAACCGTACGGGCGCTGGATGCACGGATCGAGCCGGATCTGAACACCGCCGCGCCGTTCGCGGCGGCGGCGCTGGCGTCCGGCGGAAGGGTGACCATCCTCGGCTGGCCGCTGACCACGACCCAGCCCGGCGGCCACTTGCCCGAGATGCTGTCGGCAATGGGGGCGCACTGTCAGCTTTCCAGCGAAGGGCTGACGGTGACCGGCGGGTCGACAATTTCTGGGATCGATGCAGATCTCGGTGCAGCCGGAGAGCTGGTCCCGGTGCTCGCTGCCCTTGCCGTGCTCGCTGATTCGCCGTCCCGGTTCACTGGTGTTGCACACATCCGAGGACACGAGACCGATCGGATCGCGGCGCTGGCGACGGAGCTGTCAGCCTGCGGCGCAGCCGTGGAGGAACTCCCCGACGGACTGGTGATCAAGCCACGTCCACTCCACGGCCGCTCGTTCTCCACCTACGACGACCATCGCCTTGTGATGGCGGCCGCGGTTCTGGGTCTGGCCGTGGAAGGCATTGGGATCGGTGGCGCGTCGACCGTGGCCAAGACGATGCCCGATTTTCCTCAGCGCTGGGCGGAGATGCTCGGCCAGGACGCATCAGGTGGGGGCGAGGCATGAGTTCCCGCGGTTCGCACATCGACAGCGAGCGATACGACGAGGACTCGGTGCGGGTCCGTCCGTCGCGGCACGGCTCGCGAGCCCGCACACGTACGCGTCCGGCACATGAGGATGCCCGGCTCGGCACGGTTCTCGTGGTCGACCGCGGCCGGTTTCGCTGCCTGGTCGACGACGAAGCGGTAACGGCCATGCGGGCCAGGGAACTTGGCAGACGGGCGATCGTGGTCGGTGATCATGTCCGCATCGTCGGCGACCTGTCCGGCGGCCCGGACGCGCTGGCGCGCATCGTGTCCGTAGCGAAAAGGGCAAGCGAGTTGCGGCGCACCGCCGACGACACCGATCCCACGGAGCGGGTCGTCGTGGCCAACGCCGATCAGCTCGTGATGGTGACCGCGATTGCTGACCCGCCGCCGAGGACCGGTTTCATCGACCGGTGTCTGGTCGCGGCATTCACGGCCGGACTGGACCCGTTGCTGTGTCTCACCAAGGGCGATCTCGGTGATGCCACAGAGCTCTTCGATACCTACGACGTGTTGTCCGTACCCGCAGTCGTCGTTCGCCAGGATGCCCCGCTGGACGAACTCGCCGAGCGGCTGCGCGGGCGTACCAGCGTGTTGATCGGACATTCCGGGGTCGGCAAGTCGAGCCTGGTCAACCGGCTCGTTCCGGATGCTGACCGGGCCATCGGCGACGTCAGCAAGGTGGGCAAGGGTCGGCACACTTCCTCTTCGGCAGTCCTGTTGCCGTTGCCAGGTGGTGGCTCGGTGATCGACACGCCCGGCATCCGGTCGTTCGGATTGGCTCACGTGAGCGCTGACGACCTGCTGCGCGCCTTCGCCGATCTGGCACCAGGAGCCGAGCAATGCCCCCCCGGTTGCGCCCACCAGGACGCTGCTGACGGCTGTGCGCTCGACGACTGGGTCACCGCAGGACATACCGAACCCGAGCGGCTCGAGTCCTACCGGCGGCTCGCGGGTGCTCGGCTCGACGAACCGGAGGAGCTCACGCGCTAACGTTCCCGCGTGATCGACCCCGGGGCCGGACCGAGCCGGTACGCCGAGGACTTGCGCCTGGCCCATGCCTTGGCCGACGGCGTTGACTCGATGGCCTTGGAGCGCTTCCGCGCCCAAGACCTCACTGTGTCGACGAAGGCCGATCTGACGCCGGTCACAGACGTCGACCGGACCATCGAAGATGCGTTGCGCTCCACGCTGTCCCGGGTCCGACCGCGCGACGCAGTGCTGGGTGAGGAGTACGGCGAATCCGGCCACGGTTCCCGCCGCTGGGTGATCGACCCGATCGATGGCACGAAGAACTTCGTCCGCGGCGTGCCCGTTTGGGCTGTGCTCATCGCCCTGATGGACGGCGACGATGTTGCTGTGGGATTGGTGGCCGCCCCTGCGCTGCAACGCCGTTGGTGGGCTGCGAAGGGCGGCGGTGCGTGGACCGGCCGAAGTCTGAGCGCCGCAGCGCGTTGCGAGGTCTCTTCGGTCGCATCGATGGGCGAGGCGTTCCTGTCCTACTCCAGCCTCGGCGGCTGGGCGGAGCGGTACCGGTTGGAGAACTTCCTGCACCTGGCCCGTTCGGTCGGGCGGACGCGAGCCTACGGCGACTTCTGGTCCTACATGCTCGTCGCGCAGGGAGCAGTCGACATCGCCTGCGAGCCGGAGGTGTCGCTGTGGGACCTCGCGGCGCCCTCGGTGATCGTCACCGAGGCCGGGGGCCGGTTCACCGATCTGTCCGGTGCGGACGGTCCAGCCGGAGGAAGCGCGGTCGCCACGAACGGATCCTTGCACGACGATGTGCTCGAACTGCTGTCCCGAGATCTATCCGCGGACGCCGAGGCGGAAGTCCAGCAGGCGGAGGCCACATCGAGCGAAGACCGCCCAGAAGGGAACTGAAGGCCGCGTACGAACCTCCGAATCCTGCCTACTGCGAAGCGCGTCGTCGGTCGGCTAGGTCGGAGGTGGGTGCCGCACGAACCGCGAAATCGGCGAGCGCGTCGGCGGAAATGACAAAGGGTCCCGACGCTCTCGCGTCGGAACCCTTGCCTGACCTGCACTTTCTTGTAGCGGGGGCAGGATTTGAACCTGCGACCTCTGGGTTATGAGCCCAGCGAGCTACCGAGCTGCTCCACCCCGCGTCGGTATGCCCAGTCTATGCGCCCCGGTCAGGACGAGCAAACCGGGGGTGACCACATATCAGGGCCGTACGGGCCGGACGTCTCCTAGGGCGTCGGGGTCGGTGTCGACGACGATCCGCCTCCCTCAGACCCGGCGCCGGCCGAGCCACCGCAGGGTCCGTACGCCGTCGCATAGGCGGTGGTCGCCGCCGCGAGCTCCGACTGGGCGGTACCGATGCCGGCGAAGTCACCGGACTGTTGTGCCGTTGCCAGCGCGTCCAGCGCCGCGTTGATGGCGGCCGCTGCCTGAGCGAGCGCCGCGTCATCGCAGTCAGCCGGCGGACTCGTCCCAGGATCGGTCGGAGTCGGTGTCGTCGTCGGATCGGTCGGCGTACCCGAGTCCTCGGGTGGAGGATCAGATCCGTCACTGTCAGCGGCGCCCTCACCGGCCCCCGGACCGAACACTTGATCCAACGCCTGGGACAGGGTGTCGGCGTAGCCCACCTCGCCGGCGAAGTTCACCAGCACCTTCCGAAGCAGCGGGAAGGCGCTCTCGCCGGATCCGCGCACGTACAACGGCTCCACATACAGCAGTCCCCCGTCCCCGATCGGCAGGGTCAGCAGATTGCCGAACACAGCTTGGGAGTCCTCGGAGTTGAACAGGGTGAGATCCCTCGCGACATCATCATTGGTCCGGAACGCGTTCTGCACCTGTTGCGGCCCCCGGTACGGGGTGCTGCCCGGTAATCGGAGGACCTGCAATTCCCCGTAGTTCTCCGGATCCGAGGAGGCGGACACAAACGCGGACAGATTCTCCCGTTCCAGCGCGTTGAGCGCGCTGGTCAGCTGGAAGCTCGCCGAATCTTCCCCCGGTCGCTGGGCCAGGATGTAGTACGGCGGTTGCACCTCGGTGGAGTTGTTGTCGGTCGGATCGTCCGGAACCTGCCAATAGTCGTCGGAGTTGAAGAAGGCCACCGGGTCATCGACGTGATAGCTGGTCAACAGCTCGCGCTGCACCTTGAACAGGTCCTCGGGATAGCGGAAGTGATCGCGCAGCTCGTCGCCGATCTCGCTCTCCGGCTCGACCGTCCCTGGGAAGGCCGACATCCAGGTGGCCAGCACCGGATCCTCGGTGTCGAACTGATACAGCGTCACCGTTCCGTCATGGGCATCGACGGTCGCCTTCACCGAGTTCCGGATGTAGTTGACCTGATCGTTGGCCAACGCCGTCGTGCCCTGGCCGGTCAACGAGTCCTGGGTGACCTCGCCCAACTCCTGCTGCAGCGAGTAGGGATAGCTGTTCAGCGTCGTATATCCATCGACGATCCACATGATCTTTCCGTCGATCACCGCTGGATACGGATCGCCGTCGACCTCGAGGAAGGGCGCGGCCTTCTCCACGCGATCGCGGGGATCCCGGACGTACATCACCCGGGATTCGTCGTTGAGCTCACCCGACAGCAGGAAGTTACGTTCCCGGTACTCGATGGCGAAGACGAGCTGTCGGAAGAAACTGCCAACAGCGACCCCGCCCTGCCCGTCGTAGGTGGAGTTGAGCTCGTCGTCGGCGCCTCCACCGCCCTCCGGGCGGTCGAACTCGCGCGGCTCGGATCCTTCCGGGGCACCCACGACGGAATAGACCTCGTCGAAGAGCTCGCCGTAATAGATCCGGGACTGCTCCACCTCGATGTCGCCCCGGACCGGGAGGTCAGCCGTGGTGAAGTTAGGTTCGCCGCCCTCCTCCCCGGTGACCACCGTGTTCGCCGGCGCGGCGACGAATCCGTTCCCGTGCGTGAAGACGGTGTGCTGGTTGATCCAGTTCGTCTGGTTGCCGGTCAACGCATTGGTGTCCAACTCCCGTACCGCGACCACATAGTCCTGGGTGACCCCGTCGACGGTGTACCGGTCGATGTCCAGCTTGTCCGGAAATCCGTACACGTTACGGATCTGCTGGCGCGCCGTGAATGTTGCCGACAGCACATTCGGATCCAGCAGGCGCGCGTTGGGAATCGTCTCGGTGTCGTTGCGCAATTCCTCCGGGGTGGCCGCGGTCTCGGGATCCTGGGTGTAGTCGACGTACTCCACATCTGAGATTCCGTACGCCTCGCGAGTCGCTTCGATGGCCCGCTCGATGAAGTCAGCCTCGCGCTGGTTGGCGCTGGGCTGCACGTAGAACTGCTGCATGATCGCCGGAAAGGCGACGCCGATGACCAGGCTGGACAGCATCAGCAGGACCAGAGCGACGGCCGGGAGCAGAAAATTCTTGACCAGGATGTTGGCCAGCATCGCCACCGCACAGATTATGGCGACGAACATCAGGATGGTCTTTGCCGGCAGTAGTGCGTTGATGTCGGTGTAGGAGGCCCCGGTGAACACCTCGCCCCGGTCGGAGTAGACCAAGCCGTACCGGTCGAGATAGTAGGCAATCGCCTTGAGCAGCACGAAGATTCCGAGCAGAACGGACAGATGTACGCGGGCTGCCACTGACAACTTCTGGCCAGGCGTCTGCAGCCGGATGCCACCGAAGAGGTAGTGCGTGGCCGCTGCCGCGATCAGGGACAACAAGGCGATGGCGAACGCGAAACCCAGGAGGAATCGATAGAAGGGGTAGTCGAAAGCGAAGAAGGAGATGTCGCGACCGAATTGGGCATCGGCGGTGCCGAACTGCTGGCCGTTGCGCCACAGCAACCAGGTCTGCCAGCTGCCCTGCGCGGTGAAGCCGGCGAACAGGGCCAGGACGACGCTGCCTCCGATGATGGCCAGCTTGCGGCGCGGCTCGACCGCACGGCGATATCTCTCCAGGTTCTGCTGCTCCAGTGACATGGGCCGGAAGGCCGGCTTGAACCGGTAAGCCAGGTAGAGGTTCAACGCGACGATGGAGCCCATGGCGATCGCTGCCAGCGCGAAGAGCAGTGCCCGGGTCTGGATCTCGGTCCAGAAGACGTCGGTGAACCCGGTTTCCTCGAACCACAGAAAGTCGACATAGACGCCGGTCAGCGTGCCGACGACGACGAAGAGCGCGATGAGCACCCCTGCCGCAGCGAGCACGACCTTGGCACGTCGAGAGAGGGTCGGCACCGGAAGGGGGGACCGCATGGTCACGGGGAAGGACTCCTGGAGATCGTCACGAACAGGGCACGAGGGCAGACAAGGACACCGCCGAAGGCGGCTTGAGTAGAAGAACTACGGGAGGGGGTACGAGGTTCCCGGGCGACCCGATCGTGACCTGCCGAGCCCGCCAGCCGGTCGGCGGGCAAGCCGTCACCTTCGACCGTCGGGCGGTTCAGCACGAGGGCGGCGCCCGTCCATCGCGTACGTCGTCCAGCGCGTCCAGCGCGTCGTCCAGCGTCGCGACCCTGGCCAGGGCGAGGCCTTCGGGTACCTGGAGAAGCGCTTCGGCACAGTTCGCCTCGGGTACCAGGAAAACCTCGGCGTCGAGATCGTCAGCCGCGATCATCTTCAGCCGGATCCCCCCGATCGGACCTACGACGCCTTGGTTGTCGATCGTGCCGGTTCCGAAGATCGGGTCCCCGCCGGTCAGGTCGTCGTCCCCCACTAGGTCGAGTATTCCCAGCGTCAGCATCAGGCCGGCCGAAGGACCGCCCACCTCATCGACTCGGATCTCCACATCGAAAGGCGCCGACCGGGCGTCGGAGACCACGATGCCGAGCACCGATCCTTTTCGGTCGGTTGCCTCACCCGTGGTGACCCGGACCGTGGACTCCCGACCCAGGCGAGTCCGTACGACCTCCACGCTGGTGCCGGGATCGATCGCGGTCAGCACGCTGGCCAAGGTCTCCAAGTCCGGTGTGGGCATCCCGTCGATCGACTCGATCGCATCCGCCGGGCGCAGACGGCCTTCCGAGGGCGAGTCGGCACTCAGCTCCTGTACGACCACCTTGACCGGAAATCCGAGTTCCTCGAGGGCGGCCTGTTCGGCGGACTGCTGGGAGATCAGGAAGTCCGCGCGATTGGCTTCGTCGACCTCTTCATCACTGCGATCCGGCGGATAGATCTCCTCTCGCGGCACGATCACGACCTCGTCGTCGAACCACCCCTGTAGAGCGGTGAAGAAGTCGATCTGGTCGTAGACCGCAACGGTGGTCAGGCTCAACAGACCGCTGGTGTCGTTGGTCTCGGCACCGGTGACGGTGATGATCGGGTTGCCACTGGGGCCCTCACCCAGCGTGTCGTACGTCGGACCCGGCGTAAGTGCGACGTAGGGCACCGGCAGCAGGGCGCCGAGGCCGCCCAGGGTCAGCAGCAGTGCGGCACTCACCAGCAGGGTGCCAAGTCGTCGGCTCACGCTGCCGAGCGTAGGCGAGACTTTCCGAAGGGCGACGCTCCTGTGATCCGAGAGACCGCACTGCTGCGGAACGGAACGACTGGCCAGGACATCGCGTTGGACCGTGATATGAGCAGCGACTTACCGTTCGGTTTCGGAGCAGGCGGAAGTGAGCCCGAGCGCCGGCAACCCGGTGGCGGTCAATCCGGTGGCGGCGGGCCTGATGACCTGATGGGCAAGATCCCACTGTTCGCCGAGTTGCAGAAGCTCTTCTCCTACACCGGTGGTCCGGTCAACTGGGATCTTGCCCGCCAGGGCGCGATCAGCGGCGTCAGCGGCGGCCATCGTCCGGTCGGCGACGACGAACGCCAAGCCGTACGCGCTGCCCTTGAACTGGCCGACCTCTGGCTCGGTGAGGTGACCGAGCTGCCGTCTGGAATCACTACTGCTACGGCATGGTCCCGGGTGGAGTGGATCGAGAAAACCCTGCCGGTGTGGTCCAACCTCTGTGATCCGGTGGCCGCGCAGATCGCCGCCGCGATGACCTCGGCAATTCCAGCTGAAGCTGCACAGGCCGCCGGGCAGATGGGTGGGATGCTGCAAGCATTGGGCGGCATGATGTTCGGTGCTCAGGTCGGTCAGGCGATGGCCAGCCTGTCGGGTGAGGTCCTGACTGGAACCGACATCGGTCTTCCGCTCGCCCCTGCGGGTACGGCCGTGCTGGTTCCGCAGAACATTTCCGAGTTCGGAGCCGGCCTCGGGCTTCCCGAAGATGAGATCCGGCTTTTCCTGGCGCTGCGTGAGGCCGCGTATCAGCGGCTGTTCGGGCACGTTCCCTGGCTGCGGCAGCGGCTGCTGGACACCGTCGAGGCCTATGCGCGCGGGATCACCGTGGACGTGGACGCGATGAGGTCGAAGATGGAGGAGGCGATGGGCTCGATCGACCCGACCAATCCGGAAAGCCTCCAGACGGCGATGCAGTCCGGATTGTTCACCCCGGAAGAGAGTCCGGAGCAAAAACGCGCGCTGGCGCGGCTGGAGACCCTGCTGGCTCTGGCCGAGGGCTGGGTAGATGCCGTTGTGTCCCAAGCTTCTGCAGACCGGTTGCCCGGCGCAGTGGCACTGACCGAGACGATCCGGCGCCGCCGCGCCACCGGCGGGCCAGCCGAGCAGACCTTCGCCACGCTGGTCGGGCTGGAGCTACGGCCACGCCGGTTGCGAGACGCGGCGACGCTGTGGAGCGTCTTGCAGGAACAGCAGGGCATAGCGGGCCGCGACCGGCTGTGGAATCACCCGGATCTGTTGCCCAGCGCCGATGATCTCGACGATCCAGAGGCGTTCGTCCGCGCTCAGTCCGGTGCATCCACCGATTGGTCGGTCGAGGCGCTGGACGAGGCGGGCCCCGCGCCGGATGACCCCGAGCAGGACAAAGACTCCGACGACGGCCTCGCCTAGTCGTTGCGGGCTGCCTCGAGCCCCTCGAGAAAGCCCCGCGCCCGTTCCGCTCGTGGATAGCAATTCACCAGGGCCCAGAAGCGGTCGTTGTGCGCGGGCTCGACCAGGTGCGCGATCTCGTGCAGGAGCACGTAGTCGATGACGTGTGCGGGCATGCCCCGCAACCGCGCGGACAGCCGGATCGTCGCGGTATCGGGACTGCAGGAACCCCACCGACGCAGCTGATTGCTGGCCCAACGCACCGACAGCGGCCTCGCTTGCCCGTCCAGGTAGGAGCTGGACAGCTCCTGCGCCCGCC
>Ga0136612_10000670_pt1 | contig 12971 bp, 14 predicted proteins | sample AntDryUQ224A2306_2_FD_106644 | JGI IMG/M metagenome (GOLD analysis project Ga0136612, IMG submission 106644) | Polar desert sand microbial communities from Dry Valleys, Antarctica - metaG UQ224A (23.06) | ecosystem: Environmental > Terrestrial > Soil > Desert | place: Antarctica: Dry Valley...
CGCGGCGGCCAAGGCCGTCGGGATGCGCGTCGAGCGCTTCTCGCTGTTCTTCCCGCCGCTGCTGGTCAAGCGCACCCGCGGCGAGACCGAGTACGCGATCGGGGCGATCCCGCTCGGGGGCTACGTGAAGATCACCGGGATGAACCCGCACGAGGAGATCCCGCCCGAGGTGGCCCACCGGGCCTACTTCCGCCAGCCGGTGTGGAAGCGGATCGTGGTCATCGCCGCCGGGCCGGCGGTCAACCTGGTGCTGGCCTTCTTGATCCTGTGGGTGCTGTTCATGGTCAACGGCACGCGCGAGCTGACCAGCGACGTGGGGCGCATCGAGCCGGGTTCAGCGGCCGCCACCGTGCTGCGGCCGGGAGACCGGCTGCTGGCCGTCGACGGACGCAGCGGCGACCAGCAGGCGCTCTCGCAGCGGGTGGCCAGCCACCGCTGCCCGGGGCCCCAGACCGACGGCTGCCGGGCCGCCACCCCGGCGCGGGTCACCGTCCTGCGCGACGGCGAGCGCCGGACGCTGACCATCACGCCGCGCTACGACGCCGGCATCAGCCCGGGGCGAACGCGCCTGGGCTTCACCTTCGGCGTGCTCGAGCGCCCGGCCGGCCCGGTGCGAGCGGCCTCGATCAGCGGCGAGCGGATGTGGGAGTTCACCTCGGCCACCGTGACCACGATCGTGCGCATCTTCGATCCCGAGCGGCGCAAGGAGATTTCCGGCGTGGTCGGGACCTACGAGGTCACGCGCCAGTCGATCGAGTTCGACCTGACCCAGGCCATCTACGTGCTGGCCGTGATCTCGCTCTCGCTCGGGATCATCAACCTGTTCCCGTTCCTGCCCCTGGACGGGGGCCACATCTTCTGGGCCCTGGCCGAGAAGGTGCGGGGTCGGGCGATCCCCTTCGCCGTCATGGAGCGCGCGGGATTGGTGGGCTTCGTGCTCGTGATGATGCTGTTCCTGATCGGGCTCCAGAACGACATCGGCAGACTCGGCGGCGAGGGCTTCAACGTGCGGTAGCGTTGGCTGCGCAGAGCAGTCGAGACCCTGGGGGAGACGATGGAGAGCAGCACCGTGGCGGTGCCGGGCAAGCGCGCGCTGGAGGCCTCGACGATGGCCGAGGCCTTCCGGCTGACGGCCGAGCAGTACCCGGACCGGGTGGCCGTGCGCACCCGCCACGACGAGCTCACGCTGACCTGGTCAGAGCTGCGCGACCGCGTCGACGCACTGGCGGGCGGGCTGGCCGCGCTGGGCGTCTCCCGCGGCGACACCGTCGCCCTGATGTTCGACAACCGGCCCGAGTTCCACGTGGCCGACCTGGCCGTGATGATGCTGGGCGCGACGCCCTTCTCGATCTACCAGACGCTCGCCCCCGAGCAGATCGAGTACGTGCTCAACGACGCCGCGACCAGGGTCGCCCTGATCGAGTCGGCGTTCCTGGCCAACGTGCAGGAGGCCCGCCGGGGCGCTCCTGCGCTCGAGCACCTGATCGTGCTGGAGGGCGGCGGCGGCGAGGGCACGACGGACTGGGAGGACGTCGAGGGCTCAGACCCGGACTTCGACGTCGAGCCGCACTGGCGCGCCGTCACCCCCGACGACCTGCTGACCCTGATCTACACCTCGGGCACGACCGGCCCGCCCAAGGGCGTCCAGCTCGCGCACCGCAACCTGCTGGCGGCCATGCGCTCGATCGAGGGCATCGTCCAGTTCCCCGACGGCGCGCGCGTGATCTCGTGGCTGCCTTCGGCCCACATCGCGGAGCGCGGCGCCCACCACTACCTGCCGATCATGTTCGCCATGACCGTGACCTGCTGCCACGACGGCCGCCAGGTCGCCGCCTACCTGCCCGAGGTGCGCCCGAACTGGTTCTTCGCCGTGCCCCGCATCTGGGAGAAGCTGAAGTCGGGACTGGAGGCGATGCTCGCGGCCCAGCCCGAGGAGGCGCGCACGCAGGCCCAGGGGGCGATCGACGCCGCGGTGCGCAAGGTCCAGCTCGAGCAGGCCGGCGAGCCCGTGCCCGCGGAGCTGGCCGCCGCCGTGGCCCAGGCCGACGAGCAGATGTTCTCGGCCCTGCGCGTCCAGCTCGGCCTGGACCAGGTCTCGGCCGTCAACGTCGGCGCGGCGCCCACGCCGCGGGCCGTGCTCGAGTTCTTCCACGCCATCGGGGTCGAGCTGGGCGAGCTGTGGGGGATGTCGGAGACCTGCGGGGCCGGCACGGTCAACCCGCCCGGAAAGGTCAAGATCGGCACCGTCGGCCCGGCCTCGCCCGGGATCGAGATCCGGCTGGCGCAGGACGGCGAGGTGCTGATGCGCTCCGAGGTGGTGATGGTCGGCTACCGCAACCAGCCCGAGAAGACGGCCGAGGCGATCGACCCCGAGGGCTGGCTGCACACGGGCGACATCGGCGAGCTCGACGAGGACGGCTACCTGCGGATCGTGGACCGCAAGAAGGAGCTGATCATCAACGCCGCGGGCAAGAACATGTCACCGGCCAACATCGAGTCGACCCTCAAGGGCGCCAGCCCGCTGATCGGGCAGGCCTGCTGCATCGGCGACGCGCGCTCCTACAACACGGCCCTGATCGTGCTCGACGCGGACTTCGCCCCGGCCTGGGCCAAGCAGCACGGGCTGGCCGCCGCCGACCTGGCCGCGCTGGCCGACGCGCCGGAGATGGTGGCCGCCGTCCAGGAGGGCGTCGACGCGGCCAACGAGAGGCTGGCCCGGGTCGAGCAGATCAAGAAGTTCCACCTGATCAACGGCGACTGGCTGCCCGGCGGCGACGAGCTGACCCCGACCATGAAGCTCAAGCGCAAGCCGATCGGCGCGAAGTACGCCGACGACATCGAGGCCATGTACTCGAGGTAGGACGGTCGCCGGAGCACCGCATCGCTCCGAGGGTCCGGGCTCGGCGCAGCGCCGAGACCCGCTGCCGGGGCTGCTCGACCTGCCTCGCTGGGCGCGCCGCAACCTCTCGCGGCGGACGCGTCGCGTGCTGCTCGCGGGGGCGCTGCTGCTGGCCGGCACGATCGCGGTGGCCCTGCCGCTGCTGCTCGACGCCCAGTCCGAGCGCGCGGCCCGCGACGCGGCCCGCGAGCGGGCCCTTCGCGGCGAGCGCCGGCGCGAGGTGGCCCGTGTGCAGCTTCCGCGCAGCGCCGCCGTGCCCGCCGGCCGCGGTCGCAGTGCCGGGCTGACCCGGGCGCTCGAGGCGCGGGTGCTGGCCGACGCGCGGGCGCGGCGCCGGACCGGCGAGCTGCCCGACGCGGCGACGTCGGCCCGCTGTCGACCGTTCGCCGCCTCCAACGCGCCGCCCCGGTCCGGGGTCCTGATCCTCGAGTGCCTGGCCTACACCGGCGGGGGTAGGACCGCCTACCTGTTCCGCGCCCGCGCGGTCATCCCGACCGGCGTGATCACCTGGTGTCGCAACGTGCTGCCGCCGGCCCACCCCGACTCCGCCGGGCAGACGCCGGTGGCCCTGTCGACCCGCTGCACCGGTGAGGGGCGGGCGCCGGGGCGCAGCTGAGCGGCCGCGCTCAGGCCGGGTCCACGTCCAGCCACGTCTGCCGCATGGTGCCGCGCTCGTGCACCGACACGACCAGCAGTGGCGTCTCGCCGACGTTGCGAAAGCCGTGCCGGGTATCGGGCGGCACGACCAGCACCTGATCGGGCTCGAGCTCCACCACGTCGTCGCCGGCCGTCCAGCGCCCGTGCCCCTCCAGCAGCAGGAACGTCTCGGCGTAGGGATGGACGTGCAGCCCGACTGCAGCGCCGGGCGGGGTGCGGGTGACGAACATCGAGATGTCGACGGCCCCGTGGCGGTGACCCTCGAACAGCGCGGCGGTCGGGCTCACGGCCAGGTCGGCGAGCTTCAGGGCGATCGCAGGCGTCATCGCGTCTGGGCTCCGAGCGCTCGGTGGGCCGGGCGTGCGGAGCCTGAGGAGACCGATCCCGACGGGCGTCGGGCGGACGCCGCAACGTGCGTGCGGCGCCCGACCGCGCGCCGCGTGAGGCGCCACCGGGCCGCCTCGTCGCGCAGCTGGCGCTGGTGATGCTCGGCGTGGACTTGGTTGATCGACACGATCTGCATGTGACGCTCCTTTGCGCTGATCGACTTGCGGGAAGTCTCCTCAGAGCGTGCTCGTGGCGCGATAGATTCGCTGGTGGCTGAATGGTCACGTTCGAGTTCACGGTTCAGGACCTGGCCCGCACCCGCTTTGCCATCTCCCCGATGTGGGAGCTGGTGACCAGCTTGCGCATGCTTCGCGATCCCCAGCGGGCCGCGATGCACATCCCGTGGATGCGCGCCGCCCTTCCGATCGCCCGTCGGCTCGAACTCGACGCGGCCTTCGCGCTGACGCCGTCCAAGGGGTACATCCCGGACTTCCTCACGCCGCCGCCGAGCAGCCCGGTGGCCTCGATCGCGGACGAGCTCGATCGCGTCCGCGAGACGCCGGCCGCCCAGCTGCGCGCAGACGTCACGACGCTGTTCGGACGGCGCACGCCGCCAGACGTGGTCACTGCGCTGGTGACGCGGCCCAGGCCCGGGCTCGCCCGGCTCGCGGATTGCCTCACCGACTACTGGCAGCAGACGCTGGAGCCGCATTGGCCGCGCATCCGCGCGCTGCTCGAGGCCGATCTCGCCTATCGCGCCCAGCGCCTGACCGCAGGCGGGCAGGCGCTGCTGTTCGCCGACCTGCACCACGCGCTGCGCTGGGAGGGTCAGCGCCTCGAGGTCGAGCAGGCCTACCGGGCGCACGTCGCGCTGGACGGCAGAGGGCTGCTGCTGGTGCCGTCGGCCTTCCAGTGGCAGACGCCCGCCTCGATCACCAACCTGCCGTGGCAGCCGACGCTCCTGTATCCGGCCCGAGGCATCGGTCTGCTGTGGGAGCCGGAGCGCTCGCCGTCGGCCGAGGCGCTGGCCGCCGTGCTGGGGCGGACGCGCACGCATCTGCTCGAGCTGCTGGACGCCCCCCGCTCGACGACCGAGCTGGCCGCCAGGCTGGGACTCAGTCCGGGCGGCGTCTCGCAGCACCTGACGGCCCTGCGAGACGCCGGCTTCGTCTCGGCCCGGCGCCAGGGCCGAACGGTGCTCTACGTGCGTACAGCCCTGTCGGACCGGCTCGTCGCGGCCGACGGGTCACCGAGCATGGGCTGAGTGGACTCCGCCCGGACGGGTCAGGCCGCGTCCCTACACTGTGGATATGGCCTCTGAGCGGCAGATATCGGTCGGTGGCGTGCCCGTCGGCGGCGGCGCGCCGGTCGTCGTGCAGACGATGACCAAGACCGAGACGGCCAACCTGGAGGCCACCATGGCCCAGGTCCGCAAGGTGGCCGAGGCGGGGGCCGACATGGTCCGCGTGGCCGTGCCCCGCGACAAGGACGTCGAGGCGCTCAAGGTGATCGTCCGCGACTCGCCGATCCCGGTGATCGCAGACATCCACTTCAACCACACGCTCGCGCTCAAGGCGATCGCCGCCGGCGCCCACTGCGTGCGCCTGAACCCGGGCAACATCGGCGGCCCCGACAAGGTGGCCGAGGTCGCGGCCGCGGCCACGGCGGCCGGGACCCCGATGCGGATCGGGGTCAACTCCGGCTCGCTGCCCCGGCACCTGCACGAGCTCGAGCGCGAAAGCCCCGTCGAGGCGCTGGTGGCCGCGGCGGCCGAGTTCGTCGAGCTGATGGAGCGCCTGAGCTTCCAGGACTTCAAGGTCTCGATCAAGTCGACCAACGTCCCCAACACGATCGCCGCCAACCGCCTGCTGGCCCAGCGCATCCCCTACCCGCTGCACCTCGGGATCACCGAGGCGGGCACGCGCTGGACGGGCTCGCTGAAGTCGGCCGTCGGGTTGGGCACGCTGCTGGCCGACGGGGTCGGGGACACGATCCGGATCTCGCTCTCCACCTTCCACGCCGAAGAGGAGGTCAAGGTCGCCTGGGAGATCCTCAAGGCGCTCAAGCTGCGCGAGCGCGGCCCGGTCCTGATCGCATGCCCGACCTGCGGGCGCCTGCAGTTCGACATGGACACCGTGGTGGCCGAGATCGAGCGCCGCCTGGAGGCCTACGCCGACCCGATCGAGGTCGCGGTCCTCGGTTGTGCGGTCAACGGCATCGGCGAGGCCTCGCACGCCGACTTCGGTATCACCGGGGCCAAGGACGAGGGCCTGATCTTCTCCCGCGGCAAGCCGCTGCGCAAGGTGCCCCAGGACCAGCTCGTGGACACGCTGTTCGCCGAGATCGACAAGTACGCGAGCTCGCGCAAGGTCCACGTGGACGAGGGCAGTGCCGCCGAGGGCGCGGCCTGGCTGGCCCGGATCGAGGAGGAGAACGCGGGCGAGCTGACCCCGGAGCGGATCGCCGCGATGGAGAAGGCGGCCGCCGCCCAGGAGGCAGAAGTGGCCCCCGAGCGCCCGCGGCTCGACGAGGACGCCTCGCCGGTCGACGGGCGCCGCTTCACCCGGGCCTGAGCGCCCGGCCGACGATGGCCACCCGGATCGTCGCTACGCCGCGCGCCTGATGAGCCGCTCGCGGGTCCATCCCGTCGCGGCCCACCTGCGCGAGCTGGCCCGCCGGGCCGGCGCCGAGCCGGGTGCCGAGCGGTTCGCGCCCTGACCGTCAACGCCGACGTCATCACGCGCTTCTGCCTCGACCTGCTGCGGCTGGTCCCCACCCCGACCGCTGACGCGACCGTGATCGACGCCGGCTGCGGCTACGGTGAGGTCTCGGTGCTGCTGGCCGCGCTCGGAGCGGGCCGGGTCCTGGCCATCGATGTCGGCGAGGACGAGATCGCCTCCGTCGAGCGCGTGCGGGCCCGGCTGGGCGAGGTCGGCGAGCGCATCGGACCGCTGCGGGCTTCGGTCATGGAGCTGCCGCTGCCCGACGCCTCGGTCGACCTGATCATCTCGATCGAGGCCATCGGCGTCTACGCGGACGTCGAGCGCTTCCTGGATGAATGCGCGCGTGTGCTGCGCCACGGCGGCTCCGTGGTCATGACCGAGATCAACGACGTGGCCAATCCCGCGCTGGCCCGGCGCGCCCGCCGCCTCTGGCGTGCGTACGAGCTCGGGCCGGCGGGCGAGCACGAGGGCCATCGCATCGACGACCCGCTGGTCGAGCGCCGCTGTCGTGAGGCGCGTGAGCTGCTCCCCGGCGGGGACGAGACCGACGCCCGTCGCATCGCCGAGCGCACCTACCGTCACGATCGCGCCGCGCTGGCCGCCGCCGTCGAGCGCTTCGTGGCCGACGGCCGGCTGCCCGACTCGCCCTTCGACCCCGAGCAGGCCCCGATGGACCTCGACGGCCTGCTGATCGAGGCCCCGGTGCAGCCGGGCTGGATGCGCGACGCGCTGCGCCGGCGCGGTCTGCGCCCGAGGGTCGTGGGCTATTGGGGCGGCGCCGAGGGCCGGGCGCTCGTGCGCCTGGTCAACCGTGCCTTGCAGTCCCTGGGCCCGGTGGCCCTGCGCACGGCCCGCGAGGTCCGCTACATCGGCACAAGGCCCTAGGAGGGTCCGGCCTCAGGCTCGCCGCAGCAGGCAGGCGTAGTGCACTGTGAACAGCCGCTCGCAGGTCAGCGGCGCCGCCCTCCAGAGGGCGCGGCGCACGCCGGCCTTCACGGCCGCGCGGGTCCGGGCGCCGCTGGTCGTGGCGAAGAACATGTGGTGCTCGGCGGGCAGTGGGTCGCTGAGCTCGGCGATCATGTGCAGGCCGGCCGCGGTGGAGAGGCGCCGCACGTCGGCCCGGGCGAAGGCCTGCACGTGGCCGATCCGGGCCGCCTCGGCCCGCTTGGCCGGGCGCCGAGCCGAGCGGTTGTCCTCCAGCGGGACCTCGACCGCGACCACTGCGGCCACGCGCGCGGCCTCGGCCAGCAGCGCATGCGGCTCGGGGACGTGCTCGAGCACGTGTGAGAGCACGGCCAGGTCGAAGGCCCCGTCGCCCACCGGCAGGCGGGCGCCGTCGAACGCGCTGATCGCGCGCACCCGCGGCAGCGGCCGCGCCCGGGCGATCGCGACGGCCGTCTCGGACAGCTCGAATCCCTCCAGTTGCTCGCCCGGACCGCGGGCGCCGATCTCGGCCAGCAGCGCGCCGTCGCCGCAGCCGATCTCCACCACGGTCCGTGGCGAGACCCCTGCCTCGGCGCAGAGCCGCCGCAGGTGGCCGGCCTTACCGCGCGCCCCGAGCGCGCGCCAGCGGCCCGCCTGCTCGGCCTCGGGCGCCGGCAGCGAGTAGCCGGCGCGGTAGAACTCGGTCGCGCCGCCGGCCGCCGGCGCGTCGGGGCTCAGGCGCCGCCCGCCGCGCTGTAGCGCTCGGCCACCTTGGACCAGTCGACGGTGTTGAACCACGCCTCGATGTAGTCCGGGCGCTTGTTCTGGTACTTGAGGTAGTAGGCGTGCTCCCAGACGTCGACCCCCAGCAGCGGCGCCTTGCCGCCGTCGGACAGAGGGCTGTCCTGGTTGGCGGTGGCCACGACGGCCAGCGACGATCCGTCCACCACGAGCCAAGCCCAGCCCGAGCCGAACTGGCCGACGCCGGCCTCCTTGAGCTTGGTCTTGAAGTCCTCGAACGAGCCGAAGGCCGAGTCGATCGCCGTGGCCAGCGCGCCCTCCGGCGCCCCGCCGGCGTTCGGCGCCATGCTCTCCCAGAAGAGCGAGTGGTTGTGGTGGCCGCCGCCGTTGTTGCGCACCGCCGTGCGCTTGTCCTCGGGCACCTTGGAGAGGTCGCGCAGGACGTCCTCGATCGGCGCGGCGGCCAGCTCGGTGCCCTCCAGTGCGGCGTTGGCCTTGTCCACGTAGGCCTGGTGGTGCTTGTCGTGGTGCACCTTCATCGTGGCCTCGTCGACGTGCGGCTCGAGCGCCGCGTAGTCATAGGGCAGGTCGGGGACTTCGTAGGCCATCGGGACTCCTCGAGCTCGGGGTCCTAGCTTTGTATCAGAGCGTGCCGGGCGCCCCGGCCCGACGCTCGCGGTCCTCCACGGTCAACGCGTAGAGGGCGTGGTCCTCCCACGCGCCGGCGATGGCCAGGTAGCGCCGGGCCAGCCCCTCCGGGCGGAAGCCGGCCTTCTCGAGCACCCGTCGCGAGGCGCCGTTGCGGGGCAGGATCGCGGCCTGGACACGGTGCAGCCCAGGCGGCCCGAAGGCGAAGTCCACCGTGGCGCCGACGGCCTCGGTCATCAGCCCGCGGCCCTGGCGCTCGGCGGCGATCCAGTAGCCCAGGTAGGCGTTGTGGAAAGCCCCCCGCACCACGTTGGAGAGACGCGCGTGGCCGAGGATCGGGCGCCCGGGCTCGCGCGAGCAGATCAGCAGCCCGTACCCCAGGCCGGCGCGCCAGTCGCGCCGCCAGGCCTCGATCCGGGCCCGCACCTGGGCCGGAGCGGCCAGGTCGACCCCTGGGGGCGGTGAGGGGTCCCAGGGACGCAGGTGCTCGGCGTTGGCCCGCAGCAGGGCGCTGAGCTCCTGCACGTCGCGCCCGGACGGGGGCCGCAGCTCCAGTCGCTCCGTCCGCAGCCTGGTCGTCAGCCCCGCGTCCATCGCCCGGACACTAGCCCCGGGTCTCGTAAGGTGGCTCTCGCCGTGACGCGCCTGTCCTCCTTCCTGCTGCCCACCGAGAAGCAGGCGCCGAGCGACGCCGAGGCGCTCTCGCACCGGCTGATGGTCCGCGCCGGGCTGGTGCGCCAGGTCGGCGCGGGCCTGTGGTCGTGGCTGCCGGCCGGGTGGCGCGTGCACCAGCGCGTCGTGGCCATCGTGCGCGAGGAGATTGACGCCATCGGCGGCCAGGAGATGCTGATGCCCGTGCTGCAGCCGCTGGAGCTCTGGCGCCAAAGCGGGCGCTCGGAGATCGACGAGCTCTTCCGCCTGCAGGACCGCCGCGGCGCCGAGATGGTGCTGGCCATGACCCACGAGGAGGTGGTCACCAGCCACGTGGCCCAGGTCGTGCGCTCCTACCGCGACCTGCCCCTGATCCTCTACCACTTCCAGGTCAAGGAGCGCGACGAACTGCGCCCGCGTGCGGGAGTGCTGCGCACGCGCGAGTTCATCATGAAGGACTCCTACAGCTTCGATCGCGACCCCGACGGTCTCGCGTGCTCCTACGAGCGCCACGTGCAGGCCTACGACCGCATCTTCGACCGCTGCGGGCTGGAGTGGTACCGGGTCCAGGCCGACGTCGGGATGATGGGTGGCTCGGGGGCCCATGAGTACATGGCCCCCTGCCCGGCCGGGGAGAACGAGGTCGCGCTCGCCCCGGGCTACGCGGCCAACGTCGAGGTGGCCAGCGCCCAGGCGCTTCCCGCCGAGCTGCCGCCCGCGCTCGAGGCCCCGGAGCGGATCTCGACCCCGGGACTGACCACCGTGGCCGACGTGGCCCAGCGACTGGGGGTGAACACCGGCGCGCTGCTCAAGGCCTTCCCCGTGGTCTGCGCCGACCGCGGCCTGATCCTGGTCATGCTCCGCGGGGACCACCGGGTCAACGAGGTCAAGCTGCGAAACGCGCTCGGCCAGGACTGCCGGGCGGCCCGCCCGGAGGAGGTCGAGCAGCGCCTCGGTCCCCCCGGGTTCATCGGCCCGGTGGGCGCCGACGCGCCCGTGCTCCTGGACGAGGCGGTCGGCGGCGGGCCCTACGTGACCGGGGCCAACTCGCCCGACGAGCACCTGCGCGGGGTCGAGCCCGGGCGCGACTTCCCGTTCAAGCGCATCGACGTGCGCCTGGTCCAGGCCGGGGATCTGGCCGGCGGGCACCCGATCCGGATCGAGCCCGCGATCGAGGTCGGCAACATCTTCAAGCTGGGCACGCGCTACTCCGAGGCCCTCGGGGCCCGCTTCCTGGACGAGTCGGGCCAGTCGCGGCCGATCTTCATGGGCTCCTACGGGATCGGCCCGGCGCGTGTGGCCGCGGCGGCGGTCGAGCAGACGGCCGACGAGCGCGGCATCTCCTGGCCGCGTTCGCTGGCGCCCTTCGACGTGGCGCTCGTCGCCCTGGGGCGCGAGGGCTCGCAGGAGCTGGGCCTGGCCGAGCAGCTCTACGCGGAGCTCCAAACGCAGGGCCTGCGGGTGCTCTTCGACGACCGGGCCGCCGGCCCCGGGGAGAAGTTCGCCGACGCCGAGCTGCTCGGCTGCCCGCTGCGGCTCACGGTCGGGCGCCGCACTCTGGAGTCGGGCACGGTCGAGGCCCAGTCGCGGCGGGGACTGGCGGAGACGGCGCTGGCCCTGGAGGGAGCGGCGCAGGCGGCGGCGGAGCTGTGGGCAACGCTCCCCTGAAGCCGCGCGCGCGGCTCAGCTTCCGCCGCCTGTCGGGCCTGGACCGCTCCGGGCCGCTGCCCCCGCAGACGCGGGCGGGCGAGCCGCTGAACCCCTGGACGATCCCCAACGCCATCGGGGCCCTGCGCCTGGCGCTGATCCCAGTCTTCCTGGTGCTCGCCCTGGGCTCGGCCGACGGCCGCGACGTGACCGCCGCGGTGATCTTCGCGGTCATCGCCTGGACGGACTACGCCGACGGCATCGCCGCACGGGTCACGGGCCAGTACTCGCGCCTGGGCACGCTGCTGGACCCGCTGGTGGACCGCCTGCTCGTCGTCTCCGGGCTGGTCGTGGCCTGGCGCTTCGACCTGCTGCCGCGCTGGGCCCTGGCCGTGCTGGTGGCCAGAGAGCTGTTGATGCTCGGGCTGGTCCGCTGGGGCCTGCGGCGCGGGATCGACCTGGAGATCAACTGGCCCGGGCGCGTGGCCGTGTGGCCGGTCATGTCGGCCCCCTTCTTCGCGATGGTCTCATTGCCCACCCTGGCCCGCGTGTGCCTCTACTCGGGCCTGGCCCTGGCCCTGGTCGCCACCGCGCTCTACGTGGCCGACGGGTTGCGGCAGCTGCGCGCCGGGTAGGCGCCGCGCCATGCCCCTTCACGCGCTCGTCCTCAACTGCACCCTGAAGGCCTCGCCCGAGCCCTCCAACTCCGAGGCACTGGCGCGCGTGGTCATGGACGCCATGGAGGAGCGGGGCGTGAGCACCGAGATGATCCGCGTGGTCGACCACGACGTCCACCCGGGCGTGGTCACCGACGCCGGCGACGGCGATGGCTGGCCGGCGATCCACGAGCGCCTGCTCGCGGCCCAGATCCTGATCATCGCCACCCCGACCTGGATCGGCCACGCCTCCAGCGTGGCCCACCGCGTGCTGGAACGGATGGACGCGATGATCACCGAGACCGACGACGAGGGCCGCCCCGTGGCCTACAACCGGGTCGCCGGCGTGGTCGTGACCGGCAACGAGGACGGCGCCCACCACGTCGTGGCCACCGTCGCCCAGGGCCTGATCGACTTCGGCTACACCGTCCCCGGACAGGCCTGGACCTACTGGCACAAGGGGCCGGGGCCGGGGCCGGACTACCTCGACGACGACGAGGGCCACGACTGGTCCCACAGGACCGGCCGGGCCGCCGCGGCCAATCTGGTCGCCGTGGCACAGGCGCTGCAGGAGACTCCGATGCCGGCTCCGCCCGAGTAGGGGCCGCGTCATCGTCGCGCGGGGTGCGGCCTCGTGCCTGTAGACACCCAACCTCAAGCTGAGGTTGACTGGTAGGATGACCACGGCGGCCCACCCACAGGAGGAACGACTGCGCATGGAAAGCTTCCCCGACCTCGGCTCGCTCGAGGACCAGGAGCTCAAGGACCTGATCGGCCAGCTCACCGAGGAGGAGCAGGACGTCTCCTACCGGCGCCGCATCCTGCACGGCAAGATCGACATCCTGCGGGCCGAGCTGGTCTCGCGCCTGCGCCGCCGGCACGAGGATGGCGAGGACGTCATCTCCGGCGCCGACGTCCAGCGCCTGACCGACATCCTGGCCGGACGCGGCGCGTCCCCGGACGACTGAGGGCCGGGCCCGGCGGTCATGGCCCGGCACTGCTCGGAGTGCGGCTTCGTCCTCTCCGAGGGCGCGAACTACTGCCCTCGGTGCGGGGCCTTCGTGGGCGTGCTCGACACCGTCGCGCCCGACGAGGTCA